>Ga0154540_1040_pt1 | contig 11836 bp, 11 predicted proteins | sample RifGroF1_FD_105683 | JGI IMG/M metagenome (GOLD analysis project Ga0154540, IMG submission 105683) | Spirochaetes bacterium GWF1_49_6 | reverse complement strand
ATACCCCATATCGCGGTAATATTCCGCGAGCGTGATCCCCGTGTAGATCGAGGCCTCGCGCGCGGTCACCGGCATATTCGACGTGTTCGCAATCAGGACAGTCCGCTCGATCAGCGGTTTATTGGTGCGCGGGTCAATCAGCTTCGGGAATTCCTCGAGCACCTCGGTGATTTCGTTACCGCGTTCGCCGCACCCGATATACACAATCACCTGCGCGTCCGCCCATTTTGCGAGCTGGTGCTGGGTGATCGTCTTACCGGTGCCGAATCCGCCCGGAATAGCGGCAGTCCCGCCCTTCGCCATCGGGAAGAACGTATCCACGATACGCTGTCCCGTCAGAAGGGGAATAGTCGGTATATGCCGTTCGGTCACAGGGCGCGGTGTTTTTACCGGCCAGCGATGATACATCTGTAATTCGATATTTTCGCCGAATGGCGTATGTACAACAGCGATTACTTCGTCGACCGTATAATCGCCTTCGGAAATAATTTTCGTTATTTTACCCTGAACCTTCGGGGGAACAAGCACCCTGTGCTCGATCAAAGAAGTTTCCTGAACAGTCCCAATAATCGCGCCTTCGGTGACCATATCCCCGTTCTTGACGGCAGGCTTAAAGGGCCACTTTTTCTTACGGTCGAGGGAAGGAATATTGATACCGCGCCCGATATAAATTCCGCTGATTTTAGCGATTTCCTCCAACGGGCGCTGAATACCGTCGAATACGTTGCCGATCAATCCTGGGCCGAGTTCGACCGATAACGGAAGCCCCGTACCATAGATACTATCGCCAGGTTTCACCCCGCCGGTATCCTCGTAGACCTGGATATTCGCGATGTCCCCGTTGATACCCAAAACCTCGCCGATCAGACGCCATTCGGACACCTGCACCAACTCCATCATCTGTACCATGGTTGAAAGTTTCGCTTCGATCAGAGGGCCGTTGACACGGGTAATCGTCCCGACTGTATTCTCTTTCATATTTTCCTCTATTCCTTGGATAATTCTTGCGTGATCAAACGAATGAAATCGGGCTTCATCTCCCGCAGGATCGACCCCAACGAACTGTCGATAAAAACGGGAGTATCTATCGCGGAGCAGATGACACCCGCGCGGATTACCGCCGGTTCCCCGGATTTTATTTTGGTTTTTACACGCGATTCCAATATTTTAAAAAGATGGGCGTCGTCGCTGTTCAATGAAATCAGGATTTCCTTTTTCTTCAGGACTTTTACCGCATGGTCGATTTGCTTTTGGAGAAAGGTGAGATAGAGTTCCTCGTCTTTTTTCAGACGCTCGATAACATCCTGGAATACCTCATTGATAGTGGTTTCGATTATTTGATTGTCTACTATATTAAGAGACTTCTGCGCGTCCAGTTCCACTTTCGCGAATAGTTTGCGCTCATCGCGCGCGATCTCAGTTAAAAAAGTATCGCGCTTTTTCTTATAGTACTCTTCGAGCTCCTCGCTCTTCTGCATAGAGATTTGCGCGGCTTTCATTTTACTATCGTTGATTATGGTTTGAGTACGCTCATCGGATTCTTTACTGATCTCATCTAAGATTTCTTTTAATCCCATGAAAATCCTGCCTGATTAATCAGATTCTAATACCGACCGCCTCACGGATGAAATCGGATAAACTCTTACCGGTTTCAATGTGCCCTTGTTTATCGGGAACCTCGACCACGAGAAGATTGGACTTCGAAAAACGTGTTTTATTGATCCATATATAAGCCCATTGGGCGACCCTCTCGGTAATAATCAACAAGCCGTAATCTTTACTTTTACGGATGTCCTTTACCTGCTCGACCGCCTGGTTCTCGTTTTCGACAATCCTTCCCTCAATACCCGCGAAGGAGAAAAGGAGAACTGTATGCTTGTCTCCAATCACCACCGTTTTCATAAAACCTCTATAGTTTGCCCAGTATCATAATAGCGATAATCAGACCGTATATAGCGATACCTTCCGCCATACCGATATAAAGAATACTTTTACCGAAGATGCTGGGATCCTCGGAAATAGCGCCTAATGCCGCCGATGCGGACATACCGACCGCGATACCCGCGCCGATAGAACCCAAACCCACAGCGATACCCGCCGCGAGGAATCCTAACCCGGCCACCGGATCGAGGGGGGCTTTAATTGGCGCATGCGCTACAATATTTGTCGTACCCTGTGCCGCCACTGCCGGCTGACCCGCGGCTTCCTGCGCGCTCGCACGGTTATTTACTGTCGTCAGCATTCCGATTGCCAGTACGATCATCAGTACCATCGATATCCCGGCGCTTCCGGTCAATAATGCCTTAGCCTTACCGCTGGGTACTTTTTTCATAAAAATGAAATACACACCGGAAACAATAAGTGTTACAACAATCAGAGTGGCAATTACCAGGATTATATTCCACATGGTATTCCTCCATTTATTTTATCGATACATTATAGCAGAAATATTTTTTTATGCAAATAATAGTTATCATTAATGGGGATAAAACCTTTTACTTTTTGATTTTTATGTTATAATTTGTGCATCACAATTTGAGGTATTTCATTTGAAACATGTTCTTATAGCCGATGATGAAGATATGGTTCTCAAACTGTTAACCCGCTTTTTGGAACGTATGAGTTTCTGCGCCTTGGGCTGTCGTAACGGAACCGAGGCTATGGAACGGCTGGTATTAAAAAAGGAAGATATCGCATTAGCGATTCTCGATCTCAATCTTCCCGATATTTCAGGGATTCAATTAGCCGTACAACTCAAGCAAATCAAACCGTGTTTAAAAATTATCATATCTACCGGCGACCCTATTTCCGCGATGGAAATCAACAACGCATACGGCAGTCAACTGGTCGATAAGGTTCTGAATAAGCCGTTCAGCCTCTCGGTATTCGAAGAAAGCATCTATGGAATTTTAGGAAAACCATTATGATAACAGTAATTCTGATCGAGCCGGAGGGTGAGGGAAATATCGGCGCGGTCGCGCGGGCGATGATGAATACGGGGGTGAGCCGGCTCATTCTCGTCAATCCCAAGTGCGACCATCTCTCCGAGGATTCACTCAACCATTCTGTGCATGCCCGTGAAATCCTCCAAAACGCCGTAGTCTTGCAGTCGTTACCGGACGCGATCGACAACTCCGAAATCCGTATTGCGTTCAGCCGGAGAATCGGACAATGGAGAAAACGCGATTACAGTCTTCAGGAACTGACCGAACACCTCACCCCGCTTCGGGATAAATCGATCGCGGTGGTTTTCGGTAATGAGAAGCACGGGTTGTCCAACGAGGATATCCTGCTCTGCGACCTGCTATGCTATATTCCCTCCGCCCCCGGGTTCGCGTCGCTTAACCTGTCACAGGCCGTCATGGTAGCGTTATATGAACTTTTTATCGCGTTTCAGGGCGCCGACTCGTTCCGGCGGGAAACCGCGCCGCGTGAAGAGTTCGATGAAATGATCGGGACTATCATCGGCACTCTGGAAAACCTCGATTATTTTCGAACCGTCCCCGCATGGCGGCTGACTAAATATCTCAATAAAATCCTGCATCGCGCGTCTCTGGATCATTACGATACTGTAATTATCAGAAACCTTTTTCAGAGGGTGAACGGTATGATTATCCAGATGCGTAAAGAATTGGACGCTAAAACGGATGATACCGAAAATCCGCCGACGACTAATCTTAATAAATAAATACTTGACAATAGGATTATTTCTTTTAAGATAGTAGAAGTTGAATATAGATTAAGAGGATACGATGGGGAAATTGTACGATGCATTGCCGGACGGTTTTTTAAAGAAGGTGCTCGAGGGCGAAAACCCGGAATTAGTGGAACGCCTTCTCACGCTTCAAGTCAAATACCGCGACAGTACCGAAAAAGACGAGAAAGCCGTGTATCGGGAACGTCTCGCGTCGACTTTCTGGCAATTCTATATAGAGGTCGCGAAAAAAATCAGCCCCAATCTCCCGCCGCAGAAACGTCTCCTGCTCCGCTACGGTACGTTGGATATGCGTTACCTCAACGCGGACGATCAGAAACTTATCCTCGGACGTCCGCTCGAAGAAACCGAACCGGATAACACCGTATTCTACGTAGACGAATGGCTCATGGCTGTAGCCGAGGGAAAAATCAAGCCCAGTATGACGGACGAGCAGCCGAAGCATAAGGCGCAGTCCGCTGGCGGCAGCGGCGAAGACCCGTCAGGTAACCGTTCTAAATACGAACGCCTGGTTGGCGCATCCGAAGCCGAAAAAATGAATTACCAAAACCTGCTGGAAAAACGTAAATTGATGGAAGAGACTCTGCTTTCCATCGCAAACCTCGCTACCAATCACCCCAATGAACAACTGTTGGCGATGCCAGACATCTACTCTGACGACCAGCTTGCCCGTCTGGAGGAATTGCCCGAAATCAGCCGCGAGCTTCGCAGGCTCCAGAAGGAAATGCAATTAGCACGGAATAACTATTCCAGTAAATTCGAGGAAGTCAACGAACTCGAGAAGCAGATCATGGGCGCGTCCGGGGGTGAAAGTGCGTCTACCCAGCTATACGAGACCGACGCCCGTACGATCGAGAACGAAGCCGGTGCATTGCGCCAGATGGTCAAGATGTGCGTCGGACGCCAGGGAAACCATTTCCCGATCCTCACATCCGCGTTCATCCCGAAAGAAACCCGCGATTATAACTTTAAAACCAGCGCATACGGTAAAATAAACGCCGTCGAAAAACTGGACGCGTCGGTATTCTCCCGCACGTTCCGTCAGGCGTCGAACCGTATTCTTCCCTATATCATTCTCTTGCCGGGATATGGAAATTTCGGCATCTGTTGGGAACCATACGATAAATACAACAAAGCCACCAGTAAGGGAAGGATCGCCGTCCCGATGTTTACTCGCATCCCCGACCTCGTCATACAGATGGCGCTCGCGGATTTCCGCTGGCAGACCGCGAAAGAACTCGCTTCCTATCACTGGATGGACGAAGGCCTCACTGGGCGCTACTACGAGTACTTCACCAATGAGAAGCTCAAAGGTGATATCAAGACCACGTTTATGGAGGATTATATCCTTTGGCTGTCGAAGGAAGCACAGGGTATTCAGAAACTCCATAAAGACGTGCGTTACGTCTTCTGGCGCTTTATCCCATTCCCCGACGATCTCAAGGAGAAGCTCAGCCTGAAGGGATTCTATTATAACGAACTCTGGAAAAAGGAACAGACTTTCCGTTTATCGCAAGAATAGTCCCGGATACGATAATGTATTTGAACGAGCTATCCCGTTCCGATCTGAGAGCCCAGAAATATATTACATCCCGTCAGAAATCCCTGCTATCCAAACTTGACCTGTTTACGGTCGCCGATCTACTGACCTATTTCCCGTTTCGTTACGAAGACCGGACGCAGATTGAAACTATCCGCGACAGTCTGACTAAGAACAAGCCCGTCACTGTTGTCGTCACGGTAACCGGGCACCAGAGTATTTTCTACAACCGGAAACCGCACCCCAAGATCTCGGTGCAGGACGGCGAATCGCAGGCATTCCTGATCGGGTTCCATCGTCCCTACCTGCTCCAATCCCTAAAAATCGGGGTAAAGTACTGGCTGACCGCTCACTTTGTGTACAAATTCAACGAGATACAAACGAGTTCATTCGATTTCGAGGAATATGTCGAGGGCGAGGATACCGAAAATTTCGGCGCCATCCTCCCGATCTACCAGCTTACTGAAAAACTCTATATGAAGGAATTGCGGAAGATGGTTCGGAGCACCCTCGATATTTACCTTCCCCAGATCGAGGACGAATTGCCCGAATATATCGTCAAACAGCATAATATTATCGATAAAACGTCCGCGATACAGAATATCCATTTCCCGTCAAGTATGCCCGATATGAAGCGCGCGAAATTACGGCTGGCGTTCGAGGAATTCCTCGCGATACAGCTTGCGGTGACTAAGAAGCGCGCTTTTTTTCATTCTGTACGCAAACCCTACCGTTATGAAAAACGCGATCTGCTGAAACGTTACCTCACAGAGCTAGGGTATGAACCCACGCAGGCACAGCGGCGCGCATTGGAAGAAACGATTGCCGATATGGTTTCCGAATGCCCGATGCATCGCCTGATACACGGGGATGTCGGGAGCGGTAAAACTACGGTCGCTATCGGCGCGATGGTTTTCAGCGCGGAGAACGGATACCAGAGCGCGCTCATGGTTCCTACCGAAGTCCTCGCCGTCCAGCATTTCGAGAAGCTGACATCCCTCACGGAACCGCTCGGTTTCCGTACTGCGATCCTGACCGGCTCGCTTACCGCAGCCGAGAGAAATGAGACCCTCGAAATGATAAAAACCGGAGCGGCGAATTTTATTATCGGGACTCATGCGCTATTTTCTGACGACGTCGAATTCAGGAACCTGAGCCTGATTATTGTGGACGAGCAGCATAAATTCGGGGTCGAACAGCGCATCGCGTTATCGCAAAAAACCGCTAATCCTGACGTACTGGTTATGACCGCCACCCCTATACCGCGCACCCTAACTCTCACACTTTACGGTGATCTCGACGTATCGCTGATAGGCGAACTCCCGAAGAGCCGTATCCCTATCTCTACGAAATGGGTGCCGCATAATAAGTATGAGGTGATGCTGGACTTTATCGCGAAGGAGATCGAGCGCGGAAGACAGGCGTTCTTCATCTATCCCCTTATCGAGGAATCGATGTTTCTTGAAAGCAAGGCCGCAAAGGAGATGTTTCTCAATCTCCAGAAATATTATAAAAACCTGAAAATAGGTATGGTGCATGGAAAGATGAAACCGTCAGAAAAGAACGATATCATGCGGCAATTCCACGAGGGCAAACTTCATATTCTGGTCTCGACAAGTGTTATCGAAGTCGGTATCGATATCCCGAACTCCACGGTGGTAGTCATTGAAAGCGCGGAACGCTTCGGACTTTCGCAATTGCATCAGCTTCGGGGACGTGTCGGGCGCGGAACGCATCAGTCATATTGCTTCCTTGTGACCGCAAGCGAGGTATCCGAGGAAACATCCGCGCGAATGAAGATTATGACGGATACTAACGACGGATTCAGGATAGCGGAGGAGGATTTGCGTCTTCGAGGCCCCGGCGAGATACTCGGGGTTCGTCAATCGGGGCTGCCTGAGTTAAAAATCGCCGACTACCTCCGTGATGAAAAACTCCTCGATACCGCGCGAAAGGATGCTCGCATTATTTTAGAGCATGACCCGGAGCTCGAGAAGCCGGCGAACCTATCGTTAAAAAAGGGAATACTGGAATTCCTCCCCGGCGATTACCTCCGTTCAGGATAATTCCCTTTATTCAAAATCAATACGACATAAAAAAACCGCCCCTAAAAGGGGCGGTTTAAATCTATCCGAAAACTATTCAGACACTTCTACATTCTCGATGGCTTGGGGTTCGATGATATCGTTGATAATTTTATCAAGTCTCAAGATAACATCCTTTGCCTGCTGCTTGCCGAGGAACACTTCGTCAAACTGTTCGTCCATTTTCTGGCGTACTTCCAGCCAATAAGGATTGGCGGGCGCGAATTTCGCATAAGCCAGCTGGATGATAAACGGGTCATCCTTAGAACTCTTCATCGCCAACTGAGGCTGGAACTTAATGACTTCGGGCGCCTTTAGGTAATGATCTGATTCGACTAGAGATATTCTCGACGGTACTCCAGTTCCTGCTTCCGCATTATAAATCTGGCCTTCATAGCTGGTTACGAACTTTAAAAGTTTCCATGCCGCATCTTTATTAGGAGACTGCGCGGCGATAGAAAGCGCAACTGTAACAACAGTGGAGGCTTTTTTCAACTTTTGAGGCAGAACCGCGTAGTTCCACTTGAAGTCTTTAACCTTTTTGAATTTCTGCATCTGCCAGCGGCCGTACATACACATAGCGACACGGCCCGACATAAACGCTTCACCACCGCCAAGCTGTTTCGCCTGGTCGATAGTGGGAGCTACACCGACAACATTGATAAGGTCCGCGACAAACTGGATAGCCTGCGCGTTTTTATCGACATTAGCGCCGCGTGAAAATACCCAGTTTCCTTTATCGTCAAATATCTGACCGTCATTCTGCATAATCCATGACTGGTACCAGTCTGCCCAAGTTTCTATAATAAACCCGTGCTGATCGATTTTCTTGTCGCCGTTGACATCGATGGTCAGCTTTTTCGCCGCATCGAGGAAATCATCCCATGTCCACGATTCGTTAGGATAGGCTACGCCGAGCTTATCAAACATGTCCATATTATAGTATAGTACGAACGATGTCCAGTCCTTAGGTACGCCGTATAATGTTCCTTCGAACGTGAATGCATCAATCAATTGAGGATAGAAGTCATTAATGTTAAAATCTTCTTCCTTCGTATAGTCGTCCAACGGAGCCAAGTTACCCTTACTCGCATACTTAAAGAAATCCTGTATATGCAGATAGAATACATCGGGATAAGTTCCGCCCGCGAACATCGTCTGAAGTTTATCGGAGTAGGAAAGAGAATCAACGGCTATCACTTTTAAACCTATGGGTTCGCCCTTCTCTTTCTGAATAGTCTGGAAACGTTTTAATACGGAGTATACCGCAGTTTTTTCTTCCGGGGTACCCCACATTAAGAAGGTTAGGACAACATCCCCAGTTTCATCCAGTTTATACTCGTCAGAAATCGTATCATTTGTTCCGCCGCCGCCATTTCCGCCGCATGCGGTAAAAGACAGCATAGCGATACATGCGATCATCAATAAATACTTGGTCATGTATGCCTCCAAAAACTTTATTTTTCTATAACATAGACTACTGATTTAAATGTTCCATCTACTAATTCATGCTTATCAGCATTATTAGGGTCGCCTTGAACTATAATTCCCTGATCAATCGCGTACTGGTACATATAACGACCTGCTACCAGAGGAATAGTAACCGTCCAAAACCCCGTTGTCGGATCCATTCGCATCGCAACTTTAGCGCCCTGTGATAAAGGAGCGTCGGGATAAAACGGGTTAGACAAACCAACCGCCCAGTTATTAAAATCACCGATAAGCCATACCTCACGAGCAGTCGGCTCGTCGAAATTAAATTTTACCATAATTTCGCTACCGCCGAGAGAACCCAGAATTTTATAGGGCAATACCCTATCCATTACTTCCGAATCGTCACAGCCCGTTAAGCTAAAAACTAACCCGAGTAGTAATGCCATTCCAAATTGTCTCATCCCTTTTATCCGACGATTCATTTATTCCCCTTATCTCAAACTATTGCACCGGCTCAGGAGCTTTTTCTTCTGGCGCTTCCTTTTCACCGCTGGGCATAGTTACCATTACGATGGAGTTTTGACCGCCAAAGCCGTCATCCACGTGTTCGGGAGTGTTCGGGTCTTCCTTCCAGTTTGAGGTATCAACAACGTATTTATATTGATATCTGCCCGGAGCCAAAGGAATGGTAGCTATCCAGTAACCAGTGGCGGGATCGAGCGACATAACAACACGGGCGTTCTGTGCTAGCGGTACCGCAGGATATGCGGGATTACTTTTACTCTGGGACCAGTTGTTAAACGACCCCGCAAGCCATACCTCAGTTGCAGAAGGTGCATCGAAAACAAACTTTACAAGCACTTCACTTTCCTGAGTACCTACAATCTCATAAGGGATATAACGATCTTTAACCGCATCAAGCATACCGCATGATGAAATCATCATACTTATTGTCGCACACCCAAATATTGATAGGAGGAGCTTTTTTATATTTCCCATAATAACCTCCAAAAATTAATACCCATTTATTAAAATGTTATCATAGCAGTAAAGGCAATCGAAGGATTAGCAACATAACTCATCCAATCCGTTGCATAAACCTGTATGTCTGACCCTACAATCGTATTTACTGTTTTCTTTGAAACCATCGTTTCCTGATTCGCACCGTCAAAATCGTACTCAAATATCTGGACATCATATCCGAAAGTTAGAGCCAGTCGTAGTGTTTCAAAAGGAGAAGAAATAAATCCAACCACAGGAAGAAAATATGACCCTTCGTAGATTGTCTTTCCGGATAAATCGCTCATTAAATTATACATTGTAATTCCAGCATATACCAATGTGGTTTCATCAAAATAATACTCAACTGTTGCTTTGAGAGTAAGATCTGTTCCGGTATTAGTAGACAAACTAAAAGATTCAAAAGATCCCGCAATTCGTATACCAATCATATCCATAATAGGAATTCTTGTGCTTAAATTAACAGCTAACCCACTCATATCGGTACCATAGTTTTTACCTGACATAATGTTTACACTGCCAAGTAACGTTAACTGAATTTCACCAAAATCAAGATCATTAAAATCTTTTACCGTAATATCCATACGGGAGAAATTTGAAGTCATTTCATTCCTATATTGTACAGCAACTTCAAGATCAGTCCCGGGGAACATATCGGTACCTAATCCGCCATATACATCTAACATTCCAAAATTATTCTGCGCGGTGGATGTACCCGGTTGTCCTGACCCAGTTCTATATAAACCTTCAATGAATATATTCATCATATCCATAAGATTAATATTCCCAAATAATCCGGCGGAATAAACAACGAACGCATTGTTGTACTTTTGGGTTAAACCATTATGAATATTTGTTAAATTATAGGCAGATCCTTTGGCAATATCGGTATTCGGGTGGTTATCAACTTTAGCGATAACACCAAACTTGAGTGTATCCAAGTTAAAATTTAGATCCGCTTGAATATGCGAACTTGACTGCCACTTATTAATATATCCAGCAATTTCATATCCGACAGTGCCTTTACCAGCAAGATATAAACCCGATAATCCATACCCTAAGCGCATAAACTCATCACGCGTTTTGCCATCATAGAATGCAGATGTATGTATTGAGTTATTATACGAAAAATATACGGGTTTGTCATAGCCATATTTTGAATACTCCCAAGAATAATTTTCAAGCCCTGAAAACATAGGGTCTTTAAATCTAAACCCAAATCGATTTACAAACAACGTAATGTTTGCAGTATCGGTATCATATATAAAGTTAAACCCTTCAACTACTAGATAATCAGCGCTTGCTGCAGTAGGATTTACTTTAAATTTCATAGTGGTTTTAAAATTTTTATCTTCCAAAGTAGGAAACATATTAAACTTTAAATATGATAAGTTGTTTAGGTAGGGTTGTCCAGTCCCAGTTGGATTTATCAAAACATTTGATATGTCCAACGCCATATTCATCAAGAAAAACCCTTTACCTTTAAACAAAAGTATCGCTGCATGCGAAGAAGCAGATATTCCTATGGTAATAATTGTTACCAAACCAAATACTTTGAATATGTTCTTTAAAGCACTCATTTTATTCCTCCTATTTTCATCAATAAAATTATATATTATAGTTAAATTTAAGAACTATCTTTCTCTCAAATTCTTTTGCGGAACGTGTTGCGCCTTCAGAACTGGTCATTTTATCTGAATCACCACCATTCCCGAATTCAAGATAAATTCCCAAATTATTCACTGGGTAATATTGGATTTGTCCGAAATAATTCCACCATGTCGTAGAACCCGATGAGGATAACACTTTTCCCCCGCTGTTCATCAAAAGTATGCGCGAGTATAACTTCAATTGAGATGAAATATTTACCACGAGTTCCAATCCGGCAACATCAATCCGATAGATCGGATCTTCATAGAAGGGTCGGAATATCTTATATTGGACATTTATCTTTCCGGTCTCATTTTCAAATCTTAATTCAAAGAACAAAGCGTCATTGTCATGTGCATCGTCGTACTTTTTACTCGAATCCGAACCCCATAG
>Ga0154540_1038_pt1 | contig 11937 bp, 8 predicted proteins | sample RifGroF1_FD_105683 | JGI IMG/M metagenome (GOLD analysis project Ga0154540, IMG submission 105683) | Spirochaetes bacterium GWF1_49_6 | reverse complement strand
CCCGTAGAAGACCTTTCTCAATATGAAGTTGCGGCTGAATCTTCAAACGGTATGGCGCAGATAGACATCCCGTTGGAAACCCCTATGGAAATGGAAGAGTTTGAGATACCACTTGAATCTGCTCCTGATAATGAACCTGAGGGTGGAATACCTGCATCGGCATCGATGGAAACTCCAGAAAATGAAAATATGTTAGATGGTATCTCATCCGGTATGGAAATCCCCGAGTTCGATATAGATTCCATGATCGCGGACGTACCCGATGCCCAGACCGCCGATGATGATGATAGTATCACACTGGATATGAGCGAATTAGCCGCTATCGATGTGGAAATGGCGGATGATAACGAACCGGTTGAACCTGTGATGGAAGATAACCTCGTAGAGGTAGAAGAACCCCTTGAGGTTCCTGAATTCGGATTTGATGAAACCCCGAAAGAGCAGGGGACGTTTAACGAGCCCATGATGACGGAACAACCGCAAATGGGCGCGGAGAGCGGATTCGATATGCCGGAGGGTCAGGAAATACCCGAATTTGACCTTGACGCGATGATAATGGACGTGCCCTCGGCGGAAACCGCCTCCGAAGACGACGACAGTATTACTCTCGATATGAGCGAATTATCCGCGATTGATCTCGACCTTGAAGAAGAAGCAAACGCTCCTGAATCTGTAGAAACAGCCCCCGGATTACCGATGGAACAACCGAGTACGGTACAGGATATCGAACCTCCTAAACCGATCGACTTTAATAAAGTATTTATGGAACCCCCAGTGAAAATCAGCACGATCGGGCATGTCGAATCCTATGCGGATGTCGCAATGGATTTGGCGGCGAATAATCTTAATTTCGGCAAAATATCGGTCGTGAAAAAGTCCGGGGAAGAATTCGGCGAACTTATGAATCAGGGCTTTAAAAATGAAATCTCCTTCTCGATGGACGATCCGATTTATATTAAGTATTTAAGCCGTAAAAAGAGTATCGATATCCGTGGAGATTTGACCAAGGCGAAATACCTGACGGATCGTTTCGATCTCGATGATCTCGCCGCTCTCGAGGAAATAATGATCGTGCCTGTAATAAAAGGGGATGAGATAAAAGGTATCGGCGTGTATGGCCGTGAAAAAGGCAAAAAAGAACCTACTCATTTCCAAAAATCGGAATTATACAACCTCGGATTCCTGCAGGAAGAATAACCAAAAAGCCAGTATCCCCGAAACTTGAAGGACTCGTGTTTTAATGTTACAATACTTCGGCATCAAAATAAGGCAGTATTATGCTGAAGTATATCTTAAAAAGAATCCTTATCAGTATTCCCACACTGCTGGGAATCACCTTAATCACATTTTTCATCATGCGTCTTGCGCCGGGCGATCCTGTACAAGCAATGAGCGGAGGGATGGCGACCAAGTATTCCAAAGACGCGCACGATAAATTTATGACTTATTACGGGTTCGATAAACCGTTGATCGTCCAGTACGGAATATGGGTCGGTAAGATGGCTGTTCTCGATTTCGGCGATTCGCTGATGGAAAAACGCCCGGTGATGGAGATTGTCGCGGAAAAGATACCCGTCACGCTCTACCTGAACATTATGGAAATAATCGTCATATTTCTCATCTCCATCCCCATCGGGATTCGTTCCGCGGTCAAACGCGACGGATTGTTCGATAAGTCCACCGGTGTGTTGTTCTTCGTCCTGTATTCGCTATTCGTACCGTGGGTAGCGATCTTTCTCATCTCGATATTCAGTATCAAGTTAAATCTATTACCCCTTTCGGGCATCGTGTCCGAGGATTTCGAATACCTGCCGTTTTTCGGCAAGATATGGGACGTCGTCCGTCACTCGATTCTCCCGGTCACGGTGATGAGCTACTCGGGGCTGGCGTTTCTGACACGTATCACACGCGGGTCGATACTCGAGGTGCTCGGGCAGGAATATATTATCACGGCGAAATCCAAGGGGCTGCCGCGCAGTATGGTCATGCGGAAGCACGCTTTTTCCAACGCGCTGATACCGCTGATAACCATATTCGGCGCGATACTCCCGACCTTAATCAGCGGAAGCGTGATTGTAGAGGAGATATTCCAGATCGACGGAATGGGGCGTTTATTCTTCCGCGCCGTCACATCGCGCGACTGGTTTGTTATTATGGGGCTGACCACCATCTCCGCGATACTCACGCTGATCGGGCTTTTATTATCGGATATCATGTACGCGATTGTCGATCCGCGTATCAAATATGAATAGGACAGCATGCCATGATTGAATGGTATCATATACTCACTGCGGTTTTCTCTGTCGCCGTAATTGTTATTATGGTAATAAGTTATAACGAGGCGAACAGCGGGGTTATTTCCGAGACCGTTATCCGTACTGCCAAGGTCAAGGGTACGATAGATGTTTTGCAGATCAGCGACCTGCATCTCTACCGGAAAATGAGTAAAAAGCGGTACGAACGGATTATCGGGAACATCCGCAAAACGATAGACGACAAGCTCCCGGATTTGATATTTCTGACCGGGGATTACATGGATCATGAGGACGGCGCGCCACGTCTGCGTGAACTGTTATCTGAATTGAAATCGGCACACGGGATATACGCGGTGCTGGGAAACCATGATTATATGGTGTATAATATATTGCATATTTTCAGGATTTTCTGGAAAATCGACCACCGTGAAATAGACACCTCGAAGGTAATCGCATTAATAGAGGGGGCGGGGGTTTCCGTAATGCGGGACGTATCGGAGAATTTAAAAATCGGCGGAAATGAGTTAACGATAACCGGCGCGGATCCATGGACGATTAAAAAAAAGATGGGGGAACTGCCGGCCAGTTCCCATGAGGGCGGGCTAAAAATCCTCCTATCCCATTACCCCGACGCTATCATGGACTACGCCTCGACGGCGGATATTATACTTTCCGGGCATACGCACGGCGGACAGGTTACTTTTTTCGGAATCCCGTTTGTAACCAGCAGTAAGATCAAGGGAAAACGCGCCGTGGGGTTGTCAAATATAAACGGATCGTGGCTGTTTGTTTCACGCGGATGCGGCTCGAGCCGTTATCTCCCGTTCCGGTTTTTCGCGCGCCCGGAGATCAACCGGGTTCTGATAAAGGAGGGATAGAATGAAAAAACTTTTCATGGTCATAGTTCTTATTATTGCTTATAGTGCCATCTACGCCGATGCCGCGACGGATAAAATGAAAATCAGTGTCGACAGCTATAGAAAAGCGTTCTACGGTACCGCGATCAAGAACGGCGTGGAGGCAATCGATATAATGTATCAGGGTATGCTCGATACAATTGTGAAGTGGCTCCCCGAGTTGAAGGATTTTAAAACTAAGGAAACGAACTATTTTTACCAGTTTTCCAGCGACCTCGGCAGTGTTACCCACTCGTTCCAGCTATGGAAAACAATGGAAAATAATGAGGCGTCGGTAAAAATCACATTCGATAATTCGCTATTCGAATTGAACCGCATCAACAGCTTATTTATCAGTATGGAATACCTGAAATCGACGACCGGGTATGAAAAACTGGCTCTCACCAATGGAGACACCATTTTTAATATTATCAGGGAAAACGACAAGGCCTATGCGTATTATCCATTTGAGTTAGTCGACAGCCAGATAAAAAACGGCCTGATGATAAAAATCGATGTCGCATTTAAAAAATCCTACGACGCTAAGAAAAAAGCCGAAAGGTGGATGGATATTGTCAAGCAGGTACTCACTAAACTCAAGATGAAGACGCTGCAGTTCTATATGCAGTAAGGGAGGGACGCAGTTGCTGGAAGTGAAAAATCTCCATGTCCGCATAAAAAGCATGCGCGGCGAAGTTCACGCTGTACGGGGGATCGACCTCTCTATCGCCAAGGGCGAAATCGTAGGGCTTGTCGGCGAATCCGGGTGCGGGAAGACCACCGCGATGCTCGCTATATGCCGTCTCCTCTCCGATAACGCGATGATCTCCGCGGATAAAATGACTGCCGGCGATACCGATATCACTTCTCCCGACGAGAATACCCTTCTCAGGATTCGTGGAAGCCGGATCGCGTACATTTTCCAGGATCCCCAGGCCAGCCTGAACCCTGTGCTGACCATCGGCGACCAGATTACCGAGGGAATGCTGGTTAAGGATAAATCGTTGACCCGCGATGGCGCGGACAAGCGGGCGGTCGCATTGATGAACGATGTGAAAATAAACAATCCTGAAATATGGCTCAGTTCGTATCCCCACCAGCTCAGCGGGGGAATGAAACAGCGGGTGATGATCGCGATAGCGTTATCGAACTCCCCGGATATTCTGATCGCCGACGAGCCTACGACATCCCTCGACGTAACAGTGCAGTCGGAGATACTGAAACTCCTGAAAGATTTGAACCAGTCTATCGGGATGTCCATCGTATTTATCACGCACGACCTGTCAGTGGCTAAAAATATCTGCGGCCGCATTATCGTCATGTACGCCGGGCGTATCGCGGAAATAGGGAGTACGCAAAACATCGTCAATAGCCCCCATCATCCATACACGTTTAAATTATGGAATTCCATACCGCGTATCGACCGCGATATTACGCGTCTGGAGATCATCCCCGGTAATGTCCCGAATCCGCTCGATCTGCCCGAGGGATGTAAATTCCATCCGCGCTGCGACTACCGTCAGGAAAAATGTACCAAAATCGAACCGGAGCCGCAGGTCTTTCAGGACGGTTCCTCGGCCGCATGTTATTACCCTGTCAATGTCTAAATCCTTATACTAAAAAGAAAAACTCCGATAATATAGCAAGCCTCTCAAAATACCGACCTGTCCCGCCGGTAATTAAGAGACTATTGGGCATGTTTCATTTTGGAAACGTCCCTTAGTAAATCGAAGGTGGAAAAGATGAGCCATATTAAGCAATTTATAGCGTTTTTATTTATCACGGTATTTTCAATACTCTCGTTCGCCCAGGGCGGGGAAAGTTTCGATATGCTGATGGCCAAGGCGGATGTGGCGTATTATAACGAGGATTATGAAAATGCCATCGATCTATATACAAGGGCGATCAGCGTATGGGATCAGGAAAAAGACGGGACGGATGCATTGGTACTCGCGTATAACTCCCGCGGTAACACTTATGTCGATAATAACGATTACAATAACGCATCGGCGGATTATAAGAAGGCGATCACCCTTGCGCCCGATCAGCCGGACGCCTACTATTTTCTCGGATTTATCTATCTCGATATGGGGAAATATACCGAGGCGATCTCCAATTATAGTATTGTTATCCGGCTTAAACCGGATTATACCAACGCCTATGTCAATCTGGCTTATACCTACAGTCTCCTGAATATGTATGACGAAGCGGCAGACGCCAGTGAAAAAGCGCTCGCGCTCGATAACACCTCGTCACGGGTATATAAAAATTATGCGTCCGTACTGATCGGTAAAAAAGAGTACGATCAGGCAATCCAGATGCTGAAAAACGCCCTGAAGTACGACCCCGAATACCAGCAGGCATATTACATATTGGGAAAAGTATACCTTAAGAAAAAAGATTACGCGCTGGCAATCGATAACCTGAATCAGGCGATTTCATTCGACGACACCAGCGAGGAAGCGTTTTATTTACGCGGGGTTGCATATTTACAGAAAGAAGATTACGATAAGGCAATCGACGACCTCACCAAAGCCATTGAATTGGGGCCTGAAAACGCGCAGGCATATTATCACCGTTCACAGGCATTCCTCGCGATAGGGAAGGAAACGGAAGCGAATGAGGATATGCAGACCGCGAAAACGTTAAGCTCGGATATCGGCAGTTTCCAGATGGATTATTTAGATAATACAGTCGCGACCAATGAGATTACGGTTAATGTAACCAACACGCCCTCCACCGCGCGGACGAATAATTTCATCGTGACGGACGATGTCGTATTATCCACAAACGAGACCGAGAGTAACGATGTGGTAATAAATACTGATATTGAGGAAACCAACGAAATCACCAATGTATTCGATCAGGAAAAGGTCATCGAGCCGGTATCGATACAGCCCGAAGTCCAGACAGTCCTGAAGCCAGAGCTTTTATACGACGCACCCCTCGAGCAGGCGGAAAAGTTTTACAAACAGGGAATAAAATTTCTTTCGGAGCGCGAATTTTATCTTGCAATTACGAATTTTCTTTCTTCTCTCGCGCTCAGCCCGGATAGCGTAAAAAATCTTAACGCGCTCGGGCTGGCATACTGCCTCACGGGGAAAAACTACGATGCCGCAATGACAATACTTCAACGCGCGATAGAACTCGACCCCAAGTACGATTATGCTTATTGCAATCTCAGTCTCGTTTATTATAAGATAGGGGACAATAAAAACGCCGTCAATAATATAAAAAAGACTATCGACCTGAACAGCGAGTACTCCAAGGCTTATTATATCTACGGTTTGATATTGGAACAAATGGGAAAGGGTGAAATAGCGCTGGTGAAGTACGATAAAGCGCTGGCGATTAATTATAACTGGGGGGTGGTATACTCCAAGAAGGAATTACTAATTTCGCGTGCGAATCTCTATTATTCGATGAAGAAATACGATAAAGCGCTCGCGGATTATAATCACGCGTTGAAAATAAAACCCGATATGATAGAAGCGTTAACCGGACGGGCTATAGTACTTCTGGAAATAAAAAAGTATAACGAAGCGTTGAAAGATTTGAATACTATCATAAAAAAAGACCCGAAGAATTATCTGGCATATTATCACCGCGCGCTGGCATACAGTATGCTGAAGAAGTATAAAGATGGGATCAGCGACTTCAATAAGGCGATCAAACTTAACCCAGGTTTCATCAATGCCTATATCGGTAGGGCGTTCGCGTATAAAAATATGGGTATCAAGAAATTTGCTATCAGGGATTTGATGATAGCCGCCGATTTGGGCAGCCCCGATGCTAAAACATACCTGAAGAATATCTTTCAGGTCGATTATTGATCCGCATTCGGAAGCATTTTAGTTCCCCTGTTCGCTGGTATAAGGATGGTAAACACGGTATTGAACGGTTTCGGGAGACGGAACTTCTCATTAATGCCCCTGCTGTCTACCGCGATCTCCCCGCCGTGCTCCTTAACAATTTTATAGACTATCGTCAGTCCAAGCCCCGTCCCGTTATCATGGGTAGTAAAGTATGGGTCGAATATTTTGTGAAGGTCTTTTTTATTGATGCCCGCGCCTGAATCGATAACTTCAATAATAATCGCGTCTTTCCCCAAGTCATATTTCGTTTTTATTTTAATCAATTTCTGAGGAGAATCCTTAACAGTCTCGATCGCGTTTTTCAGAAGATTGACGATTGCCTGTTTCAGGTAATCCCTATCGAAAAAGATTCGGTGAATATTTCCGAAGTCCGCCTCGACTTGTATCCGGTACAGGTCGAATTCCGGCTGAAAAAGATTGATTATCTCCTTTAAAAATGGATTGAGGTCGGCAAAAGACAGCTTCAATTCGCGTTTACGCGTCGATATCAGGAAATCGTTCAGGATATTATTGAGACGCTTGGTCTCCTCCTGTATGATTTGAATATAACGCAGAACCTCGTCGGGAGCCTGAATCATTCCTTTATCGATGCCCTTACGGATTAACTGGGTATGGAGATCGATTGCCGATAACGGATTCTTGATCTCGTGAGCGATCCCGGCGGCGAGAGTATTTAAAGCCCCGATGCTCTCGAGATTTTTCAATTGGAATTCCAGCTGCTTCTGGGAGGTTGAGTCGCATATTTTCAGGATGCGGGTAGGGAATTCTTTCCCGCTGAATTCGAGCTCGTAGTACTCGGAAATATCTCCGGAATTCGGCCCCGAGTAGGATAGTGTACCTACAATATCGGTCGATTTTTTTATCAGACTATACAACTCACGGTTAAAAACATTTTTCTCAAGCTCATTGAACGTAACAGGGAAATCTAACTGGGGGATACGTAGAATATTGAGAGCCTCCTGATTAATAAAAAGCACATTATCGTTCTCAAAAACGATGATACCTTCACTTAACCAGTCGAGAACCTCGTGGAATGTCCTCCGCTCGGATTCCAACAATTCGATGATATTTTTAAGATTATATTCATCGATTTTAGAAATATTCTGTAAAAACTTCTCAAAAAATTTTTTCTGTTTCATCTACTTACTTTTATTTTGGTTTTTATTTGTCGATAATATATAATATAAGTGATTCCGAATAAAATAACAAATAAAAGGAATGTCAATGATACAAAGAATTACTAAACAGAAAAAGGAAGCCTACAATCTGGTCGTGAAGGAATATAAGGAACGTGTCGACCAGACGAATAAAAAAGCGGAGAAATTTGAACGCGAATCGCGTACCGGAAGCGGGCCGAACACCAATTATAAAAAAGTTATCGCCGCGATGACTTACCTGAAAACTGTCGGATTGTATTGCGAGATGAACGATAAAAGCGTCGAAATTATGAATATAAAAAATGACGCTTATCTAGGTAATGCCAGAAAAAATATATACCAGGCGATCAAACTGATAGAATCCATTGTCGGTACCGACATCGATTCTACGCTGACGGAGAACGCTGACGTTCTTTCCTCACTAAGCCTGCTCAATCCGGGTCGTACTCTGCATCTCCTACAGATGCTGGAATACGATATTACTTTAGTCGAGTATGAGGAGGGACCGACGTCTAAATGGAAATGGACTTTTGTCGAACTCTATGGTAAATTCGCCGCTCTGTGCAAGAATATGATAAATTTTAAGGAATGTGTCGCGAAAATGTACGACCCGCGTGCCGAAAACTATTCTGAAATAAACGCCTTGATTCAAATGATAAAACGTGTCGCCGATACCGCCGCGCAGAAATTCAGAATGAAATATGAACTTTCATCCATGCAGGTCGGCGATATGAATCGCGCTATTGATTATATGAATATGAACGTCAGAATTTATATTATTCTGAATGAGCAGCCGTTAGCGCAGGAAACAAAAAAGACAATAGAAAAATGGAAGGAAAAACTCGAAAACGACCTCAAGAAGAAAGAGGAAGAGGCAAAATCACAGAAGAAAAAAGCGATAGGAAAAAGATAGCTATTCCACCAGTTTCAATTCGGAACTGGCATCACCGGTATTTTTTATTTCCGACTGTATCTCGTTAAAAACCGTATACAATTCGAATGTATAACCGTCGTTGGTATTTGAAGATTGGCTGATAAATTCCGAGAATTGGAAGGAATTTTTAATCAGTTCCTTTTCATTTTCCATTGCGCGGCGGATACTTTCTATCATAAATTTCACTTCGATAATACTCTCATTCAATTCATTATTCAGGTCTTTCTGCTGAATACCGTAAGTCGCGATTTCAGAGGTAATTTCAACCAGCGCGGAAAGACTGACGTTCGATTTTTCTATTTCGTCCATCAGTGTCTTCGTATGGTCGACAATATTAATGATATAGTTAAACACATTATCGATCGTATTCTCGAGCTTCGAGAAGAATTCCATCACGCTGAAAGCGGCGTCAATCCCCAGAGTAATATCTCTCTGTAAATAGTTCAATATTTGCTCGATTTCCGACGTCTCCTGCTTCGTTTTGACGGACAGTTCCTTCAGATCTTCGGCAACCACCATAAAACCCGCACCGAACGCGCTGTTATTCGCGCTCTCGATTGCGGCATTCATAGCGAGTACGTTCGCATCATCGGATATTTTGTCTATAGTTTTATTTACATTCTGGATATTTTTAATATGAGTATGGATTTCTTTGATAATCCCGTGATTATCGATCGATTTTTCTTTCGCCTCTTTTATAACCGCGCTCAGGTTGACTACCCCGCCCGAAACAATTCTTCCCTTGGAGGAAATATCCTCGATTATTTCAATAACCTTCTTGAATATTTCCGAAAAATCCTCGACTTTTTTATTCTGGACCATCATCGAATTAAGGATACTTTCGAATGTGCTGATATTGCTGATAACCATAGTAGAAAAATTCTTGATATGCATTTTCTCATTATTGGTATAATTCAATGTAGTATCGATGGAATGTTCGTTTTCTTTCGCGTTATTCTGGATATCGTTTGAAAGTGTTTTAAAATCCGACGAGCCTTTCTGAAGGTCGTATATGGTAGATTGCCCGTCTTGAACAATATTTTTCAGCTTATCGAGGATTGAGGAAAGCAATCCCTCCTGTTTCCGAACATTGACCTGGAAGTGATAGTATTCGATAAAGAAAGTGATGGTGCTGACCAGTTCAAAGAGTACGACACCACTGAAACTGATATTAATGATACGTAAATTAAGAAGTTTCAGATTGATAAATATATCCAGTAAAACGAAAATGAAGCTGACCACAAGTGCGATTCCATAAGAATAGTATTTATTTTTAGAGATTTTCGAACGAAGGAGAAAGAATGTGAGGATACCAATCAGGAGCAGAAATGAACCCTGAATATATGCATAAATACTGTGTAATAAAGGAGTGATAATGACAGGATTTGCGGCATCGGGTAATTCCGGAATAGCGAATAAGAAATCTGAAAACAGAACAAAAACACCGAAAATAGTATAAATTCCCGCTAAGGAATACAAAACTACCCGTAGAATGTTTTTATATGACGGATTAATAATATTTATTAAAAAGATTAAAAGAAAAAGAAAAATCATGGGTGTCAAAGCGTATTGGAGCTTCACCAGCCAATATAAGAATTTCGGATCGGTCGTAAAAACGAGCAATATCTGCAAAAAAGAAAATACTGTCAGAATACCGCTGAAAATAACATTACGCTTGATTTCGTTTTTTTGCTCCACTACGGAGTCGCCAAGAAGACGATTATAAAGGTAGAAAAAAACGGATAAAAGAAAAAACATCATAAAAGCTACAACTAGCTGCGATAAAGAAAAATTGAGGAACGTATTTACTTTAATACCGAGATGCTGCATTAGCTTTCCTCTTTAAATTGCTCCAACTGTATCTTTTTCGAATAGTGTTTATAGATATTTTTTCTTTTATATAAGGAGTAGATAAATTTACCTGCAATGAACAGGAAAAGAAATCCGAAAATGATGAAAACCCTCATTTTACCGATCTTTAAAATCTTTTCCAAAAGGATATAAAGGCCGACAGGTATGGCGACAAGGAATGCGTAGTAAAGATACTTCAGTAGAACTATCTTACTAAATAATTTTTTTTTTATATAACCCAGACTGGTTATTTCCCGCTCATTGACAATTTTCCTTTTACACTTTTTCCCGCAAAAATACTGTGAGAATTGGATTTTTTCATTATCATCGGTTATTTTCAGTACAAATTGCATCTCACTTAACCCTAATGAAACAGTGGGGGGTAGAAGCTCGATAGTCTGGTTTTTATAGCTGATGGACGAGCGCAGAAGCAATTCGATAGTATATACAAACCCAGTATCGAAATTCATCTTCATATAGGAAAGCAGGTAATATGCCAGAATATAGGATATTTTCGACCGGTCGCGCATCTTCATAGTAAACCGGTCGACATTACGGATAGAGAAGGATACCATAAAGTCATTTTTATAATTCATCCCGGCGGAATAATTATCGATAACATAGATGTTTACATTATTAATAGTATCGTCAAAAATAAATCCGATCGATTCATACGGGAACAGGAATATATCCTCGGCGACCTCACGATACAACACACCGTCGTCTTCCCACGCGGAACGCGGCACCAACGTGTTACCGCCCTCGTAGTTCTCGATCACATAGCTTTTTAGATAGGGCGTATCCACCAATTCCTTGAGAAGACTCCAAAGAGACATTACATTTTCGGATTTGACGGTAATCGCATTACTTTCATAATCTAAGGCTAACGGCATATCAATCTCCAAATTCCAATTATTAAAATGATATAATCTTTTTCGGTTTCCCGCAAGTCTTTGAGGGGTAGTTTTT
>Ga0154540_1069_pt2 | contig 12084 bp, 12 predicted proteins | sample RifGroF1_FD_105683 | JGI IMG/M metagenome (GOLD analysis project Ga0154540, IMG submission 105683) | Spirochaetes bacterium GWF1_49_6 | reverse complement strand
GCATCCGTTATACCGGGTCGATGATTAAGACCCTGCAGACGATCGCGAACCAGGTGGGGAACGCGTACGAGAGCAACAAGAACTATATCGAGCGCATCGAGCATGAAAAGCTCACCAAGGAACTCGAGATCATGCGGATGCTCCAGAATTCCCTTCTTATGTCCAATTTCAAGGCATATAAAAATATTTCCATATTCGCCCGGATGAAATCCGCCGAGATCGTGGGCGGAGACTTCTACGACTTCTACGAGCTTCCGCCGAATAAGCTGGGCTTCGTGATCGGCGATGTATCCGGTAAGGGGCTTCCCGCGTCGCTCTTCATGGCGATCTCCCGCAGCGTTATCAAGGCGTATTCCTACTATACCCAGCATCCCCACGAACTTCTCGAGTACGCGAATAATATGCTGGTCGAGGATTCGCATGTCGGTATGTTCGCCACCTTGTTCTACGGGATTATCGATATGGACACGATGGAGATGTCTTATTCCAACGCGGGGCATAATCAGCAGTACCTGTACCGCCCCACCGAGAACCAGTTCATCCTGCTGGGCACCCGGGGAATCCCGTTGGGGATATCCATGTCCGAGTCCTACGAGACCCGCAAGATACAGTTGAAATCGGGCGACGTCATGTTCGCGTTTACCGACGGTGTTACCGAGGCGGTGAACGACCAAGGGCTGGAATTCGAGCTCGACCGCCTGAAACATGTCGTCAAGCAGTACGCGTCCACCAACTCCGCCACCCTCGTCAATTCCATCATCCGTTCGGTAGACGAATGGGCGAACGGTGTCGCGCAATGGGACGATATGACCGTCCTATCCATCCGTATCGCGTAAATCCTCAGAAATAACCCGGTAAATGAACGTAAAATAATCATCATACTGCACAATTATATATCATATATCGCTATTCGCATAATATATAATCACTATCTTTCCCGCCCGTCTATGTTAATTCACTATCCGGTATATGCTAAAAAACAATCCATAATGGCATAGTTATTGCCATCATACTGTATCTAAACCATTGGAGGCTAAAGATGTCTAACACTGATTTTCACGGCGCGTTTAATGAAATTATGGCGCAGTTAAAGGAAAAACTCGGTATCTCAAACCCTATCATCCGTAAGCTTGAGAATGACGAATTGAAGACCGCCGCGTATTTCGGTTATGGACGGGAACAGGCGTTATTGCGGATTTTCCTCGGACAGGGCGTGAGCGGACGCTGCGCGGAGGATAAAACTACTGTGGTTATCAACGATCTTTCGCGCTATAACGGCCAGTATATCGCGGGTATCGATAACGCGCAGGCGGAACTTTGTATTCCCATGATGATTGCGGGTAAGGTAATCGGGACGTTTAATATCGAGAGCACCTATAAGGATAATTTTACCCCTGAAAAGGTGGAATTTATCTCACGGATGGCGAAGATGCTCGTGCATAACCTTGCCAGTATCGAGAATAAGGCCGGGCTTCGGCTCGCAAGAGCCTTAGCCAACCTCGAATCATTCTAGTAACTCTCTTAAAAACAGTTGGCGGGAAACGCAAAAGCGTTTCCCGTTTTTCTATAGTATACCTCGCCTTCAGGGGTGATATATTTCCCGCGCGCGGAAGTTGCGAAAAGCCGGGGATATCGTTATCATTTTCCCTGATCGAGGTGCGGTATGTTCGATACTATGAACCGTTTCGGCAGGGACGGGATACCCTTCCTGTTCATCGCCGATTTCGACGGGGCGAACCCTGTCGTGATCCCGCTCGCGGATGTCGACCCGCGCAGGATACTCTATTCCGTGAACGGGCGGGGAAATTACCGGCCTGTGCATGACGCCGAACCCTCGGGATACCGCTTTATCGCGCACCCGGTGAGCTTCGAGCATTACCGCACGGCGTTCGATATCGTGCAGAACGAGATGCGCGCGGGGAACACGTTCCTCCTGAACCTGACGTTCCCCACCGAAATCGAGACGGACCTGACGCTGCGGGATATTTTCATGCACGCGAAGGCGCCGTACAGACTGCTCTACGAAGACCGTTTCACCGTGTTCTCGCCCGAACGCTTCGTGCGGATAGAGAACGGGACGATCCGTTCGTTCCCGATGAAGGGCACGATCGACAGGAGCCGGCCCGATGCGCGGAACGCGATCCTGAACGACGAGAAGGAGTCCGCCGAGCATATCACCATAGTCGACCTGATCCGCAACGATCTCAGCCGGGTCGCGTCGGATGTGCGGGTCGAACGTTACCGCTATATCGACGAGGTGCACGCGGGGGGCAAGATCATCCTGCAGGTCAGCACCGAAATCGCCGGGACGCTGCGCGGCGGCTATATGGGGCGGATCGGGGACATTCTGCGGGAACTTCTGCCCGCGGGGTCGGTGACCGGCGCGCCGAAGCCCAAGACGGTGGAGATTATCCGGCGTGCCGAGGGTTACAGGCGCGGGTATTATACGGGGGTGTTCGGTGTGTTCGACGGGCGTAATCTTGACAGCGGGGTGATGATCCGGTTTATCGAACGGGACGGGGATAAAATGATTTTTAAAAGCGGCGGGGGTGTCACGGTCTATAGTTCCCCCGAAGCGGAATATAACGAGATGACGGAGAAGGTCTATGTGCCGTTTAGTGGAATCGGTGCGGGTATCGAACGGAGCAGCGCTGAACGCGGAATATCATCTTGAACGGATGAACCGTTCCCGGCGTGAATTGTTCGGCGCGCGGGGGGATATCGACCCGCTTAGCTCGCTCGCGATCCCGGAGGAGTACCGCGCGGGGATTGTCAAATGCCGCCTGCTGTACCGCGCGGAACTCGAAGCGGTGGAGTTCCACCATTACCGGGTAAGGCCCGCAGGTTCGGTGCGCCTTGTTTACGACGATACGGTCGATTATACCTATAAGTACGAGGACCGCGCGGCTCTCGACCGCCTGTTCGGGATGCGCGGGGAGTGCGACGAGATTATCATCGTGCGGCGCGGGGTACTGACCGACGCGTCCTCGGCGAATATCGTGCTGGACGACGGGTCGAGGCTGATTACACCGGATACGCCTCTACTGCGCGGGACTATGCGCGCGCGCCTTCTCGACAGGGGGATTATCGCCGAGGGCAGGATTACACCGGATGACCTTCGTTCGTTCGCGCGGGTGCATTTTATCAACGCATTCGCGGATATTGGGGACAGGACTGCGGAGATCGATAGAATAGTAATGGGGTAGCGAACACGGAAGCATCATTTCGTTTGACATTTTGTAAGGTTCCGTCATGCTAAATAAAGGGGAGTTCTAAAAACTCGAAAATAATGGAGTATTATTAAAGATGATAGAAATTGCCTTGTCATTGCGAGTGTAGCGAAGCAATCTATTTTCTTATTTAATAATAAATTACACAGACTGCTTCGCCCCGCGCATCGAAAATATATCGTAGCGCGGGGCTCGCAGTGACATAAATATGCTTTATTCTGTTCTGAAAACCGTTTTTTTTATTCATTATGATAGAGTTTTTAGAAGTGCCCTAAAATCATATCCAGAACAAGCGAACCGATAAATATAGCGGATTAGGTCTTCATCTTTTCTAGGGTGATATAGATATCGATACGGCGGTTATACATTCGGCCTTCGGCGGTATCGTTGGGATAAACGCTATCGAATTCCGCTTTTCCTTCGGCGTACATCAGACCCGGATCCAGCCCGAAATCGATAAAATAGCTGACTACCGAGCATGCGCGGGCGGTGGAAAGTTCCCAGTTGCTGGGAAATTTCTCATAGAGCGAGGATTCTTTGGGGATAGTCGTATTATCGGTATGCCCGATTACTTCGATACTGAATCCGCCTTCGGTGATCTCTTTAATCATCTCGGCGATTTTCCGAAGGATTTCGCGCCCCTCGTCGTAATCGATTGCCGCGCTTCCCGGCCCGAATAGGACGTCGCTGGAAATAGAGAGTTTCAGCCCCTTCTGGGTTTCCTCAATCGTGACTTTTTTATCCTTTAACTCGGGTTTCAGGAGCATATTGATTTCTTTTACAGCCTTTGCGAGTTTGTCCGCCTTATCGCGGGACGGCAGGGATTCGATGGAGAACCCCATATCGGGAATTGACCCGGGGGCGAGAGTCGATCCGCCCTCGAGGAATCCTATCTGACCCTCGAACGCGGAAAGAATCAGCCGGAGTTCGCGGCCTTCTATTTCCGCCGACGTCAGCATCGCGATAAAGAATGTCAGTAGAAGACTATTCATGTCTCCGAAGGTGGTCATCCATGCCGGAGTACTATTAGCCGGCGCGGGACATTTTTTATTCCTGTCTCCCATCTTTTCCTCTTACAATTCCGTTATATAGATATCGACCCTGCGGTTATACGCGCGGCCTTCCGGCGTATCGTTCGGTATCAGCGGGTCCTGTTCGCCGCGTCCCAACGCGATCAGAAGCATGGGATTCACTCCGGCGGCCTGGAATATCTTCACTATGGTGCACGCGCGCGCAGTGGAAAGTTCCCATGCGCTGGTATATTGTGTCGGTATGGAAGCGTCGATCGGCACGGATTTATTATCCGTATGCCCGACCACTTCGATTTTAAAACCGGCCGTCGGGATTTTTGATAGCCCCACTCCCATCTGCATCAGTATCTTTTTCCCCTCTTCATATTCTATTTCAGCGCTGCCCGGTTTGAAATATATATCCCCGACCAGCGTGATTTTATACCCGTTTACCACCTTCTCGAGGCGGACTTTTTTCGATTTTAGCTCCGGTTCCAGTAACTCGGCGATTTGCTTGATTGCCTTGGAGAGCTGATTCCCCACGTCGGGCGAAGGGAGGTTTTCAATATTCTGCCCCATCTCCGCGAGGTCGCCCTGAGAGAGAGTCATACCCCCGTCCATCATCCCGAACGTTCCTTCGAACGCCGAGAGAATCAGCCGGAGTTCGCGGCCGTCGATCTCCGCGGTGGTGAGCATCGCGATAAAGAATGTTAAGAGGAGGCTATTCATGTCCCCGAATGTGGTCATCCACGCCGGAGTACTATTTGCCGGCGCGGGACATTTTTTTGCCCTTCCTTCATCGGTCATATTTTAATCCTTAGCTTGCTGGGTTCTCTGCGAGACCGCCATGAATGAATTGAGTTTTTCGCGAAGGATCGCCGGGTTGTCGCCGGCCTGTATCGAGAGTACTCCCTCGACTATGATTTCCTTCATCAGCACGTCCATCCCGTTAAAGTACGAAAGTTTATTGGAGATCGGGATAGAGAACAAGTTCGCGCCGACGGCTCCGTAGAGTGTCGTGATGAGGGCGATACCCATGTTTTTACCGATAGAAGCCTTATCGTCGAGGTTACGAAGCATGGCGATCAGACCGATCAGCGTTCCGATCATACCGAACGACGGCATCATATATCCCCAGTCGTCGAAGATTTTCTTCCCTTCCGCGTGTCTCCCTTCCATCTGGTCTATTTCATTATACATGATTCGTTTGACGATTTCAGGGTCGGTACCGTCCACCACGAGCTGTATGGCGCGGCGAAGGAAGATATCAGGAATTTCCTCGACGTCTTCTTCGAGGGATAGTACGCCTTCTTTGCGGGCTTTTTCCGCGAATGTTACCAGCGTCTCGATGGTCGCCGACGGGTCTACGGATTTCTCCTTGTAGGCCATTCTCATCAGTTTCAACATATTTCCGAGATGTTTCCACGGCGTACTGACTAACAGAGCGCCGATAGAACCCCCGAATGTGATAAATACGGATGAGATGTCTGCGTAGATACTGAGATCGCCCGAACCGATCCACATTCCAACTATGAGGAGGATCATACCCCCGACTGAACCGAATACTGTCCCTTTTTCCATATCCTATTCCTTCTTCGCGTTTTTTATCCCTTCCGCGATCAGGCGCGAAAAGTACTTCTGGACTGTTTTCTGGATCTGCCCGACCTTTTCCTTGACTACTATCTTATGCCCGGAGTTGAACTGAATCACCGTATCGGGCGTCTGCTCCATCATTTCTATCATAAACGGGTTGATCGAGATAGTGGTATCGTTCAGCCGGGTCAGGTCGATCATTCAACGCTCCTTCATAATAAACGGGGGTCATTATTCAGTATAGGAATGTCATGCTGAGCTTGTCGAAGCATGAGCGCTTGCCCCGCGTTCATCGCGGGGTGTCGAAGCATGAGCGCTTGCCCCGCGTTCATCGCGGGGTGTCGAAGTATGAGCGCTTGCCCCGCGTTCATCGCGGGGTGTCGAAGCATGACGACAGCCCTATCCTAAACTATTATCTCTTTAAACTCAGTATCTCTCTCAGCATATCGTCGCTGGTCGTCACCACACGTGAGTTCGCCTGGAACCCGCGTTCGGTCACTATCATATCCACGAATGTTTCGGACAGGTCGACGTTACTCATTTCGAGCGCGCCGGCTGACATAATACCCCTGTCCATCGTGCCCGCCTGTCCGACATTGGCATACCCGGAGTTATTCGTCTCGACAAACATGCTGTTCCCGGCTTTTTCGAGACCCATTGGGTTGACGAATGTCGCGAGGGCGATCTTGCCGAGTTCCTTGTTCACGCCGTTATCGTACACGCCGGTGATCGTCCCGGAGTCGTCGATCTTGAAAGCGCTGAGGTATCCCATCGTGTTACCGTTCTGGTTGTACGCCTTGGTGGAACTCTGCGCCGCGAACTGGGTGATCGAATCGGCTACCTGCCCGGATGTACCGAGCAGCATATCATAAGTATGCTGGGTACCGTCCGGCATATTATACATGACTGTCACCAGCAGGTTGCCTTCCGCGTCTACCTGGGGGTTAGCCCCGGCCGCTTCGGCCGCCGACTGGATCGTACCGTCGGTATTGAACTGGATATTGAACGTGTTATTGGTATCGATCTTGGGCGCTCCGACACTCACCTTGATATCCCCGTCGGCAACACCGGCTATCTTAACCGAGGCCTGCCATTGGTTAAGGTCGGTCTTATGGAACGTGACCAACATTTGGCTGGAGTTACCGTAACGGTCGTAGATATTGATCGGGGCGTCCCATGTCTGGGTCAGGAGTTCGTCGGGAGTGGGGTTCTGCCCGAGAACCGGTATATTCGCATTCAGGTTGGATCTGAACTTGACCAATAAGGTCTCCTTAGCCTCGAGTTTCCCCTGTATCGGGATAATCACGTCCTCTAACGGCCCGTTGGTATTGGTATACACTTCGCCGTTCTCGAGTTCCTGCGACTTCCACCCCTGGACCTTTAATCCGTTCGGATTGACGAGTTCCCCGTCCTTATCGAGCAGGAAGTTACCCGCGCGGGTGTAGAAGGTGAGGTCGCCCTTTTTCATCACGAAGAAACCTTCGCCCTGTATGGCGAGGTCGGTGTTCTTACCGGTGGTCTGGACGCTTCCCTGGCGCATCAATGTATCGATACTGGCGATACTCATACCCAGCCCTATTTGCTTCGGGTTCAGACCCCCGCGATCGTCGGTGGGTTTCGCCGCCCCGGTAATCGTCTGCGACAGGATATCCTGGAAGGTCACGCGCCCGGTTTTGAAACCAACGGTATTGACGTTAGCAACGTTATTACCCAATACGTCCATCTTCATCTGGTGGTTCTGTAAACCGGAAACCGCGGAATACAATGATCTCATCATAGCGTCATCTCCTGTTAATTATTGCTGGACGCCGGGCTGCGTTTCCGCGCCGGCTCCGCTGGGCGAATTCCCCTCCGACATCACACTGTCACCCTGTATCTGTTCGTCTATCACTACCGGCTGAACCGGTTTTTCTATCTCTACGGGTTTCGGAAGTACCGCGGCGGCGCTTGCGGCTAACGGAGCCTGCTCGGGCATCCGTACCTCGGTGATTTGCTCCATCGTGACCTCGTTACCGCCGACGTTGAGATAAGTCAGCCCGGCCTTCACTTTTACGCTGTCCACAGCGCCGGTCTGGAGCTTGCCTAACGTATCTATCCATGATATTTCTTTATTGACTAACGCGACCGCCTTGGTGAACGTGAAGCCCTCGGTGAACTTGACCATGTTGTCGGTCAGGCGGTTCATCTGTTTGAGCGATGTAAACTGGGTCATCTGCCCGATGAACTCTTTGTCATCCATAGGCTTGGTCGGGTCCTGCGTCTTCAACTGTGTAATCAGGATTCTCAGGAAATCGCCTTCACCCAATTCGGATTTACTCACGATTTGCTGGGTGGCCTGAAGTTTGGTGTTGAAATCGTTGACCTTCTGGTTGATTTGGTTCATCTCGCTTTTGGTCATCATAATGTCTATCGACATGGATTCCTCCTGTATTTTCCTATACTACTTAACCTCATTCATCGTATCGGGATTAGCCTCGCGCAGCGGCTATGCAATGAGATTGAGGCTCGATTCGTAGATCGAGAACGGTTCGAATACCGACTCCGCCGCGGCTTCCGCGGTCAGTGCGCCGTCCGCGCCGTAAGGGACATCCGCCTGCTCGGGATTTCCGCCGTCGCCCTGCTGGAGACTGACGTCGAGCGACGCGACATTCACCCCCGCGTCCTGCAGGTTGCGCTGGAGATTGCCGAGGTTCTGGTCGAACAGCATCTTCGCTTCCTGCGTGGATACGACTATCTTACCGACCAGTTCGCCGTGCTCGAGCTCGAAACTCAGCCGCATCTTGCCGAGTTCCGGCGGGACGAGATTCATTTTCATCTCGCTGCGCCCGTCCTGGAGCACGACCACCGCCTTTCCGACCACGCCCTGCATGATGGATTCCATATTCGCGCGGGAAACTGAGTTGGCGAATGTCTGGTACTGACGGGCGACAGGGCCGGCCTCGATCTTCGCGTCTATCTTGGCGTTCTGCATCTCGGCGCCGTTCTTCACGGTCTGCGCGTCGGCTTCCTTTTCGGTACGGGAATGCGCGATATTATTCGCGTTCGTATCCTTCGCCGCCGTCTGGGATTTATCTTTCGGCATCAGTTCCTTAAAGTCCTTGGGCTTGGCTCCGTCCGCTTTTTCGACAGGCTGGGTTTCGCGTTCCCGCATATCGACCACTTTTACCTTATCGGGGGACGGGTTATTGGTGAGCTTGTTCTCGGTATTGAGCTCGACCTTCGCGGGAGAGTTATCCGCAGTAGCCTTGACAACCGGCGTCTGCATTTTAGCGATCTCTTTCTCCATAGTAACGAGGGTCTGCATAAAGGTCTGCGCGTCGGGCTTCGATTCGAGCATCTTGTCGATCTGCGCGAGCAGGTCCTTCATCATATCCAGCATGTTCGTCACAGGCATGGAATCGGACACCTTCATATCGGTGTGCGCGTTCTTCGCGTTCTGACGCGGGTTCAGTACCGCCATCAGTTGATTGAGTATCGCGGTGATCTTCTCAAGCACTTCGGGCGGGAGCGAGTTGGGGTCGTCCTTCATCGCGGTGATTTTCGCCTGAATTTCCTCAGCCTTCCCGCGGACTTCTTCCCTTTTAGCGGTCTCGTTCTGCTTCTCGGCGGAATTCCCCTTGTTCTCGTTCTGCACCTTCTCGAGCACTTCGCCGAACTTCGGCTGATCCTTCTCCGCCGCTTTGACGGGATCGCGTCCGTTGAAGGTATCGGTCTTTTTAGTCTGACCGGCTTCGTGGAACATCGGTTTCTCAGTATGCTTGGTCTGAATCGCTTGTGTAAACATGTCGAGCGCCATTGAGGCCTCCGAAAATGAAAGTTCTATATACAATTTCGGAATATTGCAGGAAATGATGAGAATAGGGGGGATGAATTTTAAGGGGATGGTTATTTTTTATCGGAGGACTTGTCTTTCCTGAGGAGCCACGCATGATACGCATGCCCCTCCATCAGCGCTTCCAGTTCTTCGCGGAGACGGCGGGGGATATAGGTCGCGATTTCGAGGCGCGCGATCCATCCGTCACCCTCCGGGTCGACATGCAGTATCTCCGGGAACGTCGTGAGGCGGCGGTTGATTTCGACTACCTTACCGGTCAGCGGAGTGAGCACTTCGAAGCGCGGGATGATCTGCGCGATCAGCGTGCATAGCTTCGCGTTGCGGTCGAGCTTCGCGCCGAGGTCGGGAAGCTCCACATATCGGGGCTTGCCCATCATCCCGGAAATATACTTCGATATGCCGACAGTCGCTTTGCTGCCGTCCATCCGCATCCATACATGCGATTCGCTGAAAAGCGGGGTCATAATTTCTCCTTGCAGGATATTGTAGCATGGAACGGAAAAAGTTTAAAGTGCCGGAATGTTTGATAAATGGGCGGTATGCGGATAACAGAATATGGTATCGAGCGATAATTTGTATTTTTTAAGTTTCTTTCTATATAATAAATTTTCACAAGGGGGAAATCTATGAAAAGAGCGATGGTACTTTTATTTTTATCGATTACCGCGCCGTTATTCGCGGAATACTTCTATATTAAGGATTACCAGGTCGATATCCTCCTGAATCAGGATACATCGTTCGACGTGCAGGAAAAAATACTCGTGCATTTTAAGGAGCCGCGTCACGGTATACTCCGTAAATTCCCTGTGCTTGAGTATAACAAACCGGAGATCATGATCGGCGGCCTCCATGTGGTAAACCAATGCTTTTTCGTATATAGCGAGATGCTGATCGATGAAAAGCAGAAGAAAAAAGAAGGATTGGACGAGTTTAATATTTCCGAGGATATAGCGGCAGCGTTCGGGAAAAAGGTGAAATACACCGTAGTCATGGATAACCTGAAAATTGGCTCGATATTTACCAAGGTGGACGGCGACCATGAATATATCATCAGGTATACGGTCTATAACGCTATCACCGACCAGACCAATTTTTTAAAGTTCTACTGGAATGTGATCGGCCTGCAATGGAATAACGAGATCAGGAAAGTTTCATATAATATTACCCTGCCCTCGGAGGGTAAACTCGGCAAGAAAGATATATTTATCTATACGGGATATAAGGGAGAGAAGAAAAAAGACGCGAGTATCGGGTTGACGGGGAATGTTATCTCCGGGCACGCGTTAAAGACGATGTATGCGAATGAGGGAATCACTGTCGAGATCCGTTTCCCGCAAGGGTACTTTACCCCCGCCCGTCCGGGTATTATTGAGCTGATCGATTCATGGCTGACCACCGCCATGGCAGTCAGCCCCGTGTACTATTACTGGTTCCTGTTACCGGGGGGGATACTTCTGATTCTGTCGGTGGTCTGGTTCTTTTTCGGGCGCGACAAGGTGGGGACGGTCACGACGCAGTTTTTCCCGCCGAAGGGTATGAATCCCGCAGAGGCGGGGATTCTCATCAACGATAAAATGGATGCGCACGATATTCTGTCGCTGATCTATTATTGGGCGGTACAAAAAAGATTGACGATAATCAAACAGGCGGACAGTTTCGATTTGAAGAAAATATCGGAATTAAAGGATCCGAGAAGCTATGAAGCCACGCTATTCACCGGGATCTTTTACAGCAAAAACCGTGTCAAGGTGAAAGACCTCGGAAAAGAGCTTGCAGGCGTGATGTATGAGGTCAGGACAAATTTGAAAGAAGCGATCGATAAGAAAAAGTACTATTCGCCCGCGATGAATAAAGTTTCGTCTTTGATGGGCGGAATGTGGCACCTGTTTTTCTGGATAGCGATGCCGCTCCTGTTATTCAATTTCGAATACCGGTTTTTTATGAGATTTCCCACTATCATGCTGGAACTCGCGCTTATTAGCATTCCTCTTTTTATCGGGAGTATATTCATGTGGTGGCACAGCGATAAACACCCCGTGTTTAGAATCATCAACAAAATATTCTATATTCTCATAGCCTCGATGTACTTCTCGTATATGATGCAATTTTTTGTGATGTTATACGGCTCGTTGATTACATGGCCGGTAGTGCTTTCGCTGTTTTTATGCGCGTACAGTTTCCGGGCATTTAAATATATCATGCTGAGGAAAACCCGGAATGGGGTGTTCAGATTCCGCGAATTGAAGGGTTTCGCGGAGTTTATCGCCCGCGCGGAAAAAGACCAACTCAAGCGTCTGGTGGACGAGCGTGTCGATTATTTCGAGATGACCCTGCCGTACGCTATCGCGTTCGGAATGGCGGGCGAATGGATCAAGAAGTTCGACGGGATACAGCTGACGATGCCGTCATGGATGAG
>Ga0154540_1129_pt6 | contig 12861 bp, 7 predicted proteins | sample RifGroF1_FD_105683 | JGI IMG/M metagenome (GOLD analysis project Ga0154540, IMG submission 105683) | Spirochaetes bacterium GWF1_49_6 | reverse complement strand
GCCGCTCTCGACACCGTTCTATACATGGGGCGAACGGCAAACGTTCACGGGAACGGACGCGCAGTGCGCATCGAACGCTTATATATGGGAGAATAACCAGGGTACCGGCAATCAGCCGACCAGCCAGAACGCGTTCCTGCAGGGAAACGCCTATCATACGCCGGACTACTCGCAGTCATCGGGGATGGGAGTGATCGACTTCCCGATGCATTGGAACTTCGGTACGGCGGGGCAGGCGTACAATTTTGCTAAGAATAACGACTATGTCTATAACGACTCGACATGGAACGTGTGCTATGTCGACTCGCACGATTACGGCCCGAATACGGATAACCGTTACGGAGGGAGCGAGGCCGAATACGCCGAGAGCTTCTCGCTGATCTTCACGTTCCGCGGTATCCCGTGCGTGTACTACGGAAGCGAGATCCAGTTTATGAAGGGCGCGCCGTGCGACAAAGGCCCCAGCGCCGCTATCGCCACAACCGGGCGCGCGTATTTCGGCGATCATATCGCCGGGAGCGTCAATGTCACCGATTTCGGGGTATGGAACAACGCGGCGGGCGAGATGGCGAATACCCTCAATCACCCGCTGGCAAAACACCTCCAGCGCCTGAACCAGATACGGCATAAAATACCCGCGCTCCAGAAGGGGCAGTATTCCACCGACGGGTGCAGCGGCGGGATGTGCTTCAAGAAGCGCTTCACGAGCGGAACGGTCGACAGCTTCGTGCTGGTGACTATTTCCGGCGGGGCGGCGTTCAGCGGAATCCCCAACGGGGTATATAAGGACGCGATTAGCGGGGACGTCAAGGTAGTCACAGACGGCACATTGGCGGCGAACTGCAGCGGGCAGGGTAATATGCGGATATATGTCCTCGACCTGGTGAACAATCCCGCGCCGGGAAAAATCGGCGAGGATGGGGCGTATCTCCACCCGTAGGAGCAGGGTCATCACTATGTAACCATGAACCGTTTCCATATGAACCGGGACCGAGAAATCGGCCCCGGTTTTTTATTTTTTGCATATGTAATGAATATATGTTATATTTATTTATAAACATAAACCATTTTTGTTTATTATTTCTTTAAGTTAATAAAAAATAGGTATTTTTCACCTAAAAAATCAGGGTATCCCTGATATACAAATAGACGATAGTGAGGTATACTAAGCTTATATACTATTATATAAATAATTATAGTAGTATTTAAAAACATACATACGTGAATTATTTGCATTACGCTGATAATGAAGATAAAAAATAAAAAAGGAGGCTGTTTTAGATGACATTGTTTTTCAGATAGAGAAAAGGGGTCTGATACATCTGGAGGTATACATGTTGAAGAACATCAGTTTAACGGTACGGTTAGTCTTGGCGTTTGTAGGCGTAACAGTGATTGTGATGGTAGTAGGGTTATTGGGTTTTAGCTCCACGGAAAGGCTGAACAATCTCTCCGAAAGCATGGATACTATTCATGTGCTGGACGAAAAATTACTCATGCGGGAAATCGAGCATCTCAAGTGGGGACAGAAGGTAATGGGCGCTTTATCCGCTAAAAGCCCGAGTATCGAAGTAGAAAAAGACCCGACTAAATGTAATCTGGGAAAATGGTATTACAGCGATGAAAGAAAAATTGTTGAAACCAAGTACCCGGAATTAAAAAGTTTTATCGACGATCTGGAAAAACCGCACAAAGAATTACACCAGTCGGTTATCGCGTTGGAGGAAGCGCTGAAAGAAGGAAACTATAGCGGAGCCGAGGAATTATTTTTAAATAAAACTTCGGCGGCCCTGACTCAGGTGCAAGCGGATTTGGGAGGTATGAGGACATATTTAGAATCCGAGTTGAAGAAGGATACCGAAGCGCATACCCGCGGGGTAAGCGATGCGCTGGTTCAGGGGTATAGCGGCACCGGGATAGGGATATTCCTCGCGCTTTTTTTAGGCGGGTTGGGATCGTTTATGAGCTTCAGCTTGTCTAAAAAGATAAAAAACAACGTGAAGGAACTCACCGCAAACGCGGATAGCCTGACATCCTCGTCGAAACAGATTTCAGTGTCCAGTCAAAACCTTTCCAGCGGGGCGTCGGAACTCGCGTCGTCTATCGAGGAAATGACCTCGTCGCTGGAAGAACTCCAATCGATCATCGAATCCAACACGAAAAATGTCAACCAGTCGAAACTGATGACGAACGATGCGGGAAATTCCGCAGAAAAGAGCGCAATCCAGATGCAGGAAATGACGGCCGCGATGGTGGAAATAGAAAATAATAATAATCGGGTAGCGAAAATTATCAAGGTAATAGACGATATCGCGTTCCAGACGAATATACTCGCGCTGAACGCTGCGGTGGAGGCGGCGAGAGCCGGAGACGCCGGACGCGGGTTTGCGGTAGTCGCCGACCAGGTAAAAAGCCTCGCGCAGAAGAGCGCGGACGCCGCGAAAGAGACCGCCGACCTGATCGAAGGCGCGATTATCAGCGTATCGAACGGTAAAAAAGTCAGCGATGCCGTCAGGGAATCGATATTGTCCATGAAGGATACGTTGGAGAAAATACGCGCTCTGATGGAGGAGACCGACCGCGCATCGCAGGAACAGCTCAAGGGCGCGGTGCAAATTACCAAGGCTGTCGGCGAGGTGAACGGGGTGGTGCAGACTACCGCGGCTTCGTCTGAAGAAAATGCCGCCTCAGGCGCGGAATTATATAACCAAGCGGAGATACTCGGTGAAATCATTGAAAACCTCAGCCGGATTGTCGGGAGATCTAAAAATAATGCAAAGGGTAAGCGGGTGGAAAAGAAATTATTGACGGATAAATCGGCCGGGATGCAGAATGTTTCCGTGAAAAAAGCAGCGGTGATCCATGCCCAGCCCGTTTCTGATAAAAACTCCGGTGTGGAGATTATCAGACCGGACGATAAAATTCCGATGAATGATTTCAAGGATTTTTAGATCGGCTAGAGCAACTCAATTGAGGGAGTGCTATTGAGGGTAATCAATCCAACTGATACATCTGTTAAAGTAACGTTCCTTTTCAATAATCACCGGGATCGAGAAATCGGCCCCGGTTTTTTCTATCTAAATACCGATAAAATGTCTAATAATATGTAAAAATACTAGTAATTCATGTTATAATTCTAAGTGAAGAAATGTAGTACGTTTTAGGGGGTAAAAATGTTTAAAAAAACAGGGCTGACATTCAGGCTGATTCTGGCGTTTTTAGCGGTTTCGGCGGTCGTTCTCGCGGTCGGTATTCTGGGACTTCTCTCTACCAATAATCTCGACAGTATCTCCGATCATATGAACGAAGCACACTTTTTAAATGAATCGCTTCTTTTAAGGGAGGTGGAGCATCTATCATGGGCGCAGACGGTTATGATCGATATCAGTACAAAAAAGTCCAATATCGAGGTTCAAAAAGACCCGACAAAATGCAATCTGGGAAAGTGGTATTACGGAGACGAACGAAAACAGTTCGAGACGGAATTCCCGGAAATCTCGGAGTTATTAGCACAACTGGATCAGCCTCATAAAGATATGCATCAATCCGTTATTGAGCTGGAGAAATACCTGAAAGCGGGAGATGCAGGAGGGGCGGAAAAATATTTTACTGAAAACACTAGGGCTTATCTGGGAAAAGTTCAGGAAATTATCAATAACATCAGGAAAAAGCTGGAAGGAATTCTTAACTCTGAGGCTGAGGGACAGCATTTGATCGCGAACAACGCGCGGCTTCAGGGATATATCGGGATGAGCGCGGGAGTAACGCTTGCCATACTATTAGGGATTTTTATCAGCTTGAATATCTCCCGGAGGATTAACCGGAATGTGGAGGATTTATCGCAGAGCGCGAATCAGTTGACCAACGCATCCCAGCAGGTTTCCACGTCCAGCCAGGAACTATCCAGCGGGGCGTCGGAACTCGCGTCGTCTATCGAGGAAATGACATCTTCGCTCGAGGAACTTCAATCGATCATCGAATCCAACACGAAGAATATTAACCAGTCGAAACTGATGACGAACGATGCGGGAGGCGCCGCCGAGAAGAACACCGCGCAGATGGAAGAAATGATGGCCGCGATGGTGGAAATTGAAAGCAACAATAACCGGGTGGCGAAGATTATCAAGGTGATAGACGATATCGCGTTCCAGACGAACATACTCGCGCTGAACGCGGCGGTCGAGGCGGCGAGAGCCGGGGATGCCGGACGCGGTTTCGCGGTGGTCGCCGACCAGGTAAAAAGCCTCGCGCAGAAAAGCGCGGATGCGGCCAAAGAAACCGCCGCCCTCATCGAAAGCGCGATAAGCAGCGTATCGAACGGGAAAAAGCTCAGCGAGTCCGTCAAGAGTTCTATCATCAGCGTGAAAGAATCGCTTGAGAAAATCCGCGCGCTGATGGACGAGACCGACCGCGCATCGCAGGAACAGCTCAAGGGCGCGGGACAGATTACCAAGGCGGTCGGCGAGGTGAACGGGGTGGTGCAGGCCACCGCCTCATCGTCGGAGGAGAACGCAGCGGCAGGCGAGGAAATGTACTCCCAGGCGGAGATGCTGAAAGATATCGTGGAGAATCTTCGCGTGATAGTAAGCGGGGCGGGGAAACGGCAGAAAATAGGGTACGCCGCCGATAAAAAACTGCTGACGGATAAATCGGCCGGGATGCAGGATGTTTCCGTGAAAAAAGCGGCGGTGATCCATGCCCAGCCCGTTTCTGATAAAAACTCCGGTGTGGAGATTATCAGACCGGGCGATAAAATTCCGATGAATGATTTTAAGGATTTTTAATATCAGGGGTTTTCTATCGCGCGCAGAGGTAAATTTCCTCGGCCGGGATAAAAAACGAGAATCAGGGTTTTAACCCTGAAAAATCAGGGATTCCCTGATGGACGATTTGAAGAAAAGTTGTTATACTTATTCTGTTAGGATTTGAATGGATGCAATCAATTTGACCCCCCTTTCTTCAGTTGTGATAGAGGCATGGCGCTTTTTTGCGTCATGCCGTTTTTATTTTACATATCCTTCAAGATTGATTATAATTCCTTATTCATTTTTTCGGACGGTAATATGAGTATATACAGAGTTCTTGTTGTCGAGGATGCCGCGTTCTACGTGACTATATATAAAAAAATTCTCAACCCCGCGCATTTCGAATTGATGACGATTAGCAGGGGTTCGGTATTTATCGAGAAAGTGCGTTCCTTCAAACCGGATATTATCCTGATGGACGTGCATTTGCCCGATGCTAACGGCGTCGACCTGTGCGGCGAGTTAAAATCGTTCAAGGAATTAAGCAGTGTTCCGGTAATCATGGTCACCTCCGAAGAGGATGTGGAGGTGCTGAAAAACGCTTACCGGGCAGGCGCTGTCGATTATATAAAAAAGCCCTTCAACGCTATCGAGATGCTGATTCGGATGGAGAATGTGCTGAAACTTTCGAGCCAGACGCAGGAGCTGGTACGAATCAAGCAGGACACCACGGTGAGCGAGATGGGGCGCGCGATCGCGCATAACTTCAATCAGCCGCTGACGACACTGCTCGGGTCCGCCGAGATGATCAAAATGCTGAAGGTTCAGAAGCATCTGGACGAGGAAGTGATCGAACTGATGGATATGGTCACCGAGTCCGCTGAAAAAATTTCCATACTAGTGCAGAAAGTGGAAAAATTGAAGGAATACCGCGTGAAGGATTATCTTCATGATATAAAAATTATCGACCTGGATCAGGAGTGACAATTGGTGAAAGTACTTGTTATCATGGGAAGCGACAGCGACCTTCCGGTATTATCCGGCGGATTGGAGATTCTTAAAGAGTTCGGCGTGGATACCGAGGTGCATTTCAGTTCCGCGCATAGAAGCCCCGAACGGACTGTCGAGCTCATCAAGGGGTTCGAGGCAAACGGCGGTAAGGTGATACTGGCGGCGGCGGGCATGTCGGCTCATCTCGCGGGCGTAATCGCCGGGCATACGGTTCTCCCGGTCATCGGAGTCCCGTTATCGTCTCCCGACTTCGGTTCTCTCGATTCCCTCCTGTCGATGGTCGAGATGCCCCCGGGAATCCCGGTCGGCGTCACGGGTAAGGGAAAGTCCGGCGCGAAGAACGCCGCGCTTCTAACGGTCGAGATTCTCGCGTTATCGGACAATACGCTGCGGGATAAACTCATGGCGTACCGCGAGAAAATGAAGAAAGACCTGCGCGAGCGGGATGACGAATTACAGTCGCAGGGCTGGGAAAATTATAAGAAGAAGTAAATTTATTTTATGATCACCCCGCCCGCCCCGGTGGAGTAGAACTGATAGACCTTGCCCTCCTGGGGTTCGAACCCCAACGCCTCGCCGTAGGTAGTTTTGACCCCCATCTCACGGCAGAGGTTCGTATTCGTCGAGTAAGCGATCATCTTATTGATCTGCGCGATATAACTGTCCTTGCTGAGGATATAAATATCCTGCGTATCCAGTTTGAATGTCAGCGGGACCCCGTCCCCGGCGGCGAATATATTCATCCCGTTATCCGGCGGGAGTACCTCGGAGAACATATGAGACGGGAACGCGATATTATATGCATCACCCTTCTCGATGAGGGAATATTTAAAATTGATGACGCCGAAATCGACGTACAGCTTTTTCCCGTCGATGATGTAGACACGTTCGCCCGTCTGGATATCCTGCTCCTTGACCGGCGAATACGCGAAGTACTTCACCGTGACATTCATCCGGTTCGTGCCGTTGACCGATACAGGCAGCGCGGTGACTTCGAGCACCTTCCGCTCGGTTTTCAGGTTCTTCAGGGTGGCCTCGAGCGTCTTGACCTCGTTGAAGAGTTTGAAGCTCCCGGTGACATCCTTCAGCCCGGTGAATATGATGGAGAGGACGAACACGACGAATACGCCGATGATGATGGTCGATATATTGGTATAGAACCAGAATAATGTTTCCGATACGCCGCCGACCACGCTATAAAACGTTATCTCGTCCTTTGAGGTGCGTATCTTAGCCACCAGCATAGCAACGAACGCTACGGCGACAATAATCCAGCCCCACGGGGTCAGGAAGAGGATTTTCGCTATCCAGATAATGACATTGAGGAAACCGTTGAGAAGCCCGTCGATAACCCCTATCGCGGAGATGAAACTATTTACTTCCATTGACACCCTCCATCATTTCAACCCCGCCGTTGGGGTGTAGAATATAACTATAGGTCTTCCCCGATTCGAACGGTGTGTACGGGCTTTGGTGCGCCGCGACATCGGTAATATCTAGGATATACTTCCCCTTGACCGCGCTGTAATAATCCCCGTATTCGAATACGGTCTCGTAGATTCCGGCCAAGGCCCGGCGGATTTGCTCGGTGATACCGGCGGCGTTATAGTTCTGGGGAAAGTTATTGACTACATAGAGGGTCTGGATACCGACCCCGTCTTTCGGGGCGATTCGTTCGGTATAGACCTTATACGGGAATATGACCGTCTTATTCTCGTCCTCGGTCTGGAGTACGACCATCCGGGATTCGAGATAGATATCGGTGCCGGGGAGCGTGAGGGTCTTTTTGCCCTTGACCTCGCCGTCGATGCCGAGGATAGACAGTTCGAACTCGATGGCGTTTGCGCCTTTTTTCAGGATGGTGATACGGGCGTAATTATATTCCGATTTGACCCATGCGATAGTCTTGCGGAGGTCGTCCACCTTGTCCTGGAGAATATCCTTCATCTGCGAAAAGAGGAAAAACAGGATGGCGATCCCGGCAATCAGAACGATAAAGAAACCTAGTTTTTCACCGCCTGTTTTGTCGTTCTTGGGCGGGATGTATTTCTGAGCCATACCGTTCCCCCGTTCGTGAAATCGTTCGGACGGATTATTATAACTTCAACGGGGCGGAAAACTCAACTATTCGGGGATTTGATTCTTTATCCCCCGCTTACGCCCGATTCTACATGAAAATCTTATTTTTCACGTATCTAATTGCCCGAAAAGGAGAAAATCATTTGAAATATTTTCCTATTTATTATAAAATGATGCAGTGCATTTCGGAGGGGAAACATGAATTATTACATAGTGGATATTATTATCCTCTTTATCAGCGTCGCGCTTATCCTGTACTTTCGCAGACGGGACAAACGGAACGCCCAGCTTTCCACTCTGAAAGGCTTCGTCCAGATGGCGATGAATAATATTCAGCAGCTATTCAACGATAAGGAACGCGACCTCCGCGATAAAACCATCAACCTCGATATTTCGCTCAAAAAGCTCGATAAGGCCAGCGAGTTCATCAATAAACGTCTCGCCGAAATCAAGGAGTATTTCGAGAAGACGGCGCTTGTCCATGCCGATCTGAAAAACAACCTCCAGAGCGCAAATGTGTTCAACCAGGACATAGTCGCGGTCAGGGATCAGCTCAAGGAGCTTTCCGCCGCGGTCGATCAGATCAACGTACTGAAAAAGGATATCGGCGAATATAAGAAGCAGTCCGGCGTCCTGAAGAACGATGTCGAGCAGGCGCGGGTATGGGCGCAGGACAGCCTCGGCGACTTCGTGAAACGGATGGAGTCCGAGATAGAGAACTATCGCATCCATATCGCCGACGCGCAGAACGAGAAGCTCGAAAAGATGGAGAGCGACCTGTCGAAGGCTATCGAGGATACCGAGTTCCGCGCCGCGAAGATCGAGGAGCGTTTCAACGATATCGACAGCAGGATGAAGGATATCGACGCTATCGAGGGCGAGTACCAGGGCAAGATTTCCGGTATCGAGCAGAGATTTATCAGGATCACGCAGGATATCGACGGGACTGAGAAAAAGTTCCGCGCGGAAGCCGAACAGTTATTCCATAAGGCCGGAGACGAAATCCGTCTGATTATCGACGCGCTCAAGAAGGAGACCGAATCGACCGCGCACGAACGGGTGGCGTCTATCGACGAGCGCCTCAAGGAAGAGATCAAGAAGCTCGAGGAACGGGTCAATGCCAGCATACGCAGCTTCAACGAGAATCTGAATAATACCGCTAAGGGTATCGGCGACCTCAATAACCGCCTGACGAATTTCATCAAGGAAAGCTCGGAGAAATTCAAGGGCGAACTGAACGCGATCAAGACGAATTATACCGCGGAGGCGGCAGGCTTCTTCGAGAAGCTCGACGACCGCGAGAATCAACTGAACGCTATCGCGAAGGAACTCAATCTCCAGATCACCGACGCGTCGAAAAATATCCGCAAGGTCGCGGATGAATCCGGGAGCGCCGCGCTCGAAAAAATACAGTCGCGCGAGAAGGAAATTCTCGGCAACCTCGAGAAATCGTCGGACGTCGTCAGCGACCGTCTGGTTCAACTCGAGAAGTTTATCAACTCCTACGAGACCGACCTGACGAAAAAGGTCTCCACGATGGAGTCGGAACTCATCAAGGATATCAACGATTCCAAGAACCGTGTCGAGGAGCTTCGCGGTATCGCCATGAAGCTCGAGAAGAATCTCGACAATACCATATCCCAGCGCACCAAGGAAATCGACACCTATATGGAACGCCTCAAGGACGCGTTTATCGAGGACTATAAGGGACTGATCGACAATACGAAGGACGAGATCATCGGGCTTCGCGACGATGTGAAGGAATTGCAGGACTCGGTCGGCTCGCAGAAAGACCGCATTCTCAACGGGGTCAAGGAATCGGTGGAGAGTCTCAAGCAGTGGGGAACCGCCCAGCTTACCGGGGTCAAGGAAGATATCGAGGGCACCAAGCTCCGCGCAGACGGTATCCTGGTCGACGTCCGGGACGAGATCGACCGGAATGTGGACAAGCTCCGCAACGACCTGAAAATCAAGCTCGAGGCGGCTATCCGTGACGGCGACCTGACGCTGAACGCCAAGAAAGAGGAAATCAAGCGGATCGCCGGGGAGATGGGGCGCGAGTTCGACGAGAAGGAGCGCGAGATCGGGCGGCGTATGGAGAATTTCCAGCAGGGTATCGAGGCGTCGCTCGCTAAGGCGAACAGCAAGATCGAAGCCGCGCGTTCCGGCCTCGAGACCGATGTGACCCGTTCGACCGAACGCCTCAAAGAGGAGCTTGAACGCCAGATGAAGAACGGCAATCAGCTCCGCGAGGAACTGTCCGGCTTCGAGAAACTCCTCGCCGATATCAAGACCACGTCCGACTCGAATATATCGAAGATACGCGATAAGTATCAGGACGTGAAGGACAGCGTCCAGCAGCTGGAAACCAACCTCGACGGTACCCGCAAGCGTATCGACGAGAATATCAATACCTATATCAACTCCATCTATTCGCAGATGGAGAACGAGAAATCGGATATCCTTTCCCATATCACCGACGAACGGGATAAGGCGAAGGATGTGATCGCGGAATTCGTGGCCGCCGCGCGCGACCAGATCAATCAGCGGATGGAGAAAATCCTTTCCGATACCGAGACGAATATCAAGGGACTCGACGGGAAGGCGCAGAACCTGATGAGGGACTTTTTCGACCAGCGGAAGACCGATTTCCAGAAGGAGGTTCAAGGTTTCCGGGAATCCTTCTTCTCGCCGACCGAGGATATTATCGCGCAGTTCAATAAAAAGGCCGATTCTCTCCGCGTGGAGCTCGAATCCGACCTCTCCGGCGTGAAGGACGAGTATAAGACGTTCATGCTCCGTATCGAGGAGGTCACCGATACATTGAAGGGTATCGAGGACAAATCGGTGGGCGCGGTGCAGACCAAGGTATCGTCGATCGAGAACGAGATCACGACGCGTATCAATATGATCAGCCACCAGTTCGACAGCTATATCAAGAAGAGCGAGGACGAACTGAAGGACGAGATGGAGCACGTTCAGGGCGAAGTCAAGTCCCTGTTCGGCGAGCTCAAACTACAGGAAGAAAAGATGAAGAATACGGTGCTGGAGGATATCCGCAACCTGAGCAAGAAGACCCAGGAGATCGAGAGCCGTTACGACCAGTTCCTGAAGAAATCGGCTACCCTCGAACGCGCGGAGGAAATGGCGCAGAAGGCCGAGCAGAATATGACGATCATCCGTGATTTCCTGCGCGACCTCGAGGAACAGCGCCGCGAGATCGACAAGGCCCTGCGCGATGTGGATTCGGTGAAGAACGATAATAAAACCATCCAGAGTATGATGAGCGAGACCCTGAAGAACCGCAAGGAAGCGATGCAGATCAAGGAAAGCGTCGATAACGCGATGGAGAAGGCAAAGGATATCGAGCATCTTCTCGATGTGATCAAGGAACAGCAGGAACAGGCCGACTCGGTAAAAAAGGTGCTCATGGATACCCTCGGCATGTATGACGACATCAAGTTACGCGTGAACGAGCTCGAGGGCAAGCGCGAAATGATCAACGACCTCCTCCAGACGATCGACCAGTCCGCGGGGACAATCGAGACGATGCGGGATAAGGTGAACGGTGTCGAGGATAAGATGAGCATGCTTACCCAGAGCGCCAAACGTATCGAGGACGAGATACGCGCCGCCCAGCGCCAGATCGATAATGTTTACAAGTCGCAGGACAAGATGAGCGACAGTCTGGATAAGCTCACGAATATAGAAGGCCTTCTCATCCATATCGAGGAGGAGGAGAAAAAAGTCCGCAAGATACAGGAATGGATCGGACGCGCGATGAGCGATGTCGAGGAACTGAAGGAGATGACGGCCGCGGCGGCCCCTGAGAATCCCGGCGCGCAGAAGAAGCGTTCCGGCGCGAGCGAGGACGAGACCAGCAAGAACGTCCTGCGTCTCTATGAGAAAGGGTGGGGTGTGGACGAAATCGCGCGGAGCCTCAAACTCTCGCCCCGTTATGTCGAAATCATTATCGAACGTTACGCTAAATAACAGGAGTATGACTTTATGCTGGATATAAAATACCTGCTCGAGAACCGTGATGAGGCCAAGGAATTACTGACGTCGAGAAAGATCGGGCCGGCGCTGGTCGAAAAGATAATCCTTGACTACGAGGAAAAGTGCCGGACTCAGAAGGACGCCGACGACCTTCGGAACAGGCGCAACACGATCTCCAAGGAAATCGGCGCGAAGAAATCCAAGGGCGAGAATGCCGACGAACTGATGGCCGGGGTCGCCGCGATCAAGACGCAGATGGAAGCCATCGAGGCGCGCGAGAAGATACTGGACGCGTCGATACGCGACACCCTTCTGCGTATCCCGAACCTTCCGCGCCCGGACGTACCGGTCGGGCAGGACGAGTCCTCGAACAAGGAAGTCAGCCGTTGGGGCACGCCCCGCAAGTTCGGCTTTACCCCGATGGAGCATCACGATATCGGCGAAAAGCTCGGCATCATCGACTTCGAGCGCGGCGCGAAAATCGCCGGGCACGGGTTCATCCTCTATCGCGGCGCGGGGGCGTTACTCGAACGCGCGCTCATCAATTTCATGCTCGATACGCATACGTCCGACGGGTTTCAGGAGCAATTCGTCCCGTTTATGATTAATACCGAGTCGCTCACCGCTACCGGACAGCTCCCGAAATTCGAGGAGGATTCCTACCGGATAGACGGCGAGAACCTCTATATGAACCCGACCGCCGAGGTGCCGCTCACGAATATCTACCGTGACGAGATACTCGACGAGAGCGCCCTCCCGATCAAGGTGACGGCATACGCGCCGAGTTTCCGCCGCGAGGCCGGAAGTTACGGCAAGGACACCAAGGGGCTGATACGGGTGCACCAGTTCAACAAGGTGGAGCTCGTGAAGTTCGCGCGCCCGGAGGATTCCGAAATGGAACAGCAGTCGATGCTCGCGCAGGCGGAAAAAGTCCTGCGCCTCTTGGAACTCCCGTACCGGGTCATCGTCCTTTCCACCGGGGATATGGGGTTCTCGGCGGCGAAGTGTTACGATATCGAGGTATGGC
>Ga0154540_1197_pt3 | contig 13041 bp, 13 predicted proteins | sample RifGroF1_FD_105683 | JGI IMG/M metagenome (GOLD analysis project Ga0154540, IMG submission 105683) | Spirochaetes bacterium GWF1_49_6 | reverse complement strand
CCGCCCTCGCGGACGTGTTCGACGCGCTATCCAATAAGCGCGTCTATAAGCCTGCGTTCCCGCTCGATAAGACATTCGCCATCATTGAGGAACAAACCGGGATACATTTCGACCCGCAGCTCGCGAAGGTTTTCCTGTCGATTAAAGACCAAGTGGCAGAGGTTTACGAGCGTCTGAAAGACAGTGATTAATAATGGAACTGTGAGTCGAATATCCGTAAAAACTGCAGCATGATATTGGTATAGACCGCGGCGATCAGGTCGTCCAGCACAATCCCCGCACCTCCCCCGATATTTAACGCCCTCTTGATGGGAAACGGCTTCCAGCTGTCGAATACCCTGAAAAGTATAATCCCTATTACAAGAAATTTTATGCTCGATAAGGTTACCGAATCGACCGGGCCGCCCCATTTTGCGATAAAAGGAAACGAGGTCATCGCGACCATAAAACCGACAATTTCATCGATAACAATATGCGGGCTATTCGTCTCTTTAAAGATATGCTTTTCCGCGTAATCGGATAACGGAAATGCGATAATCAATAAAAGCGCGGTCACCGGATAGTAGACATAGGCGTATTCGCTGAGCAGGACGTAAATTCCCGCGCCCATCAGCGTACCGAACATCCCCGGAAAGAACGGAATATAACCGACGAAAAAACCGGTTACTAAAAATTCCCTTAGCTTTTTAAAAAACACTCCCTTAGACATCTTTTTCTCCCCGTTCCGTTTTACGAATTTGAATATAATAATCTAAGCCTGTATAAAGAGTAAAAAGAACTATCAAAGTTGTCAAGACTACGGGGAAATAAATCAGCCAGACCATCCCTTCGCCCAGTAGGTCGATGACGATCGTCTGATACTCCAACGCGGTGATATTCACCGAGTGCGCGCCCGCCCTGAAAAACAGCATCGCCATAAGTATCAGCGCCGCGCCGATCATCTGTACGAGCGTCTTCGCCTTCGCGATCAGCGATGTGGTAAACTTGATGCCTTTTTTGATGCATACCGAACGGAGCCATGTAATCCATATATCCCGAAGGAGAATGAGCAGCACGAGCCAGAACGGTATCCTCAGCTCGGGTTTCAGCGCGAATACGGCGTAGCACCCGATCACTAGAAACTTATCCGCGAGCGGGTCTAAGTACGCCCCGAATTCGCTCTGCTGGTTCAGCATCCGCGCGATCTTTCCGTCCAGCGCGTCCGTAATAGCGGATATCCCGTACAGTATCAGCCCGGCTATCAGGGAGACCCAGTTATCGAGATAGATCATGATTAATATCGGCGGGATAAGAACGATACGAAATATCGTCAATGCATTGGGAATCGTCCATACGAATTTCATGGGGTTTTCACGGCTCAATGATGACTCCTTCCAAATCGTGCGGGGGCAGCACTTTAGTGATTCGTACCTGATAGAACGGCTCGTCGGGGACATCCCCCGCCCCGATTACGGCGACAATGCTACCGTCGATCTCAGGGGCTTCGTACTGGCTGCGGAATACCGCGGTCATCGCATCCCCCCGTTCCATCATCGTCCCGTCGTTAATGCATTTCAGCCTCATTCCCACCCGTCCCGCGAGGCGTTCGGCGGAAATCCCTTCCTGTATCCGGCTCAGTTCTTCTATCCTGCGGCGGACTACCATGACGGGCACCTTCCCCGTCATCTCATGCGCGGGAGTCCCTTCCTCATCGGAATACTCGAAAAATCCCACCCTGTCGAAACGGGCTTGTTTCAGGAACTCCGCGAGAGCCGCATGGTCGCTTTCATCCTCGCCGGGAAACCCCACTATAAACGCCGTCCGTATCGCCGCGTCGGGGACTTTCGCACGGATACCGTCGATCATCGATAGGTACGTGTCCGCGTCTCCGGGACGGTTCATCGCGCGGAGAATCCTTCCGCTCGCGTGCTGAAGCGGTATGTCTATATAACGGCATATTTTATCGGAAATGCTCATCATTGCGGCGATTTCACTGACTATTTCGTCAGGGAAAAGGTACAGCAGGCGAATCCAGTCGAAATCCATTTCTATCAGCTTTTCCAACAGGGTGATGATACTTTTTTTTCCGTACCTGTCCTGCCCGTATGCCGACGTATCCTCAGATACGAGAATCAGCTCCCGGACGTCCCATTCGTCCCGCAGAAATTTCGCCTCTTTGAGGATATCCTCTATCGAGCGGCTGCGTAACGGCCCCCGGATCGAGGGGATCGCGCAGAAGGCGCATTGCCGGGCGCATCCCTCGGAAATCTTGAGATAGGCGTACTGACTGCCGGAAAAAAGAGGCGTCCGCGCCCCGTCGAACTCATACTCGCGGTAATCCCCTTTATCGAGGATATCCTCGCTCTTCAGAGTCAGCGCGTCGAGAATCTTCCCGATATCGCGCGCACCGATCATCGAATCGATCTCCGGGATACTTTTCCAGAGTTCGTTCCGGTAACGCTCGGTCAGACATCCCGATACAATTACTTTCAAGCCGGGGTTGTCTTTCTTCATCTCGGTATATTCTAAAATGGAATTAATGGATTCCTGCTTGGCGGTCTCGATAAAACCGCAGGTATTTATTATGATGACTTCTGCTTCGGCTGGGGATAAAACGATTTCATTTTCGGCGTTCTGGACTATCGACGCGATCTTCTCCGCGTCGACAAGCGCCTTAGGACATCCTAAAGCATCGAAATAAACACGCATTATTTCAGGAACGCCCTATTGAGGGAGAATTGCCCCTGATTGTTCTTCCAGTAGAATATGGATTTATTGATTTCGCCGAAACTCCCGCCCGGTTCGGTTTTATCGCCGATCACCACTTTTACCGCGCCGGCGTTACCGAGAAGCAGGGTCATCTCGTTCTGGAACTCGATCGGCACTTCCATCCCTTTCTTCAGGACAAATTGCTTGGGTTCCGACCCGTCGGCGGAATACTCCATCCATCCGGTGGCATCCGCGACTATCTTCATGTCGATTTTAGTCTTGATCTTCGACGACAGCAGTTCGTTTTCAGCGATGACAGCGGATTTATATTTCTGAATAGTCCCTTCGGAAATATTGGTCTTATCGGTCACATCCTCTTTCAGGATAAAGACGCTGATATAGATCTTCCCGTCGGTGATGCGCGTGAGTTCCACGCCCATATCCTTGATACTGTTACCGTCGCTATCGATATTCAGTACGTCGCGCTCCTTAATGGTATAGTTCATCTTATTGACCGCGATCTGGAGGCTCTTCGATGCGCCGAGTTCTTTAAGTTCCATATGGATGAGGGAGGTGCCGTTAGAGATATAGATCATATCTCCGAGGCCATACTCCTGCTTGGTGATTTTATCCAAATCGGTCAGGTTATAGGTATAGGACTTGTTCGAATGGGGTATCGGGTTATTTCCGCCGCTGGGAACGCGGATATTCGATATAATGAGGATGAGCAGAAGGAGAGCGCCGAGAACACCGCCGATAATACCGACCGACTTCAGGTCGACCTGCGGGAGTCTCGATTTTTTCTGCGACGTACCGACCAACTGCTCGATAGGCGCGTCCTGCTCGATACGCATCTGACGCTTATAGATCGAGATCACCGTGTTGCGGTCGAGCTCGAGGGTATCGGCGTAGGTCGCTAAAAACCCCATGAGATAGGTTTCCCCGGGGAACACGGAAAGATCGTTCATTTCCAACGATTCGAGATACTTTTTCGATATGTTCGTCTCGCGTACGATTTCATCTATCGAGATCGCTTTGGCCTTACGCGCATCCTGCAGGTACTCACCCAAAGTCACTTTTTCATTTAGCGGCATCCTATTTTCTCCTTCCCGTTTCTCATAAATAGTTTGTATTGAAACATATACCCGCCGCTTCTAAGATATACGGCACAGTATAATGTCATTTATATTATAAAGAAAAAAGCTATAATTCACAAGAAATTAACCGTTTTGTTTAACAAGAAATTATTTTACGGAATTGTTGTTTATCTTGTGTTTTTCGGGTATAATATTAACAGTACAAAATGTAAGCGGAGTTCCTTATGAAGATAAAAAAAGAGCGTTCTACCAAAACGGGAATTGACATGACCCCGATGATCGACGTTGTTTTCCAGCTCCTCACTTTCTTTATGATTACCTCGACCGTGATAAAAACATCCGCGATCAATGTCGATCTTCCCAGCGCGAGTACATCCGACGCCGCTCCCGTGCGTGTGGCGGTGGTCACCCTCTATAAGGACGGAACCGTCAAATTGAACGATCAGATTATCGACTTCAATAATCTCGGTATAGAAATCGCCGCGTTGAAAACAAACAGCAGCGATATTGTTGTAACCATACAGGGGGACAAGAGCGTCCCCTACGAAAAGGTAATCCAGACGATGGATATCGTCCGCTTTACCGGAGTAAAGAAGATGAGTCTTGCCACCATGCTGAAAGAGAATAAACCCTAAGGATAATTTATGAGGGTGAATCTGAAAGATATCAATATCAATCAAAGTTTCTTAGCTTCATTTTTGATCCATGTAGCTATATTATTAATCTTATCGATTCTTTTGTTGCAGAGCAATCTCTTTAAGACCCCCGAGCCGATGCTGGTTATGATCGATTCGCCTGTGGAGACTATCGCGTCCTCGCTGGATAATATGCTGAACACCCCCGCCCATACTCAGGCTCCCCAGTTGGAAGACCGTGTTTCCCCGGTGTTGGAGAAAAACGCTATCCCCGATAAAACGGTTCCTAATATGCCCGCTATCAACCCGAATCAGAATTCACAGGCTGAAGTAAAGGAATCCATCAAGAATAACCTGACCGCGAAGGACCCCGAAGACCTGTATAAAATCGACCCCGCCAAGATAAAAAACAACCAGAACCAGAAGGAAATGGATCAGCTCGCCAAGAAGAACAATACCCCCGCCGATACCCTCGATAAGATGTTCGAGGAGCCGGCGAAGGACAATAACCCGTCCAAAATACCCGCAAATCAGGTCGGCGATCTTTCGCATAAGATACTGAGCGAACTATCCAACCAGCAGAACAATAACACGGCCCTAAACAACCAGAATAATCAGCCCGACGATTCAGGCGATAAGATCGACAAGACCGACCCGTTGAGCGACGCCAAATGGAACGGACAGCCCCGTAAGACGATCAAATTCCCCGATCTGGCATCGAAGATACCCGACGAGTACAAGATGAAGGGACTGAGCTATAAAATCACCGTCCGCCTCACGATCACCCCAGAGGGCACTGTTAAAAAAGTGAATATCCTCGAATCGTCCGGGGAAATCGAATTAGACAGTATTTTCCAGATCGAGCTCCAGAATATCATCGTGGAATCGGTGCCCGCATCGGTAGGCCCCGTGACCGTAGTCAAGACGTTCACCATCAAGGTCAAATAACCCGCCTGATACATTCCGCCGCTTCATCAATTTCGTATACGAAAATTTTTTCTATTACAGAGATACGGTGATTTTTTATCCGGGAATATTTTTTTGACTGCTTCGCCAATCCTGCGGATTAACTCACTATGACAATTATATGGGCGGTTTTAAAAACTATTAACATTTATAACAATAGTATTTATAAATCTTTATATCACGCCCAATGGTCACTTCCTAACTGAGTATTTAGAAGTGACCATAAATAGATTGCTTCGCCCATCATCGCGGATTAACTCAAAATGACAATCATTTCGTACAATCAAACCAGTTTATGTTTTCTTTTTCTTCGTCTTAGCCGCCGGGAATAGAATATTGTTCAGGATGAGACGGTATCCCGGAGAATTGGGAAATAGATCGAGATTGGTGGGCGGGTCGCCGACCTGGTGGGCATAGTCCTCGGGGTCGTGCCCGGCGTAGAATGTAAACGTGCCCTTACCGCGGTCGCCGTGGATATAATTCACCCAGCTTTTACCGTCGATACCCGCGAGTATGGTAATATCTTTCTTAATCAGGCTCTTCTGGAACCCCGTCGTCTGCCCTAAAAACCCTTTGATCATGTTCTTATGATCCTGTATCAGCATCGTCGGGATCACATCGTACTTCGCGGAGAAATCGTTCAGGCGGAAGTAAAACGGCGTGGCGTAGATATTTTCGACCGTCGGGTCGATATCGATATCGGAGAACTCGTAGATATACGGCTCAGTAATCAGCTGAAATTTATCGAACGCGAGCGTGCTCTGGTAATCGATCTTCTGCGGCCATGCGGAATCGAACGGGGTGCCGTCGATCTGCCCCGGGACGATATCGAATCCCTGGCAGGCGAGCGCGATATCGAGGGTATCGGTCGCGGAGCACATGGCGAACATGAATCCCCCGTCTATCACGTACTGGCGGATTTTCGCGGCGACCGCTTTTTTCTCCTCCTGCACGCTCTTGAAGCCCAGCGACCCCGCGATCTTCTGGAAAAGCGCCACCTGTTCGATGTACCATTTTTCCGCGCTGTAATTGAACCAGAACTTCCCGTACTGCCCGGTGAAGTCCTCATGATGCAGGTGAAGCCAGTCGAAGTTTTCCGGGGTAAGCAATCCCCCTATCACTTCCTGATCCCAGATGCGGGTATAGGGTATCTCCGCGTACTCGAGCACCAGAGTTACCGCGTCGTCCCACGGGGCCGTCCACGGAGGCGCGTATACAGCTACAACAGGGGCTTTATCGAGGTCGACGATATTCATGTTCTCCTTGTCGATCACCGCTTTGATCGACGCGAAATCCGATTCGCCGATTGGCTTATTGGCGACATTCCGCAGGAGGCCCCATTCGGCCAACTCGGGTGAATCGCTCATAATAATAAAACTGCCCCCGCGATAATTCAGGAGCCATTTTACCTGCACGCCTTTTTTCAGGGCGAGGTACGCCAGCCCGTAGGCTTTCAGGTGGTTGGGTTGCGCGTCGTCCATCGGGATGAAGATCATGGCATTCAGGCTCAACGGCGCCAGTAAAAGGAGTAGTACGATTGTTTTCATAGCAGACCTTGCATCGCGTTTAGAATAATATAACAGTAATTTGTGTTTTCATCAAGTGGCGGGTTCATCTGCGTAAAATAAATCCATAATTTATAAAACGGTATTTGACAAATATAATTATCTCGGTTATAATACTTCACCTGATGAATTAATAAAGGAGCTGTTTTGCAGCTCCTTTTTTGTTAACGGGAGTTTTGCCTGACAAAAGTCGGGGTATTTGTCATCCTGAGCAGGGCGAAGGGTGATGATACGGAAAAGGATGAAAAAATGTTCCGTGAGAAACTGAATAAACTGGTATCGGAAACAGTCGAGACTTTAGGGTTTATCCCTCTCGAGTGCCTATGGGTATTCGGGAAAAGCCGCAGTACGCTGAAGGTGGTCATCCATCACAGGGAGCGCGATATCTCGTCTACGGATTGCGAAAAAGTCGCGCGGGTGTTATCCCAACGACTCGATGTGGACGATTTGATCGCCGGGGCGTACCAGCTAGTGGTCGAATCCCCCGGACTGGAACGCGAGATCGGGCACAAGAAGGAATACACCTATTTTACGGGCAGACCCGTGAGGGTAGTAGTAAAAAACCCCGCGAATTACGGGATGAAGGATAACATTATTATCGGCGATCTCGAGGCCTATGACGGAACCGAGCTCAAGCTAAAAGTGAAGGGCGGGGAAATGACTATTCCTGTCGCCGATATCTCGAAAGCAGAACTATATTTGGATATAAAAAAATACCTATAAAGGAGGAAAACGGTGGCACTAGGTGACATAATCGAAGAATTCGCTAAAGAAAACAAAATATCGGAAGAATTAGCAGAACAAATATTAAAAGAGGCCATGAGTACGGCCTATAAGAAGAAATTCGGTAAGACCTACGAAAATGTCGAAGTAAAAATCGATAAAAAGATTTATATGTTCCAGTTAAGAGAAGTCGCCGAAACAGTCGAGGACGAAGTGCTTCAGATATCGGCGGAAGAAGGGATGCAGTATACCAAGAAAAAGTCGCTCGAACCGGGAGATACCGTAAAAATCCCGATCGATGTCTCCGAATTCGGCAGACAGATCGCGCAGATTGTGAAGCAGGTGCTGAAACAGCGCGTCAACGAAATACAGAAGGATATTTTATATAACGAGTTCGCGAATAAGACCGGGCAGGTCTTTATCGGCAAGGTCAAATCGATGACCGACTCCCGTTCGGGCGGATACTTTATCTCGCTCGAACCGCGCGGCGTCGAGGCGTTCCTCCCGTATAGCGAATGTATTCCGGATGAATCGTTCGATACCGGCGAGAATGTAAAGTTTTATCTTCTCGAGGCGAAACAGTTCTCCCGCAAGGGCGAATCGCAGCTGATCCTTTCCCGGAAGCGCGAAGAGTTCGTTAAGGAGCTCCTCCGCCTGAATATCCCGGAAATCAACGATGGGACGTTCACTATCCGCGCGGTCGCGCGTAAACCCGGCGAGGTCAGTAAGGTCGTCATCGATACGGTAAACGACTCGATCGACCCGATCAGCGTGACAGTCGGTAAGCAGGGCGCGCGTATCAAGCCGATCCGCAGCGAACTGGGCAGCGAACGCATCGAGATCATCCGCTGGAACGAGGAACCTCGTCAGCTGATTTCCAATGCCGTAAAGGCCAGCCGTGTACTGAAAGCCCGTATCGCGGAAGTATATAACATCGATTTGGATATGGATAAGCACGAAGCGCACATCGTGGTAGCGGACGAGTTTCTCGCGCCGTTGATCGGTAAAGGCGGGTCGCATCAGAAAATGATCGAAAAGGTGACCGGGTGGAAGATACATTTCCGTCCCTATTCCGAGTTCGAGGTCGAGATACAGGAGAAACAGCGCCAGGTCGACCAGATACTGGGTATCACTTCCGAGACAGAGGAAGTCGAGGTAATCGAAGAGGAGAAAATCCCGATCGATATGCTCCCGTTCACACCCGAACAGATGGAGATACTCAGAAGCGCCGGGTTCGAGGATGTGGTGGAGATCGTGGAATTCTCTATCGAGGAACTTGCGAACCGCTGCGGTATCTCGCTCGACAGCGCGATGGAATTATGGAAAGTGATCGAATCTAATGTTGAAATAGAAGAAGAGGAAGCGTAAATGACGCTGTTTTTTGTATAATTAGGAGGATGTTCCATGCCTGATAACGGCCAAGACCCAAAGAAGAAAAAAATAATCAAGCTGAAAGTAAAATCGGATTCCAAAGCGGCACAAAACGTCTCGGATACCAAGGAGACAAAGCCGCCTGTCAGTCCGCTGCCGGAGAATCAGGTACCGGATACTACAGTCCCGGATACCCTTCCGAATAAACCGTTCACGCCGACTCCCCCCGCGCGTGATGGTCTTGGCGTAAAAAAGACCCAATTTTCAACAAATAAAACACCTTATCCCAGACCCTTTACCCCGCGTCCCGGAGGACAGGGCGCACCCGGCGGTTACCGTCCCGGAGGACAGGGCGCACCCGGCGGATACCGTCCCGGAGGACAAGGCTCTACCGGCGGCTATCGTCCCGGAGGACAGGGCGCGCCCGGCGGATATCGTCCCGGCGGACAAGGTGGTTACCGTCCCGGAGGACCCGGCGGAGCAGGCGCGCCCGGAAGCACTCCAGCGGCCGGAGCGGCGGCGGGTAAGGATCAGTCCAACCGCAACCGTCATTTTAGTAATGTTACCGCTAAGAAAAAAGACGCTCCTTTGTCGAAGGAAGAGATCAAAAAGCGACAGGAGGAGATTTTCCTCTCCAAGATGCAGAATTCCATGCTCATGCGGCAAAAGAAGGGAGAGGTCGTAATTCCCGATGAAATAGAGATCGGGGAAGTCGTTAAAATTTCCGATATGGCACGCAAGATGCAGATGAAAGCCAGCCTCCTGATACAAAAACTGATGACGCTCGGTGTGAGCGCCACTATCAACGACAATATCGATGCGGACACCGCTTTGATTCTCGCGTCGGAATTCAACTGTAAAGTCAAGATCAAGAGCCTCAAAGAAGAGGTCATTGTTAAAGAGGAAGAGGATACCGATGCAGACCTGATGCAGAGGCCGCCGATCGTTACGGTTATGGGGCATGTCGACCACGGTAAGACCAGTCTTCTCGACGCCATCCGTAATACCAATGTGGTCGAGCACGAGAGCGGCGGTATCACCCAGCATATCGGCGCGTACCGTGTCAGCACCCCTCGCGGACAACTCGTATTCCTCGACACCCCCGGCCATGAGGCGTTTACCGCGATGCGCGCGCGCGGAGCCGAAGTCACCGATATCGTCATATTGGTCGTATCCGCCGCAGAGGGCGCGATGCCCCAGACGGTAGAAGCGATCAATCATTCCAAGGCCGCAAAAGTACCGATTATTGTCGCTATCAATAAAATGGACCTTCCGGGCGCCAACCCCGAACGTCTCAAGCAGCAGCTCGCCGAACAGGGTCTGTTGTCCGAGGAATGGGGCGGCGATACCCAGTTTGTCGAGGTATCCGCGTTGAAAAAGACCGGTATCGATACCCTGCTCGAGGCCATCCTGCTTCGCGCGGAGGTGATGGAACTGCGCGGCAATCCCAACAAACGCGGCGTAGGCTTCGTAGTCGAGTCCGAGATGGATATAGGAAAGGGTGCGATCGCCACTGTGGTTATCCGCACCGGAAAAATTCAGATCGGCGACTGTTTTGTCGTCGGTACGACGATGGGAAAAGTACGCGCGATGTTCGACGATATGGGAAATAAAATCGAGATAGGGCTTCCCTCGCAGCCGGTCGAGATCATGGGCTTCAACGATGTTCCGAGCGCGGGCGATAAGTTCTTCGTGGTAGAAAACGAGGAGATCGCCAAGGATATTTCGTCGAAACGGAAGAATCTCAAGAAGATGGACGACAACCAGAATATCAAGAAAATACAGATTCAGCAGGCGATGGACAAACTTTCCACCCCTAACCTGAAGGAATTAAAGATTATCGTGAAGGCCGATGTGGACGGCTCGGTGGAAGCGATCAAGTACTCTCTCACCAAGCTCCAGAACGAGGAAATCGATATTAATATCATACACGCGGGAATCGGCGCTGTGACGGAGAGCGATATTATGCTCGCGTCCGCGACGGCGGTCACCGAGGAATCCCGCACATTAGTGCTGGCGTTCCGCGTCCGTGTGGACACGATGGCGAAGGAGAAGGCCGAATCCGAGGGGATTCCCATCAAACGCTTCGCGATTATCTACGAACTCATCGACTTCGTGAAGGCTATCCTCGAAGGGATGCTGACGCCGGAGGTGATCGAAAATGTGATCGGTACCGCGGAGATCAGAGAAGTCTTCCGCATTAAGGATATCGGTAAGGTCGCGGGATGCTTCGTCACCGAAGGATTTATCCGTAAGGGCAACCTTGTCCGCCTCTACCGCGACGACGTCCAATACTGGGAAGGTAAGATATCCGCGATGAAACGCTTCCAGGAAGACGCGACCGAAGTCCAAATGGGTTTCGACTGCGGTATCAGTTTCACGAACTTCGATAACTTTAAGAAAGGCGATATACTCGAATGCTACACGTCCGAGAAAAAAGAGAAAAAACTCTTCACCTCTCCCGACGGCAAAAAGCCCGCGAGCAGTTAGGAGGACGGCATGTCGAATAAAATCAGGATGCAGCGGCTGAACAAAACGCTGATAAAAGAAGTCAGCCAGGCCGTCTGCACCGAAGTAAAAGACCCCCGGCTTCTATCGATGGTCACTGTGCTGGACTGCGAACTCTCCAAGGATCTGCACTACATGAAGGTCGAGGTCAGTCTATACAGCTCCAACGAGGTTCATAATATCAAGACTCTGGCGGCATTGAACAACGCCGGCGGATTTATCAGTTCCGTTGTCAGTAAAAATCTCCGGCTGAAATTCGCGCCCACCATCGAGTTTAAACGCTCGCATATGATCGAGGATACTGTACGGATAACAAACAAAATGAAGGAGATAACCGGTGACGATTCAGTCGATGAATCTCAACCTGAGTGATTCCCTTGCCGATGAATTAAAGCTCCTGAACGCACATATACTCGCGTCGCGCGGGATCATCGTCACAGGTCATATCAATCCCGACGGGGATAATATCGGCAGTCAGCTTGCGTTGGGGGAATACTTCGAACGCATCGGGAAAAAATACATCCTTCTGGACGAGGACCCGTTGCCCGCTTTCCTGCGCTTTCTGCCGAATACGCACATGATAAAAACGCTCAGTGAGAATAAGATAAACTCCTCAGAGTACGATCTGGTCATCGTGGTGGATTCCGGCGACCTCCCGCGTATCGGCGGGGTTGCGGATGTTTTTACCGGCTCGATGAAAATCGTGAATATCGACCATCATCTCGGCAACACCCTTTTCGGCGACATGAATATCATCCATGAGAACGCATCGAGTATCGGGGAAATACTTTATTATTTCTTCCGCATCAATAGTATCGAGATTTCCATGGATATGGCGTCCGATTTATTCGTATCGATTGTTACCGATACGGGATTTTTCCGTTACGACCAGACCTCCCCGGAGGTGCATATGATCGCCGCCGACCTGATATCCCGCGGAATATCCCCGAACTACTTCCATATCCAACTGAACCTAATGAAATCGCTCGGGTATACACGGCTATTAAGTCTGTTGTTATCACGAATGGAGCTTTTCGAGGATAGTTCTATCGCATTCAGTTATCTCTTAATCGATGATTTTACCGGTTATTCGGATATAGATACCGATACGATGATCGAGCATCTCGGGATGCTTGACACTGTATCGGTGTATTTCCTGATCAAGGAGAAAAAGCCCAACCTCTACGGCGCGAGCCTGCGAAGCAAGTACGACGTCGATGTCGCGAAGATCGCATCGGTTCTGGGAGGCGGAGGGCATATGCGCGCGGCGGGCTGCCGTACTCAGGAAATGCCGTTCGATGATTTCAAGGATAGGCTCTTAGGGCTTATCAAAGACGAAGTTCAGGCTTATCAACATTAACTTTGGGAGTAGCCGATGTATCTCAGTAAATCTCACCGTCCCGTCTGGGCGGAAATCAATATCGATGCAATCCGCGCGAACCTGCTCTATGTGAAGTCCAAATTACCGGCTGAGACAATGATAATCGG
>Ga0154540_1014_pt3 | contig 13078 bp, 16 predicted proteins | sample RifGroF1_FD_105683 | JGI IMG/M metagenome (GOLD analysis project Ga0154540, IMG submission 105683) | Spirochaetes bacterium GWF1_49_6 | reverse complement strand
CGCGTGCGTACGCCTCGCGGACCTGGTGCAGAATCTGTGTTTCACCGAGCAGGGGGGATTCCAGACCGGAGGCGACGCGGAAAAGGTGACGCGCCGTATCCGCCGGGGCGGGTGAAGGCAGACAGTCGTCGGAGTACAATTCCACACGGTCGCAGGTGTTCAGGAGAACATAATTCCCGCGAAGGTCGGCGCGTATCCGTTCATAAAACCGTTCCCGTGCGCCGATGCTTTTCCTGGCGTCAATCCCATTCAGACGAATCATTTTCAATTATCTCCCTGATCCGGTTCCGCCATTTTATGCTTTTTTTCACATCGGCGCCCCCCGACGTAACCGAAACGCTCATATTGTCTTTTTTATAGACCGCCGGAGAAATGAAATCCGAAAGCTCCGGGTCGTCGGCGACATTGCAGAGAATATGCCGTTTCGCCGCGCTTTCCGCGATCATGCGATTCACATCGCGGTCGTTGGTGCATGCGTAAACGATATAGACGTCGTCGAGGTCACCCGGTTCGAACTTTTTCCGCATCAGCTCGTATCCGCTCTCCGCGATCTCGGGACAAATCCCGGGCGCGAGAATATCGATATTCGCCGTATAGAGTTTCAGCGCCGCGAGTTTGTGTAACGCGACCTTGCCGCCGCCTACGATCAGGATCCGTTTTCCCGTGATATCGATGGCAACCGGAAAAAAGGTCTTTTCCCTCATTTTCATTTTCACCCTTATATTATACTATATAAGTAGGATTATAGGAAGTATTCGGGGACAATATCTTTCTTTCTCATAAGTTCCAGTATCTTTTCGACGGCGGTTTCGGGCGAAGTGTCTTCGGGAAGGTCTAAGTCCGCCGGAAACTTATCGAACGGGGATCGCCCATATTTTATTGTTAATAGCTCGTAGGGCGAGTTCAATTCGCGAATCTTTTCCGCGTCATAGTCGTCCATTTCTCTCATACAGGTAATCGCGATCAACCCGGCATCGGTTAAAATCCTGGAAATTTCACCAAGCCGCCGGATCGATTCCTCGCGATTCTCAATGGAACCATCGAGGTCGTTATCCAGCCCAGCCGACAGGCTTTTCATCCCGATATAAAAACTGAAGAATTTCATATCATAAAGGCTCCGCTCTAAAAATTTTCCCGTTTCCTCGATATTCGCCGATCCCGTTAGAAGCACCAGTTTCGCACGATGGCCGTAACGGGTCTCGCGTTCGAATTTCGTGACCGATCCGGCGTCCCAGCGGTTCTCGCGGCGCGCGAGATACTTTACAAGCGAGATATTCTCATCCTCCAGGGATTGTAGAATAATACCCGCTCCTGAAATCTGGTAATTATCTATAATAACGAATCGCGATGTAGAGTCAAGTAAAGGAGTATGATCGAAAGCGACCGGACGATTCGTCTCCAGTACACATTCGGCGACCTCGTAGCGGTCGACTTCCGACTTGTTCCCAATACTTTCGAGATCGGAAGCGTCCATGATGCCGAGAATTTCCGTCAGATTGATAAGGATATATGCGGTGCCGATTTTGATTTCATACTGCTTTCCCTTGACCATGGGGAAAGCCCCCATCCAGAACAGGTTCGCCTTAAATCGGCGGCTTGCCGAAGGCTTGGAGGGTTCCTCCACCCGGAGCATCATTTCGCCCGGCTTGATATACAGCGGGTCGTCTATAGTGAATCCGCAGCTCATTCCCGCGGATACGCACTCCGGCGGTTTATCCGAAAATGTCTCGATCGTGCGGATGCGGGATTTTTTATTCGACGGGAGGAAGAGCACTTCTTCGCTTTGCCGGATGCTCCCGAACGCCACCATTCCCGCGAGAATCCTTCGGTCGTCGTTCATCCCTGTGAACTTGTAAACGTCCTGCACCGGGAAACGGAACGGTTTATCAGCTTTTCCGCGGTCGGGTTCGAAACAGTCGATCTGCTCGACGACGGTAGGGCCTTCGTACCATGGCATTTTCTCCGAACGGCGGAAAATGTTTTCCCCGTTCAGCGCGGCAACCGGAATGAAACTAAACGGTTCTATTCCGATCCTCTTCAGAAACGCTTGATACTCCGATACGATTTTATCGTAGGCATCTCTCGAATACCCGGCTAAATCCATCTTGTTTATCAGTACCGAAACCTGGCGAATACCCAGCATGGAGATAAGATACCCGTGCCGGCGGGAATTTTCCTTGATACCCTCGTTTATGTCGATGACAATCAGGGTGCCTTCGGCGCGGGTTGCGCCAGTGATCATATTCCTTAGAAATTCGATATGTCCCGGTGCGTCGAGAATCAGGTAATCGCGTTTCGCGGTCTTGAAATGTATCCGGGCGGCGTCGATAGTAATTCCTTGTGACTGCTCTTCCTTCAGGGCGTCTAGGAGGAATGCGTATTCGAACGTCTTAGAGTTCTTCTTACAGTACTCCCTGATAGATTCGAGTTTACCGTCGGGTAAGGAATTTGTATCGGCAAGAAGCCTCCCGATAACAGTGCTTTTGCCGTGATCGACATGTCCGGATATTACGATATTAAACTGTTCGCGGTAATTCATATTATCTCCTCATACCCTACATATATCCTTCGCGGCGCAATGTTTCGAGACTGCCCCCGTCCGCCTTATCCTGCTCGCGTCCCGAGCGTTCGGCGACATTCTTCAGTTTTCCGCTTTTTAACTCTTCGATTATCTCCCCGATATTTCGGGCGGACGATTCGATAGGTTTGGTGCACGGCCAGCATCCGAGGGAGCGGTAACGCTTTCCTTCACCCTGATCGAGATAGAGGGGTATAAACGGCACGTTTTCCCGCGCGATATATTCCCATATATCGAGTTCCGTCCAGTCGAGAATGGGATGGATACGGATATGACATCCCGGCGGAAAGCTGGTGTTATAATAATGCCAGAGTTCGGGGGGTTGTTCCCCGATGTTCCATTCGTTGTTGTCGGTACGCGGGGAGAAATAGCGCTCCTTGGAACGGCTGCCTTCCTCGTCGGCGCGTACCCCGACTATAACGCCCTGGTAGGGGTCCTTATTCATATCCGGCTCGTAGTTCCCGGTAGCGTGGTTCATCCGGTAACGAATCCAATCGCCCGCGAGAGTGTGTCGCAGAGCTTCGCTTTTCAGGTATTTGCAGCAGGTCAGCCGGTCGATAGCACCCTCGGGATAAGTCATCTTCTTCGCGAGCGCGTCGCTGTTCTCCCCGTAGATCATATCGAGTTTCCATTCGCGAGCCAGCCTGTCGCGGTATGCGATCATTTCCGGTATTTTAAAATGAGTGTCTATATGCACCATAGGAAACGGGACATGTCCGAAAAACGCCTTACGGGCGAGCCATAAAAGAACAGTGCTGTCTTTCCCAACAGACCATAGCATACATAAGTTTTTATTCTTGAATTCCCGGTAAGCCTCGCGCAGGATGTAGATACTTTCCGCTTCGAGTCGGTCAATCCTGTCCATCGTTCCTCCCGGCGGTTTTTACGTGTAGGCCGCATTCCCGTTTTTCAGGGGTCTCCCACCACCATCTCCCCGCGCGGATATCCTCACCATCGCAAATAGGGCGGGTACAGGGTTCGCATCCGATCGATTCGTATCCCTCGTCGTGAAGCATGTTGTAAGGTATGCCGTTCTCTTTTACATATTCCCAAACCTCTTTTCCCGTCCAATCATAGAGCGGGTTGATCTTATAGATGCCGAACGTCTCGTCGTTTTCGATCACCCCGGCTTCCGCGCGCGTGATCGATTGATCCCGGCGGAGTCCGCAAATCCACGCTTTTACCGTGGACAGCGCCCTTTTTAACGGTTCGATTTTTCTGATACGGCAGCAGAGCTTCCGGTTCTCGACACTTTCGTAAAACAGGTTCGGCCCATACGTCCGCGCCATTTCCTCGATTTTCCTGAAGTCAGGGAAATATATTTCATAATAAAAACAGTACCGATTCATGGTTTCCTGCATCACGTCATAGGTGGACTGAAAATTCCGCCCGGTATCGAGAGTGATAATCCTCGCCTCTTTTGAGACGTTCAGAATCATGTGCGTCAGCACCTGATCCTCAAGCCCGAGGCTCGAAGAGAGTACGATATCGTGGGCGCCGAATGTACGGACAGACCATTCTACCCGTTCGTATGCAGATAAGGTCTCAAGTTCTTTACGGATACTTTCTATATTAATATTCATTCTCCGCTCCCTCAGATATTGTACTCGGTTTTATCCTTGCCCCATTTGATTTTACTCCATATCCGTTCGTGCAGGTAGTAGAGGATGATCTTGATCACAAAATCCCCGAGGCTAACGAAAAAAGCGAAATCTAGTTTCTGCGTGACTATCCATGTCAGGAGCCCGGTCGCGCCCGAACCTAACAGCCGATATGATACAGCTTTTAGAATACTTCTGAAATGCGTTTCTTTTATATGCGTGCCCATTCTCGCTATCCTCCTTTTCTAATTAAAACTTTCCAATATCCGTCGATTTGATTGACCGTTAAAACCGCGTGCCCTTCCGATTTTATCGATCCGGGAACATTCTGGATCGGTTCGCCGTCATCGAGATAGATCTCGAGTAAGGTTCCCGTTTCCAGTTTAGCAAGCTCCATTTTTGTCTTCACGAAGTTCATCGGACAAGCCACTCCGCGAAGATCTTTGAACGCCCTATCTGATAAACGGGTATCCGGCAAAGACGAAGTTTCTACCGCAGAGGGGAAATTCATCGAACCGTCCATCGATTCGTAAAGCCGAACCACATCCCCGGAAAGTCCATAGATAAGATTTTCATCCATGGCAAGTTTATCCAGCAATACTGAATCAAGCAAGGGCTTATATCGCCTGTCAACGATACCCGAAAGAATAAATTGTTCGTTGAAACCGAGCGCAGCTTCCTTCAGCGTCATTGCCTCGATTCCTCGGGTAAACAGGAGCATCCGGCAGGAAAAGAATAAAAGCGCGGTCAGATTTTCCACGCGGTCTCCCTCTGTGGTATTCAGCTTCGCTTTCGTTTCCGCGATATTTTTTAGATCGCGCTCGAGGAGATCGAATACGCCGGCTGAGCATTCTCCCGCTCCGCGCCCATCGAGCGAAAACTCCCGCTCCGCGTTCCAATCCGTGTAATAGGATGGATTTTCCGTATAACCGGGTATTTTCGAATAATTATCCGAAATAGAACGCTTCAGAAATGATTTTCCGCCGTTTTCAAGAAATTCTCGAAATGATAGCGATTCCTCATAGCGGTATGTCTGAATAGTATTCAGGATAAACGCCGGTAGGCTTTTTGCCGGAATTTCCCCGATCCGTTCGGCGAAGACCGCGCCTTCCGTACCATCCTTCGCACCGGCAACCGCGACATACGCGGGATATAACCGTCCGTCCTTTTTAAATGTCGTCCCGTAAAACCCTATATCGGCGGTCCAATGCTGTCCGCAGGAGTTCGGGCATCCGGATATTTTAATCGACGGCGTTTCTTTGCCGTCTAAATCGACGCTCGATTCTTCAATCAGCCGTATTGTTTCCAACGCCGCGCCCCGGGACAGGCATATACCGAGCTGACAAGTCGACGCGCCCGCGCAGACGGTTAGTCCTCCGGCGAACGGGGAACGGTTCAGTTCGAATATTTGAGACAGGATTTCATATATGTTACCGAGTAACAATCCGGGGATATTTCGTAAGAGAATGTTCTGACGTGTGGTAAACCGGATGACATCGTCGCCGAACGATTTGAGAAACCGTGCGAGCGTTTCCGCATTTTCCGAAGACAAGTCCCCGAGAATGACGGGAATTTCAATGGAATACAATTCCGCACTTTTCTGTTCCCGCGCGTATTTCTTTTTCCACGCCTCATATTTATTGATATCCTGAGGAATAACCGGTTCCTGTTCCGGGGAATGTCTCGGAGAGGTTTCCGTTTCAGTAATAAGGATCGGTGGGTACTTTTTCGCCTCCTCCCATTCCTGATGAAACAGACGGACAAATTTTTCCGCGCCGTATTTATCTTTTACGAAACGCAGGCGCGCGGCGTGACGGTTCTTCCGGTTACCGTATTTCGCGAATAAGCTTCGTGCGGCGAGAGCTACGCTTAGAATTTCCTCGGCGGTGACAAATCCGATAACCGGGACTCCGGTCGACGGTCTCGCCCCCATCCCGCCGCCAAGGAAAACAGTGAATCCGTTTACGCCGTGCTCTGTCCTCGCGAAAAAACCAAGGTCGTTCACCGAAGGAAAGATACCGTCATTCACATCATGCGAGAAAGCGATTTTAAACTTGCGGGGCAGGTTCCATGATTCGCCGTCCGAGATCATGTATTCCGTCAGACCCACTGTATACGGGGTAACATCGAACGGTTCCTCGCGCGAAATCCCCGCATTCGCCGGGGCGGTGATATTCCTGAGCGTATTGCCGCCGCCTCCGCGTGTAGATAGCCCCGCTTCTTTAAGACTACGAATCGCCGGGATAAGCCCTTCGAGCGCTACGTCGTGAATCTGCACTTCCTGACGGGTCGTGATATGGAGCCGCCCGCTTCCGTAATTGCGCGCGTTCTCCGCAACCGCGGCGAGTTGCGCCGGGGTAATGACGCCTCCCGCGCAACGCACCCGTACCATATAGGTATCCGGCGTCCGCTGTTCATAAACCCCGAACGGGACGCGGTGCGCCTTTAGGGTTGTTTTGTCTATAATTCCTTTGTTATAATCCGCGATCAATGCTTCAAGCGCGTTTATTTCAGCCTCAAGTTTTTCCGGTATTTTGTATGTTATCATCGATCACCTCCAACGCGACCGGAGTCACATCGCCATTTCTAATTTCAAACACCTTCGTAACCGGTTCCTTTTCCGCCAGCGAAACGATAACGTAGAGAAGATTGGGATCGTACGCCAGGTGGATATCTTCCACGGAGGGGCGCGCTGGAGACGCGGGATGGCTATGATAACCCGCGATAAGGGATAAGCCCTTTCCACGCGCGGACTTCAGCGCCGCGAATTGTTCCGACGGGTCCATTGCGTAATGTTCGCCGCTTCGGTCTGTGTTTGTCAGCTTATAGATTTCCGTCACAGCGCCGTCATTGCCCGCGAAATACCCGCACGCTTCGAGCGGAGCCTCCCGCTTCGCATGGGCGACCGCCTTGTCATAAACGCTTCTTATTATCTTCAGCATTTTTCGATTACCACGCTGTGAATACCGCTCTTCAGGTGCGCGATTCCGATCACCTTATCGCCCTGTTCCGTGACCGACTTGGGCACGTTATCGAGCGGCTCTCCTTCGAGGAGGAGGACTTCCACCCGTTCGCCGCGTTTCATCTTCGACAGCCGGAGCTTTGTTTTCACAAACGTCATGGGGCAATGTTCTTTTGTAATATCCAGTATTTCCATGTTTCACCTCTAAATGAACAGAGTTTCGCCGTCCTGGGAAATTTCGAGGAATTTCGCTACTCCCAGGACTTCCTTGACCTCGGGGATAAAATCGTCCAATGTCAAGCCGAGTATGACCATCGACATCTCGCAGGCGTAGAACTTCGCCCCGAGGGCGATCGACGCTTCGACCAGTTCGTTCAATGTCGCGACGTTCCTCTTTTTCATCATCCCGGTCATCAGCCTCGGGCTCATCCCGCCGAAGTTCATACGGCTTAAAGGGACGTTTTTCCGTCCACCCATCAGGAAGCCGAAGACCCGCGCGAGAAAGCCCTTACCGGTAAAACGACGTCCCTTCGCTTTCTTGACCGCGTTGAGGCCCCAAAATGTGAAAAAGAGATTGACCTCATAATTCACAGCGGCCGCTCCGCTCGCGAGGGTGAACGCCGCCACCAGTTTATCGAAATCGCCGCTGAAAACAATGAGCGACAGTTTTTTCTTTTTATCAGCCATTTTAACCTCCGTTTAATGCTTCAGATCGCATATCGCCTGTTCGCCGTCAAACAACTCTGTTATGGAAGGATGATCGCCGCAGACGGGACAATTCGGATTCTTCCTGATCTCTACCGTCCTGAAGCGCATGGTTTTCGCGTTGAATATTAGGAGCCGGCCTGTCAGGAGTTCCCCCGCGCCTGTAAGAAACTTCAACGCCTCGGTTGCCTGAATAGTTCCGAGCATCCCCGCAACCGGACCTAATACACCGGCCTGCGAACAGGTCGGAACCGCGTTCGCCGGAGGCGGCTCATGGAACGCGCAACGGTAGCAGGGCGTGACGTTAGGGATAACAGTCATGGTCTGTCCGTCAAAACGCAGGATTCCGCCGTGGGAAAAAGGTTTGCCCTCGAACACGCACGCATCGTTGATGAGAAACTTCGACGCAAAATTATCCGTCCCGTCGATTACGAAATCGTAGTCGCGAATGACATCCCGGATATTATGGGAGTTGAGATAGTCGCTGTAAACCACAGTCTCGACATCCGGATTGATCGCTTTCATTTTCTCCGCCGCAGAGTCCACCTTGCGTTTACCGATATCAGAGGTAAAATGAATTACCTGACGCTGTAGATTGGAAAGCTCGACTTTATCGAAATCGGCGATACCGATCTTTCCGACACCTGCGGCGGCGAGATAGAGCGCTATTGGCGCGCCCAATCCGCCCGCCCCGATAATCAGGACGCTCCCGGAAAGTATTTTTTCCTGCCCTTCTATACCGATGTCCTTCAGGAGAATATGCCTGCTGTAACGTTCCAGCTGTTCGTCAGAAAAATCCATTGCAGCCTCCGTTAACCCAAAACGTTTAACGCTTGTCCTATATCCGCAATCAGGTCATCGATATCTTCGATACCCGCGGACAGCCGCAGCATAGTATCGGATACACCGAGTCTCGCACGTTCCTCCGGCGAAAATTCACAATATATAGTAGACGCGGGGTGGATAATCAGAGTCTTATTATCGTTGATATTCGTCGCGCGCCGGATTATTTTCAACGCATCCATGAAACGGTAGCAGTCTTCCTTATTCTTCAGCGAAAAGGTTAGGATTCCGCCGAAGCGTCCGTCGAATAATTGTTCGGAAATCTGACGGTACCCGGAATACCTTAACCCTGGGTAGTTTACCGAAACTACATCCTTCCAGTCTAACAGGTATTCGGATATTTTTAGAGCGTTACCGAAACTCCGTTCTATCCTGAGCGCGAGGGTTTCTAGTCCGAGACTGAGAAGGTATGCGGTATGCGGAGACATACACGCTCCCGTGTTCCGGTAAACCTCCTGACGCAGCCGCCGTAGGAAACAAAACCGGCCGTAAGCCTTTACATCGTCATAGAGATGGGGATTCTTCGACCAGTCATAAGTTCCGTAATCGATAATCGCACCGCCGACGGCAGTACCCCCTCCCGATATATATTTTGTCGCCGATAGTACCTCAATATGCACTCCGGCGGCTTTCGCGTCGAAAGCGTAGGGGGTCATTACCGTATTATCGAGAATCACAAGAATACCATGTCTATCTGCAATACGCGCGATTTGAGGAATATCATATACAGCAAGCTGTGGATTTGTGATAGACTCCAGATAAACCGCGCGGGTTCGATCGTCCAATAATTTCTCGATCGCGTTCATATCGGAAAAATCGGCAAGCCGTATTTCCAGTCCCCACCGTTTGAGGGTGGATGCGAGTAGGGAAAACGTGTTACCGAACAGGAAGGGCGAGATAACGATATTGTCTCCGGTGCCCGCTATCGATAGAAAAGTATTGGCAATGGACGCCATACCGGATGAAACCGCGATAGTGCCTAGGCCTCCCGAGAGATAAGTGAGTCTTTTCTCGAATTCCGCGACCGTCGGGTTGGTAATGCGCGAGTAGGTATGAGCGGGTTTCCTGCCCAGAAACGCGTTCTCCAAGTCTGCCGAGGAGTCGAATTCGAATGTAACGCTTTCATAAACAGGAGGCCGAAGCGCATTATGCGTGTCCGGCTCGCGGACACCGTGAATGGCCTTAGTCGTAAATCCGTTCATCGGCGCCTCCTCCCATAAAATAGAGAAAATCCACGCTGTCGCCGTCATTTAGAAACGTACTCTTAAAACTCCCGCGTTCTACAAAACCACCGTTGAGCTGGACGGAGACTATATCGGGCGATTCTACATTTTGAAGCTCAATTAATTCTCCTATTGAAAAGGGGGCTTTTATTATCTCTTTCAAATCCCCATTGATATTTATTTTCATACGCGCCTCCTATATACTACTAATACTATCATATTTATAGTATATTATACATCTATTTCCGCGAGTTGTCAAGGGATTCGGGAAAAATTATTTTGGGAGTTCGATGAGGAAACATAGAACAATATTTAACTTTCCTTTTACATAGAGACACGATATGTCCCTGCGTATCAATACCTGACTATCCGGAATTTGATAATCAACTTCTTATGAACGCACTCAGTGCTTATATATCCAAAAGAATAAAAACACAGTTCCTTACTCAAGGGAAATCCTTACGAATATGATCTACGATCCGTCATACATTTCGTTCGAATATGCATTGAGTTATTGGAATCTGATCCCTGAAGGAGTGAAAGAGATTGTTTCGTTGACTACCGGAAAAACAAAACAATTTGATACTCCAGTAGGCCGTTTCGGGTACATTCATCAGCCAGTTGATTATTACTCCATAGGTTATCATCATATTGATATTGACGGCCAACTATGATTCCTGATTGCGTCACCGGAGAAGGCACTATGCGACAGACTTCTTTATGAAAAGGAAATATTTACGTATCAATTTTTGCCGCATCCATATTCAATCCGGGCGTTCGATCTATCTTCTATGTTCGCTGGTAAGCTTCATGCGTTAATTGCTCGAAAGTGAGGAAAAAGGGTAAAGGGCAGGGACTGGTACGACTTAGTATGGTTTGCGGGAAAACAGTTTCCGGTCAATTTGAATCATCTTGTTGCGCGTCTTGTTCAAACCGGCGAAGTATCTGATTCATCGGGCACAGATGAAAACATGATCCGGAAACTACTTCTGGAAAGGATAAAAACCCTTGATATCAACCAAGCAAAAGCTGATATTCGGCCGTTTATCAGCGATCAAAGCAAAATCGAGGTATGGTCGAAGGAATTCTTTATCGAAGCGTTGAGCAGAATAACCTTTAATACAGAATAAAAACAGTGCTCGTTTCGGTCTCTGTGGAGACTTTTTTTATATAGGTATTGTAACCTTCCCCTTTAATCTGATAAAAAAGGCTTATATAGAGGCTAAAACAGAGGGTTATTATATATAGAAAAAGTGTTACCCATGTAGTATACCATGTAGTGAACCGTACAACGAATTACAAAAAAAATGCTAATAAGCTGAATCATGAATAGATTTTAGTGTTTATAATCGAGAATATTGACATAATAATTCGGTTATGATACCATTTTTCCATGATAGAAAGAGTAATTTCAAAAAATATTCAAGAGAAATTCTTCAAGGGAAAGGCGATTCTCATTATCGGTCCGCATCAAACCGGGAAAACGACTTTGTTGAAGCAGATAACAGTAGAATATGAAAATGACGTCTTATGGCTAAACGGAGACGAGTCTGATGTCCGCGAAATGCTCGCAAAACCGACGTCCACACGCCTGAAAGGAATCATCGGGAATAAAAGGATTGTCGTGATCGACGAGGCGCAACGGATTGAAAACATCGGGTTGACATTAAAATTGATGGTCGATAATATCCTGGATATCCAAATTATTGTAACCGGATCCTCGGCAATCGATTTGACCGATAGTATCAAAGAGCCGTTAACCGGGAGAAAATATGAGTACCATTTGTACCCATTTTCATTTGAAGAAATGGCAGGTCATACGTCCTCGATGGAAGAAAACAGGCTTCTGGAACAACGGATGATTTACGGTTATTATCCCGAGGTTGTGAATAAGCCGGGCGAGGAAAAAGAGGTGCTTCGGCTTATTTCCGAGGGTTACCTTTATAAAGACATATTTATGATGGCGCAGATTAAAAAACCGGTAATCCTGGAAAAGCTTGTTTTAGCTTTGGCTTTGCAATTAGGAAGTGAAGTAAGTTACAATGAGCTTGGGCAGATAATAGGATCGGATAAAGAGACATTAGAACGATATATCGATCTACTCGAAAAAACGTTTGTCGTTTTCCGCCTTCCGTCATTAGCGAGGAATATGCGGAACGAGATCAAAAAGGGCAGAAAAATCTATTTCTACGACAACGGTATCCGTAACGCGATTATCAAGAATTTTAATCCGTTAGCGCTCCGTCAGGATACCGGCGCATTATGGGAGAATTTTATAATCAGCGAGCGGAAGAAACGGAACGATTATAGCGGCGTGTGGTGCAATCGGTATTTCTGGAGAACTATTACTCAGCAGGAAATCGATTATATTGAAGAAATGGACGGGAAATTCACCGGCTACGAATTCAAGTGGGGCAGGGGAAAGCAAAAAGCGCCGCAGTCCTTCCTTGACGGCTATCCCGGTTCCGAGGTGAAATTTATCACACGCGAGAATTATATCGAATTCGTGACCACAGGGGAAGTTTAACCTTACGTCACCGAATTTTTACAAACAGGGCGGGATTTGGTATAATTGTATCAGGATCATACCGGAGAAATCGATGGAAACGAAAGATATACGATGGATACAAAGGTTTAGTAACTTTCGCACTGCGCTTGCGTAACCGACGAAGATTATCGATAAAAAAAGACTTGAACGAACTAGAACTGATGGGGTTTATTCAGGTGTTCGAGTACAACATTATACGGTTCGCGCGCAAAGGGGAAGTACAAACCCGGCTTGGATATAAATCTCACTTTTATCGGCGAAAGGATCGATCTTCCATTACTCGCGAAGTTCGAAAATGAGATGGACGACCTGAATCAGCCTTATACGTTGGATATCTCTGTGACAAAGGAGATCGCCAATCCGGAGTTGACGGAGCATATCGAAAGGGTGGGGAAATCATTCTATAAGAGGGTTGGGACGGGGGAAACTTGTATCAAGCCATAGCCTAATAAGTACGGGGTAGGGAAAAGTCATGAAGAAAAATATTCCGCTTTCCAAATGGAAGACACTCTTCGAATATGCAAACAGGATACTTGAAATGGAGCCATGGGACTTCTACACCGATTACGATATAACGGCTATTATCGAACCGGGAACCGGCGAGACGGCATACGGCGT
>Ga0154540_1031_pt1 | contig 13155 bp, 12 predicted proteins | sample RifGroF1_FD_105683 | JGI IMG/M metagenome (GOLD analysis project Ga0154540, IMG submission 105683) | Spirochaetes bacterium GWF1_49_6 | reverse complement strand
CTGCATCGCAAGATTGAGGTCGCGGAGCGTCGATTTGGCGTTCTCTTCCTTCTGGAAGAGTATCATATTATTCATCGCAATCGTGACGATCTTGCCTATTTTACGAATCATCCCAAGCTCGGGATTGGTGTATGAGTTCTCGTCCAGCTTCTGCGAAACATGGATCAGCGCGGGGATTTCACTCTCGAAGAAGACGGGGATCAGTATCTGGAAACGGTGCTCGGCGAAATACTTCTCCGCGTTATCCTTGATGGCGTGGTAGCGCGGGTCGATATTCACCACGTCGCGGTGATAAAACTCCGCGTCCTTCTCGAACTGCTGGAATAACGGGTCGTCCCCCGGCACCGTGAAATGATTATTCATCGAGGAGAATTGCACCCTGAACGCCTTCTCCTTCGCGTCGTAGATCAGGAAATCGGCGTTCCCGCACTCGATCAGTTCCTCGAGCAGGGTTACCGTCCTGAACGCGAGTTCGTCATAGTTCCGCGCGTTCCATAGCCGGTTGATTATCCGCTCGGTGACATCCGTCCCGCCGGTATCGCCGCCCAGTATCTGCCTGATCAGCAGGTATGCGAGCTCTACGATACGAAAGATGACCGCGACCGACGGGGTGATCAGGAGGAAGAAGAGCGCCGGCGAAAGTTCGTTGATCCAGCTCCGCACCATGAACAGCGCCGCCGCCACGGGGACGAGCAGGATCAGCGATACCGCGAATTCGGAGGCTAGCCGCGAAACCGTTTTCCGCAGGCTGCCGAAACGGTACACCACTATCGTATAGAATGTTACCGACGCAAAGATCACGCTGCCTGCCGCGAGCATGAGGTATTTCACTGTCGGCGGAAACTCGTTCCGGAACAGCAGGGTCAGGAACCAGATAAAGCCGAACGTCGCCGCCGCGGTCAGGAAATAACGGATTTGCTGTTTCTGGTACATCAGCCGCACCCGTTTTATCTTCGCGATGATCAGATACATCGAATAGAGCGCTATTCCTGCGATGCACCCGGTGATTATATAATGCAGGAGATTATAATCGATCAGGACTTCCGGGACATATTGCCCGTTGTCGAACACCATGATATAGCTGGTGGACGACCTGTCCAGCCCCAGCATAGCGATAATGACGAACACCGCCGCCATCGCGATCAGCGAGTACATGAAGACCCGCTTGGTCTTCCAATACTCCCCGCGCGGGAAATGGTTGGTAAACAGGTAGAACGACGAGGCGAGCAGGATGATGAACGCGAACTCGGCGCGGATGATCGCGGACGCCAGCCCGGCGCGCGCGACCGACAGCAGGTATCCCTTTATCCCCTCGCTCGCGACCACCAGCGCGGTCAGCCCCAGGAACACGGACGCCGCTATATTGAGCTTACGGGTACCGCGAAGAATAATATCGATCGACAGTCCCAGTATGATTGCCCCTGCGATAATGAGGGTAAGCGACGCGGTACTCATTTCGCCTCCGTCAGTTCGAGAAACCCGGCGATCCACCGGGCGATCTCCGCGCGCACGAGTGTATGCGACGCCAGACGGTGGCGGTGGCTGACCGTGTCGCCGGAGAGGTCGAGCCGCTTCCTGACGACTATCGCCGACGATACCCCGCGCGCGATACGGTCGATATTCTCCGTCCCGACAGTCGCGTCGCCTTCCGCATGGAACGCCAGCACGGGGCATTTTACGCCCCTGAGCGCCTTCCGCACCCCGCGTAGGCCGATTTTCTGGCTATGCACCGACTTCGGGAAAAGAACCCCGTCGATACCGTGGTAATCCACCATCCGGCGCGCCTCAGGAGACATCTCGCGGGTCTTTACCTCGTTCCCGAACAGGGCGAGCGCCCCCGAAAACCGGAGCATCGTATTGCGCAGGAGCCGCTTACGGAAATGCCTGCCGGTAATGACTACGGGCGACGCGAGCGTCACGACCGCGCGGGGCTGTGGGGTCACCTCCGCCGCGAGCTTGAGCGCGATACTCCCGCCTATCGACGCGCCGACTAACAGGATACTGTCGTACTTTTTCGCGAGGCCGTTATAATAATCCCTGATGAACGCGTACCAGAGCCGGAAATCCGGCGGGCATAGCTTCCGCAGGTCGTCGAGCGTATCGGACGCGCCGGGCATCGCGGGGATGTAGATATCCATCCCCCGTTCCGCGAGCGCCTCGCCCTGGTAACGCATCGACTCTGGCGTGCCGTGGTACTCGTGCAGCAGAAGCGCGGCGGCGCGGTTTCCCTTCGACGTTATCACGATATCCGGGCAGAACGAGCGCGCCGGGCATACCGGGGGCTTCATCCAGAAATCCGTCAAATTGATAATAAGGATAAGAGCAGTGATAAAAGCGGCGATAGAGAGAATAATAATCCATCCCGGCATTATAGGTTCCTGATATAGAAGCGGCCCGGGTACTGGAGGACGATCCCCTTCAGCTCGAGCCGGGTCAGCATCGCGTTCAATTCCCCCATGGGAATCTTCGTCATCCCGGCAATCTCATCGATATGCATCTCGCGCGCGAGGATATCGATCACCTGCATCTCGTCCGGTTCGAGCGCGGGCATCTCGGACACCTTTCGGCGCACGGCGGGGTGTTTCGTTCCGGTCAGGTCGAGCACGATCTCCTCCGGGCTGAGCGCCACCTTCGCGCCGCGCTGGATCAGCTGATTGGTGCCCCCGTAACGGGCGTCCATCGGGTTTCCCGGCACCGCGTAAACATCGCGTCCCTGCGCCTCCGCGTACTTCGCGGTAATCAGCGCCCCGGAGTTCACCGGAGCCTGTACGATCAGTACGGCGTTAGCAAGGCCGCTGATGATACGGTTCCGTAACGGGAACCTCCATTTATCCGGGCGTACTCCCGGCGGATACTCCGAGACAATCGTCCCATTCTCCCGCAGGGTGCGGTAAAGTTCGCGGTTCGATGCGGGATAGACGATATCCACTCCGCACGCGAGCACCGCGATCGTGTACCCGTTATTCTCGATCACAGCTTCGTGCGCCGCGGTATCGTGCCCGCGCGCCATCCCGCTGACTATCCCTATATTATAATTGACCAGCTCCGATACGAAGTAACGGTTGATATTCAACGCTTCCGCCGAGGGTTCGCGGGTGCCGACTACGGCGACCAACGGGATGGAGAGGTTGAACTCCCCGTAATAGTACAGGATATACGGCGGGTCGGCGATTGTTTTCAGGAGCGCGGGGTATTCGCTATCGGCGATAGTGACGATGCGTATCCCTTTTTTCGCGCAGTCGGCGATAATCTTCTCCCCCGATTCGGCCATCCTATCGAAACGCGCGGGGGCGTCCTCGCTCTTTATCCCGAGGAAACCCATCTGCTCGACGGCAGGGAGATCGAAAAAGGGTTTCAGGCCGCCGAACTTGTCCATAATTTTAGCATAACGTTTCGGCCCGATCAGGTCGTTGGAACTCAACGCGGCATAGAAAGCCAGTTCACTCATTCGCCATACTCCCGCTCAGGTTCTGCATATTCTGCTCGACCAGTTTCAGTTTGGGATGGCCTTCCGGCAGGATGCTTTCGAGCTTGATGTATATTTTCTGCGCCTTAGTGTAATCCCCCGTCTCGAAGTATATCCGGGCGGCGGCCAGCAGGGTATCCACATCGTCGGGGTATTTCGCGAGGATCACTGAAAAATTCTTCATCGCCCCCTTGAGGTCGCCCTTATCGAACTTCAGGATGCCCATCAGATAGTTGATATTCGGGTTATCGGGTAGGAGACCGAACGCGACCGTACCGTGATGGAGCGTTTTCTGGTAATACTCCTCTTTCTTCTGCGTATCGGCGGCGAACTGGTACATCCGCATATAACAGAACGCGATGTCGTAATTGATCGAATAATCGCCGGGGAGAATAGAATAAGCGATATCGAGGTACTTGATCGCCTCGAGCCACATGTCGCTCTTCATCAGCATCTCGCCGAGCGCGAGCGCGAACATCTGGCGGGATTCCTCGATTTTCAGGTTCTCCATCGCCAAATCGATAAACTCCCTCGCCTCGTTAAGCGCCTCGATGGAGTTCTTCTTGCTCTCGACATCGGGCTTCGCGGCAAGTTCCTGCGCCTTTCGGAGCATCCGGTTAATCGGGCAATTATAGCCCCCGATGCCGAACCCGACAAATCCGACCAGAACAGCCAGCAGTCCCGTGAATATCCAATAACCCATCGTCCCAGGTTTCATAGGCGTCTCCGTAAAAAATCCGTCCCCCATAAAGGAATACAGGTACTTATTATAAGAATGAATCGCCGATTTGGCAATAAAAAACGCCCGATCCGAAGACCGGGCGTTTCGCTATTCTCGTGTGTCTAGTTCTGTATCTTTGTCATATCCGTTTCATTCACCGAGTATACACCCTCGCTGTCCGCGACAATGATTGAAACTTCACCGGTATCGCTCTCAGGCGAGTACTTGACCACTTCTTTCTTCGTATTCAGGTCGTACCCGTATACCTTACCGTCGGATGTACCGACATAGACCACTTTCTTGGTCACATAAGGCTTACCGGAAATCTTGCCCTTGATATCTTTATCGAGCACCTTGCTTCCGCTCGACGCTTTGACCGCGTAAACCGTGGTCTTGCTCGCGTTAACAAGGATAACATAACCCTCGTCATACACCGGGTTGACCTCGGTGGATTTCAGGTCGGCAATCGTGTTTCTCCACAATTCCTTACCCGTCTCGGGGTTAAACCCGATCAGCATACCGGTGCTCCGGTCGAGTATGACCACCACGCTGTCGCTGCCGACAAACGGATAGGTGATACGTTTGATGCCGAACGACTGCGTCCAAATCTTGGACTTGCCGGCGATATCGTAGCCGATAACGTCGCCGGTATCGTTAGCGTAAACCAGCAGAGCGCCGTTCTTCAGGATGATCGGCGACGAGAAGATGACTTCTTTCGACTCGACCGACGCCTTCAGCGTACCGTTCTTATCGAATACCTGCAAACCCTTGTCCATAGTCGGGACCGCGACAACACCGCCGCTCCCTACAGGAGACGCCGACGGGAACGCGGGACTACCGGAGTCGGACTTCCATGCCAAGTCGCCGTTAGGCTTATAGGCATATACCTTACCCTTGTCGGAACCGACCAATATGAGACCGTTTCCGGCCTCAGGTCGTGTCAGAGTCTGATCGTTCGGGGAAATCGCGATCGATTTCAGCAGCGTACCGTCAATGGAAAGGATATAGAGATTGTTTCCCGATGTAGCGAATATTTTACCGTCGTAGTACAACGGGTCGTTGATCGAACCCGCGCTCAGGCTGACGCCGGTAGGTTTATTCCAGATCAAATCGCCCGCCTTGGGCTTCTGGACTATAGGGGTCTTATCCGGTTCAATAATCGGATTTTTATCGACCACAGGTTTATCTACTTTAGGCTTATCCACTTTGGGTTTATTTACCTTTGGTTTGTCCACCTTCGGCTTATCGACCACAGGTTTATCGGGTTCTACAGGGGTTACGTCCGTCTGGATGTCGTTCGTAACAACCGGAGAAACCACATTGGTTTCCGGCGCGAGCGCGACGGGCGCGGCCTCTACCTTCATCTCGATATTGATATTACCGCCGGCTTGAATGGGCGCGGTGTAATTATCATACCCTTCTTTAACAAGCATCAGGTTGTAAGTTTTGTCCTTTAATATCAGTTTCTGTACCGGGGCGAGACCGATAAATTCATCGTTCAGATAAACTTCCGCGCCCGCGGGAGTTGCGCCGATCGTAATCTTCGCAAACAGATCGACATCCTTGACTATCTTATCCTCGCTGACCGTCTCGAGCGTCTTCTTGCTCTCTTCGGTCAGGTTCTGCTTGGTCACCACGCTCGCGGAAATACTGTAAGCATTTACCATTTCCTGAGGGGTAACCTTCAGATCATCTTCGGATACGATGACGGCCATCGCCTTGGTGACAATCGCGCCGGAAATCTCGGCCTTCGACGCCATCATCTTTTCACCGGTGATAGGGCCGCTTTCCTTCGAGACCTCGTCGATAGCCTGCGCGATCGCTTTATCCATCGTGTTGATTTTCTTCTGATCCATCACCATTTCTTCGCCGGGGGATACGTCGATAGCTTTGACGAGTTCCTCATTCAGCATAGCGACAGAGTCCTTGCTGACCTGTCCCTTCTTTTCGGCGTTATCGATAGCGTTAATCTTGGGGGTCACCGATACCTTACCTTCCGAAACAGCGACCTTGGTCGAACCCTGATCGTCAACCGTGATACTAAACGTAGTACCGCGGACCGCGGCTATCGCGGACGAAGTTTCTACCTGGAAGACTTCGCCTTCACCGAGTTTCTTCGGCTTGATAGCGACCTGTCCCTTGGACAGCTTTATCTTCGCGTCCATTTTACCGGTATCCCCGATAAGAGAAGCGATTACGAGTTCGGTATCGCCCTCTACACGGAACATCCCTTTATTGACCATCTGGAGTTCGCAGTAAGACTTAGTGCCGGTGCGGACAATATCGCCCATCTGGAGCGTATCGTCAGAGTAGAGCGGATTCCATTCGGTACCGTCGCCCTTCTTGGCATCCACCTGACCGACAGTCATGGAAACCAGCATCGCTTCACCGCTGTCTATTTTACCTTTCAGCTGAACCGCGCTGAACTTAGTGAGCGCGAACCAGCCTACGCCGACTACCAAAAGAAAACTGAATACCCAGATAAAGACCTTTAGGCCTCCCTTTTTCTCAGCCATATGTTCCTCCTTAAATCTTGTTTGATAAAAATTCTTCCATACATCGCCGAACTCGGTGCGATGATGAGAATATGTATGTTCACGTAAAAAGTTTTCTACATTATCAATGCGTTTCGGCATTTTTTTACGCCCCTTCGTTGAGCGATTTTTCTATCATATTATACGCCTCTTTTAGTCTATTATGCAACTGCCGGACACTTACTCCGAGAACTTTCGATATCGATTCGAACTCCAAATCGGCGTAAACCCGAAGAAGGACGACCGATTTCAATTTTTCCGGTAATCTACTAATAATACCGTTCAAAGACTCCTTAATGTGAAATTCTTCGAAAATTTCTTTTGACATCTCTTGGGCTTTTTCCAGTTTTTCATGGCGAACCCGCCGAAGCTCGTTATACTTATCCCGGACGCAATTCATCACAATTTTGAAAAACCACGGCTTGAATAGCCGTTTGGTATCGAATTTTTTTATAGAATGGAATGTCTTGATGATCGCGCTTTGCACCGCGTCCGAAGCGTCGTCGTGCGTCAGCCCGTAATAACGGGCGATATTATATCCCTGGGGATAATAACGGTTAAATAACTCGCTGGCATAGCGCGAGAATTCATCGGAGTATACCCCACTTTTAAGCGCAGTTTCTTTCAGTCGAACGGTAAATTCTTTTTCAGAGAGTTCTCTGATATCCATGAAACCCTCAAATTAGTAGTGCCGTTAATCTATCCCGCCCAATATGACGGAATCAAACCGGCCACCGGGCGATTTATTGTTAAATCTTGCACTTTTGTCGAATACTATATTGCCCGTACCGTAAAACCGCGCATTAATATTTATCGACTTTCCGTATCCAATTCTAAAAAGATTTTCCTATCTGGACGGAAAACAGATAACTGTCGATCGGTGTCTTACTGTACACGGGAACCGACAATAAAAACTTCCATCGCATGATTTTTTTCAGTTTGAAATTCAGTTCTACTGTCGTGTAGAACCCGTCCGGGATCATTATTTTTTCGCTTAAATTCAGCTTATACTCTAAATATACCACGGGACGGAAGAATAAAAACAGATCGTCATCGGGATTGATGACAAATTTGAAAAAATAATCGGCGGATATCTGGAAATCGATCCGGTCGTACTCGATAGCGAAATCGAAAAGCCCCTCATCGGCAGTACCCTCGCTCTTATATCCGATCGACGTATTCAGCATCACGTCGCCTATCAGAAGGGAGCCGATCACCGACGGAGAAAACAATGTCGTCCGCGATACGAAGGGGTAATAATTATGCGGGACGCCGTTCACCCAGCGAATCCCCTCGTCCGACGAGATGCCTGTCGCGAAACGGAAATAGAGCTCGCCGGAAAGCAGCCATGTCAGCACGTCCGATTTTGCGATCGAGAACTTGATAAAAGCGGACAGGTTGCCCAGCGCGCCGGAATCATAAGCCCCGCTCATAATGAGATAAGGGACATTGAACCCGAGCTGGAGATTCTGGTTAATTCCGTACTCCACGGAAAAAATCATCGCGTGCAGAGATGTTTTTTCCAGCCCGATATTCTGGTATTCCAGAAACAGGAGTGTCTCGTTCTCTTTACAAAAGTAGTTATCCAATAAATGCAAATTCGGAAGCCTACCCCATAAAGGGCGGGCTCCCGAAGTGATGATAATCAGTATAAATAAGAAGAAAGTCGCAATATTGCGGACTCTTCTCATTTGCCGACTGCCGCCTTGGCAATCTCGACATATTTCCGCAACGCATCGGGATCGGTAACAGCGAGATAGGCAAGTATCTTACGGTTAATATCGACTTTCGATTTGTTCAGCCCGTTGATGAAACGGGAGTAGGTGATTCCCTCCGCGCGTACAAACGCGTTGAGGCGGGTAATCCAGAGAGCGCGGAAGTCTCTCTTCTTCTGCTTGCGTCCCACATATTCATGACGCATAGCGTGCAAGACCGCTTCCTTTGCGACCTTGATACGGTATCTGCGGGAAGCTAAAAAGCCTTTGGCGCGTTTCAGAACCTGTTTATGTCTCTCGCGCCCGGCAACCGTGTATCGTGCTCTCATTCATTTCCTCCGTTCATTTTATAGATAGGGAATCAGGTGTTTGATACGTGCCTGATCGCCTTTGAAAATCTCTGTATCCATCGAAAGAACCCGTTTTCTTCTTTTCGATTTATGTGATAAAAGATGGCTCTTGCCCGCCATTCTGCGCATAAGTTTTCCGCTTCCGCTGACATAAAAACGTTTCGCGGCGGAACGGTTCGTTTTAAGCTTGGGCATCTAATTCCTCCGAACAGTTTATTTTTTCTTTAACGGTGAAAGTACCGCGGTGAGGCTGCGTCCCTCGAGCTTCGGCGGTTTTTCTATCGTACAAAATTCCTTCACTTCTTCCAATATCTTCTGGATCAATTCGAACCCGAATTCCGTATGGCTCATTTCACGCCCGCGGAAACGGATGGTCACCTTGACCTTATCGCCCTTATCGAGAAAGTTCAGGATATGCTGTACCCGGTACTGGTAATCGTGCTTATCGATCTTGGGGCTGAACTTCATTTCTTTCAGTTCGATAATCTTCTGCTTCTTTTTCGCCTCTTTGACTTTCTTCTCGCGCTGGTATACAAATTTGCCGAAATCGACAATTTTACATACAGGCGGATCCGCTTCGGGAGAAATCTCGACTAAATCGAGCTCATCCAGCGCCGCCATCTTCAACGCTTCTTCCACCGTAATCACTCCGACTTGGGAACCGTCGCTTCCGATGACACGGATTTCCTTCGCCTTGATTTCATCGTTAATCCGAAGTTTATCCTTCGGTTGTGGTTTGGGCGGCAGCCCGTCTTTCTCTGCGATGTGAATCCTCCTTTACAATACGGTGAATCTCGGTCGCTCTATGAACCGAAAACAGCCTTGAGGCGTTTCCGGCTTTAAATCTCAATTCGCTATTACTTATGGACATTTACCCGGCGCTTAGAACCGCCTTTATTTTATAGTCTTTTTTGATTTTCATCAAGTATATTTTTAATAAATTCGGAAATACCCGATGCGCCGAGATCGCCCTTATCGCGGCCGCGGACGGAAATATTCCCGCCCTCGACCTCTTTCTCGCCGACTATCAGCATATACGGGACTTTTTTAAGCGTCGCTTGTCTAATTTTATACCCCAGTTTCTCCGATGAATAGTCCGCTTCCGCGCGGATACCGGCGTTCTTGAGTTCGTCGAGTACCTTCGCGGCATAATCGTTGAACTTATCCGATACCGGCAGTATAGTAGCCTGAACCGGCGATATCCATACCGGGAACTTCCCGGCGAGGTGCTCGATGAGTATGCCGATGAAACGCTCGAGGCTTCCGTATATCGCGCGGTGCAGCATCACCACCCGGTGCTCCTGCCCGTCGGCCGCGGTATAGTTCAGGTCGAACCGTTCGGTCAGGTTCATATCGAGCTGGATAGTCCCGCACTGGTGTGTGCGTCCGAGCGCGTCCTCGAGATGGAAGTCGATCTTCGGGCCGTAGAACGCCCCGTCGCCGTCGTTGATCTTGAACTCCCTGCCGGACTTCACGAGCGCCTGACGCAGGGCCTCGGTGGAATTTTCCCACATCTCGTCGGAACCGACCGACATCTCAGGCCGGGTCGACAGCTCCAACTTGTACTGGAAGCCGAACGCCGAGTAAACCTCGTCTATCAGCTTGATCAATTCTATGATCTGCCCCTCGATCTGGTCGGGGGTCATAAATATATGCGCGTCGTCCTGCGTAAATCCGCGTACCCGGAAAAGCCCGTGCAGGTTCCCGGATCGTTCATAACGGTGCACGATACCGAATTCGGCGACCTTGAGAGGCAGCTCACGGTATGAGTGTTTGGTCTCACGGTACACGAGAAATCCGCCGGGACAGCTCATCGGCTTGATCGCGAGGCTTTCCCCCTCGACAGTCCCGGTAAAGAACATGTTCTCTTTATATTTATCCATATGCCCCGAGCGCGTCCAGAGGGTGTCCTTCAATATCAGCGGGGTCTGTATCTCGATATAGTTCAATTCGTTCAGCTTACCGCGCATGAATTCGACCAGTATGTTTTTCATGATCACACCGTTAGGGAGCCAGAACGGCATCCCGGGCGCTTCCTCATGGAAACTGAACAGGTCGAGCTCTTTCCCGAGTTTGCGGTGATCGCGCTTCTTGAGCTCCTCGATCAGTTCGAGATGCTCCTTGAGTTCCTTCTTATCGGCGAACGCGGTCCCGTAGATACGGGTGAGCATCTTGTTCTTCTCGCTGCCCCGCCAATACGCTCCCGCCACCGATAGGAGTTTGAACGCCTTCAGGTGCCGGGTAGACGGGATATGCGGGCCGCGGCAGAGATCGGTAAAATCGCCCTGAGTGTACAGGGTGATATTCTGCGCCTTCAGTTCCTCGATCAGCTCTATCTTATAATCCTGTCCCATTTTAGCAAACATTTTCTTCGCTTCGTCGTAAGATATATCCTTCCGTACTACAGGCAGGTTCTCGTCTATAATCTTCTGCATCTCCTCTTCGATACGCGCGAGGTCTTCGTCGACCACAGTACCGGGGATATCCATATCGTAGTAGAACCCGTCCTTAATCGTCGGGCCGATGCCGAGCTTGGCGCCGGGGAAGAGACGCATCCCCGCCATCGCCATGATATGCGACGCGCTGTGACGCAGGGTATCCAGTCCCTCGATCGTTCGGGGCGTGAGAAACCTGACATAACCCTCTTCGTCGAGGGGGGCGGATAAATCGCGCATGACTCCGTTATACTCGGCGATAATCGCCTCGTCCAGGTCGCCGGACACGCCGAATTCTTTCGCCGCGGCGCGGTTCTCCTTCAATTCCTTCAGCACATCGATAATCCGTTTTCCGTCCTGTACGTCCAGCTTTCCGCTTCCGATTTTGATCTCGGGCATAATTCAACCTCTACAATGAAAATTGCAAATATTAATTTTAACGGGGACTTGAAAATAAAGCAAATACGCGGACACTTATTTTCTTATCCGGCGAGTCTTATTACGGTGTTCCCGCCTGCAATCGTTTATTGTTACTAATGTTTATAACTACCACATTTACAATCATTTATCCCGCTTTTTGCTTGACAAAAATATTCTATAAATTACTATAATAGAAACAAATTTCATGGAGAAAACTATGCATATTCCTCAGTATATGTTAAACGGCGCGATTTGTCCGGTCACGGCAGGCGTAGCCGCCGCGGGAATCACCACCGCATCGGTTTTGGCGTTACGCGCGAAAGAAAAACCCACCGCGTTGAAGTTCGCGGCGGTCACTTCTCTGATATTCGCCGCGCAGATGATGAATTTCCCTATTATGGACGGGACTTCCGGCCACCTGATCGGCACCACCCTCGCCATCCTGCTCCTCGGCGCTCCGTTCGGGGTGATCTCCATGTCCATTATCCTCGCGATCCAGAGCCTCATATTCTCCGACGGGGGTCTCAATGTCCTCGGCGCGAATATTATCAATATGGCGCTAATCGGCGCGATTCCCGGTATCATCCTGACCCGTCTCTATAAAAATGAAAAAATCTCCGGTAACCCGGTGATGAAATACGGCCTCCTGTTCGCCGGGGCATGGCTCTCGACTGTGCTGGCGTCCGGCGCATGCGCGCTGGAAATCGGCATAGGCGGCGAGATCGCGTTAGCGCAGGGTTTACCCGCGATGCTGTCGGTGCATATCCTGATCGGTATCGGCGAGGGCCTTCTGACCGCGCTCCTCGGGCTGGCGTTCGCGAATAGCAAAGTCGCATCGTCGCAGAAGATGTCGGCGGGCATCCCCCTCGTATCGGCGGCGGTGGTCGCGTTGGTACTAAGCCCGCTCGCTAGCGGTTTCCCCGACGGGCTGGAATGGGTCGCGTCGAAGTTTAACGCGCTCCACGAGACGGCTCCTGCGTTTGTAGCCCCGCTTTCCGGCATCCATGCCGCCGCGGGACTTCCCACCTCCGTGTGGGTCGCTCCTCTCGCGGATTATTCGGTCGCGGGTATCGCTAATCCCGCGTTATCGACCGGTATCGCCGGGCTGATCGGGGTCGCGCTGACATTCGGCGTCATGTACCTGCTGGGGTTATTATTCAACCGTAAAACCGCGCCTCAGAAATTATAATTATAGAACTTTAATTTTCTATCCGGCGGGGCGTGTCTTCGCCGGATTTTTTATTTATGGTCACTTCTAAATACTCTGTTAAGGAAGTGTCCATTGGGCGTTTTATAATCAATTATACTTTAATATGTTAGAATAATCAGAGTTTTTAGAAGCACCCTTATTACATACAAAGGAATAAACCTATGAAAGATTTCGATATTTCATTGAATAAGTTCTGCACATGTACGCAGGGCGGATGTCCGATTCGCGGAAACTGCGTGCTCTGTGTTCAGAACCACTTAGACCATAAGCGGCATATTCCGGAGTGTATCCAGAACCTGATACG
>Ga0154540_1191_pt3 | contig 13197 bp, 10 predicted proteins | sample RifGroF1_FD_105683 | JGI IMG/M metagenome (GOLD analysis project Ga0154540, IMG submission 105683) | Spirochaetes bacterium GWF1_49_6 | reverse complement strand
GTAGGAGCGTAATTTGAGGACGAAGGTATTCGTGCTGATCTCGGTTAATTGAATTTCGAGCGACGTCTTGTAGAAATCGTAGTTGGTGGTAATCACCGAGAGGATTCTAAGGGCGTCTTTTATCGTATACGCGACAAACGCGGTCTCGCCGAAATTCAGGGAACCGCTTTTCATATTGATCGCGATATTGTAATTTGTCGGATATGCCGGGGCGGGCTGGTTGGATTGCGAAACGGCGAGAGATACGGTGAATAAAAGGGTGAACAGGACTGATAGGCCTTGCTTCATGATGTACCGTCCATAACAGTTTTTCGAGTATTATTGTAATATGCCGGGGCGTTTTTCTCAAGCGTGGAAAAAATATTTTCGGAATAGTGTTTCTTTGACATTTTACGGGTGTTATATATAATGAATGAAATACATTTCAAAGGAGATGGATATGGCTGAAGAAGAGAAAAAGACTGAAGAAAAGAAAAATGAGGAAACTTTTCGCTTGTCGGGAGCCGAAATTTGGGATAAGGTGAATGAAATAGTTAAAGAAGGCAATGCGCGAAGGATTGTCATTAAAAACGACAAGGACGAAGTGCTGATCGAATTCCCCCTGACAGTGGGGGCGGTGGGCTTAGTGCTCGCGCCCGTATTCGCCGCGGTAGGCGCTATCGCCGCTCTGGCGATGAAATGTACGATAGTCGTAGAGAGAAAAGGATAATCACGGGGCTGCTTCGGCAGCCCTTTCTAATTAGGGGCAAGGTACGGGCTATACACAGCCCTTTCTATTGAGGGGCAAGGTACGGGCTATATACAGCCCTTTCTATTGAGGGGCAAGGTACGGGCTATACACAGCCCTTTCTATTGAGTGGCAAGGTATGGGCTACAGGCTTCAGCATCGTGCTTCCGCTCTGTACTTCCCCCGTCCGTGGGGGTCGCAGGCAGCCCTTTTTTTGCCTTTTTTGCATCAGGGATTTCATTTGATATTTTCACTTTCCGATAGTATAATATTGCATATCATAATCTTGGGGTGTTCATGGAAATTCCGGAAATACAGCAGAGGATCGCTCAGGGCGAAGATATCTGTTTCGACCTGTATGTCATGGACGGTGAGGCTCAGCAAATAGTGCATTCTCTGGTGCAGGGAATAATTAATAAATATGAAAGACAAGATCTCGAAGAAATGATCTATAGCTCGCTCAAGGAACTGATTATCAACGGGGTTAAGGCGAATCTCAAGCATTTCCTTTTCAAAGCGAAAAATATTAACGATACGGACGAGGAACATGGGATAGGCTTCGACGACCTCAAGCGATTGCTCGACGAGAACGAGCTCGAGCGGTTTAAGGAAGTCGCCGCGATGGAAGGCCTGAGCGTCCGTGTAACCGTCATTCACTCGCAGGAACGCCTGATGTTCCTGATCGAGAACAACACTCCCATGACCCGTTACGAACGCCGCAGGGTGCGGGAAAAATTCGACAGCGCCCTCCAGTACGATAATATTTTCGAGTACTATCTCGGGAACGCCGATGATACCGAGGGAAGCGGCCTTGGCATCACGATGATCGTGCTGATGCTGAAAGGCGTCGGGATCGACCCTCACGCGTTCTCGATCAATGTCCACGGTAAAAATACGACTGTCGCGAAAATTCATCTCCCGTTACGTTAGCCCCTCCCGCCTTGATATTTTATTCCCGATTCATTAAAATATGGGTGATTATTAAACCTTTAGCATAGCAGCTGATTAACCTATGATATGGGTTTATAGAAAAACCGTTAAAATTCTTTAGGGAGTCTGGATTGAATCGTTCTCCGGTTAAAATACTGCTATTCACTGTTCTTTTTATGATTATCGGTAATTCCCTTTCGGCCGAGGGCTTACTTCCTATCTGGGTTAACGGGAAGTGGGGGTTTATCGATAACACGGGTAAAATAATAGTCGCCCCCATGTACGATTTCGCGTTCCCCTCCTCCGACGGGATGAATATGGTTAAGGAGGGCGCGAAGTTCGGTTATGTGAATATCGAGGGTAAGGCGATTATCTCGCCGAAGTTTACCGAGGCCTATCCGTTCACCGGGGGTATCGCGCGTATCAAGATGAAAGATTTTTACGCTTATATCAATAAAGTAGGGCAGATTATCGCGAGCGCCGATTTCGAGGAGGCCTACGACCTGATCGACGGTCTCGCGAGGGTCAAACTGAACGGAAAATACGGGTATATCAATAGTTTCGGCGAAGTAGCTATCCAGCCGAAGTTCGCGAACGCCGGGGATTTTCACCAGGGTTACGCGATGGTTAAATTCGCCAAGACGGTCACCAATAAATCGGTCTTTTATTTCGATCAGAGCTTTTTCGACGAATCCCTGTATAGCGTCTACCCGGCGAAGAATCTGGTACAGGATATGATGCTGAACGGGTATATCGGGAAGAGCGGGGAAGTCAAGATACCGTTCCGGTACAAGGACGCGCGCGATTTCAGCGAGGGTCTCGCGGCGGTTATTACCACCAACGCGGGCGGGTACGGGAAATGGGGATATATCAATCTGAAGGGCGAAATGGTTATCGCCCCGCAGTTCGATACAGCGCTTGATTTCCATGAAGGGCTCGCGGCGGTCAGGGTCGGCTCCAAATGGGGATATATCGACCGGAACGGGAAATATGTCATTACCCCGCAGTTCGGCTTCGCGGACGATTTCCAGGAAGGATTCGCCCGTATCAATATCGGCGGCAGGATTACGATGGCCGGGAAATGTTTCAGCGGGAAGTGGGGGTTTGTCGATAAGTCCGGCGATATGATCTGCCCGGTGATATTCGACTGGGTATCCCGTTTCGAGGGCGGGCTCGCGAGGATCGAGCTGAACGGACAGATGGGGGTGATGAATAAGGACGGAAAGTATAAAGTCAACGAGAAGGTCGAGTATATCTTTCCCGTGTTCGACGGGCTTGCGAGGGTGAAGTCGGCGGGAAAGTTCGGGTATCTGACCGATACCGGCGCGTTGAAGCTGAAGGTGCAATACCTGCAGGCAGCCGATTTTAATGACGGTTTGGCTCTCGTACTCCTGAAAACGAACCAGAATTTTACGCTCGCCTATATCGATAAAACAGGGACGTCCAAGTGGCAGACGGGTGCGAACCTGAAATATCCGTTCGAGCCGGGCAGTGTGCTGAACGTGCTTTGCCCCACCGGGCTATGGCTCTACGACCTGCCGAGTATGGACTCCAAGAAGATAGTGAATATTCCCTACGGGGAAAGCGTGACGATGAAGAAAAAGTCGCAGAAGAAGGAACTCCTCCGCAGTCACGGCCTGATCGGCGGGTGGCTCTTCGTGCAGTTCCGCACAGTCGAGGGGTATATCTTCGAGGGCTATCTCTCGAAACTTCCCGCGCCTATCTACGGCATGGGGCTCGAAAATTATTTTACCGAGAAGCTGGGGCTGATCTACCAGACCGAACCGGAACGTATCGACGACGAGAACGAGGATTACTACAAGGGATTCAATCTCGGGGTCGAACTGCATAAGGAAGTGTTCGGCGGGAAGAAGGTCTATAATTATACGATCCCAGGGATTTCGATGCAGGAAGCGTTCGTGCTGGTCAAGCATTGCATGGGATACTCGTTTATGGCGATGCCGGACTATGAAGCGGTCGAATCGAAGCAGGTCTCCGATACGCAGGTGGATACATGCGCGGTCAAGGTGTACCGGAATTCGCCGACCGATATTACGCGTATCGATATGGTAATTACAACGCGCGGCGCGGAAATCAGTATCAAGATTCTTCCCTCCGGAGATAAGGTCACGATTACGATGGAACAAATATAATAGAACATATAAGAATAAAAAAGGCTATCCTCGCGGATAGCCTTTTTTTATAAAGAATAGTTTTACGGCGCAATAGCGTTATAATTATCCATCGAATTATAACGGTAATTTGCAAAATCCCATAACCACATCACTTTTGAGAGATTGGTGTTTCCGTTAGTGAATAAGGTAAACTTATACATTTTCCCCGAACAGATATTGCTTGCAATTGTGACTTCATAGAAATCACCGTTAAGGATCATTTGGAAGGCGGGACTATTCTGCACCCAACTTGTGAATTCTCCTGTAACATACATAGCATCGATAATAGTATTTGTTTTTATCCTTGAGGTATAGAATATCTCGGTGGGCTTCATTCTGAAAATATAGTAGGAATTACTAATGATGATGCTTTCGTAATAGGGCGAGTACCGATAGAGATTGGTTCCCGCAGAGGATATCGACGACGAACCGCCGTAAAAGACTTTAGCATAAACTCTATAATCGCCGAAATCCCATGGATAAGGATAATTATTATAAGTAAATTCATAAGGAGGTGTCGTGTCGAATGACATCATAAAATTATAGTAATAATCCCAGAATTCAACCCGGCTAATCATGTTTCCATTTGATTCAACATTGGCTGTGATAATAAAGTTAGAATTACTATGAGCAATCCATGTAACATAATTCATTTCCGGCCTGTATACAAACCCCTCGCCGAGCGATAGAGTTACCGTAGGCGGCGGAAGAGGGGCGACTGTGCGGGTATCCAGCACGGAACCGACATAGATCAGTTTCACTTCGTAGGGTTGGAGAGTGACAGGGTATGCCCCATAATTTCCGGTGGTGATGCCGGTCAGCGATTCTGCTTTCATCAGGCTTTGTACAGAAAGTGACTGGGGAATGCATGTATCGTAGAAATTCAGATTAACATTCTGGACAGTTCCCAAGGTGTTGATAATTACTATAATACCGTCCTTGGTTCCCTTTCGGAAATAAGTAACGATGGAATTCTGTGAGCAACCTATCAGTTCGGTATTGGTGGAACCGAGAGCGGAATATTTTGTACGCAGGTTGACCAGCTTTTTAACCATATTTAATTGCGAATTGGGGTCGGCTGTTTGCGAGGCCACATTGTAGGGGTCGTAATTTGTTCCTATATTATTCCACGGTGTCCCGGTGGTAAAACCAGCTTTTGGGGTATTATCCCATTGCATCGGGCTGCGGTAATAAAGATCGCTTCCGCCGCCGGAATTCATCATCCCGAATTCCTCGCCGTAGTAAATAAACGGCATTCCCGGTAAAGTCAGAAGTATCGCCATCGCGACTTTGGATTTGTTGGTATCGCCATCCCAGTTGTTAGGATAACGGGGCTGGTCGTGGTTTGCTAGGAAGGGTGATAAAAATGTCATCGGCACGGTGCGAACGGTATTTAGATAATTATAAATATAGCTGTTATTCTGGAAATACGTGGTTGCTTCGACAGCAGACCCTGCATCGAAATCGAAACACATGTCGACGCCCTGATCGCTGTCGTAGTATTTCTCGATATCCGATAGGATAGACCATACCTCCCCTATAGTGAACGCGGAGGATTTGATGCTCTTCATATGCGCTTGGAAGTTCCTGAGGAACGTGAGGGTTTCAGGGGTATCGGCCTGATCAGGTAAAGGACCGGTTTCAATTAGGTAACGGATAGCGTCGAGACGAAATCCGTCCACACCTTTATTCAGCCAAAATGTTACAATATTATCTATTTCCTGAGCAACTGCCGTATTTTTCAGGTTTAAATCGGGCTGACTTCCTGAAAAAGCCGCATAGAAGTATTCGCCGGGTCTTCCCGCATCGGCTAACCATACATCCGACGCTGATGACACGCCGCCCCACGGCTTTTGCCATCCCGCTGTATCGAGATTACCGATGGTTTCGTTTGTCCATACGAACCAATCCTTATAAGTGGCGTTCTTTGCAACCGACTGGGTGAACCACGTGCTCTGGTCGGAACAATGATTAATCACAAGGTCAACAATAACCTTTATCCCGCGTGCATGCGCCTTATCGAGAAATTCCTGAAAATCCGCCAACGTTCCATATGTGGGATTGATATCGTAGTAATCGGTCTGATCATACCCATGAATGGAAGGTGACTTAAAGATCGGCATGAGCCAAATGACGTTCACGCCCAAATCGTTATACGTATCGGGATTACCGTCGTTGAGATAATCCAGTTTGGAGATAAGGCCCTTTAGGTCGCCTATACCATCGCCGTCGGAATCACAGAAACTCCTGACATAAATCTCATACCCGACGGAATTGACCATAGACGGGTGAGTGTTTATTGGTGTTGGACTGCCTGTACCTGGGGCACAGGAAAGAATAAAGGTAGAGAGCAGGGGTAGAAATACTGGTAGAAAATTTTTTTTTAAAACATTTTTGTTCATTTGACCCTCCTAAAATATGAGTTTGATTATAGCAATCATGGAGACATTTTTCAAGTTTTTTGCAGTAAATTTGCCTTTATTGTAATTTTATTCCATAATTTCATATAAAAGCTCGGAGGCGTATATGACGGAGATTACCCCTGATAGAACCAAACTGATCGAAGCGTTAAAAACGGCGAATATATTCCATTATCTCAGCGATAAGGAGCTCGAGGAAATTATCGGGCTTTCCCAGTTCTATAGCTATGACGCCGACGAGGTGATTATCGACGAGGGCGACGTCAGTTCGTACCTTTTTGTGATCACCAAGGGAATCACCGAGGTGTATGTTCATAACGAGGTGGGTAACGACATCTTTATCTGTACGATCGGCAGGGGCGACGTATTCGGCGAGGCCGCTGTATTTCTCGACGTCAAACGAACCGCGAAGATTATCGCGAAGGACGAGGTCGAAGTGCTTCGGATATCGCGTACCAAATTCGTTCATTATATCAAGTACTACCCGTCCGCGGGTATAAAAATCCTGACCCTGATTATCTATAGCCTCATCCGTAAACTTCGCGAGGCCAATCAGGATATCGCGTTCGAACGCGCGAACACGTATCAGCACGAGGAAGTGGATACGCTGATACAGGAATTTCTCAACACCGGGGCAGATATTATCGGGACTCCCCGGGTCGAATAGTTTTTATCCTTCCATAATACGAATCTTACCGGTGAGATATTCCGGCGGATCGGTTAATACTTGATCTTGATGGACGCGTTGACTTCGTCGGAGGAAATCTTATCCAATCCGAGGTAGACCCGTTCCTGATAGAGTGCGTTATGAGTCAATCCCGCCGCGGCTATCGCGGTGATGATACTGATCGTATAGCAGGTCTTCCCGATACTCGCGTAGTCAGCGGCCTGCGTCTGATTAATCGGCTGGTGGCTTACATTGTAAAGGTCGTAGTTATATTCCGACTGGTAATGGGTATATATTCCTACCCCGAACGCGGCTAATGTCAGTCCCCATCCGCTGTATGCGGCGATCCACGCGGCTTTCTGGATATCTTTGGGCGACACTTCCTGATAGTCCCGGAGCCAGGCGTTAATCATAATCTCCTGATCGGGGCTATTCAGCTTGAATACCGTATAGAACGGTTTGTATTCGTTGGTATCGCCCGTCAGGATTTTTACACGGTGCTCGACTCCGATGGAGAGGTTCGATACCTGTAACGGCGTATTGCCCATATAAATCGAGTCGACAAAGACTAGGCAATTAGTCGGGTAGGAGCCTATATAGACCATGCCGCCCTCGTTCAGTTTGCTGATCGGGGCTTTTACAATATTCGTCATATTTGTCAGGACATTGACGGCGATATTTTTCAGGTTATATCCGTCCTTGATGAACGCGATCTGGTGCTTGCCGCCGAGAACCGCGGGATAGAATAACGGCGATTTACCGAGATAAGAACCGTCGAGATAGACGTTGGCGGCCGCCGGTTCGGTAAGGATAATCAGGTCGCCCGACGGACGGCTGAGAATCAATTCGCGTATCGGCTTGAGAAACTCCAGTATCTTATCGGATAGCTGGTCCTCGCGGCATATCAGCTTGTATACGTTTGTGTTCGTCGCGCCCGCCACCTTAATCAGATTGAGCGTCACCTCTATTTCCGTAGGGCCTTTCCCCTGCGATTTGATTTTGTAGGAACCCTTGATATATACCGTATACGGTTTCAATTCGTCGGCTGGTTTGACCGCGTTGGTGACCTTGACGACATTAGTCTGTTTTGCCGTTACTAGAGGCGTTTTATCCTTCGCTGGCGGAGTTTTATCCTTAACGGGCGCGGGTTTCACGTCCTTCTTTACATCCTTTTTCGGGTCGGTTTTCGGCGGTACTTTAGTATCCTTCGACGGCAGTACCGCGTTGGTGGAAATCTGCTTGGTCAGATTGGTCGCCTTGGCGGGCGCGGCGGTATTCGTAGCGATCAGTGCGTATTTTTTCACAAGCGAAACCGGTATCAGGGAGAAACTTTCCTTTAACGCCGGGAACTCGTTCGTTATCAGGGAGTATAACTGCGGGATAAATACCCGGTTCAGGTTCGTCGTGGTTATATTTGTCCCGGTATAATTGGTATAGATAGTGATAATCATATTGGTAATGATATTCGTATTCTTCCATTGAACTTTCATACTGTAGTTCGTCAGGATAATATTCTGGTAGGTATTCGTTTTGGAGAGATGTTTGGCGTAGTTGGTGACATGGTCGAAGTAATTGGTATTGGTAGCCAGAACGAACAGTCTCTGCGTAATCATGGTTTCAGCGTTGGTGATATAATTAGAGAAAAACATCTTATTATCGAGAATAACCTTTTCCAGCTCCTTGGATATAGTCAATCCCGCGGGTGAGAAATCGATGGAGGCGCGCTCGACCTCGATAGGCTTGAGGTAGGCGTACAGCATCTCGGGCAGCGCCTTCGATAGATAATTAATATCCTGCGCGCTGGAGAGATTGGTAAAGAGATTCATTTCAATCTTGAGGTCGCGTGTGTAGGATTTGATCAGTCCGTCCTGTACCGCTTTTTTCGCGTCTTCGGTCTGCTTGATGAGCGACGGGCCGCATGAAATGAATAGCACGGAAAAAATGACAAAAAAAACAAATCGGAATTTCAAAGAGAACCTCTTTCTACGGACGTTTATGGAAACCGCGGTTTCCGTCCATCGGATTATTTATTTTGTGAGTTATTTGTCATCCATTATCTCAATAACCGTCTTAGTTTTTCTCGAACATGACGGTCAGGCTGGCGATAGTCTCGCCGAAGTCGCTTTCGTATACACGGAAAATCGTTTCGAAATCGTACTTTTCCTTCATTTCATCCTTGAAGAAATTGACGAAAAATAGCCCAAGTCCCGCCCCGATTTTATCGTCGATCTCGCCGATAAACCCGTCCGCGATCGTATTCAGCTTCATGGATACCTTTTCCTTGATATTGGAAAGCCCCATGCTGTCGATAGGGGTATTGTTCTTGACTTCGATTTTGAATATCTTGTGGGTGAACTTCCACGATATCTTCGTCCATTTACTTTTATCGTTGCACATCTGTAATAGCATATCCCGCTCGTTGCGTATCAACGGGGGTACGTCCTTCGGGTTGGTGGCGAGCTTCTGTCGGACTATGATATTCTCCAGGTTCGCTTTTTCACCGTTCGCGGTAAGCTCGTGAATAATATTGATAGAGGTCTCGAGTTCCATCCGGTCGATAAAGTCGAGAATGGAGTCGTTGAGATAGGTAATCAGCTTCCGGCGCTTCTGGGGCGCGGTCAGTTTGAGGGTGATACCCTTAGTATAGGGGAAAAGTTTCGGCACCTTGTCGAGTATCAGCGAGGTGTTCTCCGGCTTCATAAATATCGTGTACAGCGGAATACTTCCATCGTTGGGCATAGTCAGCATATTTTTGAATTTTATCAAGCCGAGATTATTGAACATGATTCCGATAGAATCCTGCGAAAACAGGTTATTCTGCGATTCCTCGATTACCTCATTCATGGGTATAGACGGTGCTTGAGCCATCGTTTCCTCTTATCTGCCGAATAGAATTAAGCGCGATTTCAGTACCATTTTAATGATAAACGACGAAATCGCTCAATGGGCACTTCCGCGGAACGAAAACCGTTATGCGGAAGCGCCCAAGAGTATTTTAGCGGAATACACTGTTTTAGTCAATAATCGGGGATTTTAATCCCACTTCTTTACGTCCAAGAGTTCGTATATCTTCACAGGCTCTTTTTTACCCTTCACCGCGATATAATCGAGCTCCCTTACGATCACATAATCCTTCACTATCTCGTAGGTCGATTCGCTGATGATGATATTCGTATGATAGATTTTATTCGTACCTTCGAGACGGGACGCGAGGTTGACTCCGTCGCCGATAACCGTATAGTTCTTGCGTGTCGATGATCCCACGTTCCCCACATTCACGACCGCCGTGTTCAGACCGATACCGATATCGATCGGCTTATCGTTGTGGCTCTCGCGGGATACGTTAAACGCGTGCAGCGCATCCATCATCTTGACCGCGGCCTGACATCCCCGGAGGGCATGGTCGGCCAGTTCGATCGGGGCGCCCCAGAACGCCATCACGGCGTCGCCGATATATTTATCGAGCGTTCCCTGGGTCTGCATGACGATGTCGGTCTGTCCGGTGAGGTACTCGTTGAGGAAGTTGATGAGATATTCGGGAGTCATCCCTTCCGAGATAGACGTGAACCCGCGGATATCGGAGAACATGATGGAGAGTTCCTTCGAATCGCCGCCGAGTTTCATTTTTTCCGGGTTCTTTATCAGGATATCGACCACTTCGGGGTTCACATAGCTGGAGAACGTGCTCTTGATGAAGCGTTTTTCCTTCTCTTCGGTGAGCAGGAGGAAGATTTCTCCCGCGATCAGTGTGAGAGCGTTCGTAATCAGCGGCACCAGCGTCAGAATTTCTATATTAGCGAAAAACAGCGCGAAACCCACGCCGATAGGGATCATGATACCGACTAATCCGGCGGCGATTGTAAAACGGGTGCCGCGCGAGATGAGCAGGGCGACTATAGCCGCTAGGATGACAGTATAAAGTATGTTCAGCCAATGCGGGACCGCGACGATAAAATCGCGGTTCATCACTGTGCCCAAGGCGTACGCGATATGGAGTATCCCGAACATGTTGCCGAGAGGCGAGAGCTTGACGTCCTGTACCGCCTTCGCGCCCTTCGCGAACATACCCACTAATATCACAGAGTTCGCCGATACGCCGCCGTTCATCAGGTCATGGTAGGGCATCATCTTTACGTATTCGGAGTTTTCAGTCGCTTTATAGTTGATCGAGAGGCGGAAACGGTCGTCCACGGGGATAGTGAAATCCATCTTCGTCCCGTTATAGGTCGCGTTCTTAATAGTAATCAGTCCCTTCTTGACGAATATATTGGATACCTGCGAATCGAGCAGCTGTACGACCATCGAAAGGATGATATTCGGATAGTACGCGTACTTCTTTTCAAGGTAACCCTCGAGCTCGCCGTTATCGTTGGTGGTGTAGGTGATCGAATAATAAGTCTGGCGAATGATGAGCGGGTTCTTACGAGACAACCCGAACTGGGTATCGATATTCGCCGACCCGCAGAAAGTCAGGTTGCTGACGATTTCCGGGAGAATAAGATACGCCTTATCGAAGGTTTGAATCTTTCTCAATTCATCCAGCGATATATCGAAATTCTTTTCGGGATCCAATTCGTACTTTTTCAAGGCTTGCACGTAATTCGACGAGTAATCCATGCTCTCGGTGAGGAGTTTGTTGATCTCGTGCTCCATCATCGCCTGCTCGTCGACAGCTTTGATCTCGGTTACCGCGCTGTTATCGAGGATGAAGTCCTCGCCGATCGGGCCGGTGTAGTTCTTGATCGCTTCATAGAGAGCCGCATCGCTCTGAGGGTCGCCTTTTACGCCGAACAGTACGTCGAAGAAGACAAACCGTTTATTGACGGGGTTTTTCGCATTCGTCTGGGCGTTCAGGTTGTTCAGGAATTCAGCATGGTACTTCCGGTCGAAGGGCCATTCGCCCAACTGGGAGAGGGTCTCCCCGGTGATACCCGCGATCACGATATTTTTGTATACCCCTTCTTTTTCCTGGATATTTACGACCGCGGAACCCTGAGCGGTATGGAAACCGGAGAGGGCTTTCGCGCCGAACCGCCATGTGATGGATGTCTGTTCGATGGTATGGAACATCGAGTTCAGAGGGAATCTCGAACTGCCTTCCGTATCGACATAATAGCTCCCGAGAACAATCAGCAGTACGCCCAAACAAAGTATAAGCATCATAACGGTTTTATTTAGTTTTTTCTTAGCGGGTTTTCCCTCGCCTTCGGCTTGGGCGCTTTTCACTTTTTCGTCAGCCATTCGTAACCCCCTGTTATTGTTGTTTCTGAAGCTTAAATATCACGCCGCCCAACGGAGGGAGAGTCGCGTTAAGGGAGTGCGGCTTACCCTGCCATGAGATGGGATCGGTCCAGCGTCCGCCCTCGTTCCCGATATTTCCGCCCCAGTACTGGAACGCGTCGGAGTTCAGCACTTCTTTATAGAATCCGTCGTAGAGTACCCCGATCCGGTAGTTATGACGGGGGACGGGCGTAAAGTTCAACGCGACCACTACGAAGTCGCCGTTTTTCGCGCGGCGTATAAAGGAGAGCACGCTGTTATCCGAGTCATAGAAATCGATCCACTCGAACCCGGACGGCTCGAAATCGACTTCATAGAGCGCGGGTTCGCTCCTATAGATATGGTTCAGGTCGCGCACGAGTTCCATCAGCTTGCGGTGCGGGTCGTACTGCGCGAGATGCCAGTCGATACTGAACTCGGCCTTCCATTCGTCCCATTGTCCGAAGTCCTGACCCTGGAACACGAGCTTTTTACCCGGATGCGTCCACATGTAGAGATATAAGAGTCTCGTGTTGGCGAATTTCTGCCACATATCGCCGGGCATTTTATTGATGATCGAGTTTTTACCGTGCACCACCTCGTCATGCGAGAGTACGAGGACGAAATTTTCGCTGAACGCGTAGATGAGCGAGAACGTCAATTCGCCCTGGTGGTATCTTCTATGCACCGGCTCCTTCGAGAAGTAACGGAGCGTATCGTTCATCCACCCCATGTTCCATTTGAACTCGAAGCCGAGGCCGCCCACATAGGTAGGGCGCGATACTCCGCCGAACGCAGTGGATTCCTCCGCGATAGTGGTCACACCCGGGAAACGGGCATATACGATTTCGTTCATCTGCTTCATAAACGCGATAGCCTCGAGGTTCTCGCGGCCGCCGTAGATATTCGGAACCCATTCCCCTTCCTTGCGGCTATAGTCGAGGTAGAGCATCGACGCTACCGCGTCCACGCGGAGACCGTCGATATGGTATTTTTCCAGCCAGAATATGGCGTTCGACA
>Ga0154540_1027_pt6 | contig 13199 bp, 14 predicted proteins | sample RifGroF1_FD_105683 | JGI IMG/M metagenome (GOLD analysis project Ga0154540, IMG submission 105683) | Spirochaetes bacterium GWF1_49_6 | reverse complement strand
GTCGAGCGCCCCGGCGGTTTCCGCCTCGGCGATACGCTTCTCGAACTGCTTCAGCCCGTCCTTCGACGCGGCGTACCACCCGTGATAGATAAACGCCACTGTCCCGGCGGAGTCGATCTCCTCGAGACGTTTGACGAATATATCCGCGGGCTGTGTCGACCCCGCATACAGTCCGTAGAACATCTCGGGTATCTTACCGTTATTCTTCGCCTCGTTCAGACGCCCCGAAAGCGTCGGGCGGAACATCCCGCACCCGGACAGCAATAATATCAGGAAAATTCCTGCTATGTTGATAAAAGAGGGGCGAAGTATTATTATACATTTATTTGAATTCGCGTTTATTTCAACGGAGGATCTTAAAATGGATTGCTTCGCGAATCCTTGCGGATTCCCTCGCAATGACACACAGGTTTTTTCATTAACATGATTCCCCGATATAGTTTTCATAACGCCTCCCGTCAGCCGTTCGTCCATTTGACGCTATAGGTGATGTATTCTTTATTCGTCAGTTTTTGGAACACCGGCTGGATTCCCCCTAGCGGGATACTGATCTTCTTGAGCTGGTTCACTATCTCGAGGGCCTTCTTCTCCTTCGCGAACTCGGGTACGAATGTCGACGTATTCCTGACGAGCGGGATAACAAAATACTCGGCGGTGATCTTCTGCGCCTGCTTCGTTACCTTGACCTTCCCGATCATCGTCTGCACAGTCGCCGCGTACTTCTGGTCGAACAGGAGATTCCCCATACTATAGAATATCACCCCGTTGGCGCGCTTCTCGATCCCCTCGAGAATATGCGGGTGATGCCCGATAATCAGATCCGCCCCCGCGTCGATAATCGCGCGGTAGTTCGTGAGCACCCTCAGGATAGGCGTCTCGAAATATTCCTCGCCGTCATGCAGGGCGACGATCAGGAAATCCACCTGCGGGCGGAGAGCCTTGAGTATCGGGAGGATATTGCTGAGCTGGATCGGGGCGGTTCCGCCGCGTTTGGGAGTCGCGTCCATCAGGTCGAGGGGGCCGTTCAGCCCGAACGAGAGAAACCCGATCTTGATGCCGTTCTTTTCCAGTATGACCGGCTGGGACGCCTGCGCGAGGTTGGTTCCCGCTCCGGTAAAGGCTATTCCATATTTTGATAGGATTTCCCGCGTATCGAGGATCGCCTCGACGCCGTAGTCCATCATATGATTATTCGCGAGCGCGACGATATTTACCCCGGCGTTGGAAAGCACTCCCGCCTTATCGGGGCTTGCGCGGAACACGAAGGGTTTATCGTAGGGAGTCCCGCCGGACGAGATGGGGGTCTCCAGATTGATGATGAAGAAGTCCGAGTCCGCCGCCGCGATACGCACATCGCGGAACAGGTCGCCCCCGTTTTTTATTTCGGGGAGAAGCCGCCGGTCGAAGAACGTATCACCCGCGAACGCGATGACGATCGATGTTTCCCCGGACGGGGTTTTCCCTCCGCACCCGGCGAGCGATAAAAATATCGTCAATAAAAGAAGTGCCGCATAGCGAGCTTTCATAGGTATGTCCTTATTTTGGGATATTCTTGAAAAATTCCATCATTTCGGTATAAATCACTTCACTGGATTCGTCGAGCAGTACCAGCAAGTGCTGTTTATGCTCCGCGCCGCCGAGGTCGAAGACCCGCACCTGTTTTATTTTCGACGCGATATGCGTATCGATATAGCCGAGGTTCTTGAAGTTCACGACCTTATCCCCGATGGCCTGCGCCATATATACGGGGATAGTGATCTTCGAAAGGTCGTCCTTGATTCGTTTCAGTCCGATCTTGATCGACTGAATCTGCGTGGGAAATACCCCGTTATACCCGACCCATCGACGGACATCCGCCCCTCCCTCGCCGTAGATCGAGTAATCCCCGTCTATTTCGTTCGTGAAGAGGGAGATGATACGGCAGACATACGCGGCGGGATGCATCACCACCCCGGATTCGAATAGACTGTTGATAAACACCGGAGCGGAGATGACTGCGATTCCCGTGGGAGCGAGCGCGGGGGTCTTCGCGGCTTCGAAGTTCTCCGCGAGCTTCAATGCGAGCGACCCGCCCATCGACATCCCGACAATATAGAATTCCTTATAATTCTTGCGGTACTTCAGGTAGATTTCCTGGATATAACGGCACCATCCCGAAAAAGTCTGGTCGTACATATCCGCAGGCGTAGTACCCATCCCCGGAAGGAGCGGGACAATCACATCGTACTTAGCCTTGATCGCTAGATCGGCGTAGTCCCGGAATGTCGCTGGAGTCCCGGCGAACCCGTGGATGAAAAGTATCGCTTTCTTATTACCCTGTATCGAATAGATCGGGGCGGCGCGTTCGTCCATCAGTTTCGTCAGGTCGGATTCCATGTACTGGTTCGATTCCCAGTACAGGAACGGCGCCTCGTTATACGCGATAATACCGGATATCAGGCCTGCCGTTATCAGCACCCAGAACATGACCCGCCCTAATACGTTCTGCACCCGTTCGTTATCCTTCATATCGTCATCCGTTCGCTTTTCAAATATTATACGGTTTTTCCATCGAAATGTCCACCGGGGAAAGTATTATCCGCAGGATGCGCCACGGCAGCGGATTTTCATAAAAAAACCCCCGCCGTAAAAGTTTGCCGGAGGGGGTTCTATATCTGGGGTTTTAGGCTATAGCAGGAAATTGATATTAAAACTCACCCTGAGTTTATTATAGTTATCGATCACCTCGCTCGTCAGCCCGGAGAATATGAGCGGTATCTCCAGCTTTACCGACGGGTCGATAAATATGTCTGTCTTCACCCCGGCTAGATACGCGGTCTCGCTTTTCGCGATATCGGTCAGGGTGATAAAATCGACCCTGCCCATCAGCGTCAACGACCATTCCAGCGAAATATCGTAATTCAGCTCCAGAAACACCGTGTGCACCGCCGCGTTATTATAGGTATAGAGCATATTGGTGGTGGAGAACACGGTCAGTCCGCTACGGGAGGACATATAGTCCGAGAACATATACCCGAGCTTGATATCGGTATTATAGTCCGGGACGAGGATAAACGCCGCGGTCGCGCCGATCATATTATTCCCGAGTGGCGCCGACGGTATCACATCGGTATAGGTCCGTAATCCCCCGTTGACACTGATATCGGCCAACAGAAAATCGGTAATATCCATGAACGCGTTCACCTTCACGCCATGATTGATGTAAGTCTCATTGGTGGCGCCGGAGAGCGAGCTTTGCGAACGGAGTTCATACGTCACCCCGCCGGTCAATCCCGGGGTCAGGTCGCCCTTAAATTCGGCCAATGCATTCACCGCGCCGAATACATTCATATAATACTGGTAGGCGCCTATGGCTTTGATGAAACTGTAGATGTTCGGTTTGATAATCAGGCCGGCGGCGGCTTTCCCGTCGAGCGACATATAATACTGGTTCAGTTCGCCATAAATATCCAGACCACCGTAGAATTGCAGCGGCTCCTCGCCGAACACGCCCTCGCTCTGGATATTAATCATGCCAAGTATCCCGGCGATAGCGTCGGGGTCTGAGAAAAGGTTGGAGTCATACCCTGCGCCGACTCCCGCCTTAAAGAAAAACGATTCGCCCCATAATCCGTTGATTCCTATAAACAACCCGAGCAATATCCCGGTATAAAATACTTTTCTCTTCATTTAGGTCCTCCTATTTCTTACCCATATCATAAAAAATAACTTTTAACGATTTCCCCTTTAATAGCCCGTTTTTAATCAGGCCGATTATTTCGGAGGGGGATTTCTTGATATCCGCCGATTTCAGGACAACATTTTTTACCTGATCGAGGTCGCCCTGCCCAGCCTGCCCGGTCTTCACCATCAGGTAAATCGTCTGGTAATTCTCCGATACAGGTACCCCTTTGGAATTCAGAAAAAACATCAGCTCATAGACAGTTTTTACCTGAGTTTTCGGCATCTTTTTCTCCTTCATCTCCCGGAATAAGGTCTCCATCTGTGAGACATTAATCATCTGACCGAGGTAGTAGGCGTATTTTTTCATCTCGGCATCGCTCGAGAACGGGATATCGAGACCCCCGATTTCCGCGACCAGTTTTATCTTCTTCATTAGTTCGATCGATGAGTCATAGAACGAGTACTTTTTCAGTTTCGCTTCTTTCAGCGTATCGAGCATTTCCTTGAGTTCGACTTTTTTCTCAAGCCCGTCCTTGATTATCGCCTCGACTACCGCCGTTTCAGACGGGGAAAGCCCCCATCCGTTGAGAACGGGGGCTAATTCCGCCTGGGTTGCGTTAACCGAACTAATGAAGAGAAGTATTAAAGGAATAGTTATTCCTATTTTTCGCATCATTATACTATCCTAGTGTTTGGGAATAACCGGAACATTCTTCTTCATATCCTGCAGGGACGCCCATTTGTACTGGTAACGGTACTGGTACTTGTTCATCGCACCTTCGCCGCTCGAGCCTTTTTCCTGAAGCTTAGTTTTCAGCATCGCCTGTGTCTGCATTTTAACCTTTTCCTGACTTTTTACTGAGTCGCCGCTATTCTTACTTTTCATCTGCTGGGCGACCATTTTCTGTACCATACTCATCATCATCCCCTGCTTTTCATGCGCGGTACCTGTTACCGCTCCGCAGTTCTTCGCGTAGGCCTCGCCCACCGCAAGCGCCGTATCGGCGTCCTTCACATTACCGTTCTTGTTCATATAACGGAACATGAATTGGAGAGTTTCCTTGTACTGATTCTCATTTTTCGCCTGCATCTTTAGCTGGTTCATTACCTTGAGCGCGGTAACCTCGCCCATATTCTGCGAAAGCGCCGCAGTAAGCTGGATTTCTTCCTGAGAAGCCGCCTTAAACTGCCCGGATTCGACTGCCGCATCCTGAGCGTAAACCATTCCGGCGATAAAAACCGCCAATACTACTGTCAATACCTGTTTCATATGTTTCCTCCTAAATACCTTTGTTACAGGGACATAATCCCTACTTCGTTCCCTTGTTCGTCTTTTACCTTGTACTCAGCCTGACCCGCGGTATATATCACATCGTCGACAATAAACTGATATTCGAATACTCCCTTCCCTTCGACCGTGATCTCCGCCGACCAGACATCGTTCTTTACGTCGTGCTTCATCGCGATCCGTTCGTCCCATCCGTTAAAACTACCTGCCACCTCGACCTTCTTCTCGCCGTGGAAGGCGTATATCAGAACTATCTTCGTGCTGTTATGGGGCAGGACGCCAAACCACACGGTAAACGTCACCGCCAGAGCCATGACCGCCCCGGCTGCGTAGCGCATCATATTCCTGAGAAGTATCCGCGCGGCCACCCGTTTCCTGATAACATCCATCGTCCTCTGTTCGATCCCTTCCGGCACCAGAACCGTCAAACGTATATCCCCCGTGTTATCCTTTTTCATCGTGTCCCTCCATCATCTCAAAAATCCGTTTGCGGATACGGTGCAGCTTGACTTTTACGTTCGATTCGCTCAATCCCGTAATCTCCGCGATCTCATCGATCCCCGCCGCCTCCATATAACGGAGGATAATCAACTGTCTTTCGTCATCCGGGAGACTTTCCATCGCCTGTAAAAGCGCCATTTTGTCTTCCCGGGTGAAATCCTCTCTTCCCTCTACCTGAATATCGTCAATAAACTCCACCGCAATCTCCACCGACCGGCGTTTCCGTTTACGGATAAACGTGTAGACCGTGTTCAAGGTGATGGTGTACAGCCATGTAAAAAACTTGCGTTCGCTGTCGTAGCTCTTTAAGTTCATAAACACCTTGTAAAAAATGTCCTGAAATACATCCTCCGTATCTTCGCGGTTCCTGAGATTGAGGAAAACAATCCCATAGATGCGGTCACGGTAAATTTTTACAATCCGTTCGAAGGCCTGATAATCACCCTGTTTTGCCAGAGTCAGATAGTACTTTTCATCATCCATATGCATCCCGGGTTTTCGTTTTCCTCGACTATATATACTCACACAGTCCCATTAGGTTACAATCGATAAAAATAATTTGTAGGGTTATCTACCCACAAACCCCGGAAAAGCCCAAAAGACCAGCAGAGCAGGGTCTATTCCATTTCAAATATCATTATGGGCACTTCTAATAACCCTCTTTTCTACCAGATTCTAAAGGAAAAGAGGACAAGCCTCCGCACTTCGCGCGAAGATAAAGAAGTGACCACTTGTGGTCATTTCCTTTAGTAAATTGAAAGAAATGACCATCCGGCGTATTTTAAAGATATATCATTATTAATGTTAAAAATGTTAATAGTTTTTAGAACCGCCCTTATGATATTATCGTCAACCCGCGGGTATTGCGTAATATCTTAATGCATGCTAAAATTTTAACGGAGGCGAAAACGGACTCTAAAATGATTTTACGCATGAGAATTATTATGGCGGTATCGGTATTCGGGCTGAGGAAGCGTATGGAATAGTGTCCGTTTTAAAATTTGACTAATAACAATGGCTTGGTATAATAAAGGAAGAGGTAAATATGGACACGGCACTATTATTTACAGGTGTGATATTAAATGACGGAGATAGTTTCAGCGCGATTTGCATCGATACCGACATCGCTTCCGACGGGATAAGCGCCGATGAAGCGAAAAGAAATCTGATAGAGGCGGTTAACCTTTATATAGAGTCGGCTTTAGAAAATAACCTGCCTATCATACGGCCGGTTCCGTCCGGTGAAAACCCGCTACACTTAAATGATAAACATATCGTCTCATCCTTTAAAATTCATGTCGATTTATCGGTTCATACCTATGCCAGAATACCCGGTTCTCAAGCCGAAGGAAGTTTTCATCACCCTGAATAAAGCGGGATTTATTAAAATCCGGCAAAAGGGAAGCCATGCGCAATTCAAAAAAGGGAATATGCTGGTTACAGTCCCTGTGCATCAACGGGACTTGCCGTTAATCGTAATAAAATCCATTATCCGGCAGTCCGGTATGACTCTGGAAGAATTCAAGGAATTTCTAAAATAGTAATACTATTACTCCACGCTCAGGAAATTGATATGCTCCAAGTCGAGCTTCTTATTGAACTCGGCGAGGTTTACCCCTTTCTTCGCGGCGATACCCTCGATCCGTTTCCCCGAATCCATCAATTTCTGTTTCAGCTGAGTCCGCTGGAGCTCGGTCACCTTTTTGTCCATCTCCATCCCGAACTGGACATTATTGATCGCGCGTTCGATACGGTCGTACTCCGCGAGGGCTTCCTTCGTAAACGCGCCCTTCTCGAGGAACTGGTCCATCAGCACGGAAATATTCTTTTCGGAGTCCGCTATCAGGGCGTCGATACCCTTAGCCTTACTCCCCCCGCACGCGGAAATAAATAAAAACATGGCGAATATGCCGAAAACCTTCTTCATATCATCCTCCCGCTCATACCTATTATTGTATATCCCGTACCTGAAAAAATCAACTACCGCGCAGCTTAATGTCGTGTACCAATGAACCCGGTGATAGTACTTATACCCGATACGCACCAGCGATATTTCGCATCACGGGCTGACAATTGGTGTTTCAGCCAACCCTGAAATCAGGATTGACTCACCCTCCGTCGCAGGTTCAGCATTTGATTCACTGGAAGTTTGCTGTAACAGGATAATAATACGTACCGGCTTTGACATCCATGTCACGCCCGGTACTTCTCCCGTCCATGGGAGTCGCAGTACCCTGATATTTTACAACCATGCTTGGTCGCAGATGAACACATTCCACTTATTGACAACATTTCGTAATGGGTATGGGCTACGCAGTAGTTGATATTTCAGGGCATTCCCTTTATACTATCGTACTATTATCCCGGAGGATACCCATGTCCGAAGTGTCCCAGAATATCACCGACGAGCGGAAAAGCCGTCTGGCGAAATTAGACGAAATGAAAAAACGGAATATCAACCCCTACCCCAACCGTTATAAGCCCGAGGCGTATTCCGAAGATATAAAAAAGCAGTTCCTCGATAACGGCGAACAGGAATTCAAGACCACCATCGCCGGGCGCGTCATGCTATGGCGCAGCTTCGGGAAGGCGATCTTCGCGACTATCAAGGACGACCGCGGAGATATCCAGATTTACGCCCGGAAGGATATATTAGGCGACGAATTGTTCGAACTGTTCACCATGGTCGATATAGGCGATATAGTCGGGATCAAGGGTAACGTGTTCAAGACGCATAAGGGTGAAATCACGCTGCTGGTCGAAGAATCGACCCTGCTCGCGAAGGCGGTCAATTCCCTGCCCGAGAAATGGCACGGCCTGTCCGATATCGAGCTCCGTTACCGCCAGCGCTACCTCGACCTGATCATCAACCCGTCGGTCAAGCAGGACTTTATCGTCCGCTCGAAGGTGATCGCGTATATCCGTAACTTCCTGACCGAGCGCGGGTTTATCGAGGTGGAGACCCCGATGATGCAGGTTATCCCCGGCGGGGCGGCCGCGCGGCCGTTTATCACGCACCATAACGCGCTCGATACCGACTTGTACCTGCGTATCGCGCCCGAACTGTACCTGAAACGCCTCATAGTGGGCGGGTTCGAGCGTGTGTTCGAACTCAACCGAAATTTCCGTAACGAGGGTATCGACACCCGTCACAACCCGGAGTTTACGATGCTCGAGCTGTACCAGGCGTACGCGGACTACCAAACGATGATGGACCATTTCGAGCAGATGATGAAGGGTATCGCGTTCGCGGTCAAGGGCGAGTCGGAATTCGAGTATCAGGGCAAGAAGCTCGATTTCGGCAACTGGAAGAAGCTGAAATATACCGACGCGCTGCGGGATATCGCGGGTATCGACGTATCGAAGATCAAGGACGCCAAAGACGCCGCGGAAGCCGCCAAGTCCAAGGGTATCCACAAGATAGATAAGTTCCTCGGAAAATGGGGTATCCTCGACATGGTGTTCGGGGAATGCGTCGAACAGGAACTGATCGACCCGACTATCGTGTACGAGTACCCGTCGGAAATCTCCCCGCTCTCGAAGTACAAGCCCGACGACCCCGAGTTTGTCGAGCGTTTCGAGGCGTACTGTATGGGGCGCGAACTGTGTAACGCGTTCTCGGAGCTGAACGACCCGTTCGTACAGCGCGAACGTTTCGAGGAGCAGGCGCGTCGTAAGGCCGGCGGCGATGCCGAGGCGATGTTTATCGACGAGGATTATATCAACGCGCTCGAGCACGGGATGCCGCCCGCTGGCGGGCTGGGTATCGGTATCGACCGTATCATCATGTTCCTGATCGACACGAACTCCATCAGGGATACAATTTTGTTCCCAACATTGAAGCCCAAGGCGGAATGATACATCCTCAGCTTACTTCTCGTTTGTGTTATTATTTTTTTAGGTGTATAATCATTTATGAAGATGATTTATTCGATTCATCATATCCCTATCCGAATTACTGACGAGCGGCTTTATCATATCATTTCCAATCATCCTGAGTTACAAAATATGGATGATGAAATTGAAAAAACCTTAACAGATCCTGACTTAATACAGGAAGGAGATTTTGGAGAATTATTGGCAATTAGGCTCTATCCAAAGACGCCAATAACTGAAAATAAATATCTGGTTGTCGTTTATAAAGAAACGAAGCAGGACGGTTTTATAATTACCGCTTACTATACCAGCATGTTTTCAAAAAGGAGAAAAGTTATATGGAAGCGTTGAAAATGATTGAAAAAGCGAAAAACATAAACTGGAAATACGATGCCGGGGCGGATGTACTTTATATATCAATCGGGGAACCTAAAAATGCCGAGGGTATCGATATCGGCGACGGAATTATCTCGCGGGTCGACACGGACAGTAAAGAAATCGTCGGTTTGACCATATTAAATTTTTCCGCGCGGACATTGAACAGTATGAAAAAGGCATAATAATTAATACAGACCGCATCATCATTTTCCTGATTGACACTAACTCCATCCGCGATACGATCCTGTTCCCGACATTGAAGCCCAAGACGGAATAGGAACCGATGGCACTTTCTTTCTTGCAGAAGAAAGAAAGTGTCCAAAGAAAGACTGCCCGCATTGATGCCGCTCCTAAGAAGAATGACGCGAAACGGGAAACGCTGTAACTCGCTTCAAGCCCCTTTAAAAGCGAAAACGAGACATGCTCAAACAACGGCGTTTCTAATCCGTTTCGCTTTAAAGAGTCGCGGCATATTGGCGGGGGCAACTGCCAAAAAAAGGGAAATTAGCCCCAATAGGTTTTTATCTTGGTTTTTCACCGAAAATAAAATAGGATTCTATTCTATTTCTTTAATTATTTTAAAAATTGCTAGGGACAATATTTGAGAAATATATTCTTGAACCTTTTTACTAATGATGCTCTTTTTTTCCTCAAAGGATTCAAAATCAAGAGAAAATTTTATTGGTGGTATTTCTATAGGAAATGCAGTTTTTATTTCTTTATCACCATCGTATATTGATACTTCAATAAAAGCTCCAATTGCGATCGTACTATCTTCAAACCCATAATGGTGTAAAGAAAACACTAGTTTGTATTTCTTTTGAGAAATACTAAAACGAATTTCAAACCATCCTTTTGGCAATGATCGATTAAAGTAATAATCATTACTATTAGCAAAGTCAATTATTTGCTTGGTATAATAAAAATTATGCGGATCTTCAGGGAAAGCATGACCTTGGGTAATTCTTATGGTTTCATATTGACTTATTTCTTTTTGTAAGTCAGTTTCAATAATACTCATTTCTTCTCTAAAAATATTAAAAAGTAGTAGCCGATTTTTTTCAAGTAATAAATCTCTTTCTTTCCTAGAACTTTTTTCCAATTCTCTAAGTCTTTCAGATAGAGAATTCTTGGCGTTTTCATAACCCTTTTGAGCAATTTCGAAATTTAACGCTTTATCAATATATCGAATTTGGCTTTTACAGAAGAAGTTTATTATTGATTGAAATTCATTATTATCTGCATTTTCTAAAGCATTTAAGTATTCATTTCGCTCATCTCTTAAAACTGTAAAAGGAAATAGATTATATTTTAAAAAAACTAGACTTGCTAGTAGACGCGCAACACGACCATTTCCATCTTGAAAAGGATGAATAACTGTAAAAGCATGGTGTAACCATGCAGATAATATTACAGGATGAATTGAACGAGCTAATAATTTATTATAGATTTCTATCAGATTTTCCATTTCTGATGTAACCTGAACAGGCGGGCAATAGAAAACCATTGAACCATCTGATCTCTTTGGATTATTAGGATGCTTTTTATATTCCCCTTTTGTTAAAGTAATTTTTTTTGTGTTTCCAAATTGATCAATAGCATCAATGCTTTCCTGATTTGATGTTAAACATGTGTGTAATTCTTTAATAACAAATGTTGTCAGCGAACGATTATTATTTACTAATTTAAAAATATAATCTATGGCTTGATATTGATCGGTGAGATGTTTAAATAATTGAGTTGCACTAATATTGGAATCTCCATGTTGGATTAAATCCTCGATAAAGCCTTCTTTTATTAGGGTCTCTGTTATCCCTCTTTCAATATCATAAAGCCTCTCAATTACTCCGGTCTCAATTGCATGTTGTCTTTTTAAGGTATCTATAAAAGCTGTGTATTCTTCAGGACTTTTTTGTAATTGCATTCTTCTATTATTCCAAGAAGGTAAAATACTATCTAGGTCATCTGTAGAACAATCTAACCACTGTGTTGAAAACTCAATTCGTTTCCAGATTTTTCTTTCCATTATCCCTCTTAATCTATAAAGTCCATCAGTTCCTTCACGCGCTTCGGGTTACGGAGTTTGCGTAACGCCTTCGCCTCGATCTGCCGGATACGTTCGCGGGTGACCTGGAACAGGTACCCGACTTCCTCCAATGTATGGGCGTATCCGTCCTCGAGACCGAAACGCATCCGAAGGACACGCTGTTCGCGTAACGGGAGTTCGTTGATGATCTCGGCGAGTTTCTCCTTCAGCATATTGTTCATCGTGATATTGATAGGGCTGGCCGCCTTGACGTCCTCGATAAAGTCGCCGAGCGCCGAGTCCTCGTCGCGCCCGACAGGGGTTTCGAGCGACACGGGGTCGTTCGCCACACTCTTGATGTGCTTGACCTTGCTGATATTCCACCCGATCTTGATCGAGATTTCGTCCACCGACGGAAGCCGCCCGAGGTCCTGCGTCAGATCCATCTCGGCCTTCTTGACCTTGTTGATCTGCTCGATCATGTGGATCGGCACGCGGATGGTGCGGGACTGCTCGGAGATGGAACGGGTGATCGCCTGGCGAATCCACCATGTCGCGTAGGTGCTAAACTTGTAACCCTTGCGGTACTCGAATTTCTCCACCGCGCGGATCAGGCCGATATTCCCTTCCTGGATGAGGTCGAACAAGTGCACGCCGCGGTTGATGTAACGTTTGGCGATACTGACGACCAGACGAAGGTTCGCCTGTACGAGGTCTTTCTTGCGGTCGTCGACAATCAGCAACCCGTCGCGGATTTCGTTCGCCCAATGCAGGTGCTCCTGCGCGGAGCACTTGAACGCGTTCTCAATCAGCTTGAGGCGTTCTTCTTTCTTATTGATCGAATCGATCAGGTTGCGGATACCCTCGTTATCGGGGTTGTTAGTGTAATGGTTATAGATATCGGCGATGGACATCTGGTTGATCTCTTCGATTTTCCTGAAGTAGTTCTGGATCGTGTTGATTTCCTCGCAGAGGATCAGGATATGTTCGGCCGCGTTGGAGACCAGTTTCTGGTTGAGTTCGATCGTCTTGATCTGGTCGATAAACGAGCGGCGGAGCTTACGGATCGTCTCGCGAAGCTCGGTGCGAACCTGCTCCTCGTGCGCGCTGTCCCACGAATCGTCGACTTCTTCCATCCGGGTATAGTATTCCTTCAGCTGGTCATCGACCTGGTACACCGTCTTCATACGTTCTTTGCGTTCGCGGGCGGTGATATTACAGATTTTCGGGATATTGAAGAAATTATAGAGCTTGCCGTGACCCTTCAGGATTTCCGCGATAATCTCGTTGATCTCCTCGATCAGGAATCCGGAATCGTACACGGCGCCGTTGATCTTCAACTGGCCTTCCTCGATCTTCTTGGCGATCTCGATTTCCTGCGTCTGGTTGAGCAACGGAATCTTACCGATTTTTTTCAGATAAATACGCAGGGGGTTGTCGGACTGCTCGTCCTCGCTTTCGATTATA
>Ga0154540_1184_pt1 | contig 13602 bp, 9 predicted proteins | sample RifGroF1_FD_105683 | JGI IMG/M metagenome (GOLD analysis project Ga0154540, IMG submission 105683) | Spirochaetes bacterium GWF1_49_6 | reverse complement strand
CACTCCCTACTTTTACCCCGGTGATCGCGGCCGCGATGTCGCCGAATTGTATATAACGCAGGATATTATAATGGATGACCGCGGAATCGACATAGGCATACGAGCCGTCGTCCATGACAAGCGAAAACCCGTTCGCTTCCACCGAAATGAAGGGGAGATTCATAAACCCCTCGATATTCACCTTCTGAACACCTAGCACGTCGGCGATCTGGGTCTCTATCGCGGTCTTATTCTTATCGAGAACAAGATGTATGACGCCCATCAATCCGAAATAGACTAATGCGAGTATGACTACGGACGCTATAATATATTTTAATGCCTTCATAATCTAATAAAGCGCCCCGGTTATTTATCTTCGAACTGTTTTTTCAGTTTATCGATAATATTTTTCCGGGCGATCTGTACCGCCTGCTGGGGAGTGGCCGCGTATGCGCCGCCCTTCAGGGTAGTGGATTTTTCCAGCTTGTTCGTATCCAAATCGATGATGGAGAAATTGAGGGTCACATCGACCGATACTTCGTTTTCAAATCCCTTTCCGGGGCCGATGATGTCCTTCGTTTTACCGAGGAGATTGACCACCTCTACCGCGAACAGGAGCCGTTTCACGTTCGGGTATTTTTCCTTCAGGTAGGTCATAATGGATTCCTTGAACATTTTCTCCTCGGCGCCGCTGTTGAATACCGATTCCGGTATTTCCACCGAGATGATATTAAAGCCTTGTTTGGCGAAAAATCCCGCGAACACGTCCTGCATCTGCGGGACAAGCACCGGTTTCGTGACGGGCTTCTTCTCGTTCTTGGCAAATACAATATCGATTACGACTACCGCGGTCGGCACCGCGAGTATTTTCGCGGCGAGTTTTAACGGCACTTTGAGCGATATGGATTTCTGGAGTTTCACGAGCTTATTATAGTATTCCTCGTCGGCTTTCTTCAGATCGTCGAGCTTGCTTAACGAGAACGATACGGATACGTTCAGGCTCTCCACGCTCGCCTCGGCTCTCGCCTCATAGGTAACTTTCCCGTCGGAGCCGGAGGAGTATCCCTGCGGCGCGAGCATTTCAGCCTTGCCGTTATCCTCCGCCGATGCGGTCAATAATCCCGCGACCGGCTTCCCGCTTTTTGACGACGAGACAATTACATCGATAGGGTCGCTCCCCCCCTCTTTATACGCGAAGGCGGGGGCGTTCTTCAACGCGAACGCGAGACTGCTCAGGATATCGTAGACCTTGCTTTTCGCCGAGTCATAGACATCCTTATTATCCGCGGACAGGATGCTGATATAAATCGCGCTGACCGCGCTGTCGAGTGCGGCTGAGATATTGCCGCTTTTTATCTGGGTATCCGATTCCGCGAGATATTTCACCGCGGTATCGTGCTGTTCTTTCGTCTGTTTCGCAAGCCGCGCCTTCTCGGCGTCTATCCAGCTTTTCGGGATTTTCAGCAGTACGGACACATTATAACTATCGTCGGAATACTGCTCGTAATAGACCTCTTCCACATCCACGCTGACTTTAGCGCTCCCTTTTCCCTCGATACTGTCGATAATTTCAGTCCGGTACGTGTCGGCGTTCATCGCGCCGCCCGCGAGTATCTGCTTGGATACCTTGAATTCATGCGTGGCCTGGAAGCCGATATATTGCAGGATTTGCTTGACTGCATCGCCGATAGCGGCGTCACGCGCGCCCTTGAACCCGGTCACACTATCGACACGCCCCACGAAGTAAAATATTTCACCGGTGCCCTTCTTGCCCATCATCACCCATGCCGGCTCTGACGGTGACGACGTCTTGACAAGCGTCTTATTCTGGGGCTTGACTACCCCTCCGCCGCCGCATGAAACCATACTTAAAATAACAATCGAGAGCCATGTGTTTTTTATGGACGCTTTTATCAACCGCCGGTTCCCGGCGGCAAGGAAGCGCCCATCAGGCGTACCTGTTCGATTAAAGCTCAAACTGTTTTTTTTCAATAACAAATAAAAAGATTCTAAAATCGCCCTTAATGATCCCCGCATTTTTTCCTCCATTCATAATATATCTCTGTTTTGAAAAAACCCAATATTTAATGAATTACTTTTCCCATAATTTTTTCTTATCGGTGAGGTGCGGATTCACGGGATTCAGCTTCAAGCCCTGCCGGTAATAATCGATCGCGGTGTCGAGCTTCCCCATATTCTCGTAAATGATACCCAAATGATAATAAATATCCTCGATACCCGGCGCCTTAGGGAGTTCCGTCAGACGCAGTTCGAGCTGGTGGAATACGCTGTAAGCCTTATCGATATCGCCCATGCGGTAATAGATCCATCCGAGCGTGTCGAGATAGGCGACACTGTCGGGGTTCGTAATCAGCGCGAGATTGACGAGCTTGAGCGCCTCGTCGAGATTCTCCCCCTTGAGCGCGTAGGCGTAGGCGAGCAGGTTATTCAGTTCCGACGAATCCGGGTCGGCCTTGCGCCCTATCTGGAGGTACTTGAGAGCCTCGTCGATCCGTTCCATACCCACCAGTACCGCGCCTATATAATAGTAGATACGGTGATCGGTCTTATCGATATCCAGCGCGCTTTCAAAATCCTTGAGCGCGTCGGGCTTTTTATCAAATTCGAGGTTCAGCATCCCGGAGTAAAAATAGACCTGGTACTTCTCCGGTTTGGTTTTCGCGTTCTTCTTCGCGCTCTCAATCTGCGCGAACGCCTTCGGGATATCCTTCATCTGGTAGTACATGAACGATAGCCGGATTTCGGAAATCGCGCGGTATTCCTTCGCGCCGGGGTAGTTCAGGTATTTCAGGTAGTAATCCGCCGCATCTTTGTACTTTCCGCTGTCGTCGTAGAGCGATCCGATGAACCAGTATACATCCGGCACAAGGTTCGTATTATTTTCGATCATCTTGTAATAGCTGATGGCCAGATCGGGTTTCTGAGCCTCGCCCGCCTTTTTCCCGAGGATAAACGCCTCGCGCCAGAGGGATTGATTATCCCCCAACGCTTCGAAATTCTTATACAGCACGTAATGCGAGTAATAATCGTCGCTGTTGTTCTTTTTCATATATTTCTGGATAGTCTGGACGGAATTCGTATACTTCCCTGAATAGTATTCATTCAGCGCGTCGACAAAAAGGGTCTTCTGCGGGACGTTTTTCAGTATCTTCGGGAGATCGCCGCTCTGTGCCGCGAAACGGACGGCGACCACCAGATCGACCATCTCGGATTGCCATGAACTTTCCGGGAGCTTGTCCACATAGGCGATGGACTTATCGAAGTCCAGCACCACGGCGTTGAGAAGACTCAGGTAACGGACGAGTTCCATATCCTCGCCGTAGACCTCCTCGGCCTTCTCGAGGAAATGGATGGCGTTATTATAGTTATAGTTCTTAAACGCGATCATGCCGAGGTAAAAGAGCGAATAGTACTGGGAGAGATATCCGAAGTTGTCGCCGTCGTTCGGCGCGACAATCACCTTCTCGAGGTACGGCTGGGCCTTTTCCATCTGTCCGTTGACGTAATAAAACGCGCCGAGATAATAATTCGCCTTCCGGTCGCCGGGATTTTTCGCGAGAAGCGCGCCCGCCGCCTTCAGGAACTCCTTCTCATCCCCGATGGCGCGGCTGAGCTCGATCCATAACGAATAGAGTTCCACCGTATTGGGATATTTCTTGATGGCTTTCAGGATATATTGCAGGGCTTCCTGCGCGAGAGCCTTATCGGGCTTTTTAACCAGCATGTTCGTGTAGATGGAAAACATGTTCTGATAGACATACCTGTCTTCCACCCCGCTGTCGATCAGAAACTTATATTTCTTCAGCGCTTCCTTATATTTTCCCTCTTCCTGTAGGGATATAGCGTCCATATACATACCCTCGGCGGCCTTCTGCGAGAGCTGGGTGTTGTCCCAGAAATCGTCCCAGTAATCCGCGATAGGGTCGGATGTATTAGTCGCCGTCTGCGCCTTCTGTATCCCGGCGGTACGGTCATGCGGCAGCGCGGAGAGCATCGCCCACGCACAGAATATCAATATATTCGCGATCATCGCTTTTTTCATATCGTCCTCAACTTCTTAAAATTATATTTATCAACTGTTCGTAAAGCCAGAATACCGGAGTATAGATATACTGGATCAGCCCGAAAAATATCAACGCGAACAATACGCCGAACAGGATTTTTTTATTCTTATCGAGCCATCCCGCCTGCTTCGCGGGGAGTACGCTCAGAAGAAAATTAAATCCGTCCAGCGGCGGCAGGGGCAGAATGTTAAATACGATGAGCAGGATATTGATCGCCCCGATGAGTATAAACGCGATCAGTAAGAACATCGCGCCCGGTATAAATCTTACGATGATGAAGATGATTAATAACATAAATAGCATAATCGCGAAGTTCATCAGGATTCCCGCGAGAGAAACAAGAGTCATATCGCGCTTGGTGCGGAGATTCATCGGGTTCACCGGCACCGGCTTCGCCCATCCGAAGACGGGTAAATGCATACCGAATATGGAGTTCAGCAGGATCAACGCCCCGGGGAGCGCGAGAGTACCGATAGGGTCGATATGTTTGATAGGATTGAACGACAGCCTGCCGGATTCCTTCGCGGTCGGGTCGCCTCCGATAAAAGCCGCGTACCCATGCGCGATCTCGTGCAGGATAATCGAATAGAGCGTCCCCAGTATAACCAGCGCAACTATGATGATTTGATATATTAACGGTAACCCGCGTAAGTATTCCCAGTTCATATGCAATAGTTTAACAAGCAAACGTAAAAAGGTCAACCCCTGCGGGGGGCTAATCCCATACCCATCGGATGTCGTATTGGAGGGTATGTCCTATCCGTCAGGGGCCGTCGAGCGCTACGATGGCGGTACGTTTTTTCAGCATCCATCACTTTTTGAATGCATTTTTTAATAAATCCTTTACCGCGTCCACCGCCTGCTTCTTTATTATTGCATTCTTTTCTTCATCAGACATTTTTATTCCCAGCATGGTGTTGACAAATATCTTATCAGCGCCGGTAAACTCCACTTTATCGACCGTCGGCTTGTACCACTTGAACTGCGTAAAGAAGTCCCGCCAGAATTTCACCTTGAATTTATACCCGTTCAGCGCGTTCATCCCGTTAATAACGAAACGCATCAGGTTGGTAGCCCCACTGATACTGTCATGTTCCTTTACCGCATATCCCAGCGTGACGATAAAACTCAGGAAACGATCCTTGTCATGAAAATCCTTGATTGTATTAAAATCATCCTCAAACAATTTCAAATTTTCCGAATCGATAGCGGTAACAAGATCAGGGAGATAGAATCCAATACTGCAACTGTATACGACATTAATATCTTCTGTAGGTATCAAATTCTTAAAATTCCATTCTATAATGAATTTCCCCCAATTAGTAGTGATAATATCGGGTTCAGGGGTAATTTTATAATTTATGCTATCAAAATAAGTAATGCCGTCATGCGGAGTATAATGCATGACCTTATCCTGGAAAGGCGGAAGCTCGCAACGGTACGGGATAATCATTGTAATATGCGCATTTTTTATCGGGTTTTTCCATGTTGCTCCGGTTTTCAGAATATACCGATAGGCTGTTGCCATTCCGGTATTCCAAAAATCTTCCATAGGCGCCTGATAGTAGGTGTAGTTTATTATTTTGCTCTCATATGGCTTGAATCCGACCTCACAGAAAAAAACATAATTGAAATTATTATACTGATCCTGTACCATTTTATAATGATAGAGCTTCTGCTTATTGGTTACCCCGTCCACCGTACATACCAACCCTACTTGCTTTTCGATAAATTTAAGCTGTGATTTTTCCGTCATATCGTAATCACCCGGCGTGTTCGCTAAATGCATGTCTTCCTCACTAATCGAATCGATTTCCGAATTGACCGGAAATCCCAGTTTCACTTTCTGCGTTAATGAAGTGGTGTTGCTCATGGAGAATACGGCGGTAATCCGAGTACTATCATAAAACACGTCTTCCCAGACCATCATGATCGAATTATTTTTCTCAAAAAATACCTGTCCTGTAACCGGGTTGACATCGATACTCCCGGTATCCGGGAATAATAAGGTGATAGTCAAGAATAACATCCCGGCGAATAGAACCCCCCTTCTCTTTAATAATTTTTTCTTCATCCTACTCCTCCTATAATTCATACCCCAGCGTCAGCGCGACCTTCGTGCCCTGCTGTACCGCCCTTATTTTATTTCGTCATTAATGGCACATCTAATCCGGGATCATTTTCCCCGAATTAGGAAAGTTCCCGGTTTACTTGTTCCATACCTTCTCCAGTTTATCCTTAACTTCTTTTACCGCCTGCTTCTTCAGGACATCTTCCTTGTCCTTCTCGGCAGGGGTTAAGGTTGCCCCGAGCATCGTGTCCACGAATATTTTATCGAGCCCGGAAAATTCCACGGTATCGTATTTCGGTTTATACCAGTGAAACTGTGAAAAAAATTCCCGCCAGAATTTCATTATAAATTTATAGCCATTCAGCGCGTTCATCCCGTTTATGACGAAACGCATCAGGTTTTTAGCCCCATTAATATTGTCATGTTCCTTTAACGCATATCCCAGCGTGACGATAAAACTGAAAAAACGGTCCCGGTCATTAAAATCTTCTTTAAATAAACCATGTATTATCATATATTTTGAAAAGTCTTCATCCTCTATCGCCTTTGTCAAATCTGCAAGTTGATACTCACCGGATGTTTCCCAATCTAACTTAATATCATTCTTGGGTATATATTTTTTATAGTTCCATTCGAGAATAAAATACTGGTTGCTCGTAGAAATGGAATGCGGTTTTGGAGTAATATAATAGTCGTATTGGTTGATGCAGGGAACACCCGTTAAGTCCGAATAGCGATAATAGGAAACTATATTCGTAAAAGGCTCATGCAGCGGGAAAAACGGATACACAACCTTATAATAAGCGGATTTGATTGGTTTTTTCCACATAGTTTCTGTAAGCTGGAGATACAGCAGTACTTTATAAAACCCAGTCTCATAATCGGTTAGCATCGGTTCCTGAGAGAAGTTATAAATAACAGTTTTCGTCTCATTCGGTTGGAACTCGATCTCGCCCTGATACATGTAGTTGATATCTTCCCCCTGCCCTAACGCCATGATTGGGTTTTCAAGTTTCTGAAGTTTTTGCTGAATTACGGTTCCGTTCGCGGTGCACAAAAGATCGAGTTCGTCGTCGATATACTCAAGCTCGATCTTTTCATCCTCTGTGATACCGACCGGCATCCCATTCAGATTTAATTCACCGTTGACCGGTGTTGCGAGAGAAAAAGAAATAGGAAGATTCATCTTTATTTTTTGCGGTTTAACGCCGGTATTACTGATCGAATATACCACATTAAACTTATCGTCCATATAAATCAATTTCTCATCGAGTATTGCAATCGAAGCGTTTTTACTGAAAAACACCTGACCCGCATACGGTCTGACGTAGTGATAATGGTAATATGGGAATACCAATGAAACTCCCGCCAGTATGGACATTACTGTTATCGTGACAATATTTATTCCTTTCTTCATCCAAATCCTCCTCCTACAATTCATACCCCAGCGTCAGCGCGACCTTCGTGCCCTGCTGTACCGCCCATGCCTGCGTCTTTTCCTGCGTGAAGTAGGTGACCGTATGCGACGCGTCGGTCACCGACGTCTTCGACAGCAGCGAATAGATCAGCGGCTCGTACAGTTCTATCCTGAGGGTGTAACGTTCCCATTGGTACATGAGTCCGATCACGGAATTGAACCATATCTCGCGCTTGAAGTTATCGCGGTAACTCACCGGGGAGAATACCACATCGGTCGACGTGTTCTGGTTCGTCCCGTAGGTTTTCGTTTTGAATGTGAACTTGGTGTTGATGAACAGGACGAGTGACAGTCCCAGCTTTTCGGTCTTGGTACCGTATAACGGGATTTGCATCGCGAGGTCGGCGCCCACGTCCGCGAAATGCTCGTCGGCATAGGAGAAATTCTCCCACCAGTACTCGATACCCTGGTACGACGATGTGTCCCAGAAGGTGGACTTTGACCCGCCGAGGAAGCTGTTCCAACGGTCGTACATATTCTCGAAACGGGTATAGCTGTACTCCGCGAGAAGCGCGATATCTATCGAAAACCCCTTATCGCCGTAGATATTGACATTCGGGTTCGCCTCCACCACAATGCTCGAGAACGACTCGCGCGAACTGGTCTGGATACTCATATTCTCAGCAAGCGCGTTGTAGGCGTTTTTATTCTCATATCCGAAGAAGAGCAGGAGATTGAGGGAGTATGCCTGCGTCCGTTTCAGCACGAAATTCCCGTAGAGACGGTACAGCATGTCGTCGGTCTTCTTCGACCAGACGTTCTTCACATAAGTCCCGTCGAAATTCCTTTCCAGTACTGTGTTGGTACTGTTCGCCTGCCAGACGTACTGATCCTGCGTCCCGGTGATATAACGGAATCTGCTGCCGATTTTTACCGATGGGAATGTCGTCCCGAACTGGATATCGAACTGATAGAGCGGGCCGATGGAATAGCTGTTCTGGAGCCACGCGTCGCCGTTGATATGCTTGTACCCGAGGATATGATTGCATCCGACCGTCGTCCATCCCCATGTCAGCCTATCGGACTTGATATCGATCCCCTCGACCGTCGCGTTAAACGAGGAACTCAGGTTGCCTGTGTTTTCGTAGCCGAATCCTAACTTCAGTCCCGACGGGTTATCTCCTAATAGAAATCCGAGGACTCCCTCCGCGTAGAAATTATGGATATGGTGCGAAACATCGTATGCGAATGGGATATATTGGATCGTATTCGTCTCCGCGCGTAGATTCCCCTCGGCGTTACCGTACATCGCCTCGAGAGTATATTTGACGGTGAGCATCGATTTTACATTTTTCGCCCATTTGTGGAAATAATTCACCTGCCCCTCGATGACGGACATGAAACCGTACTGGCTGAAATAGGAGGATTCCGTATCACCCGCCTCCTTAACGAAATTGATGCTCTGCTCGGTGGACGCGTAGGAATCGTTGGGACGGTTCATCGGCTCGTCGACATCGCCCCACCACGGGAGACTCTGGTAGGACGCAGTGACCCATAGCATATCTTTATCTAACTCGAGCACGCTTTGCGGGAACGCCATCATCGACATAAAGGGATTCGAGCCGACGAAGAATACCCGTGCCCATTGTTTGGCGGGACTGATCAGGAGGATAAAAATAGTCCCGAACGCGGCTAGTAAATGCAATCTTTTCATAATTTCCTCCGTCGATAAATAAAAATCGGGGCTTTCGCCCCGATTTATTCTACCATATTTTTATTGATTACTCTATAATTCATCTTCCGCGAAAACCACTATATAATCGCTTCCCGTCAGCGCAAATTTTTCCTTTTTGCCGGGGTTGATGATAACTCCGTAGTTCTTATCCGCGTCGGACGCGTTTTCGGAAATACGCAGCCCGATACAGATTTCCCCGCGCTTACGAGCCGCGTGTATCATATCCGGGAATGTTACCTCGACAGGCATCTGCGAGAAATAGAAATTCGCGGGCTTCAGGTATATTTCACTTCCCTCCGCCCCGAAAAGCTGATTATAGATAGCGATCAGCCCGGGTTCCTCGCTTAACTGCGACATCAAATACGTCAGCATCTTATTGCTGATAATGAAGTCGTCGGCGTTGTAATCGGTAATCAGTTCCTGGTTCTCGGAGTTCAGCACCTGAGTGATTATCTTGGTGTGGCTCTTCCCGCCCTCCTTCTCGCTGAGTATTTTACGCAGGAAAAGGAGAATCACCAGCGTATCGGAGTCGACCTTTTCGGGGTTAAAATCGTTCTCGTTCTGCGCGAGAATGATGACGTTGTTATATCCGAACGGACTTACCGCGCGAAGGTTTTCCATCGATAACGGGTTGGCTTCTATCAGATTGATGCTCAACCCGGAATTTCTCGCCCGCAGTTCCGATATGGATTTTTTTATATCGTCGGAGGGAGCATCGATCAGGATGTCGATCACCGATCCATCGGCGAGATAATCCGCGAATTCGTCGATAACCACCGTGGCAATACTATGCCAGCCCAGAAGCAGCTGCCGGGCTGTTTCCTTTTTGACAGTTACCTGCTCATAAGGGAAATCCGCCGGGGTAAATTCCGCGGTCTTTTTGAACTTGATGGTCGAATCGTCCTGCGCCAGCATAATCAGCTCATCGCCATTCTGCATTACACTGCCCTCGGGGGGATTGATGATTACCGCTCCGTCTTGGCGTCTGATGCCGTAGGGAGCGCCGTCGGGGTAATGATATGCCAGTTCGTCGAACTTCATCCCGGTAAACTCGTCGGACACAAAATAGGTCTCCGAGCCCGAGTAACCGAGAATTTCGCCGTATACAACTTCCAATCCGCCGGAAATGGAGGTCTGTACCAGAAGTTTGCCCAAAATTTCCTTCGCGGTGATTGCATTGATCTTCGGGTCACCTAAAGTTTTTATAATCTCGAAACTTTCGTCGTGGAATAACTCCAGCACGATATTGAGCTTGTTTTCTCCGCCCTGCACGCTGATTAACGCGAGCATCGTTTTGATAATTTTTGTGTCGGATAACGTTTTTTCCTCGGGGGATGCGCCTTCCGGGCAGGTGGAAAGCAAAATCGCGGAACGCGCGCCGGGCACATTCACCTTTGCCAGCTGCGTCACCGATGAGGTAACCCCGTTGCGGGTGATAATTTTCGTGGTCTTGGTGTCGCTTATCGATTCCGATATCTCGTCGTCCATCTCTTCCTTATCCTTCTCGGCGAGTACTACTATCGCGGCTTTCTTCCTGCTCTCGTTGGCGATAATCAGCGTATCGATAATATCCATCACCCGTTCGTTCCATCCGAGGATGATGGTATGATCGGATTCTATTACCTTGCTTTTTCCCTTCCTGAAATTATAGACTGTCTCCTCAAATTTCTGGCCGATCAATCCGATTAATGCCGAGAAGATGACCATACCGACTAATATGGTAACGATACCTAAGATTTTATATTGAATGGAGAACGGCGATTCACCGCCGACGTTACCCGGATCAGCGATTTCAGTAAACGCAAGCCATACATGCTCGCCCATATCCGAATCCGCGATTTGTTCGCCGAAGGGCTGGGGGTCGATACTGAACATCAATGCTCGTATTCCGGCTACTATCCCGAACGCGATAAAAAATAATATCAGCAGGCTAATGAAAACGGCAGACCCGCCGCGTGACATGAAATTCTCAAAATTATACCGCATCTTTTCCCCAAACTTTGGCTTCATATATCCTCCGATAGCATATATTTTTATACTATTATAACATTTTTATTGCACTAGTAAATAGTGTAATTGTTCATTATTTCACTTCGAACGTATCGAATATAATCCCCTTATCGTCAATCGCGTTCAGGATTATTTTATCCTTAAACACCGTCACGCGCATATAATTGAATGTCTTTTTATCGATTCTGCTCCAGTCAGACTTGTTTTCTATATCGTATAAAAACTGTCCGCCGCCCGCGGATATGATATAGATCGTACCCTTGCCGGACTTCTTATTGGCCTTCATCGGGTAGGAGACCTCGTATCCGTGCTCATGCCCGCAGAATACGAGCTGTACGCCGTACTTATCGAACAACGGCACCAGATGGGTTTGTATCATCTCGTCGTCGCCATGTTTTTTCGAGCTATAGGGCGGAATATGCATATAGACAATCTTGAATTTATACTTCGACGCTTTCTTTAACTCGCCCTCGAGCCACTTCACCTGGGGCGAGCCGGTTTCGATATTGTTATTATTATCCAGGCAGATAAAGTACGTGTTTTCCCACGTATATGAATACCACTTCGGTTTCCCGGTGATGAAATTATAGAAGGGAGATTCATATTCATGGTTTCCCATCGCGGGCTGATAGAGAAACTTTTTCAGATAACACCCGTTGAGGGAGTAGTACGTATTCCAGTCGGTTGCCTTGAGACCGTCCATCACGAGATCGCCGGTATCCATCACGAACGCGATATTCGTTTCCTTCGCCATCAGCGCGGGGATCGGCGCGGTAGAATTGCAGTGAATATCCCCGACCTTGAGGAATGTGAAGGGCAGACCCTTCTTCGGCAGTACGAACAAGTTCGTTACCGTCTGACCCTGAATATTGATGAGGAGCGCTGCGCCCCATTTCGCGGGAAAGTCAAACGAGTAATACTGCGTATTGCTGAAAGATTTAGATACGAATTTATCGCCCTGATAGCCGTAGTTGATAACGCACGGTTTCTCATTCTTCTGCGAATAGGTCAGCGTCAGGTTTTTACCGTCCCCGGTAAACCCGATATTCCACCCCTCGGTGGATGTTTTCCCGGTGGTCTTTCCCCAATTGTCGATCGCGACCTCGAATACCTGCCCGTCCTTTTTCACAACAGTGCTGGTATGGATGAGTTCGTTCTTCTCGTCACGCGCCTTAGTCGCCCAACTCCCGAGCGTAAACTCCATGAACACGGTCTCGTTCAGCCCCACTTTAAACGCCGCGTCGTACTCCAGATCGCTGATTTTTTTCATCTTCAGCGCGGTGGCGTTCCACTCGGTATTCATCCCTTTTTTAACCAGCACCGACGCGCTTCCCGCGAGATAGATCTCCATCCCTTCGGGCTTCGGTTCCTTCAGTTTCGCCTTCACCGTGAGAGTGACGTTACTGATAGTCACATTGGTAATATACTCGTAGGTCTTCCCGTCGTTCGCGACAGTCACGATTTTGAACGGATAAACCCCGTTCTTCTCATAGATAACGTCGCCCTTCAGCATAATAGGTTTCTCCGACGACACCCCGATCATTTTATCGCCCAGGTAAAATTTCGCGTTGGTGACAAAACTATCGCAATTCGTCTTCGACCCGTCGGTAAAGAATTCGTACAGTCTCGGTACGATGCTGATCTTTCCCGCGAGCAGCGTCGTCTTATGGAACGGCATCACGTGGAGTTTCAGCCCCGCGGATATTTTAACGGAAGCAGGAGACGATTTAACCTCTCCGCTCGAGTATGAAATAAATACCATCGAACCGATTAAAATGTGAATGAAAAGGCGCATGATATGTCCCCTTTTTTATTTTGTACATATTATAATGCGGGGGAGCGGAATGTCAATAGGGCGAATTGACTTATAATAAATCTACTCGAAAACGATACGTTGCCTCAAAAGAAAAATCTACTCAAAATAACTCCTGTAAAAGCGGGAGGGAAAAATGAGTTTGAGTATGAAAGAAAGGAAACCGGTATATCGAGAGATAGCGAAGAAGTATCAAAAAGCCCGGAAAAAAGAGCGAGGGGAGATTTTGAATCACTTCGTGGAACTTACGGGGCTGAACCGGAGTTATGCCGCGTCATTGCTTCGAAACCACGGGAAAAAGGTGACTATCGGCGGGAAAGTGCTGAAAGGGGACATCGCGGCAAAGGGGCGAAGACCGGGCCGAAAACCTATCTACGGAGAGGATGTCAAGGCGAAGCTGTTTTTTATATGGAAGGTGGAAGACTTCATCTGTGGAAAACGGCTTAAAGCGGCGCTGGACGAGGTGATAGAAAATTTAATTCGGCATGAAGT
>Ga0154540_1187_pt8 | contig 13814 bp, 2 predicted proteins | sample RifGroF1_FD_105683 | JGI IMG/M metagenome (GOLD analysis project Ga0154540, IMG submission 105683) | Spirochaetes bacterium GWF1_49_6 | reverse complement strand
AGTTCGTTACGCTCAGCGTCAGGGTATTGGTAAGCCCGACGGCAAAGTCCGAATAGGACAGGATGAACTTTCCGGCGCTATAGGTAATATTAGTCGTCAATCCGTTGACATCTGTCAGCTTGAGGTCATCCATCTGGTTGGTAAACTGGTCGGGTATATAAAGGATGATCTTCTGGGCCTTATTGCTTCCCGTCGCCTTATTGATAAAGCGGAAGGTAATAGCGCCGCTATTCTGACTGCTGTAGAAGTCGTTGGGACTCATTTCCACAGCTACCGACGGCGCGGGCATCTGGAAACTCACTAAGTTCGTACCCACGCTGACGGATGACGAAATATACTGTCCGGCGGACGTGTTATACATCACTTGCGCGGTGAAATACGCGGACGAGTTACCGAACGTGATATTATCCCGGATTTTCAGCGTAATCACATCGTTCGACGCGGGTTGTATCGGGGTCGGGTAACTTACCAATACATAATTGGAACCGATTACCGGAGTACTGCCCTTTACGCTGGTAGCAATCAGCCCGGCGTTGGTAAACGGCGCCGCGAAGAATACCTTCACGCTGGTGATATTATTCGTTCCCGTACCGATATTTTTCACAATTATATTGATGGTATTGGATGCTTCCGCAGTAGAGATAGCATTCGGAAAAGCAGGGTCAACATAATAAGAAGAATTATACGGGGATACTATCACCTTAAACTGGAGACTCTTCCCGTTCTGGGTCGGGTCTTTAGTAAGGAAGAACGTCGCGTTTGTAGTCTTGAGGTTCATCGCGTAGACCTTCCAGTTAGCTATAAATCCTTCGTTATTCTGGTTATCGTATGCCGTCAACGTGATCACATCTTTGGTCTTAGCCCCGATTATCTTATTGCTAATTCCATAATCGATATAGAGACACCCGTCGTTCGAGTACCACTTTTTACTGGCTAAGGTCGATGTAATACCGGTAATATTCGTGATAACCAGTTTATTATTCGCGTTGGTCGTAGGCGGGACAATCTTCAGTTTATAGATATTATTACTCAGCGCTCCGATATTGGTTACCGTAATCGTGTAGCTCGACGATGCAAGGTCTTTTCCGACAGTGGTCGGATTGACATAAGCATAGAAATCCGCATTGGGAGCGTTGATATATTGTATACTGCTTCCCTTGACCTGACACGGTACGACCTGAGTATTATTGGTGTAATAAACCTCCGTAGTCCAGTCGACTACCATCGGCTCCGCTAATAACGGTTTTGTAACTTTTATAGAAAGATGGCTTGAATAATTCGCGTTGAGCAGACCTATGGTTGGATAGGTGAGCCAGATATAACCGCCGCTGACCGTGACAACCGCCGACGTCAGGGTTACATCAATATCACCCGGATTCACGGTATAAAGGCTCGGGATTTTTATCCGTACTTTATTGACCGAGAGACTTCCATTAGTTCCGTTCTTTATATCCATACTAAATGTGTTTGTCCTGATGGTAGTCAAGTCGTTTCCGGTCAATGTCACATTCACCCGTTCCGTACCGTACACCCACGCGCTACCGATAACCAGATTGGTCAATTCATAGTACGTTTTACCGGGATTCCCGATATCGTAGAACCCGTTATCCGCGAAAAATTCCCATTTACCGTTCGTAGGCAATAATGTCATATTGGATATCATCGCGGTGACGATCAGGGTATCCGAGTTCCCCGCTGTTATTTCTTTCGCGGTGGGGATATAATTCACCTGTATATTCGTCGATGTAATGGTGAAATACGCCGAATTTGTCGAGGAAAGATTGAGTTTCGTACTATATACCGATTTCACAAATCCCTTCAACGGTGTCGGCATCTTGACCATGATTTTCTCGAATATATCCTGCCCTATTCCGGTGTTTGTTACGATCAGCGTAAACTGCTGGGTGATAACACTGCCCACGGGTTCGGACTTCTGCACGAATACCACATTCGGCGAACCGCCGCCGCCGCCGCTCGGTTTGGGAATTTCGAAATTAATCTTTCCGCTCTTCCCGGAGAGAATATCCGGGTTCCCGAGCGTACCGAACTCCAAATCGTTCCTTACCGTCGGATAGAAATATGCCTCTTTATCTTCCTGGCCGACTATATCCACCATCTTAAAGGTGACCACGCATGCCTGTCCGCCGTCTAATGGGGAACTAAACGTAATCTTGATACGATTCAGCGCCATCTCAGGGACAGCCGTACCCACACTGGGATTGATAAGCAGCACGTTGGTAGAAATATCCGCGGGAATGGGTATATAGAAGTAATGGATTCTATTTCCCGGCAGTCCGGTATTCGACAGCACAAACGTTATATCGTTGGTTACCGACGATGACGCAATTACCTGGGGAGAGATCGAAAATTTCGCGGATATGGGAGGGAGTTTAAAATAGAGCTTATTCGTTCCGCCGTAATTCGCATCGAACTCCGCGGGCGCAAACCAATCCGCGTCATTAGTCTCGTAGTCCGATTTATACACATATACCGGTATAGTCACATTTGTCGGCATCCGGTTCGTGGGAAATGTCGCATACGTAACACTATCGATAAATTTAACAATCACGTTCTCTTTATCGTTATTCACGTATTTTGAGTACAAGCCTCCGTTGGTATCGTTAAAGAACTTCAAATAGATAAAGTTTGTCCCATTGAAATTCGTTTGAATAATATTAGCGGGGCTTTTCATGTAGGTAGTATTGACGCTCAGTATGGTCGGAAACTTATCCGCCGCGAACATTAATGTCGCGAACTTTATGCTGACGCCGCGAGGCGAAGTATTATAGATGGTGTTGGTAACCGTATTGGTAATCGCGGTAGTGTATATCCATGCAGGATTGATAAAATTCGCCGCCGAAGGCGTCGGGGGTTTGATAGTCACACTCCACGATTTACCGAATTCCTGCGACTGCATAACGTACCCCGAAAGGTTCCCGTTATCCGCGTACAGTATAAACGGCGCGAGGACAGCCTGGGAGTTCACATTCGTATTCGTATGCGTCATCGTGAATTGAATAGTATCGGAATCGTTGGTCAATAACGGCGAACCGTAAATGATGTAGATCATACGGTCGCTGTTGGTATAGGTTACCGCCGCGCCTTTCGCGCTGGGGGTTGTAACCGAAATATTAGTAAAGTTCACAGGAACCGAGATCTTCGCTTTCAGTACGGAATTATCGCCCTTACCCTGGTTTTTAATGTTATAAGTATAACTATTTGTGTTGTTAGACACCGTGGAAAATATCGCCACTTTATCGGGGTTGACCGACCCCACCGCGATGGCATTCGACTTCGCGACAGTCACTTGCATCAGCGGCGTGTTTGTCGCGTTCTGCCATGTCGTCCCGGTTACATAATAGCTGCTGTTTACCGCGACCTGCCATAGGAAATTAGACGAACTCTGCGCCCCTATCGAGGGAGTCCCGTAGACATTGAACGAAATACGGTCGAAACCGTCTTCCCCGGGGAAACCGCCGATCAGGCTATTCGTATAATAAACATAGATATATCCCCCCGATACGAACGCGTTGTTCGTACTGAGGTCGCCGGACGCGGTTTTCAGCACCATCGACTGTATATTCAGAAGACCCGCGCTGTTATTACTGACCGTGAAGCCCGACGGTATCTGGATACGGATATGCGAAATATCCGGCGCGCCGGTAACCAGTTCGGACGATATTTTCACTGTAAACGCCGATTCGTCGGAGCCTACTATGATAGGTGACGGTGAGTATTCGATCTTCGCGTAATTCAGCTTAGGTTGTGTATAAGTTTTCACAAGGAGGGCATCGGTTCCGTTAGTAACCGCCTTTTTCATACCCGTGGTGGCATACTTCATCGTCCCGCCGAACGCGAAATCCGTCCCGGTGTTCGCGTGTTTCGTACAATCCGCGAATACTTCGAAGTTCTGGCCTAATCTATCCCCTGTCGCGGGAGTAGTAATAGAAAACCCGATTTTTATCGTCCCGTTTGTAACCACATTATTCGCCGCGTCCGTCCCGAGCATCCCGAAACGGATATAGAGTAAACCGCCTCTGTCCTCGACATAGAAATTATTCGCGGGAAGCCCGCCGATTTTATACGCGGCGCCGGTCTGCCGGGTCATTGCTACACCTGCATTGTTAGTCACCACCACATTACCGGGAGTCCATGCGCCGTAACCCGTGGGTTTCTTAATATAGATTTCGCCGATACCGCTGTCGTTCGTCGAACCCATCTGCGGGGTCAGGCTGACGGTAAACGATACGAGCGCACCCGTTACCGCTTTCTGCGGGGTTACCGATGCTGTCAGATTACTGGCTACGGTACGGATATAAAAGTTATCATAAACCGTTCCAATATCTTCACCTCTAAAAAATGGGGTTTCAATTCCAAAGAAACTGACAATATCACTATACCACCCCACATTAGCCGTGCCAACCAGTATCCAAGTGTTAGATAAGGTCGCAGAATCGTCAGCAGGGTCGGGATTAATATAAATATTTACCTCTGATCCATCGTGTGTTAGTTTAATACCCAATTCATCATTTACCGGAAATCTATATCCGTCGCCATCTGCAAATTGGGTATTCGGGCAGTTCTGATAAGTCCATACATCGCCATTATTAAAATCCTTTACAAAACTGGCAGTTAAACCACCAGGATTAACTGAATCAATATCGCTTGTAAGGCTGGATATTGCCACATTATGTTCATAATCCTTGTAGTATCCCCAAGTGTTATTTGCAACTCCATAATTTGCTTTATCATAGAAATAGATAAAGTTCTCCCATGTATCATAGGGATCGACTGCTCCATTTTCCTGCGCAAGCCATGCAGACACTAAACCCTTTTGATTTGCAGTGTCAGTATACCCGCCTCCAGCTTCTCCATAATCCCCTCTGGCATCAATACTAGTCTGATAGCGAATTATTATATAACCAAACGGTTCCTCAGGAGTCGCAGTAATTGTAGGGTTTCCAAGAACTGTACAGTTTTTCGGGTCCCATTTCGCGCCGTCGCCAACATACCAGTTATTCCATCCAAGAGCAATATTATTCGGATGACCGTACATCATAAGAACATTATTTGAAATTCTTACGGTTCCGGGATGATCATTATCATACGGAAGCAATGCGCTTCCCCAATCATTATAAAGATCGTATATAATCATATCACGGCTCATGCGGAAGTTAAAATTCCACCCATTATTGGTAGCAACCGTCGAGCTGGAAAAGTTTTCGAAGTAATACATCGATTTTCCGAAGCCGGTCACGGCGGTCAGGACAATCATCGAGACTGTGAGGATTAAGCTAGCTATCCTGCCCATAGGGTTTCTCCCGAGTTTGTGAGTATTATTGATGTGTTTCATATAACCCTCCTACCGTACGATCACAAGAGTGCCGGAATAAGTCTGCCCGCCTACAATTACCTGATAAATGTAGACGCCGCCCTTAATCGGGTAACCCTCGTCATCTTTGCCGTCCCATGCCACCTCGCCCTGGGTAAACTTTACCCCGCCTTCCGCGGTACGTTTAAAGCTTCGCACCAGCATACCGAAGAGGTCGTATATCTTCACTTCATAGCTGTCATACTCTTTATCGAATTCGAACGATATCCTGATGGTAGTATAGTAATCGCCTGAACCGTAGGGTGTAAATATTTTCGGCCTGAGCACCACATTCTGGATGATTCCCTGCTCGTTCACCAGCTTCGCCATGACCGCGTAGAACCCGTGCAGATAAGCGACTCTCGCCGTGACAACATTATTTACGCTGTCGACCGTACCGCCTATCCTTACCCATTTCGAGTCGGAGTAGTCGGTGTCGCCGTTATCGTCCCAGTAGAATATCGCCAGATCAACGACCTGCCACCCCCATCCGATGTTGGTATCCGGATCGAACGCTAAGTACATAATCGCGTCAAGCTCTAACAGCGATCCTCCTATAGGGTCGTCTTCGTTATCGTAGAACTGGAACAGGTAACCGAACATACCGTCCTTACCCAGCGGATGTTTAATCAGCTTGCTATCGTCAATCTTCGCCTTTTGAGGCGCGGTTAACGGAAGCACTTTTATATCCACCGAGAATTCGTTACCCACGGAGCCTTTAGGGAACACGATACGGGTATTGGTCTGCATATAGCAGATTACTTCCTGGTCAGGGACATCTCCCGATTTCAGGGTATCGTTCCGCATCGTCATAATAGAAATATTCGTTATTTTATTCGCGGCAATATTAATAAAGAAGCTTTCCTTCTTGAATACGCCGGGTAATGAAAACTCCATACTATAGTCACCCGCCGGAATACGGCTGAGTATATATTGTCCGGTATCTACCGTGCTTAGAGCGCCCAGATTTATCCCGCTGTCATTCGTGGCAAGAACCGTCGTGTTGGAATAGTACAATTTAACATTAACGGCTTTGATATACGGATAGACCGTTCCTTTTACAGCGCCCCATGCGGAGTTGGTAATACCGATATAGCTGAGATTTCCACCGGTCTGGATACCGATAATATTCGTGGTCGCTAAGGTTTCCAGCACAACCGAGTTGGTCGTGTGTACCTGGATATAGAACATATCGTTCAGCGCATAATCGAACGTCAGCCGTATATCGTCGTATTCGGTGAATTCCATCGACGATGGAGCAATAGCGCTATAGTTCAGTATGATCCGGTTATTATTCGTATCGAACACGATTGTTTGGGCTATACTGTTCGCCGTATCGATAGTGATATGATTGAATACATCCATCATGTTCGTCCCGAACACGATAATCGATTGCGTGAGCATAGACCCGGTCGAACGGTTCATGATACGGAACGTCAGTGTCGCATTGGTTTCGATCAGGTACAGGTTATTCTCACCGTAGAAATAGGATTCCGCGGCTACCGGCGGATAGTCCACGCTCAGCATCAGATACTGCCCGAGATTACCGGAACAGTTATAGAACACAGGATTGTTCGTCAGGTTCGCCGCCAATACTTCTATGCTCAGGTTGGTGATCTGGTTAATCGTATTGACAAAATCGAAACTGATATCGTCGCTTTTCCCGATATCCAAAAGATTGGTATATCTGAGATAGATGATGTTACTGGCGGCGCTGTAGGTCACCACCCCGCCGTAAGCGCTGTTGATATTGGCAATACTCGCCATACCGAACGGGAGCTTTATCTTCGCGAAACTGATTCTATCCGATCCGCTCCCGATATTGGTGAGAGTGATCGTCATACTATTAGAAACCTTGCCTAATTCTATATAATCCGGGGTGGATAACGTTTTCGCATAAACCTCGGGCATCATAAAGAACGCATTAGCCGATTTCCCCGAACTGATATTCATCGGGTAATATCCCTGGCCGTTATGAGCCCAAACATAGAATGCATTTGTCAGATTCCCGATCTCATAATCATCCTGCAGGAGAATACGTATCGTATCCTGATCGCCTACCTGAATATTCGTGCCCATAGCCAGATAATCCAATGTCAGGCTGGTAATCATCCCATAGTTACTCACCGGTATATCGTTCGCAACAATTAAATAGTTCGTAAACTGTGATGGGATCTGGACGACCAGCTTCTGGATATGCAGAGTGTTTGCGTTTACGCTGTTATTGATCGTGAACACGTACTCCTGCTCATTCGTCGATGTGTCTATATCGTTGGGCGATACGCTGAACGAAGGAACACTCGTCAGAGACAAGTCCTTATTGCCGGAAGTGTAATTCGTATTGATATAATTCTTTACAGACGATTCGATTGTTACATTCTGAGACGCGGACGCGGCATTGGTAACATACAGGAATATCTTATCCACCGATTTTGGAGTAAGATTAGCATATTTGAGAGTAATCAACCCGCTTGCGGAGGCGTAGGTTATATTTGTTGCCGCCGAGTTTGATACTTTCGACGCGCTGAAGCCCGCGCGGAAGATACTCGGAAGTAAAATCTTCACTTCATTCAAATCGTTGGAGCCATCGCCGGTATTACTTACGTTATATGAAATAACCAGGTCAGGACGGTTGAGGTATATTTCGCCCGGCGTCTTGGTCACCGAAGCCGACGGCAGCGGCATCACAAAGTTAATAGCCAGCGATTTACCTGCCATGAGTGTCGCGGGTTTATACTGGTTATAAGTGGAGTCGAACGCCACATCCGCGCTCCATGTCACGGATGTTTCGGAGTGCGAAATAATATCCCTGATTTTTATCAGAACTTTATCGCTCTCTCCGGGGAATATTTTATCGGAGGAATAATCCAGCCAAATATACCCGTTCGATATTACCGCGGCCGGTATCGTTTTATTCACGCTTGAGACGGAAACCCAGTTCGTATCGAATACCGTATCGATCCCGGGGATTTTTATCTTCGCGTAGGTAATACGGTTTCCCGTACCGCTCTGGTTCCAAATTTCAAAATATAAATAATTTGTGGTAAACGTCGAATAGACCGTATTCGGGTCGAACTGTGATACGTAATTGTAATTACTCGCGGAAATATAGATATAGGGGCTATAGTCGGGTTTAACTATATTCAGCGCGAGACTCTTTCCGCCCATCTCAACCGCGGCCTGCATCAGCGAGATATTCGTATTCGTCGTGTTATCGACATATACCTTCCATGTCTGCGCAACCTCGGTATTAGTGATATTATCGGCGCCGATAAATTGAACCACATCCGTTTCGGAGGTATTCAAGCGTTGAGCGGCATTGGTGTAATACACCAATAAGAGCCCGTTGTTATAATAACAGTTTCCTCCCTTTACGGTTGAGGAAATCGAAGTGATATTGGTAATCGCGGCGGGAATCTCCACAGCCATCATCAGAATATTATTATCCGTTTCACCGCTGTTCTTAATATGGATCTTATAGGTATTCGTAGGGAAATCCTGCGAAACGGAATCGGGTTCGCTAAATGACAAACCGCTGGCTATCGGATTATTGAAGGTAATATCCTTGAAATAGCTTCCGGTCTTGGTTTTGGTATTATACCAACCCGTACCGTCGTTATAGTTGACATAGATTTCAGAAGACACATTATTAGGCCCGCTTTCCCAGTTATCGTAAACGGTAAAGTTAATCGATACCGCGTTATTCGGCGCGATACCCGATGCGTACCCTACCTCGACAATCGCCGAGTTATTCGAGTAATAAGAATTATAGGTGTCACCGCCGGAACAGTTCGATATCTTGGTAAACGGCGTAAGCATGACAATTTTTACGCTTGAGATATTTCTACCGTTGGTATAATCGCCGTTCTTCAGGAAATACGCGAAGGTGTTTTTAACGGAAGGCGTCAGTATCTCGTTGGGGGTAAGGTACGCATAAGGAGTATCGACCTGCGAGAGAGTTTTACTTCCCGCGAGCCCGTCGACGGCAAGAGTCCATCCGCCGTTCGTCATATTATGCGACCCGTCCGCGTTCGTCGAGTTATTCGCCGCAAGCATATTCCATGTACTGGTAAACACGTTGGTGGTGTTGACTAACAGCCATATATAGGTGTTGTCAATCGCGCCCGCATCCAGATACTGTCCGCCATCAAGGTCGTAATCGATACGGATGTAATCATTGGAAATATTGATCGCGCCCGGTTTATCGACGCTCGTCCCGTTTAACAGCTCGTTACTGATCAGCAGGACTTTTCCGATAAACTGCGCGGGTATCTGTATCCAAACGCGGTCGAGAAGGTTACTTCCGACACCGCGGTTGCTGACGCTGATACATACTATGTTAGTCTTAGTCTGCCCCAAATCGGCGCGATAGATCGCGTAAGGGGCTATCGTATATGCATACCATGTCGGAGGCGGAATAATATCCACCGTCTGGGATTTCGTGGGAGTCACTTTAACAAAGTTACTCCACATACGCTGGTTCTGCACGCTTGCTTGTATGTCAAAATGTACCGATCCCGCGGATACGCTATCGTTCAGGAAGAACGATACATTATCGCTCAATCCGCCCGCGAAAGTGTTCCCGGAATACGTGATACTTATTTTATCCCCGGTGAATGACGGTACGCCGCCTAAGGAACTGGATATACTTAATGCTGGAACATCCTGTATATAATTAGTAGGAATATGGATATACACCGTTTGGATAATATTGCTGACTCTTCCCAAATTTCGGATAGTATAAACCACGTTCGTACCGCTGGAAGCGGAGTCAATATAACCCAGCGGCACTGTGATATAGGCATCCGCCGCTGGTTTAGGATAGATGAAGTTCAGCGTCAACTGCTGGGAATCCTCGGCGTATGGTTTCGCCTTGGTGTAATTGGTAGTATTTTTAACCTGTACGAGGAAAGAGTAATCATTCGAAGCGTTTACGCTATCCCATGCCTTAAAGCTGACGATACAGGATTCGCCGACAAGGTTGGTGGCCGCTTTCAGCAGATTGGTAAACTGTACGTGGATAACGTTCGTCCCGCCGTTAGTGAGATACGATGCGCAAATCGCGTTGGAAATTTTCGTCACAGGATGGAACGCCGCGATACTGAAGATATTCGTTAATTGCGGGGGGCAGAATATCAACGCGTCATATACGTTATTGCCGAATTCGCCGCTATTCTGAATCGTGATCTGGATATTGGTGGCGGTCAGTATATCGGTAAATATATGATGCGATACCAAATCGTTGGTGCTTTCACCGCCCGGCGCGTTGATCTTCGCGATAGCGATAGCGGGAGGGGTATAATAGTAGGTCTTGTATGTATCGGCGTGCTCCGAGACACTGACCCACCCTTCGCCGTTACCGTTATCCGCCCATGATGGGAAATTCGCCATGAGTATCTGGTTAGTCAGAGATGCAACGTTGTCGTACCCGTAGAACGTGATTACGTCGCCGCCGCTGCTCAGGATGTTCGTAGCTTGCGCCTGATAGTTAATTTTAATATAGAAATTGGTAATACTCCCAACATTCGAAGAATACGAACTGATCGTCGCGGGGAGAGTGCTGGCTATCGAGTTAATACTCGTAATTTTGGTATCGACGCGGATAAGAACCTTCAATAAGTTATTGCCGGTCAAGCCGTTATTCGCGACAACATACTTGTATAAATTACTGATAGCGGTATTTTTTATATAATTCTTCGGCAGTCCTGAAATAGGTGTGCCGTTCTGCGCATACGCCTGCGCGTCAGGCGGCTTCTTTCGGACAACCAACTGCTGGGATGGGTACGCCATATTGGTACCGTTAGTCACAAACGAAACACCCACAACCGTCGAATAGGAATAGGATGGGAAAGTACCTAAAACCATATTCGTATTCGCGGGCACATTGGTCGTGGTGGTGGTATTGAACTTGATCGTATCGATACCCGTTCCGGCGACCAGTTTAATACCCTCCGATGTATAATCCACCTTAATAATCGTACCGTTCGAGATCAGTGAAAGACCGGTACTTCCCGCGAGACGTTCGCTGTCCAGACTTCCCGGGGTAACCGTAAAGCCCGCGGGGACTTTTATCAGAACAGAATTAATATTCGCATTGTTATTAGTATTCAGCGCCTTGACGTCGTAATAGAAAGTCCCCGCCGTTCCTTCGTAGATTTGTCCGGGGCGAAGATATGCGATCCCTAAAGGAGGATTAACTGTCATAAACTTCAGTCCGTCGCCGTTCTGCTGGAAGGATTTCATCTTACCGGTCGTGGCGTTTTTCGCCCATGTCGTATCCGTATATTTTTCGTTATTCGCGTACACGGTAAATGTTTTTCCGACCGAATCCGCCGCCGCGGCGGTTTGGAAATTGGAAATCACCAGCATGATCGCCGGATTAAGAGCGCTAATCCCCAATCCGGTAAAGATAGTCGGATGAAATACACGGCAGTCCGCGCTCGTGCTCCCGACAGCGTCGAAACGTATCCGCAAAAGATTATTGCTGACTATGGAAATACTTGCTCCATTCAGAACCGACGGGTTGACATTACCCACCTGATTGGTGAATGTCTGATAGACTCCGCCGTTGGTCGTCCAGAATACATAGAGGTTATTCGTATAATCCGCCCAGTTCGTATAAGCTGATCCTGCGGGAAGCTGTAGATATAGTTCCTGTACACCGGCATAGTCGGTAGACGCGTACCCGGTGACGGGAGTGAAATCCGGTGTAACTATTAATTTCAATGCAATTGAGGATCCAGCCGCCGCAGTCGCGGGAGAGACATAGGATGTAATGGAAGAGCAGACCGACCGGATGAGAAAATTATCGAAATAAGCCGATTCCTGTTCGGAATCCTGGCGGTTATTTCCCACTCCGAACATCGGAATGATTAGGTTGGTAAATGAGATAGGAAGCGTCGCGACTAGGTAATAAGTATTTGTATAAGTCGCCGCTACCCCATCGAACTTATTCCATGCGGATGTGGGGGCGCCGTTCGGGGCTGGGTTTACATAGAAATAGGCGTATTCCCCATCGGTCGTCAGCCTGAAACGGATATCCGCGTTATTCAAATTATTTGGATTTGGTGTTCCACTCCCATCTTCTTCATTTTTTCCCCAGCTGTCGTCATATCCCCATTCCATGAGGTCGATGAGATTATTTCCGCCAAGCTTACCCGTCGGATCCGCAGCGTTTATAAAATCAAACTTGATATCCTTCGTCCCGGATTCGTTTGGAGTCCAGAACGAACGGGGAAGAACATCAGGTTCGGAAGGCTGCCCGTCGTTCGTACCGAGCTGGGGACGGCTGAATTCGATGATAGTCAGGAAATCGTCGAAATGTACTCCATCCGTCATCTGATTCTTTACCAGCCAGAAAATCAAATCGCATTTCATACGCCCGGATTCCGGATTGGATGTATCGTTATGCGGATCAAGCCATGCGTAGGTACGTGTTATTTCAAAACCGAAAGGTTTCTCCTTCGATGCGGTATAGCCGGTATTCGGTCCGAGGTTGGTCAGTTTTGCCTGAAAGCCGTAGAGTTCATTAGCGTACCCGGGGCCGTAACCGTTTCCTGTAAAACGTAGTTCTCCGCTCGCTCCTGCGTTAATTGCTACCGTTTCCCCGTCGCCCACAAGACCGTAGCCGAGGGAACGGCTATATTCATACTTTAATTGCCACACAGGCGTGGATGCTCCGAACAGGTCCTCATAAAAATATCCGTACACCCCGTTATAAAAAATGGAGAGAAATAGCGCGAAAACCCCCAGCCTCTTGAACACCTTCATATCTCCTCCTTTTATAAAAACCCGAAATAATATATACACCCGTATGGAACATTGGTTTCCTGAAAAGCCCTTCCTGTTTCCTTAGTTTTCTTTTTCACGGGGATTTTAACCCCCGGATTGATAAGAATTCTTTTCCGAAGGACTTTTCAAGATTTACCTGCGCCCCGGAATTACTCCCGGTAACATCCCCTGATATACCATTACTATCTAGCAATTATCATGCCTAAATAGTATTCCTATAATTGTATATATAGTAAATAAATAATACACACCCGCCCCCGTGACGGCTTGTGTAACTAATACACAGCTGTGTAATAATTATACACCATTCGACAGGCGTTGAAATAATTAGATTCCACTCATTTCATCGGAATTTTACCATCGAAAGTGAAATATAGGAAGAGATATTGAACTAACGGTATGTTTCGATTTCCTCGAGCAGTACGTCGAGTATTTTTTCTGACGGGAATTTCTTGACCACTTCCCCCTGCTTGAATAGGACTGCGCCGCCCTTACCGGCAGCCACCCCGAAATCCGCGTCCGACGCCTCGCCGGGGCCGTTCACCGCACACCCCATGATCGCCACCCTCACATACTTCCGTATGCCGCGGGTGCGCTTCGCGAACGACTCGACCACTTCCTCGACGTCGAATTCCTTCCGCGCGCAGGTGGG
>Ga0154540_1123_pt4 | contig 13972 bp, 10 predicted proteins | sample RifGroF1_FD_105683 | JGI IMG/M metagenome (GOLD analysis project Ga0154540, IMG submission 105683) | Spirochaetes bacterium GWF1_49_6 | reverse complement strand
GAAACCGCCGCTGTACCGGAAAATGTAACCTGCGCGCGGTTCGTGGAGGTATTGTTCTCCGGGGATAAAATGACAACCTGAAACGCGGAGGCGTCCGCCTGCTTCCACATGATGTCCGCCAGCTTGGAACAGGCTGGAGAAAACGAAAGAGTAAATAGCAATAACAAGAGCCGATATTTCATTATATTCTCCGGAATAAAAATTTGAATTTTGAAATAACTTCCCGCGTGAATAGAACAAATACGGGCGGTTTTTCGCGTCAATAAATAGCGAGCGGTGTATTCTTATAAGGGCGGTACAATTCTCGCCGGTACGTTAATTCCCGATAACAGTCATGGAATTTGTTTTAGAGAAATTCCACGCATTATCAACCGCATAGGTTTTTATCACATTATTGCCGATCACAATATTAATAAAAGTACTATACCCGTTGGAATAGGGGATTTCGATAAATGCACTGCTATTCAGGGAATAGTACACCCCGAAAACCCCGCTCCCCCCGATATTATCCGTAACCGATAACATCATTGAATTCGGCCCGATCGAGAACATTTGCCCGTCTATAAACGATGTATTGGTAAGCGACGGCGGAACCGTGTCATAAGCGAATACCTGCTGGACTTCGGGAAGTTTGTTATAGGTATAGATATTATAACGGTAGAGGTCGTAGTCGCCCTTATGACTGTCACCGTTATAACGGTCGGACGCGAAGTAGACCTTGAATCCTCCCGCATAGTCGATAAAAGGAGTGATATCGTTATACTTGGATTGATAGTCGGGAGTTGAAATGTTAAATGGTAGATTTGTTACATAGGGGAAGTTAGTTATAGAGTGCATAAAAATACCTTCGGCGGACAGGGAATGTTTCCCGTTAATGAGAGTTTCTTCTATATATAGTTCCATATAATCGCTGTTACTTACTGTAATACATATCCCGTTTAACGTGATGACATTATTGTTCGAAATGTTTTTAGTCCCGGGAGTATCCCATCTGCCGTTCATATCATACCATGACGGGACACTTAAATTACCGTTCGCCATCAAAAGGTATTCATTATCCGGACGTTTGATCAGACCCAGGCTTTTCGCCGAGGTTAAGATATCATCAGCCGGGGCTGTGGAAATAAAATTCGTGTCGAGATAATAGCTGTAAACATTTGTGAACGTATTGAGTATACGAAGCAGAGTCACACGGAATCCCTGTCCATATTGCTGCACTACGGGAAATGTTTCGTTCGAGGAGTCGCTATTAACCGGGGAAGCCAGCCTGACCGGGGTACCGAAGTTCCCATCGGGGTTCATTTTCGCGGCCCAGATATCATAACTTCCATTCTGGTCAGACGAATAGAACAGATAGGCGCTTCCGTCCATCATCCTGACTAAAAATGGACAAATTTCATTGTGGTCGTCCGTACTGAGTTGAGCGCCCCCTGTGAGAGCGAGCGGAGTAACCGCGCCGGATTCGTTTGTAGTAAATAAAAGTCCGCAGGATGTGAATAACAGACCCGCGCCAAGTACTAAAAAAATATTTTTCATTCCTTTCATTTCGGTACTCCTATTTTTCAATAATATCCTGTTTTACTAGATACTCCTGTAATACATGTTATACGTATTGGTTGAAGAAACATTTCCAAACCAGTCGACGGCATAGCAATGGAAAGTATAGAAACCATCGCTTGGGAAAGAAAAATTATAATACCAAAGCTGGTCGAAAGTATTATAATCTACTTTGGATATTTCAGAATAGTCTAACCCATTTGTACTTATAAATACTTTCGTGAAATAATAACCGCAAATATTATCCGCCACTTTAACGGGAAGGTCGATATAGTAGGAGTAATTTGTCTCTCCATTTGTCACTCCGATAAATGTAACCGTAGGCGCGGATTTATCCGACGCGAGAATATTCCCGGTCGCGGGGAGATTGAAGAAAGTATAAATATTATAACGGTAGAGGTCGTAGTCGCCTTTGTGGCTGTCGCCGTTATAGCGGTCGGAGGCGAAATAGACCTTATAACTGTCCTTAGTATCGACAAACGGCGAGATGTCGTTGAAAGCGGAGATATAGGGATCGAGCGGGATTATATTGGAAAGAATTATGGTGTTTGTGTAAGTGATCATGTATATCTGTGTAATAATCGTAGTTTTACTCATCATCTCCGCCGCGATCTGGAATATCGCCCCGGATTTAACACCCTTGATATATAAATCGCTATGCCCGTTTTGTATGGGAATGGTAAACCCGTTCGCGGAATAGCTGGGGGAAAGCAGGTTAGTGATGGAAAGGTCATTAAAATCCAAACCTTCGTTATTCGGAATAAAATATAATCGCGCATTATGATTGGAAGAGACAGTCACATATTCCCCGGATACGTTCTCGATATACCCCAGCCCGGTAAAATTCCCCGTAAGAACATTACCCATCGAGGCGGTTGTAAATACCGGATTGTCCGTATCGGCCGATAAGACATTGGTTTGATTGGTGACAATACGAATGAAGGCCATGATATAATAGAAACCGTCGAAGAGCACCACAGGATACATCTCGTCCGAATTCGTTTGATTGACCGGCGAGGGAAGCATCACCGCTTTTCCGAACGTACCGTCCGGGTTGATAATAGAATAGTATATATCGTAACTATTACTGCGGTCGGACGAAAAGAACAGGTACGATATACCGGTAGTGTCATGGAACGCGAACGGTGTAATCTCGTTGTACTCGTCGGTACTCAGATAAGTACCGTCGCTCAGTTGGAGCGTGTTTACCGGCGTATTGCTGGTGGTAAATAACAATCCACATGACATGAGAATAGAACTGAAAACAGAAACAATAAGCATCTTCTTCATATTAGAACCCCTTTCTTTTTATTCATTCCCTTCTATTATTTTACATAAGAAGTAAAATAATGTAAAATAATCGGACAATTTTTTGATATTCGACTTAATGAAATCCAGCGCAAAAAAACTTGTCGAATAGAAACAAAATGATTCACCGGTTTCTTGACATTTAAACCGGAGTCGATGTATAATATCAAACTTTCTAAAGCCCTTATAGCTCAGTCGGTAGAGCACCTCCATGGTAAGGAGGGGGTCGTCGGTTCAATTCCGACTGAGGGCTCAGGACTGACTTTGAGAACGAGGTGAAAAATGGCACAGATTGTAACGCTGGAATGCGAAGTGTGCGGCGAACGCAACTATACGACTACCAAGTCAAAGAATATGATGCTTCAGCGCAGTAAACTTCATCTGAAAAAGTATTGTTCACGTGATAAAAAGCATACGATGCACAAGGAAGTAAAATAACAATTAGGGCAGTAGCTCTAACGGTAGAGCGGCGGTCTCCAAAACCGCGGGCTGGGGGTTCAAATCCCTCCTGCCCTGATATTTTTATTTTTTATTCGGAGAGTTATTATGCGCGTTTTTTCTGCAATCGCTAACTTTATAAAAGAGAGTATCGAGGAACTTAAAAAGGTTACTTGGCCTTCTAAAGACCAGGCGATTAGCTCTTCCATCATCGTGATCGGCTTTATCGTGATATTCGCCATGTTTCTATCGCTCATCGACTGGGTGGTGGAATTCCTAATTTTAGCTTTGGTGAAGTAATATGACGCGAGGATGGTTTGTAGTTCAGGTATACACCGGATTTGAGAATAGTGTATTCCATAAACTTTTAGCGAAAAAGAATATCGACGCGTTGAAAGATGTTCTTCTCGATGTGCGTGTTCCCGAAGAGGAATACACGGTCGAGAAAAAGAATAAAAAAGTCATTCTGAAACGGAAGATATACCCGGGCTATGTGCTTGTAGAGCTCGATCTTCCCGAAGACGATGCAGCGTGGAAGAAAATATACGCCGAGATAAAGTCCGTCAACGGTGTGGGGATGTTTCTTAATGCCGGGGGCGGAAACAAGCGTCCTGTTCCGTTGAACTATGAAGAGGTAAAGTCCATCTTCGAACGTACCGGCGATATCAAGACCGACCTCGGAAAGCTCGAATCGGGCTTCGAGGTAGGCGAACGGGTACGTATCGGCGAAGGGCCTTTCAAGGACTTCGAGGGCGAAGTGGAACTGATTTCCCATGAGAAGAATAGCCTCACCGTGAGAGTGGAGATCTTCGGGCGTCTGACGCCGGTCGAACTCGGTTTCTCGCAGGTGCATAAGATATAACGTGTTTCTTTAAGGAGAACGAGAAATGGCAAAGAAGAAAGTAAAGGCTGAGGTAAAACTCCAGTTGGAAGCGACAAAGGCGAACCCTGCTCCTCCTGTGGGTACTGCGCTCGGTCCTTACGGCATACAACTGATGGAATTTTGTAAACAGTTCAATGAAGCGACCAAGGATAAGGTCGGGTTTGTTATCCCGGTGGTCATCACTATTTTTGATGACAGGTCCTTCACTTTTATCCTGAAGACGCCCCCGGCTTCCAACTTAATAAAGAAGGAACTGGGTATCGATAAAGGTTCCCCTACGCCGAATAAGGAAAAGATGGGTAAGCTGACCCAGGAACAATTAAGAAAAATCGCGCAGATAAAAATGCCCGATCTTAACGCGAACACGGTTGAAGCCGCTATGCGGTCTGTGGCGGGCACTGCCCGGAATATGGGTGTGGAAGTCGAGGAGTAAACTATGCCGAAAAAAGTACTTGTAAAAGAAGGAATTACCTATAAAGGGACGAAACGCTATCTCGCGATGCTCGAGAAGCACGATATTTTCCAGACCTACGCTATTGAAGACGCGGTAAAGCGTGTGCGCGAGGTCGCGACCGCTAAGTTCGACGAAACGATCGAACTGCATTACCTGCTGAATATCAAGCAGAAGCATACGATCCGCGACGTTCTCGTGATGCCGCATTCGGTGGGCAGAGAGAAAAAAGTGTTGGTGTTCGCTCAGGGCGACAAGGCCTCCGAGGCGAAAGACGCCGGCGCCGATTTTGTCGGCGGAGAAGACCTTGCTGAGAAGATTCTCGGCGGATGGCTGGAATTCGACGCGGTTATCGCGACTCCGGATATGATGAAGATTGTCGGTAAGCTCGGCGCTATATTGGGCCGCCGCAAGATGATGCCGAACCCCAAGACCGGTACGGTTACTATGGATATAACAAAAGTGGTCAAGGAATATAAGGCCGGACGTGTGGAAATTCGCGCCGATAAGACGGGTAACATACACGCTGTGATCGGGAAAAAGTCTACGGCCGAACAGGCTTTGCTGGAAAATGCGCTCGCTATCCATAAACTGCTGATGAAGAACCGACCGACTGATCTTAAGGGTGAGTATATGGCGAGCATGAATCTCGCGCCGACTATGGGGCTTGTGGTACCGGTGGATTTTAAAAAGATATCCGTTTAACAATTTCATAAAGTAAGGATACTGTCATGCAGAAAACTGAAAAGAGCAAAGTTATAGAAAAGATGGTCGGATTGTTAAAGGACGCGGACGGTTTTATTGTGGCGAACTTTAAGGGTCTGTCTGTTCCTGAAATGGAAAGCCTTCGCAGGGATGTACGTCAGCTCGGCGGCGGATCGAATATCGTAAAAAACCGCCTATTAAAGCGGGCTCTCGATACTATCGAAGTAAAGGGAATGGAACCTTATCTTAAAGAAAACACCATGCTGATTTATTCCAAATCGGATATTTTGGCATGTCTGAAGACACTGGTGGTTTTCGGCAAGAAGAATGAAAAGTTTTTAATTAAGGGCGGACTGGTTTCGAATACCGCGTATGATAACAAGCAGGTTATCGAGATATCCAAGCTCCCCGGCAAGAAGGAACTCATCGCGATTATCGCGGGAGACCTGACAGCCGTATTGGGCAAGTTCGTGGGTGTGCTGAACGGTATTATGACTACTTTTGTCGGTACCGTCGAAGCATTGGAAAAGAAGAAAGCGTAAATTATAGAAAATAATTGAGGAGTAACAAAATGGCTCAGGACAAAATTACTCAGGTGATCGATATTATCAGCGAGATGACTGTACTCGAACTGAATGAACTCAGGAAAGCAATTGAAGAGAAGTTTGATGTTAAAGCCGCCGCTCCCGTAGCGGTTGCCGCCGCGGCTCCTGCAGCCGGCGAAGGCGCTAAGGAAGAGGAAGTCAGCACGGTTTCCGTCTACATCAAATCTCCCGGCGAAAAGAAAGTGGAAGTCATCAAAGTCGTTAGAAACATTACCGGTCTTCCCCTGAAAGAAGCAAAAGATCTTACCGAATCCGCCGGTGCCACTCCTGTAAAGGAAAACATCGAGAAAGCGGATGCGGAAAAGCTTAAAAAAGATTTGGAAGCGGCCGGGGCGGTTGTTGAGATCAAGTAACCTTGACTTTCCGTTCGCTGTATCTCTAGTATTCGTACAATAATATTGTCGAAGATAGCATTCCCCTTCTCTATGAACTGAAGGGGAATGTGTATTTAATTTGATAAAAAAGTCGGAGACAAATATGTCGTTAAAAATTAAAAGAATTACTTTTTCCAAGGCTGCCAAGGAAAGAGTACCTCTTCCCGATCTACTCGATATCCAGTTGAAGGCCTATAAAGATTTTCTGCAGACGGATGTCCCTCCGACAAAACGCGCGCTCAAGGGATTGGAAGGGGTTTTCCGCTCGGTCTTTCCTATCGAAAGTACCGACGGGAAATTTGTGATCGATTACGCATTTTATGAAATCGGTAATATAAAGTATTCCGAAAATGAATGTTTCGATAAAAACCTGACGTATAGTGTGCCTGTTAAAGCGGTTTTCCGCCTGATCGACCGGGAGACCGGCGAAATCAAAGAGAAGGACATCTATATCGGGGATTTCCCGTTGATGACCCACCGCGGTACGTTTATTATTAACGGCGCCGAACGTGTGGTGGTCAACCAGATATACAAATCCCCCGGCGTTCTTTTTAGCTATAAGAACAAGGAATTCTCGTCGAAGATAGTCCCGGAGAAGGGGTCTTGGCTCGAGTTTATTATCGATACCAAGAAAGACCTGATGTATGTCCGTATCGATTCGCGCCGCAAGGTACTGGTTACCATGTTCCTTCGCGCGCTCGGGATGTCGGCGGGCGATATTATCGCCGCGTTCTTCGATGTTAAAAAAGTGGATTTAAAGAAAATCGACAAGGAAGAGGCGATCTCGCGCCTGGTCGGTAAATATATCGCGGAAGATGTGAACGATGACGAGGGTAACCTGATAATCTCCGCAGTGGATAAGCTCCTCCCCGGAAGCATTAACCAGCTTTACCAGAAGGAAAAGACCCTCATCAAGATCATCAATCCCAAGTCGATCCTGACGAATAAGCCCCTGATTAATACGCTCGAGAAGGACGACACCAAGGACGCGGTGAACAAGGCGATCAAGAAAATTTACAGTATCCTGCACCCCGGGGAAGCCGCTCCTCTGGAAAGTATTGTCCGCGAGCTGAATAATATGTTCTTCAGTCCCAAGATGTACGATCTGGGCGAAGTGGGCCGTTATAAATTGGTGCTCAAACTCTTCTCGGACTACGAGGGCGAAGACCGCAATCAGTTAATCCAGACCAAGACGCTGACGTTCGAGGATATTACCCGTTCGCTCCAGCATCTCCTGAAGGTCTATAATAAAGAAGCCTCGCTCGATGACGTCGATCATCTCGGCAACCGCCGCGTGAGGAACGTTAACGAACTCATCATGAACCAGATACTCAGCGCGTTCTCGAAGGTCGAGAAGGCGATACACGAGAAACTTTCATCGCGCGATGTCGAGGAGTTCTCTCCCCAGAACATCATCGCGATCAAGCCGATCGTGTCCGCCATCAATGACTTTTTCGGGATGAGCCAGTTGTCGCAGTTCATGGACCAGACGAACCCGATAGCCGAACTGACGCATAAACGCCGTCTGTCCGCGCTCGGCCCCGGCGGTCTTTCACGCGACCGCGCCGGATTTGAGGTACGCGACGTACACAACACCCATTACGGGCGCGTGTGTCCGATCGAGACCCCAGAAGGTCCGAATATCGGTCTCATCGTCTCGCTCGCCACTTTCGCGCAGGTGAATCCCTACGGATTCCTCGAGACCCCGTATGTGGTCGTGAAGAACGAGAAGGTTACGGATGAAATCAAGTACCTCTCCGCTACGGAAGAGGAGAATTTCTATATCGCCCAGGCGAACATCAAACTGGACAAGAATGAAATGTTAGTCGAAGACCTCGTCCAGTGCCGTTTCCGCGGCGAGTTCGAGCTTGCCCCAAAGGACAAGATTCAGCTCATGGACGTCGCGCCGAAGCAGATTCTTTCGGTTTCCGCCTCGCTGATCCCGTTTATCGAACATGACGACGCGAACCGCGCCCTCATGGGATCGAACATGCAGCGTCAGGCGATGCCGCTTCTCATATCGCAGTCGCCGATAGTCGGTACCGGTATGGAATACTATGTCGCACGCGACGCGCGCGCGATATTGGTCGCGGAAGAGGACGGAGAAGTCAAGAAAGTTGATTCAACCAAGATAATGATAAAGTCGAAGGGCGGAGAAAAAACTTACGATCTCGTCAAGTTCCGCCGCACGAACCAGGACACGAGCTTCAACCAGAAGCCCATCGTGGACGCCGGCGAAAAGGTCGCTAAGGGCGACGTGATCGCGGACGGTTTCGCGAGCTTTGCGGGAGAACTCGCGCTCGGACGGAACATCCTCGTGGCGTTCATGCCGTGGAACGGCTACAACTACGAAGACGCCGTGCTCATCAGTGAGAAACTTTTAAAGAACGACGATTTTACGTCGGTATATACGACCGTATTCGAGTGCAAGGCGCTCGAGACGAAGCTCGGGAGCGAGGAAATCACCTCGGAAATCCCGAACGTCGGCGAAGACGCGGTTCGCAACCTCGACTCGGAGGGAATTATCCGTGTCGGCGCGTATGTCAAACCCGGAGATATTCTGGTCGGTAAGGTCACCCCTAAGGGCGAGCCCACCGAGACCCCGGAATTCCGGCTCCTTCACGCTATCTTCGGCGAGAAGGCGAAGGATGTGCGTGATACGTCTCTGCGCGTTCCTCATGGCGAGGGCGGCGTGGTGGTCGACGTCAAGGTGTTCAACGCATCCAACAACGACGAATTGCCCCCCGGAGTTATCAAGCTCGTGAAGGTATATATCGCGAAGAAGCGCAAAATCAAGCCCGGCGATAAGATAGCCGGACGTCACGGCAACAAGGGTGTTATCTCGCGCGTGATGGCCGAAGAGGATATGCCGTACCTGCCCGACGGGACTCCCGTCGATATCGTGCTCAATCCGCTCGGCGTACCTTCTCGTATGAACCTCGGTCAGCTCTTCGAGACCCTGCTCGGCCTCGCGGGATGGAAGCTCGGCGTTAATTACGAGTGTCCCGTGTTCGAGGGCGCGTCTCTTGTGCAGATAGAGGAAGAACTCGAGAAAGCGAATAAAAAACTCTACGATACCCTGAAGTCCGAACGTAAGAACTACGGCGAGGACGCCAAGACGATAGAGTCGTATTACGAACGAGTCAAGCTCCCCATGAACGGGAAATTCGTTCTCCGCGATGGAAGAACCGGGATACCGTTCGAGAACCCCGTGTTTGTCGGCGTGATGTACATCCTGAAACTGCACCATATGGTCGACGATAAGATACACGCGCGTTCGGTAGGCCCATACTCGCTGGTGACCCAGCAGCCGTTACGCGGTAAGGCGAACTTCGGAGGCCAGAGACTTGGAGAAATGGAAGTCTGGGCACTCGAAGCTTACGGCGCGGCGAACCTGCTGCAGGAAATGCTGACGGTCAAGTCCGACGATACCGAAGGACGCGTCCGCATCTACGAGGGGATTATCAAGGGTAAGTATGTTGCATCGCCGGGTATCCCGGAATCGTTCAACGTACTGGTGCAGGAACTCCGCGGTCTCGCTCTGGATATCCAGGTGTATGACAAGGGCGGGAAACGTGTTCCGCTGAATGATAAAGAGAAGGAATTGTTCGATACGAAAATCTCTCATTTGGTGTAAGGGCGTTTTATTTAAAGGCGTCCGTAATATAAAAAAGGGAGTTTATTTATGAAGGGAACGACTACTTTCGGTTCCGTTTCTATACATCTAGCTTCATCAGACTTGATCGAAAGTTTATCCTACGGCGAGGTCAAGAAGCCGGAGACTATTAACTACCGGACGCTCAGGCCCGAAAGAGACGGCTTGTTCTGCGAGCGTATATTCGGCCCTACGAAGGACTTCGAATGTACCTGCGGAAAGTTCCGCTCGATCCGCTACAAGGGTATTGTCTGCGATAAATGCGGCGTGGAAGTGACCGAATCGAAGGTGCGCCGTTACAGGACAGGGCATATCAATCTCGCGGCGCCTATCGCGCACATCTGGTACTACCGTATCGTGCCGTCGAAGATAGCCCTGCTTCTCGAAGTGCCCCCGTCGGATATCCAGAGCATCCTGTACTTCGAGAAATATATCGTGATCGACACCGGCGAAACCGACCTGATGCAGAATCAGGTGCTGACCGACGAGGAGTACGACGAGTACCGCGATAAATACAAGGAAGCGTTCCAGGCCGACACCGGCGCGGTCGCTATCCAGAAGATACTTAAAAATATGGACCTTGACGCGCTTTCCGACGAACTCCGCGAACTGGTCGAGCATAAGCCGAAAGTGGATAAAAAGGTGCTCAAGCGCCTCGAACTGGTCGAGGAACTCCGTAAATCGGACAACAAACCCGAATGGATGATCCTCGATATTATCCCGGTCATCCCGCCCGATCTTCGCCCGATGGTACCGCTCGACGGCGGCCGTTTCGCGACATCCGATATCAACGACCTTTACCGCCGACTGATCAACCGGAATAACCGTCTCAAGAAGCTGAAACAGGTCAATGCTCCCGATATTATTATCAAGAACGAAATGCGTATGGTACAGGATGCGGTGGATTCGTTGTTCGACAACTCCCGCCGCACGCATCCGGTTACCGGTAACGGCGACCGGCCGCTCAAGTCACTGTCCGATATATTGAAAGGAAAGCAGGGACGGTTCCGCCAGAACCTGCTCGGTAAACGCGTGGACTACTCCGGCCGTTCTGTTATCATAGTCGGCCCGAGCCTCAAACTCCACCAGTGCGGGCTTCCCAAGCAGATGGCGCTCGAACTCTTTAAGCCGTTCGTCATGCGCGGACTGGTCGATCAGGGGTACGCTCATAACATCAAAGCCGCGAAGCGGATGATCGAGATGGAGCACGAGCTCGTGTGGGGTATCCTCGAAGAAGTGGTACGCGACCATCCGGTACTTCTCAACCGCGCTCCTACATTGCACAGATTGGGTATCCAGGCGTTCGAGCCTATATTAATAGAAGAGAAAGCGATTCAGCTTCACCCGCTCGTTTGTCACGCGTATAACGCCGACTTCGACGGTGACCAGATGGCCGTCCACGTACCGCTTACGCCTGAGGCGCAGGTTGAAGCGTGGATGCTGATGCTGTCCTCGCGCAACCTGCTGAACCCCGCCAACGGTAAACCGATCGTTTACCCGACGCAGGACATGGTGCTCGGTATCTATTATCTTACCAAGAAAACGAACGAGGAAAACGATCCCAAGACACTGCGTTCGTACGACCGTGTCGAGGAAATTATCTTTGCCGTCGAAAGCGGGGTAATCGATTACAATACCGCGATCAACTTCAAGATGGACGGGGTTTGGAGAAAGGACACGACCGTAGGCCGCGTACTCTTCAACCAGATCGTACCGGAGAAACTCCGTTACATCGAAGACACGATGAACAGCAAGAAACTCGAAACCTCTATATCGAAGTGTTATAAAACATACGGCATCAAGGAAACCGCCCGCTATGTCGACGAACTGAAGAACGTGGGTTATACCTACGCGACCCGTTTCGGCGTAACGATCGCGATATCCGATGTGGAAGTGCCCGAAGAGAAGCACAATATCGTGCAGGAAACCGAGAAGGCCGTGAAGCGTATCGAAGAGAACGCCCGAAGCGGTTTGATCACCCACGATGAAAAATACAACCAGGTCGTCGACCTTTGGGCCGGCGCGAACGAAAGAATCAAGCGCTTTGTGGAAAGTAAGCTGAAAAGCAGTTACGGCGGGTTCAACTCGCTGTATATTATGATGGACTCGGGCGCTCGCGGAAGCCGCGAACAGATCCGTCAGCTCGCCGGTATGCGCGGATTGATGGCCAAACCGTCCGGTGAAATCATCGAACTCGCGATCAAGTCGAACTTTAAGGAAGGCTTATCGGTTCTCGAGTACTTTATCTCCAGCCATGGAGCTCGTAAGGGTCTTGCCGATACGGCGTTGAAAACTGCCGATGCGGGATACCTGACACGTAAGCTCGTGGATATATCCCAGGATGTAGTGATCGCGATACGCGACTGCGGTACTGTGAAAGGTATCGATATGAGCGCTATCAAGCAGGGTGACGAAATAGTCAAACCCCTGCGCGACAGAATTGTCGGACGCACGGTCGTGTCGAATATTTACGATCCCCGTAACGGAGAGCTCCTGATCAAGTCTAACGAAGTCCTCGACGAGGATGCGTCGGAAGCGATAGAGAATGCCGGTATCGAAACCATCAAGATCAGAAGCGTACTCACGTGCGAAGCCAAGCAAGGGGTTTGCGCGAAATGTTACGGATGGGATCTCTCGCAGAGAATGCTTGCCAATATCGGGGAAGCGGTGGGTATTATCGCCGCGGAATCCATCGGACAACCGGGTACACAGTTGACCATGAGAACCTTCCATATCGGAGGTATCGCCGCGACACAGATGGGTGAAAGCGAAGTCAAACTGAACTACGATGCGTTTGTCGTCGGCTCGCCCTATTTTACCCCGAAGACGCAGAAGATCATGGGTAACGAAGAGGTACGGCAGTTTGCGAAGAACGCGCTCCCCGAAAGCAGCTATGCTGAACTGGAAGCGGCGCAGAGATTTTCGCCGACCTTCCTCACCAAGCTGAACCCGTTACTCGATAAAAAAGATTTTTATAAGCTCATTCCGTTCGATAGGCTTGGAAAGGCCTACGATCTGAATGTAGCTAAAGATATTGCCGCGCAGCTGGAAGGCGAGGAACTCGCGCATTTCAATAGTTGGTTATTCGAACGCACCTTCCGCGATTCGATCAACTCCGAAGAGAGCGGCCTGCCCGATAACCTGATCTATCGTCTTGACCGTGAAGGGAAACCCGAACTGGTCAACCCGAGAAAATCGTTTATCCGCGTCCGTAAGGTCATTAACTCCTACGAGATGGCTCAGCTCCAGCCGATAGACTTCAAGACCCTCGAGGAACGCGAGTTCAATAGCGAGGAAGTGGTGTTCGCGATGAAGGACGGGACTCCGGTTAAATTCGGAAGCCGCGTATTCGTTGTGGTGAAGCCGAACGAAGGTATGATTCATGTGCTGGATAACGATATACACGAGTACTCGATCAAGGTCGGGGCGACTATGTACGTCCGTAAGGGACGCTTATCGAAGAAGGGCGAGAAACTCGCGGACTTCGACCCGTATAACGAACTGTACCTGAGCGAATACAACGGTATAGTCGGGTATGCGATGGAAGGCCCCCAGGGCAACGAGACCAAGAATAAGAACATCATCATGCTGCGCGACGAGGAGAGAAATTCTCTCGACCGTATCGTGGTCATGCCCGGTACGACGCTCGCGGTGCCGGAGGAAACTCCTGTGAAGGCCGGAGACGTACTCGCCCGCAGACCTATGGGAAGGAAGCGCGCGAGAGATATCGTCGGAGGTCTCCCGAGAGTCACCGAATTGTTCGAATCACGGAAGCCCAAGAGTATCTCCGTCATCTCGAAAGTCAGCGGCGAAGTTTCCGATATCGAGCAGAAAAAAGGCAAATATGTTGTATCCATCCGCGCCAAGAACGGCCAGATATTCGCGCACCTCATACCGAGCGGAAAGAATATCTATGTCCGTATTGGAGATAAGGTACAGGCAGCCGATCAGCTCAGCGAGGGTCAGATCAGTTCGCACGACATCCTGCGCGTACAG
>Ga0154540_1002_pt2 | contig 14204 bp, 15 predicted proteins | sample RifGroF1_FD_105683 | JGI IMG/M metagenome (GOLD analysis project Ga0154540, IMG submission 105683) | Spirochaetes bacterium GWF1_49_6 | reverse complement strand
ATTCCCTTAGCGTCCCGTCTATCTCAAGAGTGACTATGCCCTCCGGCGAGACGTCTTTCAGGATGCCGCGTATCGTTTCCTTCCCCGTATCGATTGTCACCCCGTTTCCCAGCCACGCCAGATGGGATTTCCATTCCGAATAAACATCCTTAAATTGATCCGTATTCACTTGATCGTAGCAGCCAAGGTATCGCGCGATAATCTCCGCAGCGATTTTATTCCGGTCGGATGGTTTACCCGTGATGGACTGTAGTGAGACGGACTTTCCTTCCGGGTGCGCGGAGTTTACATTGACCCCGATACCGATAATCATATTCCTGATCAGGCTCTCCTCAGTCACCGTCTCGGAGAGTATTCCGCATATCTTTCGATTACCGATATAAATATCGTTCGGCCATTTGATCTTCGCGCCGTCTATATCCCGCGACAGGACATCATACACCGCGAGCGCCGAGATCATTGTAAAACGGTAGAACATCGCGGCGGATACCATCGGAGCGGATACGATGGTCAGCGCGATATCCTCGCCCTTGAGGTTATTCCATACTCTATCGAGACGGCCGCGCCCCTTCACCTGATGATCGGTCAGTACGATCAGCTCGCGTCTGCCGCCGCGTAGAAGCAGCTCCTTTGCATAGGTGTTGGTCGACCCTATTTCGTCACGGTACACGATTTCCGGGATATCGCGCCCGGGCAGGTTTTCTTCGATATATAGGGATACCAATTCGGGGATGATGGTTTTATCGGGGAGAGCGATAATACGGTGGCCTTTTTTCGGCGAGGAGTCTATCCCGTAGCCCTTCGCCTTCAGCGCCTCGACCTGCTTCCAGACCGCCGCCCGCGTGATGGAAAGCTCGCCGCCGATTAACTCGCCCGACAGGTATCTTTCTTTATCCATGATGTAGGATTTTATTAACGAGGTTAAGACGCGATTCATAGAATGTCCGTATAAAAAATCGAGGGATAGTCGCCTATCCCTCGTTTATTTAAATTTAGTACCATTTACCCGGCGCTTTTCCTAAGCCCTGATGGGTTAACGGGTCGGTCGGCATGCCGAACTTATGCACTTCAAAATGGCAGTGCGGCCCGGTGGATTTTCCAGTACTCCCGACTTTACCTATGGCTTGCCCGCCTTTAACATACTGACCGGCCTTGACCAGTATCTTGGACATGTGCCCGTACAGGGTGGTGTATCCGAACTGGTGCTCGATAATGACGACGTTACCGTAACCGCTCTTCCATCCGGCGAATGTGATTGTCCCGTCTTTCGCTGCCTTGATCGGGGTTCCGTAAGGAGCGGCGATATCGATACCGGCGTGGAACTTGGGTTTACCTGAGAACGGGTCCTTGCGGATACCGAAGGGTGATGTAAAACGGCCGTGCAGGGGTTTCATAAAGAGATAGCCGAATATCTTGGCTTTCTCCATCTCCGTCAAAGCCGCGCCTGGAAGGAATATGATATCGCCCTTCTGGATGACTTTCCCTTCGAGGTCGTTAGCGCCGATAATTTCGTCTGTATTTATTTTATATGTCTTGGCAATTTTTTCGAAGGTATCGCCGGATTTGACGGTATAGAGTATCCCTTTCATATTCGGGACAAGTATTCTGTTACCGACGCTGATCGTATGGGCGCTTCCCATACTGTTCAGGCTGACAATCGTGTCGCTCGAAACGCCGAGCTTCTTAGCGATAGACGAGATAGTCTCGCCCTGTTTTACCTTATAAAAAAAGAATCTAAGTTCGGGGTCTTCTTTGTTGTACGCGCTGATATCGTTTCCGCCAGCCGCCATCGTGTTGTTCATACCTTTGAACTCTTCCCTGATTTTCAGGTCGCCGATAAACGAGACGCTCTCGACCGCGTTTGAGCCCGTATTAGGCGCCGCGCTGAATATCAGCGAACGGAAACCGAGGAAGACAAGCAGCAGCAGGACGGTCGCGGCGGAAGGCAGCACGGCCTTACGTGCGATATGCGCGTCGGGGATACGGATATGCGAAAAATCGATTTTAGGAAGACGGAATTTTAAATTCTTCAGGCTGATGTTTTTAAGGAATGAAAACGAAAAGGCGCCTTTTACTTTATCAAATATAGTGGTTTTCGCTTTACTCTTTCGGGTAGCGAATACCTGATAATTTTTCTTGTTGATCTTGAAGTCGGCAGGCTTCTGTTTACTATTTATCCTGTCTAAAGATGTTTCAATTTCTTTTTTAAGCGTATTCAGCCGCTTCGCGAAGTTCTTATAATCCCTCATTCGTCTTCCCCTCTGAAAGAATCAGCCCCGGATATATTATCGGTTTCTGCCCTATACTTATAAACAAATTAGCTATAATTCTTCATTTTATCAATGATACTTAACATATCATAATGTTCTTTCACATCATGTACTCTTATTATATTCACACCATTATAATACGCGAATACATGTACCCCCATCGTTCCCCATAACCTGAGTTCCGGCTCGCGGTCTATCAGCATGCCCACCATGGATTTCCTTGACGCGCCTACCGCAACCGGTAATCCGTGGATTTTAAACGATTCGAGGTTCGCGAGTATCGCGATATTATGCTCGAGCTTTTTACCGAACCCTATTCCGGGGTCTATCATCAGCCCGCTTTCCGGGATACCGTGCTTCTTCGCAAGCGCGACCCGTTCAGTAAAATACTCGTTCATCTCCCCGATAATATCCTCATACACCGGGTCTTTCTGCATATCCTTGGGCGTTCCCTTGATATGCATAATCACAGCGCCGGCCTGATAACGTGCAATCGTGCCGGGCATCTCCGGGTCGTATCCCAATCCGCTGATATCGTTCACGATATGCGCACCCGCGCGTAACGCTTCCTCCGCTACCGCCGCCTTGTAGGTATCGACCGATACAATCGTATCGAATTCCTTCGCGGCCTTCTCGATCACCGGGATAACCCGTTCGAGTTCCCGTTCGAGCGATACCGGCTCCGCACCGGGACGGGTCGATTCGCCCCCGATATCCACTATGTCCGCGCCCTGTTCGATAATCTCCCGGCAGCGCGTTAACGCCTCATCCGTACCGTTGTAACGCCCCCCGTCATAGAATGAATCCGGCGTTATATTGACTATTCCCATAATCCGGGGCTTATCCATCGTGAGAGTCTTTCCCCGGAACTTCATTATTCCTATCTCTTTCGTCCCGCGTACAATAATCGACTCCACCTCATCCGCCAAGGCGCTGAGTGTTGGATACCCCTGCGCGCGGGCCTTCCTGATAAAATCCTCATATACTGAGACAGTGCCGAGAAGAACAACATCGGTCTTCTCTACCCCGGCGGTGATCGCCTCTCGGTGTACCGCGGCGTCTCCTTTCGATGAAATCATTTCCTGCTTGATAATGACCGCCACGGACTGTTTTATCCCGCGCGCCATTACTGGAATGATTTCCGACTTTTTCCCGAACACAGGCAGAGCCGCCGGATCGCACCCTACCGAAGCAATCGCGTTACGAAGCCCCGTCGTATCCCCGGATATCCGGTATACCCGCATCTCCCGCCTACTTTACCATATGGACGATATAATCCTCAACCAGCCATTCCCCGTTATGGTTCTTATACAGTATGAACGTATAACGGGCATCATACGAAACATTACGCAGGAGATACCTGATATCGCATTCCACCTGCGCCTTATCGCCCTCTATGGTACTTTTATTAATCGAGTAACTTTCGACTATATCCTGCCAGTAAACCGTCAGGTACTGCCGGAACCTTTCGAGAACTTCCAGCGCGTATTGCCCGGACTTGGCGTTCTTATACTCCAACGCGTAATTATCGAACGAGTTGATCAACCGTTCCGCGTCTATATGGATCAGGAAACGATCCCAATCCTTTTTCATCTTCGCGTCTATCATATCCGCTACAACTTCATACGGCGGCAGTAACTTCACCTGATTGAGCTTCGCGGTCTTCGCCTGTTCCTCTTTGATCAAATCCGACTCGATCATCAGAGGGGGCTTGACCAATATCTTGTAATATACCGATTCCAACTTTTTACTTTTATCGTCCGGGTTCGGGTAAAACACCCCTTTGATAAAGTAGTATCCCGAATCCTTCACCTGGTACCACTGATTGATATCGATGGTCTTCGAGAAGGATTCCCCGCTATTCAATGTGATCTTCCGGTAGTCCTCGCTGGACGAGTAATTGTTCTTCATCTCGATTTGAAATAGATCGTTGATGACAATATCCTCGTTCTTTGGCGTCTTCACCTCGAAGAAGAAAGTCTCGTAGATCAAAGACGAGACGTCGAACTGAAATTTCTCCTTCGATGTATTGACTACGTTCACCATCACCGGGATGGGGTCGTTCAAACGGTACGTCTGCGTGAAGAACTGGAGTTCGACTTTGACGTCGCTTAAACCGTATAAGCTGCCTATTACCATAGAGAATATAAAAAACGCGATAATTTTCTTCATTTTCTCTCCCGAATCTTTTTTATATTTATCGGTATTCGGGCTATATCATTGAGGGCTCTTTTATTAAACCCTTCCTTTCGACCTTTAATTACTATTTAGGGTGAAAACCGCCCTAACTTATATCTCAATCGCGGGTATCGGGTTTTCCCGCACCGCGATATGAAACTGTAAATCACTGTATAACGGGGCGAGATCGCGCTCAATCCCGTCCTGAATAATCTCGAGCCGGTTATTGTTCTCACTCATGTGGAGGAAACATACCTGCTCGGTAAACATCCCCGCCGTCTCGCGCACGAAACGCGCCGCGTCAGGATTGGACAAATGCCCGTGGGAATGCGCTATCCTGTCGCGTAGAAACTTTGGGTAGACCGAATTGGACAGCATCTCCGGGTCATAATTGGATTCCACCGCGATCAGGTTTGCTTCCTTCGCCAGAGCGGATATCGACTGGTCATACGAACCCATATCGCTCGCGAAGAATATCCCCCGGTTCTCCCGCCGGATAACAAACCCGAACGTATTCACCGCGTCATGCGGCACCTGAAACGGCATTATCCGAAGGTCTTTCCACTTCAGCGTCTTTCCCTCTTCGAGAGGATAAAACGTCCCCTCGCTAATCCCTAATTTCATCCAGCTCTTTTTATTAATAAATACGGGAATCTTCAAATTCCGTAATATACTTCTCAACCCTCTTACATGGTCGCTATGCTCGTGCGTAATCAGTATCGTCCCGATGTCACTGGGATCCCGCCCTATTCCGGCAAGAAAATCCCGCAGCATCGTATATGAGATACCGGCGTCAATTAACAGGGACGACTCCTCGGTCTCGATATAAAAACAGTTCTGCTTACTGCCGCTCGACAGACTGATAAATTTTATCATTTGCCGAGCAAACCGTTCACAAAAACCGCCACATCATTCAACGCCTGCTTTTTATCGTCCGCATTATCAAGAATCAGTTTCATCACCGCGGAACCGACAATCCCGCCGTCCGCATGTTCGCACATTTTAAGGAACATTTCCCTCGTACTAATACCGAATCCCGCATAAACGGGTTTACCCGCGATCTGCTTCACCGAAGCCAGTTTCGCGAGAGATTCCTCAGGTATCCGGTCGCGCACCCCCGTGGTACCGAATAAATTAACATAGTAAATAAAGCTGCCGGAATACTCCGAGATTTGCCGAATGCGCTCTTCCCCGGAGTTAGGAAAAGCCAGCAGAATAGGATCCAACGAATTGTTTTTCAAATCGTTAAAAACCGGTCCGCCCTCCTCTATAGTCAAATCGGGAAACACCACGCCTTCAATCCCAGTTTCCTTACTCTTATCGATGAGCTTCGATATCCCGTAGGTATAAAGAGGTGAAAAATAGCTCATCAGGTACAGCGGTATCCGAATATCTTTCTTAATCGCCGAAAGCGCGCGAAAAACCAGGTCTATGTTTGTCCCGCGATCGAGCGAAAACATCGACGCTTTCGCGATAACCGGGCCGTCGGCGACAGGATCCGAGTACGGGATTCCCAACTCGATCGCCGATACCCCGCAATGCTGCAGGGTCAATATCGCGTCCAGCGTGAATTCCATATCCGGGTAACCCGCGGTTATGTAAACAATCAGCCCTTTTTTAGTAAAGTCTATCGGCATCCCCATCCCCAAAACAATTCCGCATTTATTATAATATCTTCCAAATAAAAATCAATACTTTTATTATAAATATTATAAAGTATTTTCATCATTATTTCAACTATCTAATAGAATTAACTTTATTTAGCCGCGCCCGCAGGCTTTAGACTCTTCAGATACTCCGCGACATCGTCGTTACCGGCCCCAACTGCGATATCCAACGCAGTTAACCCGTGCTTATCCTTCATCCACGGGTCGAGACCTATCGACACTAGGTATTTTACCACTTCAACGTCTTCAATACCGTGAAAGATGCTTTCTCCATCGGTACCCTTATTATCAATCTCCGCTCCGCTATCGACAATCATTTTAATGATGTCCAGATTCTCGCCCTTGACGGCGTATTTAAACGGGGTCTGTCCCGCGAAGTCGGTGAGATTCTTATTCAATCCAATACCCAGTAAATACTTAACAACGTCCGCGTTATCCCAGTAACAGGCCTCATGTATGGGATAAGTACCCTTGACAGGCTCGCGGTAGGTAAGCGACGCTCCGTGCTCAAACAGATACTTGACGATATCGACGTCACCGACCGCGCATGCGTCGAAAAGCGGCGTCCGTCCCTTCCCGTCCATAGCGTCGATTTCCGCGCCTTTTTCCACAAGCATCTTCACCATATTAAAATCGTCTTTCAGGCACGCCGTATGCAATACCGAGATATTAAATTCATTACTGTTAATGTATTCCTTTACCTTGACGTCAGCGCCCATATCGATAAAGAATTTCGCTATTTCCGTATTCTCCGTGCTCACAGCGAGATGTAAAAGAGAATCTACCCCCATGTTGCCGGTATTCACGCCGGTATTGGTCATTAGTATCGCCCTTACCTTCGTGATATCCTTCGCCTCAATCGCGGTGTCCAGTTCGGATTTCGTACAACCAATCACTATAAAAAATGCAAAAATGATTCCTAAAAATCTCACAATACCTCCAAAAATAAAAAGGGGGGAAGCGAACTTCCCCCCAATTGGTTTAAAAGATAGACATTTCAGTTTCGATATCGAACAGGTGAGATTTCTTCATATCGAAGATAGTTTCCCTGTTGGTATCGCCGATATGGATGACCACTGACGGATCGTACTTAGCGACATAAGGATGATTCGCGGTAGTGAAGTAGACCTGCTCTTCCGAACCGAGATGTTCCACGATTTCGACGTTGGCGATAGCCTTGTTCCCGTCGACCTGATCGCTGTACATCGAAGGATCATAAATATCCTCAGGGCGGATACCGAATGTTGCGTGGCGGCCGATCTGGGGTCTCGCTTTTTCAGCGTAATCGGAAGGAAGTTTCAACTGGAAATCGCCCATATCAAGCAGGACGTTCCCGCCGGATTCCTTCACTTCGCAATCGATGAAGTTCATAGGAGGAGTCCCGATAAAGCCGGCGACAAACTTATTGATCGGTTTGCGGTAGACTTCGATAGGGCTTCCGACCTGCTGAACCAGCTTGTTATTCATTACGACAATCTTATCGCCCATGGTCATAGCTTCGAGCTGATCGTGCGTAACATAGATTGTGGTAACTTTAAGACGAGCATGAATCTTAATCAGTTCAGCGCGCATCTGCACACGCAGTTTCGCGTCGAGGTTCGACAACGGTTCGTCGAACAGGAACACTTTGGGTTTGCGGACAATGGAACGACCCACTGCCACACGTTGGCGCTGACCGCCGGAGAGAGCCTTCGGTTTTCTCTGAAGGTATTCCTTCAGACCGAGGATTTCAGCGGCTTCGTTCACACGCTTCTTGATCTCTTCCGTGGGATAGTTGCGCAGTTTGAGACCGAACGCCATATTCTCTTCCACCGTCATATGAGGATAAAGAGCGTAGTTCTGGAATACCATGGCGATATCGCGATCTTTCGGGGGCTTGTTGTTCACAACCACCCCGTCAATCAAAATTTCACCGTCAGTAATTTCTTCGAGACCTGCCACCATGCGTAGTGTCGTCGACTTCCCGCATCCGGACGGTCCGACCAGTACGACGAACTCCTTGTCCTTAATTTCAAGATTTACGTCCTGAACCGCTACAACGTTCCCTTCGTAAACCTTGCTGACGTTCCTGAGAAATACCTCAGCCATCTATAGCCTCCTAAAGTTTTTTGCATTGGATGTGTTTCGCAAATACTTTCTCTTGTACGACTTATTTTAACGTAAAATTATTTTTGGTCAATACTTTTCTTGAAATTTAACGATATTTTTATCTTTTTTTATTACCTTATCCGCATGGTTTAATTATTCTATTAATTTATTAGTCCATATACTAAATATTTTCTTATTTTAGTGCCGATAATTAAGATAATATAACCGTCCTAGCACGGGAGGCGTGTTTTGATATACCTGATTTCCATAAAAAAATACCTGTTTACCTTTCTGAAAGTACTCATTTTCGTGGTCGTTATTCTATTACTCTACTTTCTGGAAGTGATGACGTATGAGAAATATGCCGGTAATCCTAATTTTATCACCTCATCCATCGTGAATTACCTGACCGTCCTGTTTTTCTCCCTCCCGTTCCTTCAGGTCGCGTCGACAGTGCTCTTCTTCGGTTTCAGTATCACGTTCGATAAGCTCCTGCTCTACCGCATACTTCCGATTATCGGGGGGATAAACGCCGTACTGCTCATCGTATTCTTCGTAGTAGATATCAATTTTCAGAAAGCGACTCCTCCCAAGAGCTTCGCAGTGCCGTGTACTATCCACGAAGGCCATATCAATCCCGTCAATCAGTATAATATTTATGTCATCAATATGCTCGATACCAAAATCAGGGAAGGGATGCTGTTCTATAAGAATACCTACTTCATCAATAGCGGAAAGATACAGGACGATCGTATCATACTGGATTCCTCGAAAGCGATCGGCGCGGGCGGAGTATATAATAAGAACAGTCATTTCTCGATACCGATAAACGAGCCGGTGGTACGTCTGCCGGAATCAGGCATTTCTTCATTCCTGATAAACAGTTACCTCGATACCATCCAGCGTATCCGCCATATCTTCAAGACCGCTTTTTTCTCGACAGGGTTATTCGTCTCGATACTGGCGATCCTCCTGCTGAGCGTGGGTTTCTTCGGGATTGTCGGGAGCGTCAGCTTCTTTATGAACGAGAAACAGATTTATATCCTTTCCACATGCGCGCTCGTAGTCGTATCGTTCCTGTTCTACTACTCGCTGCCCTACTTCCTAAGTCTAGTCGAGGTTATCAAATTAGGGATAAAAAGCCCGTTCGGGAGTCTGTTCCTGCCGAGTCTTTTTGTCGGCATCTTCGCGGGACTAATCGGATTCGGATTACTCCAGCTCAAAGATATACTTATGAAACGGTCTAAAGGAGCCATGTAATGAAAAAAGTACCGAAATTCCTGTTATTCCTCACGGGACTTTTAATCTTCACCTTTTTAGCATCGCTGATTTATCATCTCAGGGTGGATAAGGCCGACCAGACATGGCTGCTCTATACGATCATGCTCGATATAGTACGTTTTCTGCCGTTAATCACCCCGTTAAGTATCATTTGGAGTCTCGTATTCCGCGGCACCGGGCAAGGGACTCAGGGTGAAAAAGTGGGCTTTCTGTTCTCATTCTTCTTTTATGTGATTTTTACCGCCGCCGCGGCATTCGCTATCAACGAGATGCTGCTCCCCTATCTCTATGAATCGGCCTCCTCGACCACTCACCTCACCCAGATGAAAGAAAAACTTACCCCGTCCCTCAAGGGGATTACCTATGATAAATTCGAATACGGCGAGCTGAAGAACCTGAGATACTTCCTCTCCAAAGACAACGTTGCGTTTATGATGGGGCGTGTCGCGGTCACGTTCGACAGGTTATATAAGGCCGGGCCGTACTTCTATATGGAAGGCGTGCGCTTCATGGGATTCGATAAGAATAATAAACTCAATTATATTATTAACGCCGGATACGGGAAGTATTCCGATGGGAAAATACTGCTTCTCAATTCGAAGTTTATCGAGTATAAGGGCGGGAGTATCTCCAAAGATATGAACATGGCTGACTCGAAAAGCGTCCCGATTATTTACAGTATGGACGCTATCTACAATCTTTCCAATCCGGTCAAAGAAATCAGCATGCTCGATATTATCCTGAATAGCGATTATGTCTTCGAATCGAAGTACAATTTCTTCCAGGTCGGAAATCTCATATTTAATAAAATATCATACTATATAATTTTAGTGGTGCTTCTGATATTTTCATCCTCGGCGGGTTTCGCGTTCCGTAACCAGCGCCCGGTATCGATTCGCGACATCTTTCAAGCGGTATCCTTCTACCTTGTCTCATTTATCGTGACTGCGTTTAGTCTGGATATGCTGATTAGATTAGCGAATATGATCTATTCGATGGCGCTCTGACCGTTTCTCGCTATCCTGACATCCTCATACATCGATAAATTGTTCGAGAATACTAACGATGTGCTTGTATCATGAATTTCCGAATGATCTTTACTGTTCAGCGAATCGGAAAACGCGCTAAAAATATTCCCCAATAATATTCCGTACATCAGTAATGTGAGGACGGCGACAGTCACGATCATAATCAAGCTTACAAAATTCGGTGCTTTCTTTCGGCTCATTTTTTCCTCCTGTTCCGCGCCCGACCAACCCATATTATTAGTTTACCCCCATTTTCACGCTTTTCAAGTAAATATAAAAATATTCCAATCCTCGATATTTTATGACGGATATGCTAAAATAATATTCTATCCCAGCACTGGAGGCTTAAAAATGAACGAATCAATCCTGAATAAAATCCGCGAATGGACGTCCGCTCCCTACGATCAGGACACGATCGCGGAGATAAAGTCTTTAGCCGCCGCGAATAACGAGGCGGAATTGACCGACCGTTTCTACCGCGACCTCGAATTCGGCACAGGCGGACTTCGCGGTGTGCTCGGCGCCGGATCGAACCGTATGAATATCTACAATGTCCGTAAGGTCACACAGGGCCTCGCGAATTATATCCTCCGCAACAACGGCGCTCCGATGGGTGTCGTGATCGGACGGGACTCCCGTCACCAGTCAGATCGTTTCGCGGAAGCCGCTGCGGGTGTGTTTACCGCCAACGGGATAAAGGTTTACTACTACGACGATATCCACCCTACCCCGACCGTCTCGTTCGCGATCCGCCGCCTTTCGGCGATCTGCGGGATAATGATTACCGCGTCGCACAATCCCAAGGAGTATAACGGTTATAAGGTATTCTGGGACGACGGCGCGCAGGTCACCCCTCCCCACGATACCGCGATTATCGACGAGGTAAAGAATGTGTCCGACCTTTCGATGGTCAAGGTAATGCCGTTCGATCAGGTAAAATCCTCGCCGCTCTTTCAAGTAATCGATTCGGAAGTCGACCCCATATTCTACGCGAAGACCAAGTCGCTTTCCATACATCCCGAAGTTATCCCCGCCGCCCCGGTGAAAATCTGCTACTCACCGTTGTACGGCACGGGATATAAAATGGTACCCGCCGCATTGAAGGAATTCGGCTTCAAGGACATCCTCATGGTCGCGGAACAGTCCGTCCCTAACGGCGATTTCCCGACTACGCCCAAGCCCAACCCTGAGGAAATCTCCGCGATGCAGATGGGCATCGACTGCGCGAAGAAGAATGCCGCGGACGTGTTTATCGCAACCGACCCCGACGCCGACCGTATCGGCGCGGTACTCCGAAAGAAGGACGGCTCCTACCTCCTTCTCAACGGCAACCAGATCGCGACCCTGTTGGTCTATTATATCACCTCCGAACTGAAGAATACGGGAAAGATGCCCCCCAACCCCCGGATGGTCTCGACTATCGTGACCACCGACCTGATATTCGCTATCGCCGAATCGAACGGGGTCAAGACCTACTCCACCCTGACGGGCTTCAAATGGATCGGATTGATTACGCGCGGGTTCGCTAAAACGGGTGAAACATTTATATTCGGGTGCGAGGAGAGTCACGGTTATAACGCGGCGGATTTCGTGCGGGATAAGGATGCGGTGAACGCGTCGTGCCTGTTCGCTGAGATGACGGCCTACTACGGATCGAAGGGCTTATCGGTCGCCGAAGTCCTCGATAATATCTATACGGAATACGGTTACTACCGCGAATCGCAGGTGTCGATCACGATGAAGGGGATGGACGGCGCGGAGCAGATTAACGGTCTGATGCGCCGGCTGCGCGCGGAAACTCCTAAGAAGGTGGGGAGTTACGACGTGCTGACGGTTACCGACGTACAGAACAGCACGCTTCTCGATATGAAAACCAACTCCACTTCCCCGATAGAGCTTCCCAAATCGAACGTGATATTGCTCCATCTGTCGGATAAAGCGAAGGTGGTCGCGCGCCCGTCGGGAACCGAACCAAAAATCAAGTTCTATTTCACCACTTACGGTAAATCCGCCGCGGATTCCCTCGCCGATGTGAAGGCCCGCACCGAATCGGCGCATGAAGCGCTCAAGAAAGATTTCCTCGCATCGCTCGGTCTCCGGGAGGGATAAATTTTGAAACCGCGCGTCCTGAATTTATCGCATCTATTTTTACTGCCGCTGTTGTCGATACTTATACTATCGGGATGCGATAAGAACGGGACGGAATCACCCCACCCGAAAAGCTGGCAGGTGTTTCTGGGCGAGTACGAAAGCGCCATCAACGACTACCTATCACTCGTCCTGACCGATACGAATATGACCGACCCCGGTAAAATAAACATGCTCCTGCTGACTATCACCAATATGCAGTCGATGGCGCCGAAGATAGCCGAAACACTCACGGAAAAGGAATTACAGGATTTCCTGCTGCGCTACGGGAAAATCAGTACGCGTCTCTCAGAATCGGCGAAATCCCCATAAAAAAAGCCCCTCCGAAAAGGGGCTTAATGTCAATTGGTAATTGTCATTGCCTGCTCATCGCAGTGACGGAAAATAGTTGAATTTCCGTCTTCGTCAACACACTCCGCTGAGAAACTTTATCGATTATCATATCGTTTATTCTACGGTTATATCCCAGGAATTCTCCCACAGGCCATGCACGTTACAGTAGGATGATGCTATAATAGCGCCGGATTTTTCCGTCTTGAATACGAGCGATACGTCGGGCTCGGTATAAACCGTGCTGGTATCCGCGCCGTTCGCGGAAGCCCCGTGAGCGGTAAACTCGAACTTACCGAGAAGATAGGGAAACTTATCGTCATTGCCCTTAAAGTACACCTCTATAGAGGAAATATGATGCGCGGTGGTGTTCGGATGCGCGATTTCCGCTCCGGTAATCACGCGAACTTTCACTTTCTCCCCTTTTTTCGCCGATTTAGGCGCTTCGATAGCGGGAATGTGTTTCTCCGTCTTCCAATCAGCGGACTGGATTAATTCTCCGATTTTCATGGTTGCCTCCTTAGAACGCTAAAAACTTATCTTTCTTGGCTTTGCAGACCGGGCACTCGTCGGGAAGATCTTCCCCGATATGGGTGTACCCGCAGACCGGGCAGATATAGACCTTACCGATCTCCCAATCCTTCCCTTTCTCGACATGCGACTTCGCCTTCTTATAATAATCGTAATGGATTTTCTCGGCTTCGATGGCGTAATGTATCGATTTAATCGCGCCGTCCTCCCTCTGGAGCTTCGCTATAGCGTCATACGCGGGGTACATCTCCTGAACCTCGAAATTCTCTCCCCCCATAGCGGCGTCAAGATTTTCAGCGGTCTTGTTCACATATCCGAGATTCTTCGCGTGATTGGATGCGTGAACCTGCTCGGCATAGGCTATCGCCTGAAATAAACGGGCGACATTGGCGAATCCCTCTTTCTTCGCGGTTTCGCTGAAGTTCAGGTATTTCATATGCGCCATCGATTCACCGGCAAACGCCTCTCCCAACGATTTTTTCGTCATTTCCTTCATGGTCAATCCTCCTATTTCTTATATTGTCAATAGGAATTAATTTAATCAATAATATTATTTTTGTCAAGATAAATAATGATATACTAATGTAAAAAACGGGGCCGCTCTTGCGGCCCCTGATGAATTATTTCTTACCTATTCCTTTAAACGCCGATTCGACAGTCTTCGGGTTTTCCACTTTCGTCAT
>Ga0154540_1182_pt9 | contig 14313 bp, 12 predicted proteins | sample RifGroF1_FD_105683 | JGI IMG/M metagenome (GOLD analysis project Ga0154540, IMG submission 105683) | Spirochaetes bacterium GWF1_49_6 | reverse complement strand
CACGGGACATGCACGCGGAGTACGGCGACGAAACCCTGCACGCGATGGAAGTCGAGGAGATTATCGAGAAGGAGTCCCCGTTTATCGATAAGTACGCCGAGGAATTCGAGAAGAACGGCATCGACCGGATGGTCATCAAGTAAGCGTACCTGCATCGTAATGCAATAATAAGGCGGCCTCTTTCGAGACCGCCGTTTTTTTACTTCTTTTTCGCGATATAGAATACATATCCGTACCATTCCCGGTACTTTTCAAACAACTTATACTCATGCCGTTCCATCGCGTAGTATTCCCGCGCGTCGGGGTCGTCATGGTGCCGACGCAGCATATCATCAATCCGCCCCTTCATCGGGTCGTAGTATGCGAACCAATCGGCGTCAGGCAGTGCAAAATGCGCGACCGGTCCATATCCCGCCGCGTCCAGTTTCTCCAAGCAATGCCCGATCGTGTCAATTCCCGGGTACTCCGCGTTCCAGAAATCCCTGATCTCCTTGGGCGCGCCGGGTTTCAGCCATGACGCCTCCGATACCGCGAGATATCCGCCCGGTTTCAGGAAACGACGGAATTCACGGACGCCGCGATCGAACCCGATATTATAGATCGCGCCCTCCGACCAGATCAGGTCGAACGATTCCGCCGGAAAATCCATCTCGCCCATGGACATATTCCGTATAGTAAACCTGTCCGCATAACTCCTTACTTCGATGTTTCGGCGCAGGAGATCGAGGAACGGCTGGTGCAGGTCGATCGCGGTCACCCTCGCCGGACAAAGCCGCGCGAGTTCGAGGGTCTGCCAACCCGGTCCGCATCCTATATCAAGAATTACAGAATCACTACTTATTCCCTTAATGTATGAGAATGCCTTCCGCGTGGTTTCCAGACTGCCGGGCCCCTCCCGTGTCTCGCCGTTATGTACTTCAAAAAACAGATCCCATCGTTCCATCATCGTCCTTCCTTCCCGCGCTTCTCGATCTCGCGCTGGAGCTTTCCTATCTTTTTCCACTTCTCTTTATCCTCGCGCATCAGGTTCGTATCGCTCAGGCGTTCGAGATACCGGATCTCCCGCCGCTGTTTGATATAGTTCTCGTAATGACCCCGCTTGACCGTCCCATCCTCCAACGCCGCCATCACCGCGCACCCGGGTTCGTTCGTATGCGAACAGTCGCTGAAACGGCATCCCCGGGCAATTTCCACAATATCGGCGAACGAGTTCCCGAGCGCGCTCTCATCCGCCCATAGCTCGATCTCGCGCAGTCCGGGAGTGTCGATCACAATCCCGCCGTTCGGCAGGATGGTCATCTCGCGCGTAGACGTGGTATGCCGGCCCTGCGAGGTTTTAGTATGCACCTCTCCGGTCGCCATAGCTGCCCCGCCGGAAAGCCGGTTCAGCAGAGTGGTCTTCCCCCCCCCGGACGAGCCGATGAACACGGCGGTTTTTCCGGGCGCGATCACCCTCTCCAATGCGTCCAACCCGTCTCCGGTCTCCGCGCTCACCGCGAGGACATTTACCCCCGTCGCGGCGCATTCGGTCTCCGCGAGCAATGCTTCCCAATCGCCGCGGACATCACGCTTATTCAGCACCACCAACGGCTCAGCGCCGCTGTTCCATGCGAGCGTCAGATACCGTTCGACCCTGCGGGGATTCCACTCCAGGTCGAACGCCCCTACGATGATGACCGTATCCATATTCGCGCAAATGACCTGTTCCGCGAACCCCTTGCCGGGCGATTTCCGGGAAAGTTTCGTCCGGCGCGGCAGAATACCATGCACCAGCGCGGCATGGGTATTTTGCTCACGGGTCAGCGCCGCCCAATCCCCTGTCACCGGATAATCTCCGTTAGCCTCGCACTCCGCGCGCAGTTTCCCGGTGAGTACGGCGTTCTCCTCGCCGTTCTCCCCCGCGATAGTGAAACTATTATAATACGCGCGGGATATCCTCGCTGGATACGCGCCGTCACGTTTGAATAATTCGAAGGAATCCCTGAAAAAGGGACTCCATCCTAACCGGTCGATAGTCATGATTCGATTCCTCCATAAGAATGCACGTCACACGGCGGAGAAACCGTTAAAGAAGGGAATGATGAGAAAAGTGAAAGAGCCTTCTTGTAAGGATTATTGACAGACTGGAAATTACAGTCACTGCGAGATGCAGCGCATCGAAGCAGTCTATATAATATAGTTTGCTGTAATAACAATACCGTTTGTCAACTCTCCCTGAACGGTGTCCTCCGTCAGAACCCAACCACGCGGGTTAAAACTCGAATTATTCGGACACTCATCTACTGCTCCTCTGTTTATTTGATAAGGGCGGTTCCCCCCTGCGGGGACTGACGTAAAAACTATCACCTTTTTTAACATTAATAATGATATATCTTTAAAATACGCCCAACGGTCACATCATAAACTGAGTCTTTAGAAGTGACCATAAATAATTGTATTCCCGGCGGGAGAATCTGTCAAGAGAATCCCGGTATCGGCGGCTATTTTTTTTCCCCATGACGTGCTCCGCGAAACGCCTCTAACTCCGGTCATAGGAACGTTCGATGTTAGGCGGGAAGAAGCACGCGGGGAGTTCGGCGCTCCGTCGATGGTACTCCACGTATTCGCAGCAAAGCCCCTTCCGTTCGCATGACGGATAACTACAGGTACAATTTTTCAAATTCCGGCTTTTTCCACATTCCGTCGCCGCACTCCTTTTTAAAATCTGGAGGTAACCATTATATATATCAAAAAACCGCCCCGTACATCCCGCCAACTCTAATTCCAAGTTATATTTATGCCGAATATTATTATAGTCCATAGAAGGATGCGGCATGAAGTATATCTACCTTGTTATTTTTAATCTGATAGCGTTCTACGTACTTTTCGCTTTCTCGTTCAGCCAGGGAGGGATTATCGATAATCTTGAGAAGATCGATAAAATCTACCGTATGGAGCACGAGAAGAAGAAGCTGCAGGTCGAGCTTGAAAATATGCGCCTTCAACTGACGCACCTCAAGCACCTGTCCGAGCCCGACCCGAACTTGCTCGCGCTGAACGGGAAAAAACTACCATCGACCGTGATTTTCCGTTACGACGAGGAGTATGTAAACGACCAGATCAAGAACACGTTCCCCGAATCCGATTTCAGCTTCATTAAATACCGCCTGTTCCTGATCGGCGGGGTAGCGGTGCTGATCATACTGGCCGGGAATATTTTCCTGGTTGCCGGGATGAGGCCCGCAGTATGAATATCATCCTCGTAGGGTACCGCGGTACCGGCAAGACCACGCTCGGCAGGGAACTCGCCGGCAAACTGGGATACCGCTTTATCGATACCGACGAGGAAGTCGTGCGCGCGAACGGGAAAACTATCCCGGAGATATTCGCGGAGTACGGCGAACCGCGTTTCCGGGAGATGGAGAGCGCGGCGCTCGCGAATGTCACATCGGGAGACAACGCGGTGATTTCCACGGGCGGCGGAATTGTCCTCGACGAGGGAAACCGCCGGATGATTATGGAACGGGGCTTCCGCGCGTACCTGACCGCGTCCCCCGAAGTGATATTCCAACGGATACACCGGGATTCGAACCGTCCGTCCCTGACCGGGAAGGCGCCGATGGACGAGATCAGGGAGCTTTTAGATAAACGCCGCGCGTTCTATGAAGAAGTCGCGGAAGTAGTGATAGACACCGGGAAAACTCCGCTCGCGGAATGCGTTCGGATGATTCTGAATAAAGTCGGAATATAGGCGGGGGTATGTCGAGAATTTACTTGGGGATAAAAATCTTTCTATTCGTGGTGCTGATTGTGTTTCTTGTCAACATCGTGGTCTTCGAATCGATCCAGCAGGGCAAGACGATCGCGGACAGCAATCCCGTATCCGGCGCGGTCATATCGGTGTACCTCGGCATCAGGGGATTTTTCCTGAACGACCCCTATTTTAACGAGACTATCGCGCAGGTGACGGAATTCGAGACCAATATGAATAAACTGATGATAGAACGCTCCCATACGCTGGAAAAATACACCACCGACCAGCGCTTCTACGACCAGATTTTTTATTATTGCGTCTCGCGGGAACTGACCGAGATCGGCGACCTTACCCATGAATACTTCGCCCCCTACGCCGATTTCAAAGACCTGATTATTATCGATAAAAAGCTGAACGTGATCTATAAATCGGGGTCGGAAAGTTTCCAGATCGAGTTTTACGAATTCACGAACCGGATCATCGCCATGAACTTTAAGAACCTGTACGGCCTCATCAGGAAGGGTGAAGACCCGTTCCTCGACTTCGACTTCGAAGTGATCGCCCTGTACGATTTCAGCGCGCTCACCGAACTGATAAAAAGCAACCCTATGCCCGCGTTCATCTATATCGGCGATACGCTGATACGTAACGACAGCTTCTCGATCGACGAATTCCGCCAGTACAAGGAGCAGTTACAGACGAAGGACGAGATATACACCGGGTTCAATATCCTGAAAAAGATACCCCTGAAAGCCGGGGAATTCACCATCGGGTACGCCGGAGTCGTCTATCCGTCGCGGAGCTTCATCAGCTACCTCCTCCTGTTCCTGAAACTGGCGCTTTTCTGCGCAATGGGCGTATTTATCTATTTTATCGACCGGCGGGTATCGGCCTATTTAAAATCGGAGACAACCCTGCTGAAGAAAGAAAATAAGAATGTAGTCATAGATATTCCGAAAACCGCCAAGATGGCGGACGAGGAAGAGATGGCGGACGAGGAAAAAACCGATCGTAATCTCGAATGGATCGAGCATTATATCGGGCAGTCGGAGCATGAGAAATGAAGCTGATGCGAAATTTCATTTCGCTGATTATACTTTCGGCCGCCGCTATCCCGCTGATCGCGCTGGAATGGGGCGAGAACGATATCATTAAATTCAAACCCGAGACGGGAAATCCCTACGCGTTATTTCTCGACTACGATCATCTTTCCGTGAAGGGCGAATGTATTTACGCGGCCGATCCCACCAACTCGTGGGTCAGGTCATACGACATTTTTACCGGAGTCGATTTTCTGCCGCATAGCGCATTCCTGAATATAAAAAATACCTCCACCGATTCCTATGTTACATTGATCGTTAGGGATTCCGTCAGCGACGAGATACTCGCGAAGAAGGACTTCGCGCAGACCGGGTTTCTCAGCCTGACGAATATATTTAAAAAGGAAATCTATCTGATGATCGAGTTCCACGGGACTAATCTGGAACTTTTCTCCTTCGGGCTGAAACGTATCCCGCGTGAGGTTATCCGCCCGGAGGAATTCACCCTAGGGCCGGAGCTATGTTTCTACGGCATCACGAACCTCACGATCAATATCAACCTGAGAATCCCGTCGGTAATCGATATGATAGTATACGACGAATACGGCACGATTGTGCATTATGTGCAAAAGCAGCAGAAACTTCCCCAGGGGTATTATGAGTTTTACTGGAAGCCGGAGGACGAGAAGAATAAAAATATCCTGAAATCGGGATCGTACTTTATCTATATCCGCGCGAAATCCATCGACGGGAAAACCATCGAACTGTCGAAGAAATTCCTCTTTATCAAAAACTAACCTGCTATTCGGGGCTAATCCTTCAGCAGGATATACGAAAACTTTTCCTCGGTAGGGTTCTCTATCGCGATCATCACGATATTTTTATCGGCCACACTTTCCGCGACCACCCCCTGGGAATTCCATGCCTCAATCTCGTTAATCGCCTTATACTTGTACTTGGTGTTCTGCACGGGATTAAATAAATACAGTGTCTCGATTTTATCCTTAACCTGATAATACAGGATATTATCCTCGAGGAAACGTTCGAATTTATAGTTAGGTTTTACGCCGGAGAAGTCCTTCAATGTCTCGTTCTTCGCGACATTTTTCATCACCCCGCCCGAACTCGCGAGATAATAATTATATGTCCCCGACGAATCGATCAGGAGTCCATTGAAGGGGGTTGTGTTGACCGATTTGTTGGTAATATTGAGGGAGACCACTCCTTTTTTCGCGGCGATAAGAATATAGTTGCCGAATATGTCGAACTCCACCAGATTGTCCACAATCCAATCCTTACTGACGGGCGAGAGGATATTTTCCGGCCGTACCCCGATATTGGGATCGTCGTTCCGTTTATTGAAATCGACCGTCCAGAAGTTCTCCTGATTATTCATAATCAGGATACTGCCGTACCATACGGCGGATTCGATCCCGTTGGCGTATGCGACAAACTCCCCGCGTTCGGTCACATAGACCGCGGCGGATTTTTTTGTCCCGCATTGAAAACTCATCACGAAATATTTATCGTCCGCCGTGAAATCGATGGAATAGATATACGCCTTCTGGTGATCGAACACCCCGACAAACATGCTCTTCCCGTTCTTAATATTCACGACACGGTACGAATAGCTGTCCGTCCCGTTGGTGTACGCCCCCTCGAGAAGGAAGTACTCTCCGCCGTACGACGGGTAGATCGCATTGATGGAACCGACGTCCAGCGCCGATACCACCTCATGAGTCACAATGTCGGTCTTGTAGATGTAGTTGTTATAGTAATAGACGAGATAGTTCTTCCCGCTCTCGGCATAGATGCGCTCGGAGAGGATGACCTTCTCCTTGACATTGGGCGCGCCCGCGGGAACCGGGGCTATCGCCGGCTTGGAAATCCACCCCCGGAGCCATCCGTTGGATATCAGGTAGAAATCCCCCTGCTCCTTTTCTATCTTGACACTCATCCCTACCTGCAGGTATCCCATCGGGGATTCCACCATCGGGTTTTTATAGATCGGCGCGTTGATTTCGTTGACAGTGGCGTTCGCGGCCAATGCCGCGTTGGCGAACACCGCGAGGAATATCAGGCTACTCAGCAGGTTTCTCATATCCGCATCCTTCCTTTAGACAAATTAGTTTTGTTTCCCCTTTCTCGCGCTTATTAAAAAGAACGCTGCCGTCGTTAGGACAGGATTCCTTCGACGGTTCTAGGAATGTGGCGAAATCGCACTCCGGATACGTCGAGCATCCGTAGAAATATTTCCCTCTACCGCCCTTTTTCTTGACTACCTGCCCGGTCTCGCACTTGGGGCATCTCCCCAGCGGTAACGGTTTGGCGTTCCGGCAATCCGGCCACCCGGAACACGCGAGAAAATACCCGAAGCGTCCGAGCTTCTTCAGCATCTTTTTCCCGCATTTCTCGCAGACGAACTCGGTCTCTTCGTCGAAACTCCCCTTCAGGTTATCTATCTGTTCGTAGGCCTTAGTCAGTACATGGGTGAACGGTTCGTAGAAATGGCGGACGACTCCCTTCCATTCCTTGCCGCCCTCCTCCACCTCGTCCAGCTCGTCCTCCATCTTCGCGGTAAATCCCACGTTGATGAGGTCGGGGAAATTATCTACGAGGAGTTTATTCACGACCCGTCCGAGTTCGGTCGGGGTAAGGCTCTTGCCGGACTTCATTATATAATAACGCTTGGTGAGGGTAAATATAGTCGGGGCGTAGGTGGACGGCCGCCCGATACCGAGTTCCTCCATCGTCTTGACCAGCGACGCGTCCGTATAACGCGGAGGGGGTTCGGTAAACTTCTGATCCTTATCGATCTTCGTCACTGTCAGTTCGTCGCCCTTCTTGAGGTCGCGCGGGAGCATCTTCTCCTTCTTGGTCTTGGAGAACTGGTACACCGCCTGGTATCCCTCGAACACCGTATGGGAATCGGACGCGGTGAACAGCTTATCGCCGTTTTCTATCTCGATAGTATAAGTCTCGGTCTGCGAGGGAGTCATCTGGGATGCGACAAACCGCCGCCAGATGAGGTTGTATAATTTATATTGGTCGGGTGTCAGGTAGCTCTTTATTTTATCGGGGTGGAGAGCCACATCACTCGCGCGGATAGCCTCATGGGCGTCCTGCGCGGACTTCTTGTTCGCGTAGAAATTCGGCGTATCGGGCAGGAATCCCTTATCGAAATTGTCCGTGATATATTTCCGCACCGCCTCCATCGCTATCGGGGAAACACGGGTCGAATCGGTACGCATATAGGTGATAAGACCCGTGCGGGTGCTGCCGAGGTTAATACCCTCGTAGAGCTCCTGCGCGATCATCATCGTACGGATGGACGAGTACCCGAGGATATTATTCGCGGCCTGCTGGAGCGTACTGGTGATGAACGGGGGCAGGGCTTTCCTGCTCTGCTGACGCACCGCGATATTGCCGATTGACGACTTCCCGGCGAGGGTTTCCTTCTCGATACGGTCGGCTGTCTCCTGATTGGGTATCTCCGCCTTCTTCCCGCCGATTTTCGACAGTTCGCCGATCAGGGCGTGCTTCTTCGATTTGAAATGTCCCTTGATCTCCCAGTATTCCACCGGGACGAATTTATCGATCTCGTCTTCGCGTTCGCAGATAATCCGTAACGCGACCGACTGCACGCGTCCGGCGGAGAGCTTGGACTTGACTTTCTTCCATAGGAGAGGGGAGAGCTGGTAGCCGAACAGGCGGTCGATCACACGGCGCGACTGCTGGGCGTTCACGAGACGGGTATCGATTTCAATGGGATGATTGATCGCCTCGAGGACGGCGGGCTGGGTGATCTCCTCGAATTTGATACGGCGTATCGGCACCACGCGGTTCTTTATCTTGGATAGCACCTTCTCGTTCATATGGTTACGGATATGGTACGCGATCGCCTCACCCTCACGGTCGGGGTCGGACGCGAGTATGATTTCGGACGCGTTCTTCGCGGCGTCCCGCAAATCCTTCATTACCTTCGACTTGTCCCTCATCACGATGTAGTCAGGCTCGAACGTCTCGAGATTGACACCCATACGGGAACGCGGCAGGTCGATCAGATGCCCCACCGAGGCCTTGACCTCATAACCCGAGCCGAGGTATTTCTTTATCGTATCCGCTTTCGACGGCGATTCCACTATAACCAGCTTTTTCAGATGCGCCGTCTTTTTTTTAGCGGATGCTTTCTTTTTAGTATCGGCCATTAAACCATGCCTCCCGGGTGATGACTTTCTTCTATAATATAAGAAGATATTTTACTCGATATGAACCTGAAAATCAAGTTTTATTATAGAATAAGGTAAAATGAAACACCCGCGAGCCAGGCCCGCGGGTGTTAGGCGAATGAGAAGCGGTTTTTTTCATGTTCATAAACGCCGGATCTATAGAAAGGGGGTGTTTTCGCTGTCATTAAATTAGACGGGAATTATAGGAAACGGTTAGAAGATTTAAGAATTTTATAGTTTCAGGTAGAGCTTTTTTTTATCGAGGAATACCGCGAACAGGATATTGATCCCCAGATTGAAAGAAATCCACAGCAGCGCGATAAAAAGCGCGAACTCCCCGGACAGGATGATACCGAGGACGTTACTCGTCATATAGATCAGGAGGGAGTTTTTTCCGGGCGCGGATAAAGGAACGAACTCTCCCCCATCCCGGTCGAGCACCAGATAGAAAAGGAAATATCCCAGAAGCGCTATCCCGGATGTCAGGAGGATAAAGGTGATACTGACCAGATGCTTATTCACCGGAATGAGCGTATTCCCGAAAATCCCGGCGGCGGTCATCACCAGCGCGATAGGAATCATCCCCGCCGCTAGCGTCCCCCGACTATCGGCGCCGAAACGTTCCCCCACCCATGATGCGAACAGGATAATGAACGCCCATGCCGGTAACGCCGCCCATCCGCCCAGCCCCGACTCTGCATAAAGCATGACCGCGGGATGCAGGATACCCGCCGAGAGCACGGCGTATGCCCCCAAAAGGAGCGCGCCGATAATGACCCGCAGATAGGACGGGATAAACCAGAACGGGATACAAAGGATTCCGGCGGCGCCGATCAGTGTCAGGATTTCCTCGCCGCCGATGAGGGGGTTTCCCAGAAGGAGCGTGCCCGCGAACCCGAAGCTCATCAGCAAGGCGTTCCGCAGGGCGAAATGAAGGATTGTTTTAGATACGCCGGTCTTTTCACGTCTCCTGTCGAACGATGCTCCGGCGGTGAGGCCAATCGCGAAAAGAAACATCGGCGCGATAGCGTCGGCGAACGTAAATCCGTCCCATCCCGCGTGCTTCATCCACCCGGGTATCGCGGTAAAATGAGCGGCGGTGTTGACGATGATCATCAGTACCAGCGCGAGGCCGCGAAAGTGATCGATAGACGGGGCGCGTTTGAATGACGGCGGTGTTCCGGGGATAGTTTCTTTCATCGATACACCCCCCGGTAGCTACAGTCCCTTTTCAAGATTACGGATAGGCTTGAACTCCAGCTTTTTTTCCATTTCCCGCCGCGCCTTATCTTCCTTCTTGTCGATATATTCCTCTATCTCCTTGAAGCTGTCGCGCGTTTTTTTATCCTTACGAAGGGCGTAACTCCCGTCGGAATTGAGTATCCACGTGTTCGCGGTATCGCTGAACTGGATGTCCAGCACCTTGCCGATTATCGCGCGGCTCTCCTTGGACTTGACCGGGAACAGGAGTTCCACGCGGCGGTCGAGATTACGGGTCATCCAGTCCGCGCTGGACAGGAAGTAGTCCTCATCGCCGCCGTTATAGAAATAGTAGATTCTCGCGTGCTCGAGGAAGCGCCCGATAATACTGTGTATCGTGATATTCTCGCTGATCCCCTTCAGTCCCGGCTTGAGGGCGCACCCGCCGCGAATAATCAGGCTGATCTTCACCCCGGCAATCGAGGCCTCGTACAAGGCCTGCACGATCTCCTTGTCCAGAAGGGTGTTCAGCTTCGCGATAATCCTCGCGTTCATCCGGTTCTTCGCGTTCTCGGTCTCCCGGCGTATCAGCGACAGGAATTTTTCACGCAGATCGATTGGCGCGACCGCGACATAGTTCCATTTATTGGGAAGCGAGAAGCCGGTCAGCAGATTGAACAGTTGGGAGATGTCCTCGCCGATCATTTCATCGCACGTAAAGAGGCTGAAATCGGAATAGAGCTTCGCGGTCGTCTCGTTGTAATTCCCCGTGGCGAGGTGGCAGTAACGGCGGATACCGTTACGCTCCTTACGGACGATCATCAGCGCCTTGGTGTGGGTCTTGAGGTTCGCGATCCCGTAGATCACATGCGCGCCCGCGTCCTCGAGCGCCCGCGCCGCGCTGATATTCCGTTCCTCGTCCCCCCGCGCCTTCAGTTCGTCGAGAATAGTGACATATTTCCCGTTGACGGCGGCCTTAATCAGCCCCTTGAGTATCGCCGACCTCGAACTGGTACGGTAGAGGGTGAGCTTGATCGCGAGCACATCTGGGTCTTCGGCGGATTTCTCGATCAATTCGACTACCGGGTCATAAGACTGGTAAGGGTGATACAGCAGGACGTCCTTCTCCTCGATCACCTCGAATATATCCCTCGACTGGAATTCCATCGGGTAGACCGGCTTGATCTGCGGTTCTTTCAAGTCGTTTCGGGAGGAACTCATATATATTTCCATCAGCGACCCCAGATCGAACAGGCTGTCGATCTGAAAGATTGAATCGCCGACCACGTCGAAACGTTCCACTAATTCCTTGAGGCGGGTATCGGGAAGACCCTTCTCGTACTCGAATTTGACCACGTCCCGCATATGCATCGTCTTGATCTTTTCCTCGATACGCATCAGGAGGTCGGACGCGGCATCGGTATCGACATTAAAATCGGTATCGCGGGTAATCCGTATCTGGCTGACCCATTCGACCGAATAGCCGTGATAAAGTTCGCCGACAAACATCTTGATAACGCATTCGAGCGGAAAGTAAGTTTCCTCGTCCTCGATTTTAATAAAGCGCCCGAGCGCGCTCGCGGGAACCTCGACAAACGAGAGGTCGGTAAGCTCGATCGAATCGGGGATTTCCGGGCCGCGTTTCAGCCCCGCCGCGATATACAGGCGGCCGGAGTTCAGGCGCGGGAACGGGTGTGTCGGGCCGACCGACAACGGGGTTAGTACTTTCCGGATGCGATTCTGGAATATATGCTTCAGGTAATCCTGGTACTTCACAAGATCGGCGGGATCGGTGAGTATTTTAACACCGGCCTGCAGGAGTTCCGGTAGGATTTTTTTATCGAACTCGCCGTAAAGCTTTTTATAGAAATCGCGAACCCGCGCCATAATACCCATAAGCTGCTCTGCCGGCGGAAGTCCGTCAGGGGAACTCCCCCCGGTTTCCAGTTCGTTCTGTTTATTAATAGCGGCTACCCGTACCATGAAGAATTCCTCGAGGTTCCGTGTCACAATCGACGCGAATTTCAGCCGTTCCATCAGCGGTTTGTCTTCCTCGCACGCCTCATACAATACCCGGTTATTAAACTCCAGCCAGCTCCATTCCCGGTTCAGGAAATACTGGGGATTATTCAAATCGATCATACTTTTATCTCCAAACTGATCGGTACGCCGAAAAAGAGTTCGAACAGATCCCCTTTCGATTTTACCGCCGACTTAATTATATCGAAATACTCGATCTCGCCTATTCTCATCTTTACCTGTATCTCGCACTTGGTATCCAGCAGGTTCACGGTAATATCCTCGGCCACCTGATTATGAATATTATCCAACGCGTCGGCTACCCGCAGAATCGCCGCGAGACGGCTGACTATGACCCGTTCATGCATCGGGAGCGCCATATATTCAATATGCGAGGGTTTCGGGGGCGATTTACGGTGGTAACGTGAAATCAGCGAGATCAAATTCATCTCGCTCTTACTTAGCCCGAATATCTCGCTGGAAATAATCAGTACCTGAGAGTGTTTATGATGACTGCTCGGATTAACAAACGCGCCTATGTCATGCAGGATCGCGGATACCTCGAGGTACATCCTCTCGGATTCGGGCAGCCCGAATGTTTCCTTAATATTGTCGAACAACGATAGCGCGAGTTTCATCACATGCATGGAATGCTCTTCGGAAAAATGATATTTCCTTCCGAGATAGACCGCGGAAGAAATGATATGGCCGCGCAGTTCCTCGTTAAACGTGCGTTCCTGCTCGCTGTCGTCATGGCAGGTCAGGTATTCCAGGATCGCACCGGACATCGATATATTCGGGAACAGGATATCCTTGGCGTCCGTCAGCGCGAAGAACTTCGCGGTCATCAGGAGCGCCATCAAAGTCGTACCCGCGACATTTTCGTTCAGCGAATACTTTTTATTAATCTCTTCGACCGTCAAATTTTCAATTTCCTTACAGAGCGATTTGAACCGGAGGGAGTTGATCCGGTACACATCCTCGACTTCCTTATCCTCGCCGATCGACCCAAGCAGGCGAATCAGGTCGTCGTTCAGCGCGACGATACAGTCGATGCCCTGTATCTCGGGATAGTTTTTCATATTGTTGATAAAATTGATCGTGATGGGGCTGAGCGCATATTCGAAAAAACGCTCCGGCAAATCGTAAGACCTGAGAAGGCGAAGCGTGCCCTGATTATAGGACTGGGTGAACGCGATTTTTCCCTTGACCAGCAGCATGATCTGGGTAGACCCGCCGCCGATGGATAAAATGAGGCTGTTGCCCTGAAGGAAACCGTATCTGTCCTTGAGAAGTTTACGCGCGGAATGATAGTAGTACTGTATCTCCTGAAGAGGCTCGATGATCTCGATGCGTATCCCGGTGGCGTTGAAAACCCGTTCCATCACCGCATCGGCGTTGGACGCCCCGCGGAGACTGCTGGTCGCGATTGCCTTGTAGTCCTCGATCTGGTACGATTTCATCACCTCGAGGTACTGCTTAATCACATTAATCAGGTCGCGTACCGTCTGGCTGGAAACCACCCCTTTACTGAACGTGTCCTTACCGATCAGGACGGGCACCCATAGATGCTCGATCGTCTTAAAACAGCCTTTGCGTACTATTTCCCCGATAGTCATCCTGATAGAGTGCGACCCTATATCGATGACCGCATATAATCCCTGCTTGCGTTTTTTCATTTTCATTCCAAAGTTAAAGTTTCTATATTATAGCGATATTTCCCTAAATGTCAAGGAAAGGATTTTGTCAGCGTATGTAAGTACTGTTTGGCGTTTTCCTGATACCGGCGATCATTCTTTCTTGATATAGGTCATCGCCAGACGGAATCCGATATAGTAGGAGCTCATGTACGGGAACGGGTAATTCCTGTTCGCGATACGAAGGTGTTCGGGAAGGGAATTGACGCTCCCCCCGCGGATCACATGCGAATATCCCTGCAGAGGCCCGGCGGGGTTTTCATTGGTGTACGATGTGTATGGGCCGTACCAGTCCCAGCACCATTCCCATACGTTCCCGCTCATATCGTAGATCCCCAGCGAGTTGGGGTGTTTCAGCCCTGCCGGGAACGGCGGGTCGATAGTATCCGAAAAAT
>Ga0154540_1179_pt2 | contig 14950 bp, 12 predicted proteins | sample RifGroF1_FD_105683 | JGI IMG/M metagenome (GOLD analysis project Ga0154540, IMG submission 105683) | Spirochaetes bacterium GWF1_49_6 | reverse complement strand
AATTGCTGTTCTTCTTTTTTCATGATATGCCCGTTCTCATAGAGATCGGTAAAAATTTTACTGGATATTTCGTAGTGCTTGGGACGCGAGGTACCGGAATAGTTATCGAACGATATCCCGAACTTCGTATAGCTGTCGTGGATAAGCCGGTGATAACGGTCGACAATCTCGCGGGGGGTGACTCCCTCTTTTTCGGCGCGGATAGTGATCGGCACGCCGTGATCGTCGGTACCTGAGATATGAATGACATCGTCGCCGTTCAGCCGCCGGAATCGAACGAAAATATCCGCGGGCAAATACGCCCCGGCCATATGACCCAAATGGATAGGGCCGTTCGCGTAAATAAGCGCCGAGGTGACCAAGTATTTAGCCATAAAGTCTCCTTCCGATCGAAACTAGACCAATTTTTCCTTTACCAGCCTCAAAACATCGGACATAGTGATGATTCCCGCCACCTTGTCCTGATCGTTGAGAATAGGCAGGCTTCGGATGCCCTTATCGACCATCAGGTTCAATACGTCACGGACACTGACTTCCTGATATACAAAATAAGGCTTCTGCCCCTCGATCAGACTTCCGACAGGTATGTTTTTTGCTTTTTCAGCGGAAAGGAACGCTGTCTTTACGATATCAAGCGATGAAAGCACCCCGAGAAGTTTTCCCCCTGATTCATCATCAACTACAATAACACTGTGAATTTTCAGACGCAGCATTTTATCCGCAGCCTTGAATAACGGTGTATCCTTCGATACCATCTGAGGCTTCGGATGCGCGATTGTCATTACATTCACTTCATCCAATTCATTAGCCATGTTCCGCTCCTTTTAAATTTATTCCTGGTGAGAAACACGTGAAAAAATCCAAACCAACAGAAAACCACCGGCAAAAGTAGAGAAAAAGTTTACATGCAGCGGATTTGTAATTAGCCAGAGAAACACTCCTTCCAGTAATCCTAAAAAGTACCCGATGAGGACACTTCCTATGATACCGACTATGATGCCTCCGACTAAATGACCGATCATCGGTTTTTTCAGGATTTTCACATAGAAGAAGCCGCAAAAAGCCCCCACGACTACCATGACTGAAACTCCCAACACTGTCAACCAATCCATTTTCCCTCCACTCGAACAACATTACTTAACGCTAGTTTATAACGCCCTAATGAAAGGCAATCCGTAATAGGTGTCTTCCACAATAATACTCTCATACCCGACTGTGTGTAAAAAACCGATCACATCGTCGGCAGTCCCTTTCCCGTCCACCACATGTGTCTCGATTAAAAGCGCGGGTTTGCACCTTCTGAGGGTTTTTTCCGCCCCTTTCAACGCGGGGAGTTCGCTCCCCTCGATATCGATCTTGATGAGGTTGAGCCGGTTCAGCTTCAATTCCTCCGCCATATCGTCCAACGTGGTCACCGGGATTCGCGCTACGACGAAACGGCTCTTGTCCTTCTCGACATAGTCGGTCTTCTGGAACGACGACGTATACCCGCCGCCGGAATAAAATTCCAGCCATCCGGTCGCGTCGAATATTCCCTTATCGACCGCGCGCACGTTATCGACCCCGTTCAATTCGAGATTCCGCTTGAGAATCTCATAGTTCTTAGGGTCTGCCTCGAACGCGATCACTTTCCCGGCGGGGCCGACCTTCTTGGCCATATAGACCGATACCAGTCCGTAATGCCCGCCCCAATCCATCGCCACCGATCCCGGCTCCAGCGTCTCGTTCAGCAGATTGCTGATGATCGCATCCGGGTCGAAATCGGCGACACTTTTTATCTCGATACCGTTCTTAAATACAGCGGTAAAGACACCGTCCTTATAACGGAAATCCTTCAGGGCTTTCTTATAAAACGCCCTGTAACCCATCGCGGAAAGTTTCCATTTCAGGTTCCCGTCGGGCAATACCCGGTGAACCCATTTAGCGGCACTTTTCAAAAGCCCCATCAGTTCCCTTCTATCTCCGCCGCGGCGGGTTTAATCCCCGTGAGAAACTTCTTAGCGCCCATCGTCAGGTCTATCAGCGCTTGGTACCCGAACGCGATATAGACCGCGATCAGCATAAATACCTGGATGTACATCACTTCCTGGAACGACATCGTGCGGGGGTCGACCTCGAAGTTCACGAACGCGATCATGATCAGGGTAAACACCACCGAGGTAAACAACGTATAGATGAACCATACCCGTTCCTTGAACGCCATATATACCAGACCGATGCCCGCGAAGATCATATTGATCCAATGGAACTGCTTGACAATCAGTTCGAGTACCGCGCTTATCTGGCCGGGGAAGTTGGATACATTACTGCCGCCCAACCCGTACTGCTTACGCAGCATGTGGTTGAATAGGATGTCCATCGACTGGGTGTCGCCCCAGCTGAGAGGCTTGGGTTCCGGTAACGGAGCGACAGCCTGCGCGCGAACCACCATGTAAAGGTAGATCGACATCGCGAATATGAAGAGCCAGAAGCTCTGCATAAATATCTCGAGGAACTTGTCAACCCAGTTATTTTCACCCTTATGGGCGTATTTCGAATAGATCACATACCCTGTCAGGAACACCGGTATCAGGAAGATCGACAGGATTATCAGGTACGTATCCGGCGATTCCGCTATCTTCGGTATGAGGCGCGAGAAATATGCCTTCGTGAGGAAAATATATCCCGCTATCGCCATTACCGCGATAAGCCCGACAATCACGAAGTAACGTTCTTTCATCTGCTTGATAAAATCGGCGGGACGTTCGGAGATCAGAATGAGGAGCGTAATCACCACCAGCACCACAAGCCATGTCAGTATAAACCACAGCGGCAGTTGATGATCGGTCAGCGAAAGCCCCATGATAAACGCTAAAAGCAGCGTGCCGCGTTCGGCGAAATGCAGGGTCTTCTCCTTGCGGAAATAGACCATCTCCTCGTACCAAATGACCATCGCGTACAAGAGCGCGGCGATCAGCGCGGCGTTCAGCGCATATACCTCTCCGATAACCGCCTGCGACCAGTGTGTGGCCGAGAACGCAAAGAGGATCGACCCCGCTATCGCGGGTATATGTATCGGCAGGGAGATTTTACCCTTCCCCCGGTTCAACCCCAGCAGTTTTATCATAAACAAGTAGATAAAAAATACGGAAACCGCGGCAAAAATCGCGGAGAACAGGTTCACCCGGTACGCGATATCACCGAACGGTAAAAACGTGAAAAGTTTCCCGACTATACCGTAGAGCGGATATCCGGGGGGATGACATGCGCCCATATCGTATACGGCGGAAGTCAGCTCGCCGGAGTCTCCGGCGCATACCGAGGGCGATACGGTCTGGATATAGCCTATCGCGGTAATAATCAGCAGCGCGACGGCGATAGCCCAGTCGAACCATTTAAACTGATAAGGTTCGTATCCGCGGGGATACAGCGAATCGAATAGTTTTTCGTCCTTCTTGTCTTCCAGACGAAAGACCCCGGAGTCGCTGAATGTATCGTGCAGAGCCTGATTATCCGTGGTGAAGAAGATGGCGACAAAGCCGAACCATCCGGTCACAACCTTCGCGGCGCTCCGTAGTAGCGCTTTTATGAAGCTCAGGCGCGTCAGTGTTTTATTATCCGCGGCATAAATTCCCATCAATATCTGACCGATCGACGCCTGATAAGCTGACGATTCCATGATCGCAAAATAGAGGATTGCGAGCGCACCGTAAACAGTCAGGTAAATCACCGGTCCTATCGCGGGAATATCGAGCATCAGGCCGAATTTAAAATTCGACGAGAGGATCATGTTGACAACAGGGCTCAAAAAGAACAATACCAGAATATCGATGATGACCGCGAATAGCCGCGACCCGAATCCGGCCCGTTTAGTATCGCTCTTTCCCTGCGGAGGAATTAGGTTAGCCATTACTATCGCTCCTTAATTATTCAAGAACTATTCGAAATCCGCCATCTTTATGGCGAGGATGGTGTACTTTTTCATCTGTCCGTTAAACTCGAAGTTGACGTCCTTTCCGACCTTTTTATCCAGAAGGGCGCGTCCGAGCGGGGAATGATACGAAATAATCCCGTTCTCGAAATCGACTTCCCATTGCCCGAGTATCTGGTATTCCTCGGTACTGCCGTCCTCCGTCTGGAGTTTGACACACGTACCGGCGTCTACTATCGTCGTATCGACTTTGTCCTTCTCGAGTATCTTCGCCTGAGTGAGTTCGGCTTCGAGCTTGGACGCGGCGGCCTTTAGCTGATCCTGTTTCTCGAGCGCCGCCTTGTACTCCGCGTTTTCGCGTAAATCGCCCTTCTCCATCGCTTCGCCGATAGCCGCGCTGTTCTGCGGTATCTCCTCGTTCATAATACGCTGGAGCTCGCGTTTCTTCGCCTCGTAGGATAACCGGGTGACCATGAACGGGTGACGGATCATCACCTTTTCCTGTCCGGCGGCCTGTTCGAGATGCGGGTATTTCGCGAGTATCTTGTCGATATACTCCTTCCTGAGAGAGTCCAGCATGTTGTTCGCGGAATAAATCAGCGACAGGATAGCGTTGGACTGAGTCTCATCGGCGTCTATAATATAATTATCCAGCGCCTTTCTCTTCCATAATATGTCATAAATCTGTCCGATGACCTTCTTGTTCATCCCGACATTCGTCTTCGCTTCGACCTCATTACTGAGTATATCGATCAGCGACAGCAGACGATAAATTATCTCGCTATCCTTGATTCCGACGTGATCCTTCAGGGACGGGTACTCGTCGTCGATCAGTATCCTCGCGACCCACGCGAACAATTCAGTCTTCTCCTGATAGTTGTTCATCGCGGTCATCACGATACGGTTCAGGATATCGTATTTCTCATAAGTGACCAGTTCCTTGAAGATAAAGTTGTGCATCTTCGTAATACTGGATTGGAGTAGAAAATCGGCGTATCGGTCTTCCCAATCCTTCAGCTTATTTCTGATAATATCGAGGAACGCCCGCTTGGTTTCCTGCTCGATAGTCTCGTAGAGGCCGACGATATTCTTGATACCGAAAAGGATCGATACGTCGATATCGCTGTCCTTATGGGATTCGACTATCGCGAACTTCAGCACGATATGCGAAATCAGCTTACGTTCGGGGGATTCACTCGACGCGTTGATGGTCTCGTTAAAGTACGATACCAGCGCGGAAGCCCCGGGAACATTGATATCCCCGCCGCGTACCACGAAATCGATGAACACTTTGACTTTATTCTCGAAGTTAGTCGTTTTCTTGAACTTGCGGATCAACTCGTCGGTAACCGTTTCGTCGGTCTCGCGCAGTTCGAGCGCGCCTTTTACAGTCAGGCTATGCACGACATTATTGCTCTGCTCGATCTCCGCCTTAGCGCCGGCCCACCATCTCAGCCATTCCCTCTCGGTCAATATATCGGGCACCAGTATGGTCTTGACGTCTTTCGACGCGATCGACCCTTCATAGCTCTTCAGGATAATGGTAAGCACCTTGAGAGGCTCGGACGTCATCATACCCTTGAGCTCGTCATGGCGGAACTTCTTCCAGATATTGATATGCTCGTTATCGAGCACCGTGAGCGCCCGAAGCGCGATCTGGAGAGACATATTATGATCTTTCTTTTTCTCGAAATCGATAGTCACCATCTCGTTCTGGATGTCCTTCACGAGGCCGATTCCCCATGTCTTATGGGAGACGTAACGCCCGGTGTCGAACGCGATATGGGTCTCGAAGTTCCGCATCGCCTCGCGATGGGGCTTCCACGTCTGCCCGATGGCGGACGCTTTGAGATATTTATCGAGCTGGCTGTGCTCGGCGTACAGATTCCGGTAGCATTCCTCGACAGCCTTGCGGATCGATTTGTCGTCCGACTTGAAGTCGATAATCAGCTTGAGCACCGTGAGCGCGTGCTGAAACTTATTGTCCCGCATCTGGGGCTTCACGATATCCGAGAACGCCATATCCGCGACCTTGATATCGCCCATCACCTCGCGTATTTTACGCGCGATGCCGATCAGGAGATTCATATCGTCCGGGAACAGCTTGATGATACGGTTCCAGAGTTCCTCGACCATCTTGACGCTGCGGCTCTTGATAAACCGTTCGATCGCCAGACGGTAATAGAACATCGCCATATCTTTATCGCCTTCCTTCTCGTAGAACTCGCCGAGAAACTTAGCGTTCGCGGCGTCCTTACTGTCGATGAGTACCAGACGCTTCTTAACATTGAACAGTTCGTCATGGTCGTTCTGTTCCTCGTAGATGGATTCGAGCGTCTTGAGCGCGAACTTGTTCTCGCGGTAGGAGAGTATCTTCTCCGCGAGGAATTCGGCGATTTTATACTTCTTATTCTCTATGAAGAGCTTGATAATCTGGGGGATATGCGTATCGTCGATCGAAGATTCTTCGAGCGACAGGACTCCGATGACATAAAGCCCGACTATACTGTTCTGCGAGCTTTTTATATAGTCCTTGCACAACTGGCGGAGTTCGTCCTTGAACAGGTCGTCTATAGCCAGACGGATATAGCTGTCCAATTCGACAAAGTTACGGACTGTGTAGCTCTCTACAGTCGCCCGTGTCCACTTTTCCTCTTTTAACTTTTCTTCAATCTCTAAAAGTATGTCGTCCTTTTGTTTTACCGTCTGCTGTGCCATCTTGCGGGTATCCTCCTCAATTAAAAACTGGCAATAGACTGAAACTCTTTCAGCCTGTGGTCGATATCCATGGGAGAGATCACATCGATCCCATCGACCCCGAAACCCTGGACGGAGTACGATGCGACTATGGTTGCATAGGCCGCGGCGCGTTTTATCCCGTCTCTATCAAAATCATACAGATTATTTGAATCGATATAGCTCACAAACGCCCCCGCGAACGAGTCGCCGGCGCCGGTCGGGTCGATTACATCCTTAACAGGGAACGCCGGAAGCGTGACCAGAAAGTCCCTCCCGAATATCATTACCCCGTGCGACCCGCGTTTCAGTATCAGTATCTTAAAGTTCGGCAGGAATAGGGCTTCCGCGGCCTTAATCATATTTTTCTCGCCGCCGGATAAGAGTTCCGCCTCACCCTCGTTGATAATCACGCCGTCCACATTCTTCATCGCTTCCCTGAGCGCATCGGGGGTACTCTTTATCCAGTAATTCATGGTATCCAGAATGATGAGTTTACTATTTTTGCACTGCTTCGCGACATCGAGCTGTATCTTCGGGTCGATATTCGCGAGGAACAGGAGGTAATCATCGTTACGGTAACTCTCGGGGACAACCGGCTTGAATTTGGCGAACGCGTTCAGCTCGGTGACTTCGGTAATCGCGCTGTCGAAATCCTTGGTATAATACCCCTTCCAGAAAAACGACTTTTCGCCCTTGAGGATAGATACCCCGTCGATCGCGGACGACTTACGGCGGATAAAGTCCCATTCAGGTTCGCCGAAATCATCGCCGACTACGCCTACCAGCCTCGGCTTGGAAAGGAACGCCGCCGCGTTGGAAAAATGCGTCAACGACCCGCCCAGTATCCGTTCCTTAGAACCCGAGGGCGTCCGAATACTGTCGTATGCTAATGAACCTACTGCCACTATTGCCATTTTGCTTCCAAATCCTCTATCGTTTGATAAAAATTTACTTTCTGCGTTATAAAAACTCTTTACCTACAGGATTGCTTCTACCGCGCTTCAATAAGTTTTGTGGCGCGGCATCGCAATGACAAAACTATGCACGGGAATTCCCGTTCTCATCTCTCGCCTGCAAGATTGCTTCGGCTCCGCCCCGCAATAACGTTCACGCTGGGCTATCCTATATTCTCATCACCTCTTGCATCCCAACTGTTATTCTCCTCCAGAAGACTCAGAAAAATCGTCCTCGCCCTCTCTTTCAGGCGATTCATCAATGTCTCACGGTCGGCCAACTCGTCGAATAACGCGATAATCCTATCGGCGACTTTTTTCGCGCCCTTCTGCGCCTTCATCTGGAAGAGGTAATAGTCGAAAACCCAAAGGTAATAATTGATGAGGCGCGGGGTAATAATCCCGATTACCTTTTTATCTATCTTCAGCGATTTCTCGTATTCCTTAATTCTCTGCTGCAGCTGGAGATAATCGTTATACTCAAGGTTCCGGCGCACCGTCATCCCCTTATAGAGATACCCGTAAACCGGTATCCATTCGGCAATCTCGTTACCCGAGAAACCGTCCTCGATTATCTTATTCTTCAGCTTCTTAATCGGCGTATACCCGATCCCGTCGATATTGATCATCTGCGGGAGGAGATAGAACGCCTCGCCGAACATCACCATCGCGAGTTCGTCGTTACCGCTCTCGGAATACATATCCCCAAGGAGCAGGTAAATCCTGATATCGTTGTCGTCGCCCGGAAAACTCAACGCGTACTCGAGGGTCTGGATCGCCTTCTGGTTCTCCCCCACTTCGTAAAACGCCTGCCCGAGCATTACCAGATTGTTCCTGTCCCTGCACGGATTGATCCGAAAGTACTCGATCAGCATATCGATTATGGTCCGGAAGATAAAAGACTTAACCGAACCGATAATCTTCTTATTCTCGACCTTATTTTCCAGACAGAACTCGACAAAACGATCCCATTCCTCGAAAAGGAGTTCGCCGCTGTTCCTGTCCTCGCTGAATATTAACGCATCCGCGCGGTTTTCCCAGAAACGCGTGACCCTCATTACCTCTTCCAAGTCGGAATCGGTGATCTGGTCGGCCAGCGCATTAAACGCGATGTCTTCCGCGTTCGAGAATTTCCCGTCGCGCAGTTCCAGATATATATCTTTTTTTAATTCCAGAAGGTTTTGTTCCACATTCCCCTTCTCTAAGTCGCTTCCATCCTTTAACATATTTTAAAGGAAAAACAAAAAAAACGCAAAACATAGACACGTGACACGCACAATATGGGGGTTAAATAATTTAACGGTAGAAAAAACGGCTTAAAAACAGGTTTACACACTAATTATTGCTGCTGCGCAGGCTAATCCCGATATGAAACAGTCCGGTTTTATAAAGATACAGCCCGTGTTCGATGCGGGAATCAAATATACTAAGACCACGAAACCCGCGGGCTGATTCCTTTACAAATTTTTGGGCATATCTTACACTTTGTTAATACCCGATATTTTACAAAATAAGGGTATAATGACTATTCCGGTTTTTTTAATTCTTGTATAGAATACAATTTTTCATCACAAGGAGTATTTTAAAGCATAAGTTAGACGGAAAGGAGGGAGAAAATGAAAAAATTCATCGTTTTATTTTTCCTTGCGGTTTTCATCCAAGCGGCATCAGGGGAAGAAAGCGGAGTATCTGTTAAAATGTCAGGGGACACGAATTTTTCGCCGACTCAATATGATTATGTGTTTTTTAATCTTTCGCTTTTTCCGCCGGTTTCCACCCAAGGTTGGAGTATCGGTAAACATATTATCAACAGTATCCAATGCGGAGTTTTTCTTTCCCATTCTTCGAAACTATATGGATTCGGGACTAGTTTGGTTACTATTACTGATGAAGAAATGACCGGATTTGAAATAAGCGGGTTTAATTATACGGGGGTTTCCGCTCAGGGGGTTCAGTTCGCTTTACTAATCAATTCCGATGCGCAGCGGTTCGCCGGTTTCCAAATCGCCCCGTTAAATATTATCAACGAATGGGGTGAGGGTTTCCAGCTTGGAATTGTAAATATCAATTCCGGATTCTTCGGCGGTTTCCAAATCGGCGCGGTGAATATCAATGTCGATAAATTCACCGGAATGAACGTGGGGCTAATCAATATAGGGAATAAGTTTCATGGGGTAATGGTTGGAATTATCAACTTTTCTCTGGATCCGGAAGTCGTGCCGATCGGTCTATTGAACATTATCGCAGGAGGACTTCTGTCGATTGAAACATGGGTCGATCTGAACTGTTTTAGTTTTACAGGGTTGAAGCTGGGGAGTAAGTACTTCTATACGGTTTTGACTTTACTGAAATTTGATTTTTTTCGTGGAATTACTTATCTCCCAAGCACAAAAAACATCGGCATCGGTTGCGGTCTGACAATTCCCTTGGAATCTTTTAAAGCAGGGTTTGATTTTTCCTACGAAACATACCTGAATAATTTCAGTTATTCAAGAACAAATCTTTTCGGAGGGTGGGACACTTGGTATCTTTACATACATTTATTATATTTCCGATTATTTACCGGATATGAAGTGATTAAAAATCTTTGGATAAAAGCGGGGCTGTCATATACCTACTATTTGTTTTCCGATGTTCCCAATTTATCATGGTTCCCGGAATCGGACCAATATAAAAGCGCATTCGGAACCTTTATCGGGTTGGAATTTAATTTCTTCTAAGGCGGGTGCAAATCATTCTATAACACCCAGATTTACAGCGTAAATCTTCTGCGGGCTGCTGCGCAGGCTAATCCCGACTCCATGGATGGAGAAGTCCCGCGAGTACAAGGATGTACAAAAGCGGGACGATACAATCGAGATGAACTAATAATTTCACCCCCTTTTCAAGATTCGATCATCGAGTGCCCCGCGAGGGGCGTATCGAGATGAACGACATTATATAATAGCCTTCACCGGCGGGGATTTCATCCCTTGCTGCAACCTACCTAAAGTTTGTTCAACTTTCAGCAGTCAGCCTTATATAATCGCTTTAACCGGCGGGGATTTCACCCCCTTATCGGCGCCAATTCATCCGGCGGTTTCAATGCTTAAATAATCGCTTTAACCGGCGGGGATTTCACCTTCAGCGGCTCGCTTTCGTAGATATCCGAATAACGGTAATAATTCCGCAGTATCTTGATAATATAATCCCGCGTTTCTTTATACGGGATAATCTCCATCAGGATCAGTTCGTTATCGGGGCTATACCGTTCCTTCGTCTTCTTGATGATCGAGTACCCGCTGTTATAGGCCGCGATAGCGGAGATATACCCGTAGGCCTTGATGTTATCGCTGAGGTACGCCGTACCGAGCAGGATATTCAGCCCGGTGTCGTACAAGTCCACGTCCTTCTTGCCGAGCAAGCTTGCGGACATCCAGTTCGCGGTCGCGGGCATGAGCTGCATCAATCCTTTCGCCCCGACATACGAACGCGCCTGCGGCATATACAGGCTCTCGGCGCGGATAATCGCGTAGATCAGGTTCTTATCGATCTGGTCGTTTATTATACGCGATAACGCCATCTGCACCTCCCCGTCATAAGGCTGGGGGTAGTACAGCATGCGGAGATCCTTCGGCAGGAACGCGAAGTTGTCATTCAGGGACGAGTCGCGGGTCTCCTCCCACATGAACGAGGCGGCGTAATCGAAATTCCGGTACGAGATATATTCCCGCAGGATAAAGAATTGCTGCACCAAAGGATCGTTGATGCCCGCCGACGAAAGGATCGCCTTGGCCTTGTCCTCGAACCCGATGCGCATATAGATCACGAACTTGGTATAGTTCGCGTTCATCTGGAACGCGCGGATCAGGTCGTCGGTATAGGTATAAATGGGATTATATGACTGTTTCGATATCAGATCGATAATCTTCTCGCGGAGTATTTCCTTACCGTAGCCGTTCCTGAACGCGAAAAGCACCTTCGCGTAAAAAAGTTTCCGGTTCGCGTCGGTCACGGTAATATAAAGATACTCCAGACGGCTGAGGTATTCCTCGAGGGAGAGTTTCTGCTCCTTCAACACCTTCTGGATATATTCCTTGGCATTCTCGGCGAAATAATCGTCCGGGCGCGCCGCGATCGATTTCTCGAACTCCTTCAGCGCGAGGTCGTACTTCCCGTAACGGTACAAACTGTACCCGTTCCAGAACGATATCCCCTTCTCGATACCGTCGGGGCCGTTCTCTATCCCCAGCTTCCGGTAGGTCTGCATCGTGATATTCGTAATATCGGCATATTTTTTATAAGCGAGCAGGTTGCGTATCGCGAGGGTGAGGTTCTTCTTGGCGTAATCCAAATCGATATCGCCCTCGAGGAACTTAGAGTAATACTGCATGGCGAGCGACGAATTATAGCTTTTAATGCCGGACAAGCCGGATAGCAGACCGTAGTAATACGCCCCGCGCACTTTTGCGGAATCGCTTTGCAGGTTCCCGGCGCTATCGGAGAGGAACGGTTTCATTTCCTCGGCGACCGTCTGGTACTGCGGGTTTTTCGCGAGCCTATCGAGCAGGTCGGCCACATAGGGTTTCGTCGTCTGCGTGACCAGTTCCAATAGGAGCGTCTCCGCCTCCTTGGGGTGCGGGTTGAATTCCGCGATATACTGCCCGATCAGGTCGGTGGCGTCTTTCAGGAGGCCCAGCCGGTAGAACATCGCGATAATCTTCAGCTTGTTCTCGCGGGTATAATTCGCCCAGTTCAGGGTCGTCAGCCGTTTATAAAGTTCGGTATAATTTTCAGGGATATACGACGCGAGCGATATATACTGCGCGGCGGTCACGGGATTACCGACATCGTTATACTGGAGCGCGAGGGTCAGGTAGTACTCGTCGGTACGGTATCCCTTGAAGTACGAACGGTATTTCTCCAGGATCGCGATGGCGGCGGAAGGGGATTTTTCGTTATTGATATAACGCATCGCGAGAGTCATCACGGCGTCCGCGCGGGTGATAGTATCGTCCCCGTTCCCGGCGAGATATCCGAGGATATCCTTCGCCTTTTGCGTATCGCCGAGTTTCACGTATGCCGACGCGAGCGTCAGTTCGACGTCGCCCTTCAGGACGAAATCTCCCTCTTTGAGCGTATTCAGTCCGGTGATAACATCGAGAATCTCCGTCTGCGAACCGCCGGATTTACCCAGCTTCGCGCAAAGATCCTTAAACACGACCAGTTGTTCGTAGTTCTTTTCGATAGTCGAGTCAATTTTGTATTTCTTGCTTTCAAATGAAAAGACTAAAGCCGACATGAGAAGAATGGCACTTATCAGGAACTCAAGTTTCAGGAACTTCTCCCCGCGGAAGGTACCGAACATGGCAAGCCTCCTCGTAGGTATATTACCCTATCTCTTAAAATTAAGGTGGATTATTTTAACGAATTCCCCGAAAAGAGTCAAATTACCGGCGGGAAACTTCGGGTTTGAATGAGTATTATTTGTAATATTTCTTAAAATACGGGCGGTTCTAAAAACTATTAACATTTTTAACATAAATAATGATATATCTTTAAAATATGCCCAATGGTCACTTCCTTGCCACCGAGAATCGGTGGTTATTAGAAGTGCCCATACGCTAATCTGATGCCGGGGCGTAGTAATTATTTGATGTTTAATCCGGTTGCTTCTATAATATTTGAGATACGGTACAAGCGGGTGAGTTGACAAAGCATAATTGTCATTGCGAGCTAATCCGTCAGGATTAGCAAAACAATCTATGCTATTATCTTTAGGGCAGTTCTCCCCTTGCGGGGACTAACGTAAAAACTCTGATTATTCTAACAATTCATAGTATAGTTGATTATAAAACGCCCAATGATCACTTCCTAAACTGAGTATTTAGAAGTGCCCTATAGAATAATCAGGAGGGATAACTATGGCGTTTTTCGCGCATATGGGAGCAGGGTTTGCGATGAAACCGTTGGCCCCTAAAGTTCCGGTGGGGGTATTGGTGGCGGCGGGGATGTGGCTGGATTTGGTCTGTTTCGCGCTGATGGGGCTTGGCGTCGGCGGCGAAAGTATCCTGGCATGGACGCACGGGCTGTTCATGTCGGGGGTCTGGTCGATATTCGTGGGGGTTGCCGCCGGGCTGATTATGAAAAACCCGCGCGGGGGTATTGTCATCGGGGCGGCAGTGTTCAGCCATTGGATCATCGATTTTATCACGCACCCGATGGCCGGGGGCGATCTGCAGCCGGATATCCCGTTATTTCTCGAGGGTTCGCCGAAGGTCGGTCTCGGACTGTACCGTGATATGACCGTCGCGATCATCGTCGATATCGCGTCGCTTCTCGCAGGGATTGCGGTATATGTCTATTCCCGCCTGCATCTCCCGAAACCGCCGGTAACGCCGGACAAGTAAATGGAGTTTTCTGATATAACGGCAGTAATAAAAATGGAGGGAATATGAAGTATCTATTTCTTATCGGTATTGTTTCCATGATTACGCTCGCAGGGTGCAGTTCGAAACCCTACACAGCAAAGCAGGTAATTTTGCAAAACTATCCCGCCGGAGACTCCCAAGTCAAGGTATGTATCCTGTCTTACGGAAGCGAATTCAAGATGAAGCTGATCGACGCGCTGGCCGCCGGCCTGAACTCGAGGGATATTAGCGTTACGGTCGACTCGATCTCCAACGCGGGTAAATACAGTCCCGCCGATTACGACGCGGTCGTACTGTTATCCAGTATCGAGAAGTTCGGACCGCTGAAACCCGCGCCGGAATATATTATCGCGAACAACTACTCCCCGAAGATCGTCTATGTCTCGATGTATACCCTTTTCGCGGCGCCCTACGGCGAGGGTCTCGACCAGTCTAAGATAGACGCGATCACATCGGCATCGTCCGATGACGAAGCTGTGCTCAAAGATACCGAGAAAGCAGTGGTATCGAAAGTGATGAAAGTTCTCGGCATAGCGGAGTAGGAGGAAATATGAAAATCGGCATCATCGTACATTCCAAGACCGGTAATACGTTATCGGCCGCGCTGAAAATACAGGAAAAACTTATCGTGGGAGGGCATTCCGCTGAAATCGCGAAGGTCATACCCGTCGACGAGCAGGTCTACGATGCGCAAAGCGTGCGTCTCCAAACCAACCCGTCGATAGACAAGTACGATGCATTGGTACTCTGCGCGTCCGTCAGAGGGGGTAAACTTTCGCCCGCGATGACCGCGTACCTGAACGAGATTCGAACCTTCTCCGGTAAAAAAGCCGCGTGTCTGCTGACCCAGTTCTTCCCGTTCTCCGCGTGGGGCGGGAATCAGGCTATGGCGCAAATGACGGGCATCCTGAAATCTAAGGGCGCGGAGGTGCAGGGTA
>Ga0154540_1129_pt5 | contig 15836 bp, 11 predicted proteins | sample RifGroF1_FD_105683 | JGI IMG/M metagenome (GOLD analysis project Ga0154540, IMG submission 105683) | Spirochaetes bacterium GWF1_49_6 | reverse complement strand
GTATAAGGAAATATCGTCGGTGTCGAACTGTACGGATTTTCAGGCTCGCCGGGCGAATATCCGTTTCCGCCGCGAGGAGACGAAAAAGACCGAGTTCGTGCATACGCTGAACGGGTCGGGGCTTGCGGTAGGGCGCACGATGGTCGCTATACTCGAAAATTACCAGAAACAGGACGGGAGTATCGAAATCCCGGCGGTCCTTGTGCCGTATATGCGGGGGTTGACCGAAATTAAATAAAGAATTATGCAAAAAAAACTTGATAAAATAAAAATTTACATTAAGATATAATGGTGAACATAGGAGGGTCTATGCAGTACGAAAGAAAACCGAGTGATGACGGAACAGTTACCTATAAGATCAGCGGGGACTTTACCATCTTCTTTCTTAATAACATCAAATCTGATATTGAAAAAGATATCGGCAGCGGAAAAGTAATCTACTTCCTCTTTGATTTCGAAGAAGTGAATTATATCGATTCGGCCGCTATCAGTCTCCTGATTATGACCGGGAAGTACAACGACGGAAAGGGCAAGCCCCTTTATATCAAGAAGCCGAAAGATGTGGTGAAGCGTATCGTGGATAACGCGGAGCTGACTTTCGTGGAGTACCAGTACTAGTACCCGTACTAAGGGAGTAAGCGATTTTTTATAGAAGCCCGGCCTATTCTAGGACGGGCTTTATTTTTTGAAAATAAAATTGCCGCCCCCATTATGGGGGTGTTGACAAACCCTGTTTCGGTCATTGCGAGGCGTCATGGTGAGCGTGCCGAACCATAGCCGAAGCAATCTATTTTATACTATATAAGGAATAAAACAGACTGCTTCACCGCTTCGCGTCTCGCAGTGACAAAAAAGAGCTAAAATTCCTTCTTCGTCATCAAGCTCGTGATGGAAGCGGCTATTATCGTAATAATAAACTTCTATTCCTTATCTTTCCCCGCGATCACGATATAATAATAATCAGGGAAATATTCCTTAATTACCTTCATCAGGTCGGCTTTAGTCAGCCCGTTGATCAGATTGATATAGCTCAGTTCGTAGTCGTATGCCCCGCGCTTGAGCATATAGGTGGAGAGCATCGACGCGATTTTCGAACTGTTCTCGTAGTTGAACGGCACCGAGTTCAGCTTGTTGATCTGGAACTTCAGCACCTCGAGGTCGGTCGGCCCGTTCTCCTTGTACTTCTTCAACTGGGTCTTGTACATATCGATAGCGGTGTAGACATCCTTGGGCGCGTTCTGCATATACAGGCGGTACAGGCTGTACTGCCCGTAGAGGATGGGGAACGTGTATACCCCGTAGGTCAGCCCCGCCGCATCGCGGATCGAGCGCATGAGCCATGATGTGAAACTTCCGCCGCCGAAGATATCGAGGGCGAGCGAGTACGCGGTGTAGTTCGTGACATCGGTATAATCCACCGACGGCGCGCCCATCAGCACGACCGACTGTTTAATGTCGAGAGGCACGACTTTGACCTGGTTCTGCGTCGGTTTCGGCGCGAGCTTCGCGCCGACCGGCTTCATCACCGCGGGCGGCTGCTTCCATCCGCCGAGCTGTTCCTTCACCGCGGCGACCACCTGATCGAAGTCGAGGTTGCCGACTACGGCGATCACCATATTCTCCGGGCGGTAGAACGAGGCGTAGAAGTCGTATATATCCTGCATAGTAAGGTTCATTACGTCGTCTTTAGCGGCGTAGAAGTCCAGCCCCGCGCCGTCCTTACCGAACGCCAGCTGGAATACGGCGTACTTCGCGTGCAGGTCGGGGGACGGGCTGTTCGCCATCTCTTCGATGGACTTCATCGTGTTGAACTTTTTCTCCTCGAGGACGAGCGGGATAAACTTACGGTCCTTGACCGCAAGCCCGAGCCATTTCACCGCGTCGGCGAAGAATTCGGCGGGCACATCGATACCGATAGAGGTATAATCGTAACCGCTGCCGCCCTTGAATGTTACCCCTTTCTTTTCGAGTTCGTTCTCCAGCCCGAACATCGGGCCTCCGTTAAATACGAAATCGTAGGCGTAGCTGGACTGGTAGGCCTTTTTCTGGTAGATCGACCCCGCGTCGAACGCGACCGAGATGGATACCTTTTCGTTCATGGTGAACGGTTTATAGAGGATGGTGATGCCGTTATCGAGGGTGACCTTCTTAACGGTCGCGAGATAGCCCGTGATGGACTTTACCGCGCCCTTGAAAAGGAAATCCTTACGTTCCTGCGCCTCGGCTATCGCCTGAGGGGTGGGGTTATCGAACTCCGAGTAATCGATCGGCTCGCCGTGGCTTTCTTCTTCCATACCGCCGCCGGGCTTGGCCTTCGGGTTCTTCTTGGTCACCTTGAAGAATCCCGTACCGGAGTTGTCTGGGGTCAGGTATTTTTCTATGACGCTCATCACGTCGTCCACCGTGATATTCTGGTACGCCTTCACGAGGTCGTTATAGATACCTACGCTATGGTAGCGCGCCAGATCGATGATGGTGAACATGATACGGCTGATGGAGTCGTACTGCATCATCTCGGAATAGAACAGTTCGTTCTTCAGGTCTTCGAGATTTTCCTGCACATACTCGCGGGTGATGGATTCCGACGGGTAATCCGGCTCCTTGGTGTATCCCATAAACCCGAGTCCCCCGTCGAGTGTCGGCCAGTATCCGAACCCGCCGATCAATCCGCTTTCGTTGATAAAGCTCAGTACTTGGCATTCCTTATTCTTCAGGTCGTATCCCGGCAGATGGAAAACCACCTCGCCGAAATTCTCGCTCGCGACTCCCTCGACCTCGACATGCACGCCCTTCTTCTTCGGGAGCGGGATAGGCGTTTCCTTCGGGAGATTGGGGTTCGCGGGGATGGGGGCGAAGTATTTTTTGATCATCGCGAGCACCTCGTCGGCCTTCACGTCGCCGACCACCACGATATAGGCATTATTCGGCACATAGTATTTCTTATATAGCCCGTTCATTACATAATCCCGCTGGGCGTTGGTAATATCCTCCAGGCGGCCGTAACTATAGGCGAACGGGTGTTCCCCGAACATCGCCTTGTCGAACTCGTGGTAAAGCTGGGTGTCCGGCATACTCTCATGCTTGGACAGTTCGCTGAATACGACGTTTTTCTCGCTCTCGAACTCCTTCGGGTCGAGCAGGAGATTCACCATCCGGTCGGCCTCGAGTTCGATTGCTTTCTCAAGCCCCGCGACCGGGAGCACTTCCCAGTACACGGTCATCTCGTAGGACGTGAACGCGTTATTCTCCGCGCCGAGGTCGTTCATCACCTTGTCGAACTGCCCCTTCCCGTACTTCGTCGTGCCCTTGAACATCATGTGCTCGAGCAGGTGGGTGAGTCCCGATTTACCGTCGATATCCTCGTTACGGAAACCGACCTTATAGGTCACCGAGAATCCCACGAGGGGGATGGACGGTTCTTCCTTCACGATAATATGAAGCCCGTTGGGGAGATCGAATTCCTTGATGTTCTTGGTGAACTGGAGTTTCGACAGGTCGACCGCGTAGGCGAACCGGAACGACAGGACGAAGAGAAAACCTAAGAATATTCTGAATATGCTTTTCATTGCGGCCTCCTTTATTGATTCGTTTTCGATGTCTTGAGGTCGAGCACCGAGTTCACGCCGCCCATACCGTCTGAAACGGTGTCCGGGTTATCCGGGTCGGCGACCCAATAGCCGTCGATCACAAATTTATAGTAGTACGTTTTACCCTTTTTCAGGTCCATCACGAGCGACCATACCCCGTTGGAACTCACCGTCATCGGATTAGCCTGTTTGTTCCATCCGTTGAAGTTACCGGCGAGCATGACCAAAGTCGCCTCGGGCGCGGCTACCGCGAACGTGATACCCGTATCGGTGACTGCCGGGTAATTCGGCCCTTTGATGTTATTGACACGGTTCAGGTTGAGCGTCTGCCCGCATGACGTGAGTATGAATACCAGCGCGAGCCATTTAAAATTCTTCATAAATCCTCCGGGAGAATATATTTAGACGGGAGTGGGAAAAGGGGGTTAGCGGAGATCCCGTATCTTTTTCAGAATCGCGAAATCGTTGGCGTAAAGCGTATAGGCGCGTTTCCGCTTCAGCGGGTAATCCTTCGAGATGTCGAGAAACTCGCCGTTGCCCGCGTAACGGGTGACGTCGATATTGACGTTCTCGTCGGAGTTATTGATCAGGATCAGCAGTTTCTGGTCTTTGATGAAACGCTCGAACCCGATCGTCATCCCTTTGATATAGAAGAAGCGGAGTTCGCCGCGCCGCAGGACTTCGTTGTCATGCCGTATCTCGGCGAGTTTTTTATAGAGCTGTAAAAGGTCTTTATTCCATTCCTGTTCGTTCCAGTTCATAAAACGGCGGTTGTCGGGGTCTTTCCCGCCCGTCATACCGGTCTCCTCGCCGTAGTAGACGCACGGCGCGCCCATATAGGTAAACTGGAACGCGGCGGCGAGTTTCATCCGGTCGAGTCGTTCCCCCGCTACGGTAAAAAACCGCGCCGTATCGTGGCTGGTCAGCAGGTTGAGCATCGCGAAGTTCGCCTGCATCGGGTAATCGTATATCTGCTCGCCGATAATTTTCACAAACTCCTCGGCGCTGATCCTGCGGTTCCCGAAGAACTCGAGACTCGCGTCGCGGAAACGGTAATTCATCACCGCGTCGAACTCCGTCCCATCGAGCCACGGGGAGGCGTTGAACCAAATCTCGCCGACTATATAGGCGTCGGGATTCTCCGCCTTGACCGCCTTACGGAAATCCTTCCAGTAGGGGTGATCGATCTCGGCGGGGACATCCAGCCGCCATCCCGACGCGCCCTGATGCACCCAGTGCTTCGCGACGCCGAGAAGGTATTCCTCGACCACGGGGTCGAGCGCGTTCAGCTTCGGCAGAGTGGGGAAATCCCACCAGCAGGTGTAATTCGGTTTCCCGTTTTCCATCAGCGGAAATTTTTTAACGAAATACCAATCCTTATACTTAGACTTCGCGCCGTTTTTCTCGATATCCTTAAATGCCGCGAAATCGGTGCCGGTATGATTGAAAACCCCGTCGAGGATAAAGCGAATATCGCGCTTGCGCGTTTCAGCGGTCAGACGTTCGAACGTATCGTCGTCCCCGAAATGGGGGTCGACCTTCATATAATCGGCGGTATCGAATTTATGGGTGGACTGCGCCTCGAAGATGGGATTAAAGTAGATAGCGTTGGCGCCGAGGTCCTTGATATAGTCGAGTTTCCGGATTACTCCCTCGAGGTCTCCGCCGTAGAACGTGTCGGCCTTGGGGAGCTGGCCGGCCGGCGCGACATTCGGGGGATTGAGCGCGGGATTGCCGTTATAGAAACGCTCGGGGAAAATCTGGTAGAATACGGCGTCCTTGACCCAATCGGGAGATTTGAAAAGCTCGCCATCGGGCTGAACGTACTCGAAATGCTCGACTTCCCACTCGTTCTGGATAAGCCCGTTCTTACCGAAATACTCCTTACCGTTGCCGATACGGTCGATTTCGAAGTAGTACATGACGTTTCTCGCGCCGAACCCGTTCCGGTAATGGAAGATGAGATAAGCGTAGACCTCGTCACGGTACAACTCGTACCCGTTGACGGTATGAAAAAGATCGTCGACCACTACAATCAGGCGGGCGTCGCTGAATTTTTCGAAATTAATCGCGGCCCGGATATAGAAACATGTCGGGATAAAGAAATCGATATGCGGTAAATGCAGAAAGTCTTCTTTCAGCTTGGCGGAACCGACCATGAGAAGCGAGTTCTCATAGCCGTTGTTTTTAGATTTCAGCGGGTTACGCGGATCGATAACAAAATTTGTGCCGTCCACCAGAAACTTATACTCATAACGCCCTGAAGGAAGTTTCGCCGCTCCCCACCAGACATTATCGCCGTCTTCGTCTTCGAGAAGAAGGCTCCCCCGTTCCCAGTTATTAAAATCACCTACGACTTCAACCCGTTTCGTATCGTAATGCGCGCCAAACTTGAAAAAGACATTGTACTTATGCATAAGGCGTCTCCGGGCATATATAGGACAGTTTATTATATACAGGAAATAATAGAATTGCAACTTTGTATAGAAACACGTCCCGTTCGGGGATTCGTGCCGGGGAAACGGAAAAAACTATGAAATTTCTATTGTCATTTTTCTAAAGACATGTTAATATTAACTTGAGTATAAATATTATTTGGAGGAGTAGGATGGAACAGGTAAATCTTGCACCTCAACCTTTGGGTGCGTCGAAAAGTAGCGTCGAAGAATATGCGAAAAAAGTTATTGATCAATTAGGCTATAAAAAAGGCGAGGATTTAGACAAAATTCTTGAAGAATTAGGGGGAAAGACTTTTACTATACCACCTGATGATCTTGATCAAACTCCTAGTATGGTAGTAGATGGAGAGAATAGTTTTATAATCAATTTACCCTTATATTCAAATTATTTAAGAAATCGCTTTACAATTGCCCATGAAATAGGACACTATCTATTACATTCTAAACAAGGTCAGATTCCTATTGAAGTTCGACGAAGTGGAGATAATGAGAGAGTTGAATGGGAGGCAAATTGGTTTGCCGCTGCTTTTTTAATGTCAAAAAATGAAATTGAAAAAGATTGGAATGAGAATGGTATTAGAGATATTTATACACTTGCTTCTATTTATCAAGTTTCAATAGAAGCAATGCAAATACGTCTTACAGCCTTAGGTTTAGTATAAAATGATTGAAACTTCTCAATTATTACTTTTTATAAGTGCAGATTTAGTAGGATCTACAAGTATAAAAAGTACGCAAGTAAATATTGAAGAAGATAGATCATGGATAGGGTATTTTAAGAAATTTTATCTTGATTTACCCTTCATAGTAAATGAAAATCTAAAAGAAAACAATTTGAAAATTGATATTTGGAAATTTAACGGAGATGAGATTCTTTTCAAAGCTGTTATCAATAGAATTAATGATATTAAAGTTATTATTGGAAGGTATATAGAATCAGTTAGAGAATTTCAAGAAAAAAATTCTCAAGAGAACTCTTATATAATAAAAACCACTATTTGGACAGCTGGATTTCCAGTAATAAATAAAGAAGTTACCCCGCTTTTACGCGACGAAAATAGTAATAATAAAGATGAAATAACAAATCCTTATCAGGATTATATTGGACCATCTATTGATGCCGGTTTTCGTTTAACTAAATTTGCTGACCCAAATAAAATTGTTTTATCTATTGAACTTGCTTATATAGTTGCTAAACAGTTTCCAGAAGATTTTAAAATATTTTATAGTGGAAATGAAATATTAAAAGGGATATTAAAAGAACGACCCTATCCTATTTTTTTTCTTTCTACCCCTGATAAAACAGAAGAAATTAGAAACAAATTGATAGGAGCAGGAAGTAAAGATTCAAGTATTGTTACCCAGTATATAAAATCATATATTCATTCTATCAAAGATCCATTTTTAATAGTACTACCATATTTAATCTCAAGCGAAGAGAGTTTTGGGGAAATACATCCTATACATCAACAATTCTTGGATAGAAACAAAAGACGAGATGAAACCATGCTTAGTGACCCGGATGATATAAAAAATACTAAACCAATAGACGATCTACCTCAAAAAGTGAAAACATTGAAATAGTATAAATCAACTAGAAAGCTTTATAGAAAATCTCCTTAACATTCTTTACTCTTACGTAAATCTGCTGTAAGGATATTCAGAAACGGAAAAATTTTGAAAAATTGCATTTCTTGATTATTCCTAAAATCTGTTATATCATACCATGAGACAAATTATTCTAATACAAATCATAAGTTAGGAGGAGTGTTCATGCTAAAAAAGATTCGTTGGTCTAAGGTACTTTTAGCGGGCGTAACTCTGCTCTGCGCCGGGCTTCTCATATCCAATGCGGTAGCCCACGCGCAGGAAGCGGGCGCTGCTCAGCCTGCCGCTACTAATGCGGTAACGGCTCCTGCGGCGGACGCTGTGGCTCAGACCACCCCGATGCAGAATGCGGCCGGCGGCGCTGATATTCAGGCCGCTATTCCCGCGTTAATCGCGTTCGTGGCAGCTATTGCGGCTTTAATATTCGTTGTATTCGCCGCAAAATATGTGTTGAAGAAGGACGAGGGTTCCGACAAGGTAAAGAAGATTTCCGCCGCTATCCGCGAAGGTGCGTTCGCGTACCTCAGACAGCAGTATAAGGTAGTGATCATCTTTTTTATCGCGATGTTTATTCTGCTCTTTATCATATCGACTATCTCCCATAACCTTCTGTCTCCCTTCGTACCCTATGCGTTCCTGACCGGCGGATTGTTCTCCGGTCTCGCAGGGTTCATCGGGATGAATATCGCGACACGCGCGAACAGTAGAACAGCATGGGCAGCGAAAGACGGCTTGAACCCCGCTCTGCGTGTGGCGTTTACCGCCGGCGCGGTCATGGGTATGAGCGTCGTTGGTTTGGGTCTGCTCGACCTTTCTCTGTGGTTCCTCGGCCTGAAGTATATCGCCAACCTGCCTATTGAGGAGATCACCCAGGCGATGCTGACGTTCGAAATGGGCGCATCGTCGATGGCGTTATTCGCGCGTGTAGGCGGCGGTATCTATACCAAGTCTGCCGACGTGGGCGCGGATATTGTAGGTAAAGTCGAAGCGGGTATTCCCGAAGACGACCCCCGCAACCCCGCGACTATCGCGGATAATGTGGGCGATAACGTAGGCGACGTCGCAGGTATGGGCGCCGACCTTTATGAAAGTTATGTAGGTTCTATTGTAGCGACTATGGCTTTGGGCGCGGTAGCGTTCGCGTCGAATCCGCTCCTCGGTGTTACAGTACCGATGGCGCTGGCGGCGATGGGCGTATTCGCGTCTCTCATAGGTACGTTCCTAGTCAGTACGAAGGACGACAACGCGACTCAGCCGGTTCTATTGGGCGCTCTGCGCCGGGGTGTTTATATATCCTCGGGGCTTATTCTTGTAGCCGCGTTCTTCCTCGTGTATTTCACGATGGGTATGCAGTATATCGGCGTATTCTTCTCGATTGCGACCGGTTTGATCGCCGGAAACATCATCGGGTTCTTCACCGAGTACTTCACATCCGACACCTATAAACCCACTAAAGATTTGGCCGATCAGTCCAAGACCGGCGCCGCGACATTGGTCATCGGCGGTCTTTCTCTGGGTATGGCTTCGACATGGATACCTGTAGTAACCGTTGTATTTGCGATTATCGGCGCGTATTTCTTTGCCGGAATGGGTAGTTCCGCCGAAATGAAAGACGCTCTCGGACTGTACGGTATCGGCGCCGCCGCTATCGGTATGCTTTCCACTCTGGGTATCACCCTCGCGACCGACGCCTACGGGCCTGTCGCGGATAACGCCGGCGGTATCGCTGAAATGGCGGGAACCGCGGGCGGATTGGGTAAAGATGTACGCCGCAGAACCGACGCGCTTGATTCGCTCGGAAACACGACCGCCGCGACCGGAAAAGGTTACGCGATCGGTTCCGCCGCGCTGACCGCTCTCGCTCTTCTCGCCGCTTTCCGTGACGAGATCACGCATAAGGTAAGTCAGATTGAAGGCACCCAGTTGGTGGTGGTAGCGAACGTTATCACTCCCGAGGTGCTGATCGGTCTGTTCATCGGCTCGATGACCCCGTTCCTCTTCAGCTCGCTTTCGATGAGCGCTGTCGGGCGCGCGGCTAATAAGATGGTGGAGGAAGTACGCCGCCAGTTCCGCGAGATCAAGGGACTGATGGAAGGTACGACCGATCCCGATTACGCGAGTTGCGTACGTATCAGTACGAAGAGCGCGCAGCGTGAAATGATCCTGCCCGCGCTTCTCGCGATTATCATGCCGATCGTGACCGGAGTCTTCTTCGGTATCTCGAGTCTGGTAGGGCTTCTCGCGGGCGCGCTGGTCACCGGTTTCCCGTTGGCGGTTATGATGGCCAACGCCGGCGGTGCATGGGATAACGCTAAGAAGTATATCGAGGGCGGAGCGCTCGGCGGAAAAGGCAGCGAGGCTCATAAAGCCGCCGTTGTCGGCGATACCGTAGGCGACCCGTTCAAAGATACAGCCGGTCCTTCGCTGAACATTCTCATCAAGCTGATGAGCATGGTAGCGGTCGTGTTCGGCGCGACTATCTATGCATTGAACAAACTGGTAGGATTATTTAGATAAGAGTATTCGAAATAGTAAGGCGGGAGTAACCTCCCGCCTTTTTTTATTAATAAAAGCATTTCCGGCTTGTATTAAATTTAAAATATATTACAATATATTAGGGGCGATTTAAGGAAAAGAAATGATTCGTTTACAGGGAATTGTACTACTATTCATTATTGCGTTTTCTATCTGGGGTCTTGTTATTTTCGCGTTCCAACGCGGATTAGTGAAAACAAGGTTTTTCGATGTGCGAATCTCCAGTTCGGGAATTTATTTATTCGCGACTATTATTCTTAACTCAATATTTTTAACGAAATACATGCAGTATCCGGTATTTTCGGTCGAATTATACAGGATGTTTTACCTGATATTCATGCTGGTGTCGGCGTTTTTTATTTTCATTTTTAATTCGACCAATGCTAACCCGAAGCATCTGAGACAGCGGATGATCCTCTCGGTTGTCCTGTTCGTCATCAGCGCGGTCGCGGGTTTTACAGGATTATGCACGATGGAATACGCCGCGCACGGATATTTTTCTATATTCCTGATTTCCGAAAGCGTTCACCTGCTGTTCGCGAAAAATCCCAACCGGCAGATTGCCATCGAGAACAGGGTTCTGTCATTTTTGTTTTTTTTAATGATCGGCGTCAACACCATCGATACGATCTTCGAAAGTATTTCCCTGCTGTACGGGGCGTGGATACTCCCGTTCCTGCTGCCGTTTTTCTTTATTTTTAAATACTCCCAGTTGAACCGGGAACTTCATGCGGAGATTGCTTCATTGGACGAGATGACAGGTAAGGAAAAAGAAAGCTACGAGTCGTCGATTTACCTGGTCGTGAATATGCTGGAATCGAAGAACGAATTCCTGAAGGGGCATTCCGAGAAAGTCAGTCTCTACGCGACCCTGATAGGAAACCGGATCGGTTTGAACGCCGAATCGCTGGAAGAACTCCAGACCGCGGCGCTCCTGCACGATATAGGATATGTCGGGATAGCTATCGAGGAATACAGCAGCCGGAAAATTATCAATTCCGAAGATTTTATGCGGATAAAGAAGCATCCCCAGATCGGCGCGGACATCCTGCGGAAAAGTTCGCAATTTTCCCGCTTCGCGGACTATGTGCTGTATCACCATGAGAACTGGGACGGCACGGGATATCCCAACGGTATCATCGGCGAGAAAATCCCGTTATTCGCGAGGATTATCCAGATAGCGGATACCTACGACGCATTAACGACCGACCGTTTTTATCGCGCCGCGTTAAGCCGCGAGGATGCGATGATTATACTGCGTACCGGGAAGGGCACGGATTACGACCCAGATTTGGTCGATGTGTTTATTAAATGTGTAGAGGTTAAGTCCTGATGAACGAAACGGTGCCTCTTGTTCCGACCTTAATCAATGTGCTGAGTATCGTGTTAAACCTCCTGAATGCGTGTTTTCTTACCTATGTATGGTTCGAGAACCGGAAAACCACGTATCAGGGAATCTACCAGAAAAAGGAAATCCAGAATTATATAGAATTTTCGCTGGGGGCATTGCTCTATGTCACCCCGCAAGCCATTCTATTGATATCGGACGTATTCGAGCTGAATCTCTGGATGCACCGGATTCAGCATATCGGTATCGCGGTCGCATTGATTTCCTTCATTCGTCTGCCGAAGCATATTTTTAATGTAAAGGATGAAAACAATATCTTACGCGGGATTATGATCGGGCTGATTTGCGCGACTATCCCGTTAATGTTTACTCCGTGGTTTATTCTGCCCGTTCCGGTAACGTTCGGCAGTATCACCCAGGGAACCCCGGGATATTTATACGTCGGCGTGCTTGCCGTTCACGGGGTGGTGTTTTTAATCAATTTCATTAAATCGGCGGGTTATGCCGCTAACAATGCCCGATACCATGGTAAGCTGGCGACGAATGAGATGGGTTTCATTTTTGGCAGCGTCGTCCTGCTGATTTTTAACGGTATCGCTATCCTCAAGCTCAGTAATAACGGTTTTTTACCCATGCTGGATAATTCGGCGTCCTCCATCGGCTTCACGATGTTCAGCTTCATTATTACGGTGATGCTGACGATGCGTTACGGGATCACTCTCAGGGAGCGTTCCGAGAAAGAGGGGCAGCTAAAAAAACTGCGCGAAAATATCGAGAAGGAATATGAGGATATCCTCTCCACCATCGTGGAGATACTGGAACGGGACGACCAGTACACCGCCGGGCATTCCCGCCGCGTCATGCAGATATCGATGGAGATCGCCAAGGCGATGGGGCTCCGCTCATCCGTGATCGATAAGATCGAGATTACCGGGATACTGCACGATATAGGGAAACTCGGGGTCAGTAAGCTGGTCCTGAATAAGCCGGGGAGATTGACCGAGGACGAGTTCCGGCAGATCAAACGGCACTCCGAGTTGGGCTTCGATATCGTTTCGACCTATAAGCCCCTGTTCGAGATAGCGACCTATGTGAAGGCCCATCACGAGAAGCTGAACGGCGAGGGATACCCCGACCGTCTGACGGACGAAAAAATCCCGGAGATAGCGAAGATCATCTCCGTCGCGGATATCTACGACGCGCTTTCCAGTAAGCGTCCGTACCGCGAAGGGCTCGAACTGGATAAATGTTTACAGATTATGCAGGATATGGCGAATAACCATGAAATCGACCGGACTATTCTAGCGAAGCTGGAAAAAATCATCCCCAACCTCAAGATTGAGGGTTAAGTCTTCTTCTGCAGTCCGAATTTCTCCATTTTCGCGTAGAGTGTCTTCCGGGTAACCCCGAGGATTTCCGCGACAGTGGAGATATTGTATTCGTGCTTTTTGAGCAGTTTCTCGATATGAATCTTTTCCAGATTATCCAGCGTAATATCCGCTTCGAGGAGTTCCGTTCCGGTCATAATAGAAAGTCCCGCGCGGCGGATTTCGACAGGCAGCATCTCAGGGAGAATCACGTCGTTATCGGAGGTCAGGATGATACGGTTGATGACGTTTTCAAGCTCGCGCACATTACCCGGCCAACGGTAGTCCATCAGTATCTTCAATGTCCCGCTGTCGAACAGAGCCTTCTTCTGGTAGCGCTCGTTGAATATCTTGAGAAAGTGCTGGATGAGAAGGGGGATGTCTTCCTTACGCTCGCGTACGGGCGGGAGGTGGATCGGGATAACGTTGAGGCGGTAATAGAGGTCCTCGCGGAATGTCCCGTCCTGGATCATTTTTTTCAGGTCCTTGTTGGATGCGCTGATGATACGGACATTCACCGATATGTGTTTTTCCCCGCCTATCCTCAGAAATTCACGTTCCTGTATCACGCGGAGCAGTTTCGCCTGCGCGTCCATGGAAATATTCGAAATCTCGTCGAGGAATAGCGTACCCTCGTCCGCGAGTTCGAATTTCCCGCGGGTGGTTTTCCCCGCGCCGGTGAACGAACCCTTTTCATAGCCGAACAATTCGGTTTCTATCAGCGATTCCGGGATCGACGCGCAGTCCACGGGGATAAACGGTTTCTGGGCGCGGTTGCCGTTAAAGTGGATCGCCCGCGCGATCAGTTCTTTACCGGTGCCGCTCTCGCCGTAGATCAGCACGGTCGCGTCGTTATTCAGCACGTTCTCGATATTGTTGAAAACACTGCGCATCTCTTTACTCTGGCTGATGATATTGGAGAAAAAGAGGGGGCCTTTGATGTCCCGTTCCAGCGTATCGATACGTTCCTTGAGGCCTTTTTTCTCGATAGCGTTATGGATGGTGATAGTGAGTTTTTTATAGTCCATGGGCTTCGTGATATAGTCGTAGGCGCCCATCTTCATAGCCTCGACCGCGTGATCGATATCCCTGTCGGCGGTGATGACTATCGGTATGGTGTCGATATTTTTTTCCTTGAGATACTCCAACACTTCTACGCCGGATACTTCGGGCATACGAAGGTCGATCAGCGCGACATCGAATATCTCCCGGTCGAAGAGCGCGATCGCTTCTTTACCGTCAGTCGCGAGTTTGACCTCGTAGGTCTCTTTGAATAGTTCGTACAGGAATTCGCGGATACCGTACTCGTCGTCCGCCACTAATAGAGTTCGTTTCATTTTTCCTCAACCCATGATTTTTCAAATACCGGGAGCTGTATAGTCAGACGGGTATATTCCCCGACCTTCGATTCGAGGGTCATCGTTCCTTTATGCTCGGTAATGATACGATGCGAGATGGAGAGGCCCAGCCCGCTTCCCTGGGATTTCGTCGTATAGAACGGGTTGAACACCTTATCCAAGTCCTCTTTCTTGATGCCCTCGCCGTTATCCTCTATCACTATATCGGCGTTTCCGTCGACAAAGTTTTCGGTAATACGGATATACTTTTTCTTTCGTTTGGTATTTTTCAGCGCCTGTATCGAATTCAGGATGACATTCATCATCACCTGCGTCAGGAGTTCGCGGTTGCCGTACACGATGATCTCGCGCTTTGTATGGAGTTCCAACGCGATCCGGCTCTCCTTGAGGCTATACCCGATCACTTCGCTGACTTCCGATATGATGGAATTCATGTCGACAGTAGAAAGTACCCCGATCTGGGGTTTCGCGAACGACAGGAACCGATCGATAATATTATTCAGGCGGTTGATCTCGCGGGAGACAATATTCGCGAATTTCAGTACGAATTCCTCGTCGTGGATTCTCTGCCATAACAGGTCGGCGAATCCCTTGATGGAGGTTAACGGGTTCTTGATCTCGTGGGCGATACTGGAGACCAGTTCCCCGGCGGACGCGAGTTTTTCCGTCCTGCGGAGCTGGGATTCGATCTCCTTCTCGGAGGTGATATCGAATATGGTGTACAGGTGCACCGAGGGCTTATACCCGATACTCAGGATACGTTTCGAGACGCTGAAGTAAAAATCCCTGTCCTTGACGGGGATATGGAACTCCTTCCCGAAGAACTCCGGGTCGGCCTTATTTTCTACCAGTTCGATGATCGAACCAAGACTCATCTTCATCTCGGCGAGAAAGTCCCGCATGTACCTGTTGGTGAATATGGTTTTCCCGTCCGCGGACGCGTTCAGGATGCCCACCGGTATGTTCTCCAGCACCTCTTCGTTAAATTCCTTCAGCTCGATCGTTTTCTTATACAAGAGGGCGTTCGTGATAATCGCGCCGATCTGGATGGAAAGGTTGGATACGAATTGCTTGTCGGCTTCGTTGAAACTGTCCGAATCGGAGGCATAGCTCTTATTGACCAAATAGATGATCGCGACCAGCACGCCTTTATTGAATAACGGTACCGCCATAATACTTTTCATGTGCTGGCGGTCGGAATCCTCTATATGTATCTTGGGATTGTCTTCCGCCTCGTTGATGAGGAGAATATCCTTGGTGCCGAAGAGGTAGTCCTTGATCTCCATCCCTTCGTATGTGATCTGTTTGAGGCTTTCGGACTTGAACCCCATGGAAAAGTTCATCACATCGTTATCGTCGAATATCTGGAGAAGCCCGACTTCGGCGTTGAGGAACTTCACGATAGTCCCGATGAGGTATGAGAAAAGGAAATCGTCGCCGATATTCACCGCGAACGCGTTATAGAGGTCGGAAAACGCGTTATCGATCAGGTTCTGCTCATCGCTCTGCTGGCGGTTTTCCTCGAAATAGGCGCCGAATAGATTATTAAAATGCGACAGGAGATGGATTAACGC
>Ga0154540_1190_pt4 | contig 16038 bp, 16 predicted proteins | sample RifGroF1_FD_105683 | JGI IMG/M metagenome (GOLD analysis project Ga0154540, IMG submission 105683) | Spirochaetes bacterium GWF1_49_6 | reverse complement strand
CCGGTCTGGAATGTGACTACTACTTGGTTCTTGAATAAGCCGTACACCCTCGCGCGTTCGATGTCGAATACCTCGTCGACAATCTGGAGCTCGAGATAATGGTTTTCCGCGCCTAATGTGCCGAGATGGTTCTTCTCGTTCTTGAGCATCTCGTCGCTGATGAGGTTCGGGTCGGCGTGAGGGGATGCCCCTCCGTCCTCGATATACTCATGGTCGTCCGCTTTGCCCATACCCATATGCTCGACTACCCAGTTTGCCCCGCTGGTCAAGAGGTCGCGGAAGTCTTTTAACGATAGGGTGGCCTTGCCTCGGGTTGAGTCGCCCACAGGGATAGCCTTGAAGAACGCCCGAATCAGCGTCTCGGTCTTTTTTTCTATATCCTGGTAGATCAGGTTGGTGGTGACAATACGCGTCCCGCAGTTGATATCGTAACCGGCCGCGCCTGGGCAGATAATCCCGTCGGATTTATCGAATAACGCCAAAGCGCCGAATGGGAAGCCTATGCCGGGCGATACATTGGGAAAGGCGATCAGACGGTCGAGAATCCCGGGAAGAGACGCGGCGTTCACAATTTGATTGTAAACCCCTTCGTCAATTTTAGTGATAAGGTCCTCACCGGCATACAAAGAAGCATCCACGATCATCCCTTTCTTCTTATGGATACTCCATTCATGATCGCTTACCCGGTGTAGTTTTGAAACATCCATCCATTCCTCCGCCGGATCGGAAAATTAAACTCATTGCATATATTTTAACGTATATTCTGAAAAAGTAAATAGCTATTTTCATATTTTACAAAATAATAGTCTCTATGCTTGAAAGTTTTGAAAAAGTAATATAATCTATGTTAATCAGAGAATATTCGGAGTAAATTATGTTTTCGGTGGGCTTTGTTCAGGAAACGCTCGAGGCAAAACCAATCAGAATTGGCGGGTGTGAGAAAAATGAGTTTTCAGGGTTTTCGATCAATTCCCGTACCATCGAACCCGGTCAATGTTTTGTCGGTATCAAGGGCGAGAATTTCGACGGGCATGATTTTATCGGCGATGCAGTCTCTAAAGGCGCTGAAATATTTATCGTCAATCATTCCAAGATCGACGACGTGTCCAAGGCGGTCAAGAAGGGGGTTATTATCCCCGTGAACGACACGATTGAGACTCTTGCCAAACTCGCGCGGGCGCATCGCAGGAGAATTTTCGCGAATACGGTCGCGATCACCGGGAGTTCCGGTAAAACGACGACCCGCGAGCTCGCGGTCGCAGTCCTCTCCAAACGATTTCATGTCCATACCGCGAAAAAGAACCTTAATAACAATATCGGGCTTCCCCTTTCCGTGCTCGAAGCCGGGGCGGATACGCATCTGATGGTGCTCGAGATGGGGATGAACCACAAGGGTGAGATTTCATACCTGTCGAAAATAGCCGAACCCCTGCTGGGGGTCATTACCAATATCGGGTACGCCCATATCGGGAATATGGGGAGTCTCGACGCTATCGCCGATGCGAAGAGCGAGATATTCGACGGGATAGTCGACCGGGGGTATGTGCTTCTGAACGCGGACGACCCATACTACGGTTATCTCAAGGCGCGCGCGGACGTACCTGTGCTCGATTTTACCGCGATGGATATCAAGATTATCGAAGATAGAGGGATAGACGGCTATATACTCGAGTACGGCGGGGAGACCTTCGAGTTCAACCTCCCCGGACAGCATAATCTTTCAAATCTCACGGCGGCGTTTAAGATCGGCGAATTTTTCAGTATCCCGGTCAATATGCGTATTGACGCGGTACGCGGTTTCCGCGCGGTCACCGGGCGCAGCCAGATCGTGAATTCTCCGCGCGGGATTATTATCAACGACTGCTATAACGCGAACCCCTCGTCGATGATCGCCGGCCTCCGCCTATTAGGCGCGAGCTCGCGCGGAGGACGGCGGATCGCGGTGCTTTCCGATATGCTAGAACTCGGCAGAAAATCCGGGTACTATCATAAGATGGTGGGCGATTTTATTGTCGTGAACAAGTCCGCCGACCTGATACTCGGTTACGGCGAACATACCCGCGAGCTCATACAGACTGTCGAGAAGGCCGGTATTCCCGCGAAATGGTTCGAGAATAAGGATAAACTGACCGACGCGGCTCGCGCGGAAATCAAGAACGGGGACGTCGCGCTGGTGAAGGCCTCGCACGGGATGGGGCTCGACTCGGTCGTGCTGGCGCTGATGGGGGAATAGTATGGAACAGGGATTGCCCAACTGAATCAGGGAAAAGAGCTCCCGAATTCGGTACTTAGAATGCCTAACAAAATTAGTTCAGATCATCGGTAAATAATAATATAATTCGACAGAAATAATGCAAGAAGGTGCGATATAATCATGGGAAAATGACATTCCCTATTTCAGCGGTAAAATGTAGACGGGGATTCCGAATGAAAAGAAATTATTCTCTGTACATTTATTTTCTTACCAGCATATTTCTTACCGCCTGCGGCAGTTCCGAAAACGGGAATTCAGCGGGCGTTAATCCTATATTCAGAAATACGAACACATTATTCAACAAAAATTATCAAACCAACTCGCTCCTGGACTCTGCGCTGATCGACGCGTCGAGAACAAAAAATACGAATAAAATTCTAGAACTCCTGAAGAAAGGCGCAAACCCCAACGCCGCCGATCAGGAAGGGAGAACTGTGCTGATGAAAGCCGCGATGCAGGGGAATCTTAATGTCGTAAAGATTTTACTCCAATCCGGGGCGAAAATCGACGCCGAGGATAAAAACGGTAAAACCGCGCTTTTTTGGGCAAACGGGTCTTCAATTTTCAACTACCTGATCGAGCAGGGCGCGGATATATCTCACCCGGATCATTCCGGCGGAACGCTGATCGAAAATGCGTTTCTAAGCAGTGATCCTGTCGTACTGCAGGCGTTAAAAGAGAAGAGCATCGGTATAAATTTTACTAACCAGTTCGGACAAACCATACTAATGAAGGCGGCTGATAGAAACAACATAGGATTCATGACTTTTTTATTAGAAAACGGCGCGGATATCGATATTCAGGATGAGGACAAAAAAACCGTGGTCGACTATGCAATGGAATCTCGCAATTTAGAAGCATTGATTCTCCTTGAGAAGTACGGGGCAAAAATCGATTATACCAAAGGCGACCTCAACGACAACCTCATTATTGCATCGGCCGCCGGCAATCTCAAGGCGGTTAAAAAATTGGTTTCGTCCGGGGTAAATCCCGATTTCGAACCCGCTCCGGAAAAAATGGACGAGCATTCCCCGTTGATGTGGGCGGCCATGAAAGGACATCTCAATATCGTGCGGTATCTGGTCGAGCATGGCGCAAATGTAAACCAGCTTAAATCGTACGATGCAAGCGAGGCGTCCGTCTTCACCTTCGCGTTCCGCTCAGGCAATATGGAACTTGTGGAGTACTTGCTTTCCAAAGGCGCGCATGTGGATTCCGTTTGTTTATTAGGGGCGGTTGGGGGAAAATCCTATGAGAAGGTTTTATATCTCCTGAAAAAGGGAGCGGATATCAATGTACAGGTATACATGGATTATTATACTCCGCTCATGTGCGCAGTATCGATACAGGACATGAAAATGGTCAAACTTTTGATTAAACACGGCGCGGATGTCAACGCGGTTACTCTCAGCATGCCGTACGTCACTGCGCTCTCGATATCCGTTCGCTTATCCAATACCGCGATCATCGATTATCTGAAAAAGCACGGGGCAAAGCAGTGAAAATGAAGGCGCCGCACGGGATGGGACTCGACTCGGTCGTGCTGGCGCTGATGGGGGAATAGTATGGAACAGGGGATGAAAGATAAACTTTTCCGCTACTTCAATAAGAAGGACATATTTTGCAGCCGCAACGGAATCGAATTGGTCGATATCGACGAGGGCTACGCCAAGGTAAAAATGACTGTGGACGAAAGGCACTATAATAGTATCAATACCGTGCACGGCGGGGCGCTTTTCGCGCTGGCCGACCTCGCGTTCGCCGCGGCGTCGAACTCCCACGGTACGGTCGCGGTCGGGATTCATACCGATATGTCGTTCGTCAAAGCCGCGTCGTCCGGCGGCCTTTTCGCTGAGGCGCGTGAAATCTCTATCAACCCGAAAATAGCCACCTATTCGGTGACTATTACCGATGAATCCGGCGAAAATGTCGCGTTATTTAACGGGATGGTTTACCGCAAACGTGATAGTTTACAGTTGGACGATTGAAATATCAGGAGGACTTTATGAAAAGAATCTTGACGGTGATGGCGGTGTTGGGGGTATTCGCGTATCAAGCGTACGGGTTAGAATGGGCGGTACAAGGAAATAGCTGGTATGGGGTGGGGAATGCCGTTGCAATAGGAAAGGATGGCACGGTGTTTTATACCGGATCGTTCGGCGGACATATCATGAATGGCAATAAAAAAATCGATGTAAAAAGCGCCAAACCCGTATATACGGATATGTTTATAGCGGCGTATGACCCGAATGGTAAACTTCTCTGGATGCGCACTGCGGGCGGGCCGGATAGCGATAACGGGTATAATCTCGCGGTATCGGACGATGCCGTGTATGTCAACGCTTATTTTACCGGGAGTATGGAATTCGACGACGGGACGAAGGTAAAGGGCAAAGGGGAAATATCCATGGCGGTGGCCAAGTACGACTACGATGGAAAGCTGGAATGGGTGCAGACCGCGTCCGATGACGAGAATATGTGGGCGCGCGATATAGCGGTGGATAAGGACGGGAATGCTTACCTCGTGGGGTTTTTCACTAAGGGCGCGACGTTCGGTAAAGTGAAGCTGAAACCTATCATGCAAAAGAATATCTTTATCGTCAAGTACTCGCCGGATGGGAAGCAGGAGTGGGTCAAACAGGCGGCGGGCGGGGATAGCTTTATTACCGGGATATTCGAGAACGGGATAGAAGTCGGCCCTGACGGAAATATTTTTATTTCCGGGCATATGATCGGCCCTATCAAATTCGAGAAATTCGAGTACAAGACCAGTATTACAAAATATTCCAAGAACGAATGGCTCTATAATTATGAAGTGTTTATCGCGAAATATACCCCGGACGGGAAATTCGAATGGATGAAATCGGTGGGTGTGGATCTCGAGCCTCAAGGATTTGCGGTGGACGGCGAGGGAAACTTCTATATGACCGGCTTCTTTACCGGGATACTTTCAGGTAAAGATATCGGGAAAGCAATGGTGGGCGATATCGCGATAAAATCAACGCTCAATAAAGGCGGCGGGACGGCGGAGGAAATCTTTATCGCGAAGTGGGACAAAGATTGTAAAGCGGTATGGGCTAAAGCAGAAGGCGGTGCGGGATACGAACGCGGGCACGATATCGCTGTCGGCGCGGACGGGACTGTCGCCGTAACCGGCGCGGTGGATATGGGCGCAGTTTTTGAGAAGAAAAATCTCAAGGTAAACGCGGTAAAAACGTTCGAATGGGATATTTTTATCGCACGTTTCACCCCTGACGGTAAATTAATCGATGTCGAGACGATGGGCGGCCCGGCAATGGATATGGGTAACGGTATCGCTGTAGGGGTGGACGGTGAAGTATATGTAACCGGGAGTTTTAATAAAACCGCATCCTTCGGAAAACAGAAGTTCTCTACTATTCAATACAGCGATAGTTTTCTTATAAAAGTGAAATAAAAATACCGATATATAATTGAAATTTCGTATAGTTCGGTGTTATATTACCACAGGGCTTAATGATTTCAGGGAATCAACAGGGGGTTGATATGCTGTTGAAAGTTTCCTTATTTTCTCTGTTTATTCTTTTAACCGCATCGGTAATCGGTATTGCCGAACCTGTGCCTAATACCAACGCGGGTCCCGTGGTATCATACACTCCCCCGTTAATCATCCGAGACCTTTATGTCCGTTATTATTTCCTCGGCGGAAGTCTCGAAAGTTTGGGGGTCGACTACTTTTTCGACAGGAGTTTCTGGGCGGGATTCAATGTCGGCCTTACCTTCGTACCGGGGATAGCCCCTGGGCGGACTCTGGTAGTGGTCACCGATACCCTGGAAGCGGGATATTTCTTTATCGGTAATATGGATCAGGATTTCCGGCTGGGTGTGGTAGCGTCGTTCTCCGCGTACTTTTGTACCACCGGGGATGTATGGCATGAAATATCGGACAAACCGTCGATGGGATTTTATCCCGGGGTATGGCTGAGTGTGGAAGTATTCAATATCACCCTGCGCGCGGGGGTGGTCTATGATTTCAACGCCGATCAGCCGATGAGGTTTATGCCCAGCTTCGGTCTGGTTTTTTAATTTAGGAGGCACAATGAAAAAAGCAATATTATTCATTTTCGGGGCGCTGTTTCTTTCCTCGTGCGCGTTCCTGCTTCCCCCTTCGATCAGCGAGGATTATATTTACTGGCGGGATATCGGGTCGAAGCAGTATCAGTACAGCCTGTTTTCCAACTATAATATTATCGCCGATATTCAAGGCGATTCCCTGATAAAGTTCGGTGTAGCTGAGGATACCGAGTACTTCTATTTTTATTACCAGTTCGGTAATTACAGGGGTGGAAACTATCTGACGACCATCGGTAAGTTAAATCACCCTAACGGCGGAATCGCCGGGAAATATATGACTTCCATGGATTATCCTTCAAGGGATTACGGTACCGCGTCCAATTCGGTGGAAATGATTTTCCCGCTTAATTATTATAACGACAGTATGAATTTGCTTCAGAATATGAACGGGCAGACTCTCTATCTGTACGTGCAGGATTATGCGAATATAGTTTATCTGGTCGATAGCGGCATGATCGATCAATCCGTCGGTTATCTGGTTTGCGACGATAAAAATATGGAAATCATGCTGAAAAAATCCGTACTCGGTCTGACCAATATAGCTCTCAAGGACCTCGCGTTTGCGGTGGGAAGATGGGGATCAGGCAATATGGACGGATGGGGTGTCGATAATGAGAATTTCTGCCCGAATAGAAACTTGCAGGATGTTATCCGTTATTATGTAAAAACCGACAAATCGGTGGTATACCGGGGCGGTCCCGCGCAGGGATACACGTTCTGGTATAATAATACCGGCGGAGATTCCATACTCTATTCTTCGTTCTCGGGTCTCCTGCAATCGACGGTAGGGATGGGTTTCTTCGATATCGATAACAATTCGACGACGGGAACTATGGTGGTCAGGATTAATACCAACGGTGTCGGCGCGAATAGCAGTATGTTCTATAATCTGACCAATTATACCTCTCAGGTACCCCAGGACTACCAGCAGGGATATTATAAAAAAGATTACGGCTTTGTTACGAATATTTCCCAGCTTGCGGACGGAAAACTTCTCGCATTGCCGGGAAAGCGGATGCAGGTCTATATTGTTTACAGCGATGCGTCCACATGGATGACTGTATCGAATAGTTTTTATATCGAGAAGTCCGTGTCATTAGCGCTAGATGTATCCGGCATCATGAGCGGCAGTTATTATTACACCGGGCGGGTGGCGTTCCCGAACACGTATAATAATTACGATTCAGGCGGGTGGCAGTTCGATCTCCAGAACGGGTATTTTTACGGCTCCATCCAGATAGGGGAATCCCAGATACCGAACGGTAATTCCGGCAGCGGTTTTCTAATACTTCCTTATAGCAGCATGTATCTCGACGGATTCACTAACGCTCCTATGTTCCCCGACTGTACGGCGTTCGATTACACTGTTCAGGGAATAAAGGTTACCTACGACGGAATAAACGGGTATATAACTATTTTTGATAAATAGTTCTATCGGGAAACGGGTAGGTCATGCGTAAATCCTCTGGTAATTCATCCCATAGCCATTCCTGCGGATGGGGAAGCTTTCCCATGCCGAGGGGATTTTATGGCGGGACGAATCCTGTTGATTTCGGGTAGTAAAAATTTTCTGTCATGGGCACTTCTAATTAACCCTCATTTCTACCAAATTGTGAAGGAAAAGAGGACAAGCCTCCGCACTTCGCGCGAAAATAAAGAAGTGACCATTGGGCGTATTTTAAAGATATATTATTATTAATGTTAAAAATGTTAATAGTTTTTACATCAGTCCCCGCAAGGGGGGAACCCCCAAATCATTATATTCGGGAAATTCACGGTAATTTTCCGATAATCATAATCGGCGCGGGTTGATTTACCGCGCCCATCGGAATTCGAATAAAGTAAAAACGTTTTATTGCATTTCGACGGTAAATTCTTTATACTTAATGGACGCTTTGAAGTCAAATAATAAAGCGTCCATTGGGCATATTAGTATGTCAATATCACTTGTTTTAAGTTTGTCCCCGTAAAAGGGAAACTTCACGGATGGTAAATTCGAGGGGATGCTATTGAGAAAGCGAAATCTGATCATCGTCGCGTTAGCGGTGTATCTTGCGGGGATTATCCTCTATCTCCTGTTCGGTTATTTTATCGAACGCTCACAAGTAAAAGCGCACGACCAGTCCGATATGGAACGTTGGGCGAAAAGCCTGTCGATTATCGCGGACGACAGTTATTTTTCCTCGGATGACGCATATACCCTGAACGGCAATCCCCGCATTCTCTCGAATATCATAAAAATGACCTCGATATTAGATGCCCAAAGGATACTGATCCTGGTCGGAACGAACAATATTTACTATTACTCCTTTTATTCCTCGGTAACGAACGGTACGGCGGGAATGCGTCTTATTTTTAATCCTCCAGAAGGATGGTATGATTCCATCGCGAATCAGGGGTATTATTCGATTATTACCAACGATGCGAGTAAAAAGGACGGAGAGTATTACTATCACCTGATGGATAAAGACGGCCGTTCGGTGATCGCCGGGATATTTTACGGCGAGGATCATGAGATATTTTCAATGGGTATTTCCCTCTGGCTGAACGCGTTACTGACGGGGGTATATTTCCTCCTGCTCAGCCTTCCGTTCATGGTAATATATATTCGGAGCACGCATAAGGAGCACGAACAGCTCGTTCAGATGATGAACACCGACCAGTTGACATTTTTACCGTCGCGGACGAAGCTCCTGATGGATCTGAAAAAGATGCAGAACCCGACCGTTATCCTCGTCAACGTCGATTCGTTCAAGCAGATCAACAGTTTATACGGGAACAAGGCCGGGGATTTTATCCTGATTGGCGTGGCGAACCGCTTCAAGTACCTCCTGCCGAAGGGTGATTACCGGATATACCGCCTGCATTCAGACGAGTTCGCGGTGGTCTCCGACAAGTTCTTTAGCCTATTCGAATTGACGACCTTTATCGAATTCCTGATAACCGGCATCGCGGATAAAATATTTTCCTACAACCGCAACGAGATCAGCATCAGCGTAACAGTGGGGGTAGCGAAGGCGTCGATGCTTCTCGAACCCGACAAAGAAGAGATATGGCAGTCTTTGGTGACGCATGCCGGGATGGCGCTGAACGCCGCGCGCAGGAATAACCTCAATTTCCTGATCTATGACGAGAGTTCCGAATATTTCAGCAAACCCTCCGATAACGTCAATTGGCTGAATATCATCCGTTCCGCGATCAAGGACGAACGGATCGTCCCGTTCTGCCAGCCGATCTACAACAATCATACGAAAAAAATAGAAAAATACGAGTGCCTCGTGCGCCTGATAGACGAATCAAACGGGATTGTCTCGCCGGCGAATTTCCTCGATGTCGCGAAAAAGACGCGCCTGCTCCACCAGATATCGCATACCATGATAGAAAAATCGTTCGCGTTCTTCGAGAATCTCCCTTACCAGTTCTCTGTCAACCTCTCCTTCTCCGATGTGAAAAACAACCAGTTGATCGAGTTCGTCGAGGGGCTACTCATCGCTAAACCGGAGACGGCGAAACGGCTGGTATTCGAGATACTCGAATCCGAGGGAATAGGGGATTTCGAGCGGATACAGGCTTTTGTAAAAAAGATGAAACGGTATGGGGTGAAGATCGCGATAGACGATTTCGGCAGCGGCTACTCGAACTACGAGAATATCCTCAAACTGGGGGTCGATTACCTGAAGATCGATGCGTCGCTGGTGAAGGAACTCCCCGTCAGCAGACATTGCTCGGTACTGGTGCATAGTATTATTACGTTCGCACGCCAACTCGGAATCGAGACTATCGCGGAATTCGTCTACAGCGAGGAAGTGTTCAAGCAGGTCGTCGAACTGGGCATCGGGTACTCGCAGGGATACTTTATCGGCAAGCCCGCGCCTATCGAAGATATTACGTAGCTTCTAGACGGGTTCGACTAAGATGCTCGCGTCCACCTTCTCGTTCAGGAACTGCTGGATAGCCATCAACGTACCTGCGGTAGCGCCCGGGCATCCCTGACACGCGCCGAGGTAGTGGATATATACGATGGTGTTGCCTTCTTCTTCTTTGATATCGACCACTTCCATACTGCCGCCGTCCTGCGCGAGGATCGGTTTGATTTCTGCTTCCAGCACGGTTTCGATCTTCTTCAGTCTCTGAACTATTGTCATCGACTTGAACTCTTTGGTTTCGGATACTTCTGCCATTTTTTCCTTCTCCATTTCCTTTCGGACATCCTTTAAAATATCCACAAGGTAGTATTTTCGTTTTTCGTGGCCGCCGGGGCGGATGCATGATTTACAGAACGCGCCCGCTTTGGTAAAGTTCGTGATCTCCTCGACCGTCTTGAGGTCGTTGATACGGATAACGTCCCGGATAGTACGGAGGCTGACCCGCGCGCATTCGCACACGATTTCCTCCTCCTCCAACGTGGATATATCCACGCCCTTATATAATGAGGCGGCTTTTTTTATAACATCGTACGCCATGACACTGCAATGCATCTTCTGCGGGGGTATCGCCGGGGAATTGGGGTCGTCGCGTAACGCGTGCTCGACGTCGATATTCGTGATAGCGATAGCCTCGTCGACCGTTTTACCGATGCACATCTCGGCTATCATGTCGCTCGATGCGATAGCGGTGCCGCATCCGAACGATTTAAAGCGCGCGTCGAGAATTGTGTTGGTTTTAGGGTCGACCGCCCAAAACAGGCGTACCGCGTCCCCACAGGCCTCCGCGCCCCAGTCCGCTACAATCAGCTTCGCGCCCAGCGCCTTCGCCTGTTCTTCGGTGATTTCCCCGCGGAACTTCGGCTCGTCCATTCTGGAGGATACCTTATCGGAGTACTGCTCCCATAAAGCGCCGCCTATCAAATCATTTTTTGCCATTGCATTCCCCTTAATAGCTCGACGATATCTTTCTGAGACGTTCGATCGAGTTCCTGAACACGTCAATCGCGTAATCTATTTCCTGTTCGGTGGTAAAGCGCGATAGTGAGATACGGATGCCCGTATGCGCGAGGTCTTTATTGATGCCTATCGCGACAAACGTCGGGTTCGGTACGAGGGACTCGGACGCGCATGCGCTTCCTGTCGACGCGGCTATCCCGTTCTTATTCAGGTCCCAGAGCATCGCCTCGCCCTCGACGCCTTTTATACTGCAAAGGATGGTGTTCGGGGTACGCAAGCCGCGCCGTCCGACCACCAGCGTATCGTCTATCTTTAGTAACGCGTCTTCCATCTTATCGCGGAGTCTGCGGACTTCGGTAAGCTCGTACTCGAGGTTCTGCGCCGCCATCTCCATCGCGAGCCCCATCCCGATCATCTCGGGGACATTCACCGTCCCGGCGCGCTTGCCGCCCATCTGCTCGCCCCCGTGAAGGAGGGGAGTGAGGCGGAGGCCCTGGCGGATAAACAGGCCGCCGATGCCCTTGGGGCCGTGGAACTTATGCGCGCTAAACGACAGGAAATCCACGTTTGCGTCGCGGACGTCGACCGGGATTTTACCGATCGCCTGTACCGCGTCCGTATGGAACAGCGCGCCGTTCTCGTGCGCGGCCTCGGCGAGTTCCTTCACCGGGAATATCATCCCCGTCTCGTTATTCGCCCACATCACGGATACCAGCGCGGTTTTATCGGGATTGATAAACCTGCGGAGTATCTCCTGATCGACAATCCCGTCCTCGTTCAGCGGGAGGATTTTCAGTTCCGCGCCGAGGGATTCGAGGAATTTAGCGGTGTTCGCCACACACGGGTGTTCCACCGGCGTGGTAATAATCTGGTTCCGTTTCCCGTGATGCATGATATCGTAGTACACGCCCTTGAGCACCGTATTGTTGCTCTCGGTGGCGCATCCGGTAATCAGGATATCCGCATCGTCGGGAGCATTCAGCCCCTTGTACATCCGGTCTAAGGCGAGCCTCATATACGGATGGGGTTCGGTGCCGAAATCGTGAAGCGAATTGGGATTCCCATAAATCTGGGTGAAAAACGGATCCATCGCTTCCTTCACGAGCGGGTCGACGATTGTCGTAGCGTTGTTATCTAAATATACTCTCTGCATAATCTCCAACCTTGAATATCGTATTCATTATAGAGCATTTCACTCTGAAAATCAAATAAATCCGGGGTATAATACTATAATATAAGTATGAATATAATTATACTAACTGAATACCCTTATCCTTTAAAAACGATTTAATCCGTGTAATCTCCGAGGGGGAGGCCAGCTTGAATAGGAGCTTGTTCCCCGAGAGCCGGGATTTTTTTACCGCGGTAAAACGGGACAGCATTTTCAGAGAGGCTCGTCCTGCTTCCTGTGAAAAATTCTTTATCGTGAGGGTGATATCCTCGCATCCGCCGCAGTCCCCGTGGGAATGCGTGTCGCAGCTCTCGCCCGAGCAGTTTCCGTCACAGCCGGAACAATGTCCCATATTACGCCTCCGAAATAAGTACTAATATAACAAAAATTCGTTAAAAAGGAAAGCCTGAAACCGGCGTGCTGTGAATTAAAATGATGAAAAATTGTCAAAAAGCTAAAAATATGGTATTCTTACTGGATTTTAAAGGGGAGGAAAAAATGCCCAGCGTATTGATAGTTGACGATTCAATGGTAATGCGGAAAAGCCTCAATTCCATGCTGACTCAGGCGGGGTATACCGTGATCGCGGAGGCGTCTGATGGGGACGAGGCGGTTAAGCTATTCGCACAGCATCATCCCGATATCGTGACTCTCGATTTGAATATGCCGAAGATGAACGGGCTTGATGTGCTCAGGCAAGTGATGAAAACCAACCCTGATGCAAAGTTTGTGGTTATCAGCGCGGTCGAGGATAAAGAGACGGTGATGGAAGCGCTCAAATTAGGCGCGAAGTACTATATTCTCAAGCCGGTTACCTATGATAAGGTTTTAGAGACAATGAAACGGGTGGGGCAGTAACCCGCTCCGGGAGTGAAAATTGGAATTTAAATACCATTTGCAAAAAATTTCGCATAATCCTATAGAATGGGATTTCTTTCATTCGGAGCTGGATAAGTTGTCGATACAGGCGTTGTATAATCACGCCTCCGCGGTGCTGATGGGCGGCGACGGCGAATCGACCGAGCTTGCGAGAAAGTTATTCAAGGTCTACCGGGATAGAGTCACCGATCTGTTCAGCCTCTGCATCCCGGAGCAGATCGAGAAGATGGGACGTACTCCCATCATCGAGGCGAACGATGTTCCGTTACGCGACGTTACGGCGTTCATTCACCTGAAGGGAAAGCCCTCCATATTCCTATTCCAGAGCATGGATAAGACTACCGCGCGTACATGGATGACGAATCTAACGGGCGGGATAGAGCTTCAGGGTGGGGACGGCGGTGTCGGAGACGGGATGGCGGAGAGTCTGAATATCGCCACCGGACGGTCGCTGCCGGGATTTTCCGTACCGTACGGCCCGCACGATATTTCTATACCGTTTACCGTCTACTCGGACGGTCTGACGCTGAAAAGCCCGAATTCACCGATGATTATTGAAAATCTGGAGAGCGATAATACGAAGATTACGCTGGGTATCATGGTTTTAAAACCTTACGAAGAGAAATAAACTAATCCGATAAAGGCATATCTTCGATCCATGCCACGCTTTCGAAATAATTGTTAGTCCAGTCCTGCATAGTCGCGTTCATACTCTCGAGAATATCCGAAACCTTCTTGAGATTCACCTCATACTTCTCGGTTTCCTCTATCAACGATAGGAGTTTTCCTAACGTACCCTCGTGATTCATCAATGCGTTATTAATTTCTTCATTCAGGTTGAGTTCTTTAATTATTTCGTTCAGCGACGTCTGGAAGAGCGCATCCATCAGCGAAAGCAGCCCGACAAGGAATCCCTCGTCGAGAATCTGACGGTTTTTCTCGCCCATCGTATTCTTCAGGAAAAGTTCCATCGCCTTCGCGCGCTGTCCGGCGGTCTTAAATAATGGGTTCTTATTCCGGTCGCCGCCGCTTCCCGCGTAGCTTAACAGTATCAGCCAGTGCATGAGATTATTCATTCCGAGCAGGGCGATAGCCTGACGGACGGACGTGATTTTAGAACGGGTGCCGAACGCGGCGGAATTGATGAATTTCAGGAGATTGATGGTCATTTCGGGATATTTCTTGAATACCGATTCGACTATATGGATATCCGCGTTGCTCTTCAGGAGTTTGATGAGTTCGATTATTGCGAGTTGGTCGGGGCTGATTTTTTTACCGCTGAGGATGACCGGTTTCGCGAAGTAGTAGCCCTGAAACAACTCGAATCCCAACTGTTTACAGTAATCGAACTGCTCCATATCCTCGACTTTTTCCGCGAGGAGTTTGATTTTATAGGGCGCGAAAATATCCATTTTCTTTTTAATAATGAATGGGTCGTTTTGCAGGAGATCGACCTTCACGACACTGATATAATCGAAAAGAGGCCGGAAATACTCGATAAATTGATCCTTGAAAATAAAATCGTCCAGCGCGAACAAGAAACCCTTATCCCTCATTTCAGAGATTTGACTGATAAATTCGGGGCTGATGAGGGTGCTTTCGAGTATTTCGAAGATAAATTTTTCACCCTTAAGGGAATTGAGAAATCCTTTTTCCACTACCGCTTCATTGATATTGATAAACCCGTAGGACGATCCGAGCAATTTTCGCGCGCCGAAGGTGGTGAGGGTGGATATTAAGACCTGAGAGGTAGCGGCTAAATCGTCGATTATTTCCGCGAAATTTTTAAGGCTGCTTTCCCGGAATAACAGTTCATATCCGTAGATAGAACCGTTCCTGTCCATAATCGGCTGTCTTGCGATGAAAACATTTTCTTCGGCCATCGTTCATCTCCCAGAAATCATAGAGATAGAGTTGGGTATCGGTTCTTGGTTTGGTCTACTTATGACTGGGATGAGCAGATTTACGCTTTTTCGGTATCCTTAGGCTCAAATCCCGCGCTCAGTCCGATAATAACCAGAACCAATCCCCCGATTGTAACCAGTATGGAAATAAACGCGTATAGCCCGTCATAATTCGTGGAAATCGGGCGTATCATTACGAAACCTAAAAAGGTTACGACTATTCCAGCGATTACTAAAATCCAGTTTGTTTTTGTCATTAATCTGCGTTTCATAATTTCTCCTTTACAGCCCTTATATTGTGATGAATAAACAGGATTAAATCAAGTTTTACGGCAATCCGTTCAGCATTATGTTCTTTACATACCGCGACGCTTCCTTTTTACGCGGGTACTCCCGTTCGCGCGTATGAAATTCCGCCGAGTGTATCCGGTCTCCCCTGCGGCGGCGCTTCAGCTCGTTCCGGTCCTCGAAATGCAGAAGCTCGTGAAATATCACATACTCCAGCACATATTCCGGGATTTCCCGCTCGCGGAATAACGGGTGTATGCGGATTTCGTTCTTATGAAAGTGGTAACTGCCGAGCGTGAGTCTCCGGTAACGGCGTTTGATGCGCCCCCTGCTCCATACGATAGCGGGGAGGTCGTCGAGCCCGAAGTATTGGTCGTTGATAGATGCGATCTTATTCTTTAACAGTTCTTCCATTTATCCAGTCCGCTCCTTTCCATCGAAAATGCTTCAAATCAGGGTCGTTATCGAAATTCCGCAGGATCATTTCCATATTGTCGCATCCGTAACGTTCGAGGATCGCCTCCGCTATCACGACCGCCGTAACAT
>Ga0154540_1077_pt1 | contig 17041 bp, 12 predicted proteins | sample RifGroF1_FD_105683 | JGI IMG/M metagenome (GOLD analysis project Ga0154540, IMG submission 105683) | Spirochaetes bacterium GWF1_49_6 | reverse complement strand
CGGAAACGTCACGGTTATCTTACGCCGCTAAAAGTGTATGATAACTTAGTTGCACTTTGTGCTTGAATTCGCGATCTTGGATATAGGTCTGAAAGGATTACGGAATTGAACCGTATATGACTGATAATATCAGGTTTCAATCCTTGTTATCTTGGATATAGGTCTGAAAGTGGTTTCCATCGCGCTTAATTGTTTCTTGATGCCGATGTTTCAATCCTTGTTATCTTGGATATAGGTCTGAAAGGACGATTTGCGCGAGCGCGGGATCGGGGTGATCGAAAGTTTCAATCCTTGTTATCTTGGATATAGGTCTGAAAGCGAACCGGAAAAACCAACCGAAGAGAAAAAGGAGGGAGTTTCAATCCTTGTTATCTTGGATATAGGTCTGAAAGAAAATTCGACGCTGATCTACATCGGGACGATCATCCGGTTTCAATCCTTGTTATCTTGGATATAGGTCTGAAAGGAATTTTTCAGATATTGTTAATTTTCGCCAAATTAGTTTCAATCCTTGTTATCTTGGATATAGGTCTGAAAGTCTTGATGTGGAACTTATTGTGCGATAATATTGACAAAGTTTCAATCCTTGTTATCTTGGATATAGGTCTGAAAGTCGAGAATTTTTCACCTGAAAGCGAAACCGTTAAAAAGTTTCAATCCTTGTTATCTTGGATATAGGTCTGAAAGTCTGGGGAAACTATCATTGAGACAACTGTTATCGAGGTTTCAATCCTTGTTATCTTGGATATAGGTCTGAAAGGGCACAAAGACCTTGATAACCGATAGCGCGGTAGCAAGGTTTCAATCCTTGTTATTCTGGATATAGGTCTGAAAGAATACGCTGAACGCAGTACAGAAAACGAGGGCGCTCAAGTTTCAATCCTTGTTATCTTGGATATAGGTCTGAAAGCGAATCTCGCAATGTATAGAGATAGTCAATTCGAGTATGTTTCAATCCTTGTTATTCTGGATATAGGTCTGAAAGACCTGTTTTAGCTCTTCCTCGAACGTCAGCACATCGAGTTTCAATCCTTGTTATTCTGGATATAGGTCTGAAAGTCTGCGCTTCCGCGTTCATATAGTACTGGGTCTGTAAGTTTCAATCCTTGTTATTCTGGATATAGGTCTGAAAGCGAAAACCGATCGAGTAAAAATTATTACAGCTACGCAGTTTCAATCCTTGTTATTCTGGATATAGGTCTGAAAGGCAGGATCGGACATCGTGGTTACCGCTATCGTCGTGAGTTTCAATCCTTGTTATTCTGGATATAGGTCTGAAAGTTCAAAATTTGTTGCTTGCTTGCCTCCCCAACTCTATGTTTCAATCCTTGTTATTCTGGATATAGGTCTGAAAGTACCGAACGCCGCCGACATATCAAGCGCGGTCTTAAGTTTCAATCCTTGTTATTCTGGATATAGGTCTGAAAGATTTTCGTGAATAATATACCTAACTCCATATCCTGTAGTTTCAATCCTTGTTATTCTGGATATAGGTCTGAAAGAGAAATTTCAAATTTGCATTGAGATGATAGAAAAAAGTTTCAATCCTTGTTATTCTGGATATAGGTCTGAAAGTCGGATTTGCTACGAATACGGGCGATTATACGAAAGGTTTCAATCCTTGTTATTCTGGATATAGGTCTGAAAGTGTAATATTTTCGCAGTACCGAATGAAGTCTCAAAACGTTTCAATCCTTGTTATTCTGGATATAGGTCTGAAAGCTCAGCCGTGTTAGCTCCAACCCTCTGTTTTTCGATGTTTCAATCCTTGTTATTCTGGATATAGGTCTGAAAGAGTACACCATCACGAATTAACCTGTTTTTCCGTATCGGTTTCAATCCTTGTTATTCTGGATATAGGTCTGAAAGACGCTAAGGATTCCGCGTACCTTCCTAGCTTTCACCACAGTTTCAATCCTTGTTATTCTGGATATAGGTCTGAAAGATTGGGTTATGAGGAAGAAAAAAGTCATGAGGAGGATAGTTTCAATCCTTGTTATTCTGGATATAGGTCTGAAAGCATCGGGATACTTCGCAGCATCATACACTTCCTCAATGTTTCAATCCTTGTTATTCTGGATATAGGTCTGAAAGCCTATCGTATCCCAGAGACTGGAACATCGATTTGAGAGTTTCAATCCTTGTTATTCTGGATATAGGTCTGAAAGATCCCCGTGATCGTCTCCCAGAACATCGAGCTTTCGAGTTTCAATCCTTGTTATTCTGGATATAGGTCTGAAAGGCAATGCCGAATATGTAATATGAAACTCATATTTTTGGTTTCAATCCTTGTTATTCTGGATATAGGTCTGAAAGAAATTCCGATGTAATTTTCATATAGTCCTCCTATTTAAGTTTCAATCCTTGTTATTCTGGATATAGGTCTGAAAGGTAGAAATCTATGAAGGCACGGGCGCGGAAGTCGGTAGTTTCAATCCTTGTTATTCTGGATATAGGTCTGAAAGAACTCGTACTTATATCCACGTATTTCAGACTGCCGCAGTTTCAATCCTTGTTATTCTGGATATAGGTCTGAAAGCGCGACATTAGTCCACAGAATCTTATACCCTTTCGGGTTTCAATCCTTGTTATTCTGGATATAGGTCTGAAAGAATTCCGATGTAATTTTCATATAGTCCTCCTATTTAAGTTTCAATCCTTGTTATTCTGGATATAGGTCTGAAAGATAACGGTCACAAAATCAACCGGAACATTTCGAATCACGTTTCAATCCTTGTTATTCTGGATATAGGTCTGAAAGCCGCATCGTACACTTCCTCGATTAATGGCATGGCAGTTTCAATCCTTGTTATTCTGGATATAGGTCTGAAAGCTAGATTTTTCGCAAATATATTTTTCAATCCTTCCCGTTTCAATCCTTGTTATTCTGGATATAGGTCTGAAAGTTATCAAAATCAATCGAACCACTGACCGGGCTATTTGGTTTCAATCCTTGTTATTCTGGATATAGGTCTGAAAGTTTTTCACGTAGTTCGGGGAAGCCAATAGCGAACTGGGTTTCAATCCTTGTTATTCTGGATATAGGTCTGAAAGTATGTTTTGGACTAATAAACTATGTGCCGATTGCATAGTTTCAATCCTTGTTATTCTGGATATAGGTCTGAAAGAATTTCGTTTAATTCTCTTAAATTTTTAAGTAATTGGTTTCAATCCTTGTTATTCTGGATATAGGTCTGAAAGAGCGGACGGGTATTGCGGACGGCTTACGGAACTTAAGTTTCAATCCTTGTTATTCTGGATATAGGTCTGAAAGCTTTGAGCCGCATTTCTTCAATTATCGCTAGTCTTCTGTTTCAATCCTTGTTATTCTGGATATAGGTCTGAAAGCTATACCCTGTATAGAGTTATAAAATCAGATAATCGGGTTTCAATCCTTGTTATTCTGGATATAGGTCTGAAAGTCCATTTTTATCGCAACTGTTTGTTACCATTAGAGTTAATATCTAATTGACTCAATATGTTTTTCTTCTTCATAGGTCAATTCCCTTCTTTTTTCTTTTTATTTTTCCACTCCTTACATACTTCCATTCGGTCTAATCTATTGCTATCACACATATTATATCATCAAGACCGGTTTTCGGCAATAAATTGCCGGATTTCGCCTGAGTACTATTACCTGAACAACTCTAAACGCATAATTTCCGGTAGGTGCAGTCCATGCACTTATTCCTGCTTCGCTTCCCTTTCGGGTACATTTCCGCTTGAATAATCTCGAGCATTTCGTTCAATATAACCGCCACCTTCCGGTAATCGTCCTTCGATAACGGAACCTCGACGAGCTTATTGGAACTGCGGGTAAACACGATAAAACCCCTGACCATCTCGGCCTGGTAGATATCGCGTATACACAACCCGTATATGGAAAGCTGGGTCTTATAAGTATCGAATAAAACTTCCTTGTACTCGGCGAATTTATAATCCAGCACGATATATTCGCCGGAACCCGTAATCAACACCTCGTCGACGATCCCTTTCAAATGGTACCTCGGCGATACTAGATAAGGTTCGATTATTTTTTCCTTCACGTCTAACCTTTTCCGGAGATACCCCGCGTTTTCCTCAGCTTTCCTTTCATGAATATTCCTGCCGGCTAAAACCTTTTCCCGTTTTTCTTCATGCTGAGGCACTCTCATCACCTGCATAAAATAAGTAAACCTCGGGCAGAAAAGATGTTCCATCACATTCGAGGGCGTAAAAAATATCTCTTCCATCTCAGATAACCAGCGCCAATATTTCGTCAGCGACCAGCTTTTTATCGAACCCGGCCCCGATCATTCTGACGCTGTTAAAATCGTCCTTCGATACCGGAAAAATATAGATTTTATCTTCCAGCGCGTCCCTTTCTTCCATCTTTAACGCTTCGTCAATCATTTTTTCGCAGAACACGGAAATCTCGTCGGCGTCGTTCTTGTGGATATTCCCGATAAAGACCGATTTCTGGATTCTGTAAAGACCCGTTTTCAGCAGCTTCTTGACAATCTTCTGTCTCCGGCGATTACCCGGTTTCGTGCTTTCAATGTCGTAAACAATGTAAACCAGCATTTTTATAATTCCTCTATATCGATTTTATCGATAATCTTTGCTTCCCCTTCCAGCCATTCGTTCGCCAGATGTCTAAGCTCCAATAGAACCGTATGCCGCCGCGAGATATTCCTTCCCCTGTAACGGATGCTTTCGTCTAAAAAAGAGATAAAATGCTCGATAACAATCTTCTTGGCTTCATCTCCGATCAAGACCCCATTTTCAATCGTCTGAAATTGCGTTTTCCCCAGTTTTCTATTGGAAAAGAGATAAACCGCGCTCTCGTCAGCGTATATACGGACCATTTCCATCGCGTCGAAAACGAAGCTCTTTTTATTATAGTTGTCCGTGTGCATAATCCCTACGAACGGATCGATTCCCGCTAAAATGCACGCCTTCTCCACGACGCCATAGAGTATCCCGTACATATAATTCAGTATGGCGTTAAACTCGTCCTTCGCCGGATTCCGGCTCCGTTCTTCAAACTGGAAAGCGTCCGGCAGAAGCGCGCTGATTGTACGGAAATATGCTCTCCCTGCCGAACCCTCGATACCGAGAAGCGTCTCACGGATATCCTCGATCGCTCCGGCGGTCTCGTCGAGTTTCTTCCGCGCGTCCGCCAGGGTCTCGATCATCTTCCCGATAATCGCGGCATGATGCGGGCGCGTCTTGATTAACCGTTCCATCCATTCCTTCTGGTTCTCGAACTTGCGGCTGATAAAAAGTTTAGCGTACTTCGCGCCAGTCTCGCCCACACTCGCCTCGATCTGTTTCTTTCGTATCAGCGCCGTCGATCCCAGCTTGCTGTGCCAGACGCGGCTCGTGGGATTGCCGTACTTATCCATGAAAACGATATCGATATTGTTATCGTAGCAGAGCTGGATCAGGTCTGTCGATAGCGCCGCACCGGTGGAAATGAAGATACTCTCGACCTTTTTAGGCGATATCTGTTTGACCGCCTTGTCCTTCCCGATCTCGACGGTAATCAGTCCGTCCGAAGTGTGCAGGTACGACCCGTAGGTCGTGAGGAAAAGAAGCATCAGAGTACCTCGACGGAAGAAGTATTATTTTTATCTGTCTCTCTTAAAATTAATCCTTTATTTGAAGAATAATTATCATTAATGTCTGAATAATGTATTACCCCGAAATCATCACTTAAATTATCGTGATTGGAATTGTTAAACTCTTTTTCAGATAAAGATAACTCATAATGTTTAAGCCGTATTTTAATCAGTTCTAATTCATACTTTTCTTTCGAAGTCATTTCCTTTTGATGAATCATTTCCATCTGTCGCATGAAATCTTTTTCCGCAGATTCGTCGCTTAATATGAGAAGCCGGTAAATGGCATAATCATCTTCTATTAGTTTAAATTTATTCACTTTTGAATACTCCAATTCTTCCATCGCCTCGAGTAGTTGTTTGCTCACGGCTTGAAAATCGAATTTATCATAATATGACTTAGAAAGCGAAGAAAAATCTTGGCTTTCGTATTTCGATTGAGTCAAAATTTCTTCAAGGTGTTGGATGAGAACCGGAGAGTAAATATAAGAATCAAAGGTCTTTTCTTTTTCTTCTTCTTTTAAATGTATCAAGTTCAATTCTCCGCCGCATACTCCGAATTCACCGTTACGGTTACATCGTCCTGCCGTTTGTATTACAGAATCAAGCGGCGCATAGTCCCGATATACCGTCTTGAAACTAAAATCCACGCCGGCTTCGACCAATTGAGTAGAAACTACCATCACTTTATTTCCGTTTTTCAGTAAACTTTTGATTTCTTCAATAATGTTCTGTCTATCTATCGGAATTAATAGTGTAGTAAGACAGAATATTTTATAATCCTTATAACTCGGATGATCTTCTAATATTTTGCACAGCGAAAAAGCGCTCTTTTTTGTGTTCATTACAATAAGAGCGTTGTTACCTTTAAACTCGTTGATAAATCCTTTAGCGAACTCCGGAATTGTTTTAGTATCTTGATATATATTCAATTTGACGCGGTTAAATATTTCCTCCTGCATAAAATCTTCGTCGTTTATTATTTCAACCGCGCCGTCCTTTTTATTAAAAATCTCCGGCTGCGTTGCGGTAATCAGTAAAAAGTAACAATCGAAACATTTGCCCAGTATTTTTAAACCCTTACCGATAAGCGGATAATATTTTGGATCAATATTCTGAACTTCATCCATGACAATGATAGAACCGGTTATTCGATGGAATTTTTTCAGAAGCCGGTTTTGAATTCCGAAAATGCTGTGGAAAAGTTGAACGAAAGTAGTGACTACAACCGCGCTTTCCCATGATTCCACAAAAAGAATATCTTTACTATACTCTTCATAGTTGTAATCCTCGGCATCTATACGATTCTCTATTTTTTTTAACGATAGGTGATGATGTTTTATCAGGTAACGCGATGGCCGCTTATCATATTTAGCTTTGCAATTATGATAAATCACTTTCTCAAATTCATCATAGTTCTGCTCAATGATGGAGGTATAAGGCAGACAGTAGATTAATCGCCCCTTTCCTTTATCCAATTTGGATTTAAGACGATTGGCAAAGGCAATTGCGCCGAAGGTTTTTCCAATCCCCGTCGGAGCAGTAATGAGATAGAGATGATTCTCCCGTGAAATCTCCGGATGTGTATCTATGCGCTTTAAAAATCGATTTCGCTGCCGGTTTATTTTGCTATCTGGACTAAACTTTTCCGGATTGTCCTTCCTCAGACTTTCGATAAATGGGAATGGGTTCAATATGTCATCATCAAGATTTCCGTCAAAATAATCGTTTTCCAAACGGGCCGCGTCTTTTTTATCGCTGTCAATCAGGAGGGAAAATAACAGGTTCGCGATAAAAAAGTGAAGGATGTTTTCTTTATCGACAAGCGTTTCGAAACACGTATTTAATTTTTCCCAAATTTCCGTAAAACCTTTTTGGTCGGAAATTTTCCGGAGAACCGGCACCAAATCCATCGGATAGAGTTCCTTGATTTCGGAAAGCCCCGTTTGAAGAATATCGGAAGCGATTTCACTCACATAAGAATAAACCCCTGCTTGAAATTGATTGTATATATCTGAAAAGTCATTCAGAGCGCCATGATGTCTAACGATAACCATAAACGCAATAGCTCGATATACTTCATCGTAATCATCCTCCTTCAATGCCTCAAACGCTGTCAAAGCGGAAATCATCGCATGATTTCCGCGATTATCATTTCTTCGCCCTCCGTTTACACGGCGCTGAAAAAAGCTCGATGCTTTTCCGAGGTCGTGGAAATTTCCGATTTGGTAGGAAAGTTCAGCGAGTTTTTCGTGTGTAATAAGGGATTGAAGATCCAAGCTCAAGTTAAGAATCTCGTCTTTACATTTTTGAGCGACATTTTGTAAATGAGATGTGAGAAGTTTTGGGGGATGATTTCCTTCTGCCAGGTGAGATAGAAGCATAGCATCTCCTTATTCAAAAAAACCGATAACCTTTCCATCCGCTTTATAACAATTCTGAAACTCACCTTTTACAACCTTACCGTTTTGCTCAAAAATAATACGCTCAGATCGAGTCGTTTTTCGGATTTGCTCATTCTCCGTTTTTATCATATCGAGCGGAATATTGTCAGAGCACAAGATAATTCCATCCTCTGATTTAAAAGAAACGACATGGTCTTCACGGCAAATCGAGTGAATCTCGCCGCTTTTCTCCAGGTATTGAACGGAGTCACAGATATGGAATTCGTCTATCTCCGCGATAAACTGCCTCTGCCCTAAATAAATACCATACCCTAAATTTTGCGATTCAATATGTTTTGCGAGGTCTTCAAATGTGCTTAAAAATGAGTCATCGTTTGCCGCAAGATATACCCGATAGCGAATCAAACCTCCGTCCTTCGCGGAAACCACCTCAAGTTTGCATTGAGAATGCTGTGAAATAAGACCATCGATATTGTCCAGATAGTTCATACTATGTATCTTTCTCTTGAGGGGAGTTTCGATACATACTGAGATTCCGCAGACTTTCGGCGAAAAGATCTCATAATACTCATTTCGCGCAATTTCCAGAATCGAGGCAAACATTCCGGCAAGCGCGGTACGGGGCGGAATGTAGTAACTCAGCGAGGAAGAATTCGAGTAAAACTTTCGAAACGCGGCGAATTTTCCCGACAGCCGAAAGCTCATCAACTTTAATATTTTTTTCTCCATCACACCCTCGTTAGAATTTAAATTTGTCGATCTTAATCCCATCGAATCCATTAATTTTCAATTCGTCGTCCGCCCAATAATAAACCGCTTGAATCTGCTGCTCGTAACGATTCAGGTAAGCGCCGAGCCGTGTCAGATCGAGCACGCATTCCCGGATACCGCGAACTTTAAAATCTTCTTTGTCTTTTTCCGGACTATCCAAATCAACAAACTTCAAATCCACATATTCGCGCAAATCTTTCAGGATGACTTTATCGTCCTTCATTTCCACACGGATGTACAATCTCGGAGTCTGACCTTCCTTGGAACGGGTCTTACATAACGGGATTGCTTCGACCATCGCTTTGTCGAACAGCGACAAATCGTCGTCACTCAAACCGGTACCGGCGGCGGTCTTGGCGTTGACTGTGCCGTTAAATGCGATCAGGGAATATTTGACCCGGTAGTCCTTACCGACGCCTTCTCCCGACGAAAAACTCGATGTGATGGTATTGCTGTCGGTGAGTTCCACTTTGTTCAGCGAATAGCCCCAGTTGAATTGAACCGGGCCCGTCAGGTGATCGTTTCCTCCGGTAGCCGCAAAAACCGCGCCGAAAAGACGCACGTCGATCATGTCCTTATATCTACCGTTAATCTGTTTACCCCGCTCCTTTGCGTCCTTTGCCTTATCGCTGACAAAGATATCCTTACCGCAATCCGTTTCGAAATAATCCCGCAGATACCGTTTGAGACGCACGTCGCTGACGATGTTCATACCCGTGTCGTAGTCCATGCGGGGCTTGTTTTCGTTATCCATATCGCCGTTGGGATTACTCATCTTCGCGTCGTAAATAAATAAAATCTCGCTGTTTTTTGTAATTGCCGCCATTTTATTCTCCTTCTTCCGTGATTTTTTCAGGTTCGATAGAATCCGATTTTTGCTTGCCCTGTTTGATGCCAATATACTTGGCATACGAAATACCCGTCAGGATGTAAAACACTACTTCCTCCGCCGAAAGCGGGGAGCTTTCGATTTCCTGCAGGCGTTCGGTAATAGACGCCCATATCGATCCCTCTTCGAAGACTTTATAGATTTCCGCAAATTCTTTGACATGCAAAAGTAAGGAGTGAACCCTTCGCGGTTCTATCCCCTGAAGATTGATCTTCTTCATAAATGTAGAACTTTTCCCGCCTTGCGCATAAATTATCCGGTTAACAAGAACCCCCAATAGAAAAAGACCCTGACGGTCAGGGGCGTTCCCGTAGATTTTCGGATAAGCCGAGAAGAACTCGGCGAAGTCTTTCGGAACTTCTGTCAGCATTTTTGTATCCTCCTTTCTATTTTCATAGTTTTTAAGCATCCCCAAGTCGATAAAGACTTGTAAGGCTAAAACGAACTTAAATGGAGAAAAATCAACGGTATTGGAATCACTTTGATGAAACTTATGATGAACGATTTGTGTAAACTCATTAACAAGCCTGCGATAATCGTATTCCAGGCCATAGAGGAATGTCTCCAAAAATCCTAATAGTTCCGTCCTATAATGAACGGGTTCGCATTTAGGATGCGAGTATTTGGAATGGAACAGGGCGTATCTGAGAAAGCTTAGCGTAATAACTTCGGAGTAATTCTTTTCGTTTTGGCTTAACGTCGATAGTCCGTAGATGTCGCTCTTTTCCTTAAATGCCTCAAGTTTAAGTGTCAAGCCAGACAGCTCGATATTCGAGATGAGCTTTCTGATACGGAATTCATTTTTATTTTGCTCATAAAAAAACAGATCGAATTTAAGGTTTTTACTCCGAGTGTTTTTAACAATTGTGCGCAATTCCTCGATTTCTTTTGTCGCGGGATTAAATGAATCAAGCGCTTTTTGTATCTTTTTAAAAATGCTGGGCTTTGTAAATTCATCTGCATCGTCTCCGGTTTCAAATTGAGGGATCAAGTAACAATCCAAACCGAAAATCTGTCCCGAAAGGTTATTCTGAATATGGTTTTTTCCTACCATGACGGGTTTCAGGCAATCCTCGCAAATTCCGAAGGATGTATTATAAACTCCACCTTTAGTATTTTGAAAATAAAGATTGTTGGTTGTTCCATAAAAATTCCAAATCGGTACGGTTTTATCCGCAAGTTTCTTTGATTCTCCGCAAATGTGGCAATATCCGTCCTTAGCTTTATCATAATATTTCTCAAATACATTTTTATAAAGTAAATCCAGATATTCTTCGGTTGAAGAGGAATCGACTTCAAAGATGCTTTTACCGCAAAAGGTTACCATTGCAATTCGCGCAAATTTAATGTTGAATTTATTTTGAATCAACTTACTAAAAACATCCAGAGGTTGAGGTTCTTTTTTCATTTCCTCTTGAAGAGAGGCTTTTATCGACAGGAAAAGTTCTTTATCGCTTTTATCCAATTTATCAGCATTTAAAATTCCCTCAGAATAAAAACAGTCCCTGTATTCTTGGAGAAACGTTTTTAATTTAGAGTCTTTTTTGCAACTATCAATGACCGCATTCAGGGCTTCGTCTGTAAAAAAATAATAGACTCCATTAAGTGACAGAGCAGATTTAGCGCCTCGAGAACCGAAAATTTCTGATGCGCTGAAAGCAAATATTTTTTCGCGGTTGGCTTCGCACAACTCAAGTCCCGCTTTAATTGATACAGTTTCTTTAGCTAAATCGAAATCGATCACAATAGCTCGCTCAGGATTCTCTCCTTCTTTCGTGTGGCTCTTCGGTAAAATAGTTAGATTCAGCAAAAAGGCCTTTTTACTCTCCGCATCCGCGGTTTGGGAGAAGTCCCCCAGGCTCATTCCTATCTTTTTCAACGCCTCAATCATAGTTTCCCCCTCGCGTACTCCCCAATTTCCCTTAACGCCGGTATCATTCTTCCCCCTCCGCACCAAAATATTTCTCAAACAACTCCCTCGCCTTCCCGAATCCGCCTTCCATAAAGAACACCGACTTCGCGTTATTTTTCGGGTCGGCGATATAGCCTTTTTTATACAGGCGTTCTAGCACGTCTCGATCGAACTCTTTCCACGCACGGTAGGACATTTCCGGACTCCATGGATGCTTTTCGCCGAAAGCGGTCAGATAGAGTAGCGCGAGACAGACCTCATCAACTTTATCTTTGTCGTACGTTAACCTTACTTCCATTTTTTATCCTCCGGCGGATCATACTATATGGGTGATTCCCCCATTGCGGGGACTGACGCAAAAACTTTTAACATTTATATCATTAATAATGATATATCTATAAAATACGTCCAATGGTCACTTCTTTATCTTCGCGTGAAGCGCGGAGGCTTGTCCTCTTTTCCTCCATATTACTGATTGAAAATAGGATTATTAGAAGTGGCCATATATATTATATATACCCGGTTTATTTGTCAATGTTTACAAATATTATTCGTATTCAGCTAATAAATCGTCCAATTTTTCGTACAGCGTGTCGAGCTTTTTCTGCAGCGCTTTATTTTCCGCGTGATTCGCTTCGCCGGCGATAAAACCGGTCAGTCCTGAGAGATCATCGGGGCTGTATTTCACGATGATTATTCCGTCTTTCGACTCCGCCGTCTTCAAACGGGCAATCAGAGAGTTTTCCTCAAAAGCATGGTCGAGAATCAGTTTCCTCTCCTTATCTGTAAGTTTGACCCTAATCTCCGCTTCCCCGCCGGTCGAATTTTCATCATCATCTTCTTCGTAAGTTTCATCGTAGTCCGGATACTGCTCCGGGGCTTCCCCGGCTGACTTAACTAATATCGGAAAGGTTTTACCGACATCTTCCTCGTCCGCTATTCTCGCGCCCCAAACCTTCACGGGAAATTGCCAGCCGTCGCCGTAGTCGAAGTAAAACAGCATCGCGTACCCGGTTCCCGGAAACGCATCCTCGATAATCGTCTTCTTTACGCCGGGATATTTACCCTTCTCGCCCGAATCGGCGAAAAGTTCGTACCCAGTCACGGATTTGAACGGCTTCTTAAAATCGCTGTAGAACCCGAAGGAATGGTCGAAATCGAAACCGATGCTGTCGATAATCGTCTCGGCAAGATCGAATAACGAAGCGCGGGATGGTATTTCGATATATCTGTTAAACGGCTCGTCCGTATCGGAATGAAGCGGAAATACCTTCATCGTCAATATCAACTCGTTTCTCTTCAATTTGCGTTTTTTCATTTATTCGCTCCTGAATTATTTTCTAACGATCATACCGAATCCGATACTTTTCCGTTTCCCGGTCCCGATATAATCCGGTATCTTCATATTGCAGACGAAACCTCCGTAAAAACCGGTCATCTTAGTATTATCTAATGTTACCTCCCGGTGGGTAAAACTTCCCTTGACCATGATCGTCCTATCCGCGCGGATCCCCAACCCCTTGAGGTCGGAAAGAAGGTTATTGACTAACGCGTGATTCAAGTCTAATTTTCCGCGGAGAAACGCGAGATTATTTTTTCCGTTCATGGCGAGCCACGGGCTTTCGAAACGGTACTCGTTAAGCTCGTCCGTCACTGAAAATTCCTCATTCCGCACTTCAAGCGCGCTTTCCATGACGGGATACTCAGTACCGTCTAAAACTATTTTTTCATGCCTGATAAATTCGTTTTGAACCAGATCGGCGCCCTCGTTCAGACCCATGACTGCAAGCCGCTGCTCGACGATTTTAAATTGGATTTTCGGGTAACGGTAGATTACCTTGCCGGACGGCAAGTGATTATGAAAAATGTCCTCTTCGGGATACAGTCCGCCGAAAAAACCCCGCAGCTTTTCCGCCATTCTCGGTTGTATTGTGGCGGGTATCGAAAAAGTCAGTAACGCGATTCTTACTTCGTTCATTTTCGGGTATTTCTCCTTTCTATGCTCGTCTATTGCGTTTTTTCAAGACCGGTTAATTAGAATGAATGCATTTTAGTGTAAGCCCTTAGTTTGAATTCCGCAAGAAATAATTGTAATCAACTTTTCTGGCGGAAAGCCCCCGTCTGCTTCATAATCTTGCCGGAGTAAAAAAATGCCTAAAAACCAAATCCCCGCTTTTCAGGAAATTAAAGTCAAGCTCGCCGGATTGAAGCGTTCGAGGAAATTCTACGATTGGCGGGACGTTCCCGATTTGGCGGATAAACTAAATCTGATATTGGACGACATTTTCCTCGCGGAATTGGCGTCCGAAGACCGAATCCTGCTCGTTAAAGAGTTTTACTGCTGCGATAAGACGGTTTTCAATAATTGCGACGACTCGTCGGGGCAGATAGGCGATATTTTCCGTTATAGCGCGAAGGACTTATTCTGGATGACCGCGTCCCGCATCCTTGATAAAAGTTTTGTTTTTTCGGTCATATCCGGTCTCCTTCAGGAAAATCAGTATAGCGCGCGGGATACTCTGCTCGACGATGTTAAAGGTTCATTATCCGAAAACGAGATGCGGATTCTGATCGACCTTCTATGGAAAACCTACGAACAAAATCCTGCTAAAAAAAACGAATATTCGGACTATCTCCACGGTATCCGTTCTCTCGCCGGTCAGATTCCCGACCCGGAACTGTATGAAAAAATCTGTAAAAAAATCAATCCTGATTTAAACCTTTTCGATATATTAACCATATCCGAAGTTTATCTCAATTCCGGTCAGGCAGAAATGGCTCTCGAATGGATCGAGACTTTTACGATTGAACGGGATTATTTGTTAAAGGAATATTTGAATCTTCTCTTTTCGATTTATAAAAAATTAGGACACCATGATGAAGCCCTCGATACCGCGTGGAGACTGTTCCGTAATAAACCGGATATGGATAATTTCGAACGCATCGTAGGCGAATCCGGGGAGGCCGAACGCGGCAGGCTGATATCGGAATTGAAGGATGAGTTTCTCCGAAGCCCCGAGTTTTCATACGACCGCGCTCTGTTTCTCATCGACTGCGGCGGCGTCGAGGAAGCGGGAGAATACCTTATCGTCCGCCGTTCTGAATTAGACGGGAATCGCTACAGTACGCTTCTTGACTTTACAAAAGCGTTGGAAAAGCGCCGCCTCTTTTTACCCGCCTGCATCATCTATCGTACCTTGTTGGAATCGATTCTCGCCCGCGTGATCAGCAAATACTATCCCTATGCCGTACGGTATCTCCGGAAATTGGATAAGCTCTCGCCGCTCGTCTCCGATTGGCGGGATATTATGCCGCATACGGAATACCTGAAAGAATTATCCGAAAAACACCGTCTGAAAGTCAAATTCTGGTCGCTCTATTCGGGATAATAAGGGCGGCTCCAAAAACTGATAACCATCGCGGCGCGGAATAATATTAAACGGTTATTTCAGGACGCGGATTGAAGTCATCCGACTAATAAGGGTAAAAACGGGTTGAATTTACATAAGGGCAGTTCTCCCCTGCGGGGACTAACGTAAAAACTCTGATTATTCTAACAAATCAAAGTATAATTGATTATAAAACGACCAATGGTCACTTCTTTATCTTCGCGCGAAGTGCGGAGGCTAAAACTGAGTATTTAGAAGTGACCATAAAAATATTTCTATACCGCGTCATACCCTCTCTTTCTTATTCGCACTTTCCTGAAAGTACTCCCTCAGGTACTCTGGGAGCTTGTCGATAGCCAAACGAATCTGCTTCATCGTGTCCCTATCCCTGATCGTCACCGTATCCTTCAGCTCGGCCTGCTCGCCCTTCCCAATCGTATCGTAGTCCACGGTGATGCACAGCGGGGTGCCCACTTCGTCATGCCGTCTATAACTCTTTCCGATATTCCCGCTGTCTTCGAAGAAAATTCTCCCGATGCCCAATTTGAGGAGGGAGGCTTTGATTTCTTTCGAGACCGTTACGATATCGGGATTATTCCTCGCTAACGGGATAACCGCGACTTTTATCGGCGACAAATGGGGTTTGAGTTTGAGGACGATCCTCTGCGTACCGTTCTCCAATTGTTCCTCGGTATATGCTTCCGTCAGCACCGCCAGTACGCCCCTGTCGACACCCGCCGACGGTTCTATCACAAACGGGACGATCGGCGGATTCTCCTGCCCGTCCGTAATCGTCAGCTTCGCGATAGAATCCTCATTCGCGTCCACCCGCGCCGTCAGGTTCAATTCGGAGGAGTTTTTTGAATGCGAGCCCAGATCGAAATCCGTCCGGTTCGCTATCCCCTCCAGTTCTTCCAGCCCGTGGGGGAAACGGTAGAGGATATCCACGGTCGCCTTGGCGTAATGCGCGAGCTCCTCCTTCGTCTGATAATACAGTTGAAGGTTATCGCTGGTCAGACCCTGATTCTTCCACCATTGCACGCGGTCGTCGACCCATTTTTTATGCCATTCCTCGTCCGTGCCGGGACGCACGAAGAATTCCATTTCCATCTGCTCGAATTCTCGCACCCGGAAAATAAAATTCCGGGGGGTGATCTCGTTACGGAACGCCTTACCGATCTGCGCGATACCGAAGGGCAGCTTTCTCGAGGTCGAGTCGACCACATTCTTGAAATTGCTGAAAATTCCCTGCGCGGTTTCAGGGCGCAGGTAGGCGAAATTATTTTCATCGGCGATAGGGCCGACGGTCGTCTTGAACATCAGGTTGAAGGGCCGGGGCTCGGTCAGGTTCGACCCCCCGCAGCGCTCGCACTTCCCGTTCTTTATCTGGTCCGCGCGCCAACGGCTCTTGCAGTCCTTGCAGTCGACCATCGGATCGGTAAATGTCGCTTCATGGCCGGAGTGCCTAAGCACGAAACGGTGGGTCAGTATCGACGCGTCGAGTCCTTCGATATCGTCCCGTTCGTACACCATACACCGCCACCATGCCGTTTTCAGATTATTTTTCAATTCCACACCGAGGGGGCCGTAGTCGTAAACACCCTGCAGTCCGCCGTAGATTTCCGAACCCGGGTAGATAAAACCGCGTCTTTTACAAAGCGATACCAATGAGTCCATCGTTTTCGCAGGCACTTGAGAGCCTCCCTATAAAATATATTATTTTCACCTGTTTCCTTATTCCTATCAGAACATAAGGGCAGTTCTCCCCTGCGGGGACTAACGTAAAAACTTTGATTATTCTAACAAATCAAGGTATAATTGATTATAAAACGTCCAATGGTCACTTCTTTATCTTCGTGCGAAGTGCGAAGGCTAAAACTGAGTATTTAGAAGTGACCATAAATTATATCCCATTTTCCCGAATATATAAAGAATTTTTCAAGCCCCGCGTTAATCGATTGAGATACATTCGTCCGGCGGGGTAATTTACAGAAAAAAGATTATTCTTCCGCTGTATTGGCCCCAATTAATCAAGCAATTTTTAAGCATAATTTTTCCTGATTCTCACGGTA
>Ga0154540_1070_pt1 | contig 17633 bp, 15 predicted proteins | sample RifGroF1_FD_105683 | JGI IMG/M metagenome (GOLD analysis project Ga0154540, IMG submission 105683) | Spirochaetes bacterium GWF1_49_6 | reverse complement strand
GCCATAATCAGCAGGAGTTCGCGTTCCGCGCCGAGGAAGCTGAACGGCGACTTCGAGGAATACGCGCCGAGCACGAAAAAGATACTCGATACCGCGAGCACGAAAACGGTCAGGAGGATGTCGCTGCCCTCGAAGAACAGGAATCCCGTGAATATCATAAATATCAGGTGGCAGATGATATACGGCGCCTGAAAACGGTTCGTCATAATCGTCTTTTTCTGGAACAGCTTGAACACGTCGTAGAATGGCTGGAGGATCGGCGGCCCTACCCGTCTCTGCATCCTCGCGGTGATAATCCTGTCCAGTCCGGCGAGGAACCCGCCGATAAATGGCGCGAGCAGGATGAAAAGTACCCCGTATAATATTGAATGCATTATCTAAACCCCGCTATCATGACAATATTCGCCGCCAGAGCCAGCGCGGCCCCCGCCTTCAACAGGGTGTTCTCGCCGAAGTATTGTTCCATATAATAATTATTCAGTTTCAGTTCCTTTTTCGTACCGATGGAGCCGTCGAAACGCTGGTTAATAGTAACGTTACGGCCGCTCATATAGATGTCCCGGTAGCGGTAACGTTTATTCCTCTGCATGAGGAGGAGCATGACCGGGAGCAGGATAATCATCCCTATCATCACCATCATAATGATGATATTATTCAGTTCCATCGAGAAGGTCTTGCCGTAGATGTTAAACACGTAGGGTTCCACGATATAGTTGGAGATCAACGGATAAACCGCGCATATCAGCCCGTTAAAGACTGCGAGAGCGCCCCCCGCGATCCATTCCGGCCACGCGATCTTCGTCTCCTTGAGCTTCTCGTGCATCTGCGCGTTATTGATCGACAGCAGCGTGCCCATCCACTTCGACCAGAAGAAGATGGTGGCCGCGCCCCCGAACGAGATAAACAATATCATAATCGGAGCCATATAATTATTGAGATCGATAAACGCGCGCAGGGCGGCCCATTTGCTGATGAGCATCCCGAACGGCGCGACGAACATGCCGCATATCCCGACGACCATCATAATCGCGACGCGCGGCATCTTCACGATCAGCGAACTCATGTGCTCGATATCCTTCGTGTGGAGTTTCATTTCGACAGTGCCCACCATCAGGAATAAGAGCGACTTCGCGACCGCGTGGAATATTATCAGGAATACCGCCGCCCAGACTGTTTCGTATGTACCGAGTCCGGCGCATGCCACAATCAGCCCAAGGTTCGCGATAGTCGAGTACGCCAACACCTTTTTAGCGTTGCGCTGGGATATGGCGATAAACGACCCGAACAGGAACGTCAGCCCGCCGACGAGCGCGACCATATTCCCGGTAATCGTACCTGTAATAAGCGGGGAGAGCTTGATGATGATAAATACGCCCGCCTTCACCATCGTACTGGAGTGCAGGAGCGCGGAGGACGGAGTCGGCGCGACCATCGCGCCGAGGAGCCATGACGAGAACGGGAGCTGCGCGGATTTCGTGATACCCGCGAAACAAAGCATCGCCACGGGAAGGAGCACAATCGCTTCCTTCGAGGCGAGGAGTTTATCGAGTTCGAGGATGCCCAGAGTGGTATTGAGATAGATGATCGCGCCGATAAACGCGACCCCGCCGAGCAGGTTCATAATCAGCGCGCGGAAGGAATTATCGACCGCTTCCCCGGTACGGGTGTAGCCGATCAGCAGGAACGAGCAGAGGGTGGTGACTTCCCATGAGAAAAACAGCCACATCAGGTTATTCGAAAAGATGATGCCGTACATCGCGGACATGAAAATAAAGATCAGGAAGAAGAAGAACCGCCCGCGGTCGGCGTATTCCTTATGATGCGCGTGATATTCCTTCATATAGCTGAGCGCGTAGATATTAATCATACTGCCGACAATCCCCACTATCAGCATCATAATGATGGAGAGCGGGTCGATATAGAGATTGACGGATACATGGGCGGAATGCGCCGAGGTCAGCTCGAAGTACACGATCAGCCCGGCCTGCATGAGCGCGAGGAGAAGCGCGATAAATTTCTTATGACGGATACTCAGCACGACGACCAGCATGGAGATCGCCATCTCGATACCGAATAGTATTTTATCGACCCATTCGGCGTCCAGTTCGAAATAGACCGGCTTACCGGAGAAATAGAGAATAGCGGTATAGATCGATACGGCGCTGACGATTACTGACGATACTATGACGACTATTTTCCTGATTGTATAGTTAGGAACTATCAGTAAAATAAGCGCGGGTACAACCGGGAAGAGGATGAGGAATAGAAGGTATATCATACTTCACCTCGGAATGACAGTAATTATATCTAACTCGAACCCGCTTGTCAAGCTGCTGCGCAGACTTTTCCCGATTTCGGTCAAGTGTATGGGATTTTACGCGAGCCCGGACGGAACAAAGCGCATTGCCGTAATAGTACGGACTGCGCAGACTTTTCCCGATATAAGGGATGTTTTCAGGATAAAGCGCGAGCCCGAACGTGGGGAAAAAGGGATTACCATATTTCAGCCGTTCTACGAGCCGTTTGCTATCGGCTGATTTTTCGCTTTCTTTTCTTTGACACCGGTCGACCCATGTTTTATACTGAATCGACCTTCTTCACATCAATGCGGAAACAGGAGGTTCCTATGCATCCTCAATTTCATGTTCTCCTCCCGAAATTTCGGGTGTTTTTTCTATTGTCCGCCGTCGTACTATCCGCCCGATGCGGACAGGTAAAAACCTCGCAGCCGATCACGAAGCTCCCCGACCCGGTACTGGGATTCGGTATATTAGCGCGGCTGCCCGGATTATGGTCGGGGCCTGTCACATCTACGACGCCCGCCGGAAATTTTAACAGGTGGTATGTCGATTTCAGGCCGCTCTCAGGGGGAGAGGTATCGCAGTATTCCACTCTCGACGCCGATACGGTCAACGTGATGAGCTTTTTTATCGTGAAACATGACGGTATCCTGAAAGTCGCGCTTCGGACGGAAGGTGTTTTCCAGAATAAGGGATGCGTTACTTATGAAGTAATCGATAAAGTCAACGAGGACGCGGGGTATTACCGTTTCTCAGATTTCCAGTCCGGTGAAAAACGCGCCTATACCGAGTTCAAATTTTCCGGTGATTCATTTGTGATGGACGTCTATACCAGCAAATTCAACAAGGTCAACCCGCCCGTACTTCACAGCCATTGGGAAGCGAAACTCGGGAGTAAGGACACCGCGATCGAAACGATGAAAAAGCTCGGTTTTCCGCAGGCTGTGATGGTGAAGGATTTTTCCGGTGTATTCAAGGGTATGACGGAAAGTATCTATTTTACCCTCGAAAACGACCCCTACAAATCATCAACACAACCCCTTGTCGGGCAGGTTACGGTAAATATTTCAATCGATAAAAAACTGAAAACCGGTAAAAAACATAAAATCCTGCTTCTGTTAACCACGCGGAGTTTATACGAGGGCATCAAGTATGTCGAGGATAACCTGAAGTATACTTCCCGGTATGTTTACCTCGATGCGGACGCTTTGTCATACACCTTTAAAAACGTGCATCCCGGCGATTATTACCTTTATTCCTACGTGGATATCGACGGCGATAAAAAGTACAAAAGCGGCGACTATATGAGTTCCGACATACAGCAAAATTTCACTCTCGAGCCGGAGGGTAAAATCACGGAAAATACCTTCATCGATTATAAAATTCCCTGATCTGCGTGTTCGTATAAAGCCTTCATCGATTGGTTTTTCGCCGCCCGAACCCGAACCGAACCGCGTTACACCGGCATACCGAGGTGCATTCCCCGCAGAGCACGCACTCCGGGTTCTCCATATCCCCCCTCGCGACCATCTCGCTGACCGGCAGACTCATCGGGCACGCGTTGTCGCACGAGAGGCATGCGGTGCATCGCTTGCTGTCCGCGCGGAGGCGCAGCGATGGGAACCGCAGGAGATTTCCGATCTTCCTGCCGAGCACCATGAACGGCGCCATCCAGCAGATACTGTGACAGAACAGACGCTTGCGGAAAAAGAGCGCGGGAACAACGACCAGCGCGAGGATGGGAATATAGATAATGTACGCCTCGGGGCGCGCGACCGATATCCCGTACTCAGTCCCGAATAACGGGTCGATACCCTTGACGCCGCCCGCGCGGATAAATATGAGCGCGATACCGGCTACCCACGGCGCCCAGATAAAGTACTTGGCCCAGTCGGCCTTCTTCGAGCGGAGGGGCTTCTTGTTCGCTATCGCGCACGCGTCCTGGGCGCCGCCCGCCGGGCATACCCATCCGCAGAACGCCCGCCCGAGAAAAATTGAGAGTACGAACTGCGCGGCGAACATGATAAAGCTCCCGGTGATTATTCCCCCTATCCCGCCTATAATAATCAGGTACGGCGAGAAATAGAAGATGGTGACCGGAAACAGGAAAAAGGATATCAGTATCAGCGAACGTCGTACTTTCTGCTTCACAAATATCTCCTCAATTTTATCGAATTATAAACCGTATGAGATCGATACGGACAAATGGAACGGAAGTAAACCGAACATCATACCTCCGCCGAAACCGACGTATTCCGACGGCGTATACTTAAGACCTAGCTCTGTCTTTAATACAGTGTTCCCGCCCACGCCGAAATACCCGTATACCCCGGCCGTGATATTGAACGCGGTTGATGTTACTACCCCCGAAGCCGGGCTTGCACCGCTCCCGGTATACTGCTCCTCGAACGCATCGAGCGAGAACTCCGAAAGCTGGACAAAAGTCCACAGCGAACTTTGGATATCCCCGAAAACCCCGAAACTGACGGAGTCAAGGATCGCCCCGAAATAAACTCTTCCATCCAGCCCTACAGTCTGGAAGTTGCCGAGAACCTGGCTCTGAAACAGGCATTCCTGGAAAAGCCCAATACCCGCCTCCCATACCGCCGGGAAGCGTAGGCTGTATTCCGCTCCTGTTTTAATCCGCAATGCGGTGACCGAACCCTTCGACAGCCAGAGCATCGGGGGGAATTCGATCACTGCCTTCAGTGAAAGACTCCCGTTCCCGCCAAAATCTAGCGTATACGAGTAACCATGGAATAGCGCGAACATCGAATACGCGTTAAACCCTGTTTCCATCCGGTGCAGATGCCCTTCGGGCGACTGTTCCCCGGCATACGTTATGGTTGCACCGCTTAGTATGGAAACTATACTATATATTATTAATCTTTTCATGGCAGCACTCCTAAAATTCAATAAGAAAATTAGTCAACCCCTCGTATAACGCCTGGAAATTCTCGGTAACGATCCTGTGACCGGAGTTCGGGATCACTAATACATTCGCGTTGGAGAAGAAGGTCTTATTGTATTTAAGCTGGAAATCGTACCCGATCGGACTGTGGTCGGAACCGATCAGCAGGACACTGCCCGGGAACGTATCCAACCCGGAGGTAAAATCGTAGGAGAATTTACCCCCGGAAAGACATTCCGTTTCCCAGACAATCAACGCCAGTCCTCCTACACGCCATACCGGCCACGGAGGCAGATTGTTCTTGTCGACAAAAAAGTTCCTGACAGCGCTTTTTATCATCGCCAGCATCTTGAAATCGAGGAGTTCGTGGGTGGAGGGCGAAAGGATATCGCTCGAATAAGACATATCGAGATACGCGGAGGTTGCCAGGTTGAGTACACTCTCCATATCGTTCATCGGATCGGACTGCAATCCAATCGGTTCCATTAGAATCGCCTGTGAAACATCGGCATGATACTTCCCTACATACATCGCCACAAAAACGGCGCTCCAGGAATGTCCCATAATCGCGATCTGGTTCGTCGGCGCGAACAATTCCTTCATCGCTTTAATCTCCTCCACCATCGACGCATACGACAGTTCGCTTTTTCCCACACGTTCCGATAAGCCGTTCCCGCGTAAATCCCACATCACGCAGTAGTACTCATTCGACAGGACTGTAAGCGGTAGATAAGGCCGCATATCGGATAACGATCCGTGCAGGATAAAAAGAGGCGGCAGCGAAGGATTTCCAAATGTTAGAAAATGAACTTTTCGGTCATATCCGGCAACATGTATCGTTACCGATGGTAATAATGGGTTTTCATCCACGGTCGCCGGAACCAGCCTAAACTCGTTCCAACTCTGCCCGGGGGCGCATGCGGCTACAAGCAGGACAAACAACGCAATACTTCCACCATATTTTTTCATAACTTTCTCCCTATTGCATTATCGAATTCGCCCATTTACGGGCAAGAACCGCCGATTCAGGTTCGCTGGATTCGAGCGGGTCGAGGAAGCCCATTTCCCCTGCAATCCCGCACTCCCTCAGTATCCCCCTCATCTCCGCGAATGTATTCTTCATCCCGCCGGAGTAACAGCAGAACAGCGCCGCGCTTTTGATACCGCTCCCGTATTTATCGAGGAACGACCGTACCGGCGGGGTCATCGACGAATTCCACACCGGGGTGCCGATGATAACCAGATCGTAATCCGCGGGATTTTTATCGAACGGCAGAAGCGCGGGTTTTTGCTTCATCGCGACCATCGCCCCGCCCCACATGTACTTGAAAAACCCCTTCGATTTCATCTCCTTCACGGGATGGATTCCGCAGATATCCGCGTCGAGCTCGTTCGCGATCGTCTCGGCGATAAACCGCGTATTCCCGTCATAACTGTAATAAACTACCAGAACTTTCATAGCCGCTCCTTCATCGAATGATACGTCTATTATATGGCGCGGACAGACGGTTCACAATAGGGATTTCCCCTCAATTTACGGGAAAAGGTATAGGGGATTCCCCTCATTTAGCGGTTCGAGAGGATGAGATTGAAAAGTTCGATACGGTTCTTGACGCCGGTCTTTTGATAAATATTGTAGATATGGTTTTCCACTGTCTTGTAGGATATGAAGAGCTTCTCGCCAATCTCGCGGTTGCTCGCGCCGTCGATAAGCCGCAGGATAATTTCTCCCTCGCGGGCGGTAATCCCGTACTCGCCCGTGAAGAACGGGGTAAGCTGCCCGCCCCGGAGATAGGCCGGCCTGTTAAAGTAGACCATCGTAAAGACGATGCTGAGAATATTCAGTACGAGGTAGTACAGCGGGAGCGCGAAAAACCCGCCCGGAAACAGAACCACACCGAATAACCGGGTATCGAGCATATCGAGAAGGATGAGGGGAAAGAACCCCGCGCTCACCCAGAGGAATGTTTTCAGCGCGCGGGACAGCCGTTTATCCGCGATAGACGGAAGATTCCGCAGGATCAGGATTAGCCCGTACAGGATACTGACCGCAAGCGCGGGGATAAGCACGAAATACCCTATCTCCGGGATACGTGTGAGATAGAAAATCACCGAGCAGGCGAGCAAGACGATATCGATACATATTGTTACAATGATTTTCACACGGGAGAGGCGCAACCCGAGGATATAATGGTAGAAGTACGGGGCGACCGCGATAAATCCGTACGACCCCGCGAATTGGAGGATTTCCAACGATTTATCGCCCCTCATTACCCCGTCCGCTGTCGCAATCCCTCCGAAAAGGTAGAAAAAGAAGAATAAAATGATGCAGAATAAAGAAATTAAGAAGAAAATATAAAATATTATCGCTATCTTTCGATACTTAAGATAGATAAATAAGCTCAGGAGCATGGAGGCAAACCCGGCGAGCAATGAACCGAGAAATACCCAGAACGAGATTTCAATCATCCGGTTTCCTTCTGCGATAATGATTATTATGGACACTTCTAAAAACCGCCTTTTCAAGGCGGCAAGGAAGTGTCCATTGGGCATATTATAAAGAATTATACAGACTATTGTTATCAATGTCAATAGTTTTTAGAATCGCCCTTATAGCACGAGCGAAATTATCGGGGTAGTTTTTTACGGAATTAAGGAATTTCCGGAATACAGGGGGAAAAATGAACGAGGGGTTTATGCAAAAATACGTATTGCTGGTAGTTTTTGTTCTTATGGGTGTAGGCGCGATAGTTGGGATTTCTGTCGCGACAGTCCCGTCATGCACCGGGAATACCGGGCCGGGCACGATTGTTGACGAGCGGATGCCCGAACTGATGCCGTCCCCGGCGGCTGAAAATACGGCTCCTGCGCCGAAAGCCGGGGGATTCCCGGTATATACATGGATGCCCGCGGATAAGACCGTCGGTTACCGTGTCACGGATATCCAGTTACCCGCGGACTACCAACGGGTTCCGGTCGAACCCGGCTCGTTCGCGGAATGGCTGCGTTACCTCCCGCTCAAGCCTCAAGGCTCGCAGGTCTACCTCTATAACGGCAAGCTAAAAGGGAATCAGAACGCGCATTACGCGGTCATCGATATAGATGTGGGATACCAGGATTTACAACAGTGCGCCGATGCGGTGATGCGGCTGAAGGCGGAGTATCATTATTCAAAGGAACAATTCTCGAAAATCCACTTTTACTTCGTGAGCGGTTTCGATGCGCAATACTTGAAATGGATGAGCGGTTACGGCATCAAGGAAGCGGGGAATGACGTCAAATGGGTCGCCTCGTCGGCCGCCGGGAAAGGATATCAATCGTTCAAGACCTATATGATAAAAGTCTTCAATTACGCGAGCACCATATCGTTAAAACGGATGCTCGTCCCCGTAGAGAACCCCGCCGATATACAAGTCGGCGACTTGTTCATCAAAGCCGGCTCGCCGGGGCATACGATTATTGTAGTCGATACGGCGAAGAACGCCGCCGGGCAGGTCATCTTCATGCTGGCGCAGAGCTATATGCCCGCGCAGGATATACATGTCCTGAAGAACCCGTCGGGCGCGTACGGCGGCCTGCCGTGGTACCCCGCCGAATTCGGAGATAAGCTCGCCACCCCGGAATGGGAATTCACCGCCGGGCAGCTCATGCGGTTTAAGGAGTAACCGGATCACTGCGTGACGGCTTGTCCTCACCGCAGGCGGGGGCTAACCCCGATCTGGAATGCAATTCCAAGTATCCATCACCAGCCCGTGATGAAAGCGCGAGCAGAATAGTGTGTGCCCGGAGTAAACACGGACAATAAATACAGCCAAAGTGTACCGCGTGCAATTATTGCCATTTGATGTCATTGATGGTCACTTCTAAATACTTAGTTTTAGCCTCCGCACTTCGCGCGAAGATAAAGAAGTGACCATCATTGAAGCCGGTAATTATTGACGGAATTGCTTTGCAGATGAAAAATTAATTTTTCTGTGATAAACTTTCTCTATCAAGAAGGAGGACTCTATGAAACGGATTCTTTTAGGGTTATTTATTTCCATTATTCTGCCTGCATTTGTTTTCCCGAAGGTGGTAAAAACTATCCCATCTAAGCCGGGGAATTATACTTACCAATCCTTGAAATTTTTAAAAGACACTACCCTCCTTTATGGACATTTTGATAATACAAAACTGAATAAAATATATGCTTTTTTTGACAATCCAAATGAATTGCTGGAGGTAAAGGCTATTAGCCAAGGTGAGTATGATAGAGGCTATAATCTTTTAATTGATTATCCGGGGATTACCTCGATAGTATATCAGAAGAACGATGAACTATACCTCTGCATTGAAAACCAAACCTTCGGGCCATATACCACTGTCAGAACCCCAACTTATGCTATGGACACCAATTATTACTGGTATCCATACAGTATCGGATCGGAGCATTATGTTTATGCGAACGGTAAAACCTATGGCCCCTATCAGGAACGAATCGAATTCTTTAAATATGCCCTGGATAATCCGTCCCAGTTCGTTTTCGCATTCAAGAAAGATAATAAAATCTATGTCCACTATGCCGGTCAGACACTCGGGCCCTATCCGTCGGTGGAACCGTCCATTTCCCCCGACGGGAAACATATCGCCGTCGTTTATGCATTCCCGAATAAAAATCCCGGATATTACGTCCGGATTGACGATAAAATCGCGGGTCCGTATAAATTTGCGGAATTTCCATATTTTTCTCCCGACAGCAAAGGATACTGGTATTTATATCAGACTGCCGATGGTTATGGGGGATATGTAATAAACGGGGCCGATCTACAGAAATTTGCAGGTTCTCCCGGAAAAGTACGTTTTTCGAAATTGAACCATCAGTACGCATTCGTCAGTAAGGGTGAAGACGGTATGTATGTCCAATACAAAGATTCATTCGCGGGGCCCTATAGTGATGTAGGATCGGTCGTTTTCTCCGTAGACGGTTCAACTTTAGCGTTCCTTTATGTTCTCAGGAAAAATTACAAAGAAGAATTTTATTTATGGGTAAACGGAAAAGTTTCCGGCCCGTTCAATTATATTTCCTGTCTCGGATTCGCGCCCGATGGAAAAAGCATGGTTTATATAGAGGAACATAAAAACGGAGAGTCTTATTTCGTTTACGGTGATAAACGCTTCGGGCCGGTGTTTGTTAACAGCATTACCAGCTATAACTTCGTATTTTCCCCTGACGGAAAACATCTCGCCTATTTCTATTGGACTCTCGATAAAAAACAAAAGAAACCTGCATATATGAAGTATGACGATAAAATCTTCGGGCCTTACTACTATGCCGATCAGCCGGCGTTTTCTCCCGACGGCAAACATTTTTATTTCACATTCAATAATAAGCCTAACGATCATGCGCTTTGGATAGACGGTAAAGAAATCACTCCCGGGGCATTTTTTATCTCCGATGTGAAATTTTCCCCGGATAGTCAAAAATTCGCTTTTAAAATTGAGAAAACCGAAATCGACACGGATACTTATTTCTACTATAATGGTAAAACCTATGGCCCGTACCCATGGGGCACTGATTTTAACTTTTCAGCGGAGAACCATTTGATGGCTGCATATTTTAATAAAAAGAAAGATGTGATTTATATCGAAGATATGGATATTCAGTAATCGCCACCCCGGAATGGGAATTCACCTCCGGGCAGCTCATGCGGTTTAAGGAGTAACCGGATCACTGCGTGACGGCTTGTCCTCACCGCAGGCGGGGGCTAACCCCGATCTGGAATGCAATTCCAAGTATCCATCACCCGCCAATGATGAAAGCGCGAGCAGAATAGTGTGTGCCCGGAGTAAACACGGACAATAAATACAGCCAAAGTGTACCGCGTGCAAATACTACCATTTGATATCATTGATGTTAATACTGTCGGAATCAAACACGCTATCTTTGCCGTTTATTCCGCCCGCATAAAACGTCAGGTTAAAAGTAGATAGTTTATAATCGGACGGAGCAAACATCATTTCCACAATACCGGAAAAACGCGCTTCAAAGACGGGTGCATTATCCATCGTTTTCCATTTTTCGTAAGGGTCTGAATTTTTAAACTGGCTGGTCCAATGCGGGGCGGGGGGATTCCATGTTTGAAGCCAATAATTATTACCGGTACTGCTTTGCAGATGAAATGTTAAATAAGTAGTTTTTAACTCCGCTTTATAAAACTCCACCTGTATATATAATTTATCCTCGATTCGATACAGGGTTATTTTCTTGATATCGGTGGAGCTGGTCGCATCATTCTGAGCATCCTCTTTTTCCAATAGCACCTTATATTTTTCAACGCCCGCTACCCCATCGATAATGGGAAACTTTATTCCGGGAATAGCCGTGAAACTCGCGGGGTCATACCCATGGTAGTATTCCCACCCATCCGCATACCCGTCATTATCGCTGTCGGGATTATTCGGATCGGTCTGGTCATATATTTCTTCAATATCCGCCAATTCGTCGATATCGCTATCGAGAAACAGTTCAGGGGATATTTTTTTAAAATTTCCGGGAAACAGCCAGCCCGCCAGAAGGCTGTTCCAATCCCGGTTTTTTAAACTATTTAATATGGATAGAAAATGCGAGATATTTTTCATCGGCCAATTCTCATATAGTTTTAATAATAACGAATGGTAGGCTCCCTTTCCCAGTTCTTTAAATATAATATATTGAACCTTGTATGAATTCGGATAAAAAAGAACCCACCCCGGTTTCGAATCCTTCCCGTTTTTATCGATTAATGAGATCGTGTTATCTTTGGCAACCGAACCCCAATAATTAAACCCCCATGCGGAATTAATTTTTTTTCTTTCCTTCTCGGTTAAATCCAGATACCCGTTCTCGTACATCGCCATCGGTATAAAACTCATCAGCCCTTCGATCAGCCATCTCGAGTCGCTATCGGTTCCGTAATACCCGAACCAATAATGATTTAGCTCATGGAATAGTAACGCCGGGCTTTCTACGCTTGCAGGGCCTATCTCAATATAGTCGCCGGCATTCAAACCATCCGACGGCATTATCCTTATTTCTATTTTATCTCTAAGCAAATCCTTTTGAAGAAACTTTTCTACAGCCGGAATATATGTTTTTATCCTTTCCTGTACATACTGAGCAAACTCCTTATCCTTATCCGTGTAGGTTATTGTTACGGTCAGGTCAACCTTATTCAGTTTGATTTTTTGCTTCATGGTCAGCCCGAATAATCCATTCGAAAAAATAATGCTCATAAAAACAACCGGTAATAACAGTCTAAGAAGTAAGTTTTTCACAATCGCCCCCTGAGATATCGAACGTATTGTAACTAACAAACCTTTGAGTGTCAAATACCGGGTCTGTTATTACAGGAATATTTCTATATCCGCTATATCGTTTGATGTACCCCATTTTAATGGAGGAGCTTGATGTTTCCATGATGGGCACTTTCCTGTCCACGCGTAGCAAGCCGGACACTGAGCTTGTCCTCGCGTAGCGGGTGCGTAGCCGAAGTGCCGAACCGCCCCTGCAACTTGATATATTATCCCTACTGATATACAATATTTCAGCTTATGTTAGGAGTTTTCCCATGAACGGCATGCAGGAATACGCCGAGGGTATCGCGAAACGCGCGAAGGATGTGGTTTACGAGGTCGCCGGCAAGAGCACGACCGAGAAGAACGCCGCCCTCAAGGCGATAGCGGACAGTATCAACGACCACCGGTCTTATATCGTCGACGTCAATAAGAAAGACCTCGAGTACGCGTTGTCGCAGGGCAAGAACACGGCGTATATCGACCGCCTGACCCTGAACGATCAGCGTATCGACGGGATGATACAGGCTATCAAGGATATTATCGCGCTTCCCGACCCCGTCGGCAGCGGTACTTTGATTACACGCCGTCCCAACGGGCTGAAGATACAGAAGGTGCGTGTCCCGATCGGGGTGGTTGCGATGATCTACGAATCGCGCCCTGATGTCACGAGCGACGCGTCCGCGCTCACCCTCAAGTCCGGCAACACGGTCATCCTGCGCGGCGGTAAGGAAGCGGTCAACTCGAATCAGGCGATCGCCGGATCGATCCGCGAGGCTCTCGAGGCGTGCAAATTCCCACGCGACGCCGTCCAGCTGATCGACCGTACCGAGCATGAAATAGTCAACTTCCTGCTGAAGCTCGACCGGTATATCGACCTCGTCATCCCCCGAGGCGGCGAAAACCTCATCCGCGCGGTAGTGGAGGCGTCACGGATACCCGTCATCAAACACGATAAGGGCGTATGCCATATCTATATCGATAAGTCCGCCGATAAGGCGAAGGCCGAGGCGATCACGATTAACGCGAAGGTCTCGCGCCCGTCCGTCTGCAACGCCGCCGAGACTCTCCTGATCCATAAGGACTATCCCCATGCGCTCGCGGTCATCAAGGCGCTGATCAAGAATAAGGTCGAGGTGCGTATCGATAAAAAGAGCGCGAAGCATATCGATGGCCTTCCCGCCGGGCTGCCCGAGGCGACCGAAGCGGACTGGACGACCGAGTACCTGGACTATATCATCTCCGCGCGAGTGGTCAAAGACACCGCCGAAGCGATCGAGCATATCAACACCTACGGTTCGCACCATTCCGACGCGATAGTCAGCGAGGATTACGATAACGTGCAGGCGTTCCTCGATCAGGTGGACTCCGCGGCGGTCTACGCCAACGCGTCGACGCGTTTTACCGATGGCGGCGTGTTCGGGTTGGGCGCCGAGGTGGGGATATCCACCCAGAAACTGCACGTACGCGGGCCGATGGGATTAGAGGGGCTGACTACTGAAAAATGGGTCATCTACGGCAGCGGGCAGATCCGATTGTAAAGCCCTAACCCTTCGACTTTGCTCAGAGGCCGGATGCAATGTTCTAACCCAATTTCACACGGATTACGCGGATGGGGACTGATGTACGCTGATTGAAAGCCGTAACGTTTAGGCTTGTTTCGGCAGGCTCAGCAAGGGCATCGGCGCGGAGGCGAGAAGAAAGAGAAAAATGCCCTGCTATTGCTTAAAACCGAGTTTCGATTTTATTCCGTCCCACTGATTTAGATATGAAGAGAAATCCCTCAATTTACTCATTTCGTCCTGCGGTCTATAACTGTTATTGCTGATTTGTTCTTGCTGATCCTTCCGCAAGCCTCTCGTTTCCCAGCATTGTTTGCCTTTTATCCAAAAATAGATTTGTAGACTTTTAGGTTTACTATGAATCGCTTCTAATCTCGTAGATAGCACGTTTGGATCTATTATTACCAAACTATCAACGTTTCTTTTCTTAAAACAAAAGGGCGCAAAAATCCAAAAATTTGCTGATGAATTTTTTATTTTTTCGGCATTTAATGTCCACCAACCGCATGCGTCAAGTTTATCCTGATGAAATGCTTCCATTTCAGGTAAAAAATCTTTTGAATACTTGACCTGAAAACTTACATTTCTTGTGTTATCACTATTGGTCATTAGAAAATCAATTCCTGTATCTTTAGAAGGTATCCAAAGATTACATTTTTTAAATTTTTTTTCAAGATAGTTCCCAACCAAATATTCACCAATATGGATACTAAATATCGGTTTCATATTTTTCTCCCTTTCCCACTTTTTAAGATTGTAAACCCTTCATACCAACATGTCAAATGTCCGACAAGAAATAAATCATAAATGTTGGCATGAGTGTACTTTGGGGTGTGCGTGTGGTATCTCGTGTTCTCCAACATTCGCATATTCGTATACACATCCCGCTTCCGCATTACTTTGCAGGTTTTCCTCAGCGACTTTGCGTTGAAGCTCCCTATCCGCGTTTATCCGTTCATTCCGCGCTATCCGTGTGAAATTGGATAAAAACTTATTGTCCAATTCCATTATGCCGCCGTTTCTTTTTACTAAGACATTTCTCAAATATCTCTTGCGTTTCTTCCCACTCCGTAATATAATAACGCGCTATCCATCCGAACCCTGAGGGGGAAACTATGAAAATCGTCATGCCGGTCGCCGGTAAAGGAAGCCGTCTGTGGCCGCATACCCATGTTATTCCCAAGGCTCTGATCCGCGTCGCGGGCAAGCCGATCATCCAATATATCATCGAACAGCTCCAGACCCTCGATTTTTCCGAGATGATATTCATTATCGGGCATCTCGGCGAACAAATCCGCGATCACATCGAGGGCCAATACAACTTCCCGATGAGCTTTATGCGCCAGAGGGAGTATAACGGTCTCGGGCACGCGATCTACCAGAGCAAAAAAGCGTTCGATAAGGACGAGGATATTCTCGTCGTGCTCGGCGATATCATTTTCAACGCGGACATCCTCGCGGCGATTAAATCCCCGCATAACCGTATCGGCGCATTGGAAGTCGAAGACCCCCGAAAGTTCGGGGTGCTGATGACCGATGCCGAGGGGTTTGTCACCAATATGCTCGAGAAGCCCGAACGTCCGCCGTCCAAACTCGCTATCGCGGGTATCTACTACTTCAAGAGCGCGTACCGTCTGTTCTCGGCGGTCGAGTACCTGATCAAGGAAAAAATACAGACCCGTAACGAATACCAGCTCACCGACGCGATGAAGAATATGATGTACGGCGGCGAGAAGTTCCAGACGTTCGAGGTGTTCGAATGGTACGACTGCGGCGACAAGGACTCCCTGCTCGATACGAATAAGATCATGCTCAGCCGTCACGCCACCAACGACCGGATACCCGGCAGTATTATTATCCCGCCCGTGTTCCTCGGTAAGGACGTGGTGGTGGAGAATTCGATCATCGGCCCCAACGTTTCTATCTCGGAAGGTTCGAGGGTCAAAGATTCTATTGTCAAGAACACGATTATCGGGAAAGAGAGCACTGTGGAGAATACCATCCTCGAAAGCTCGCTGATCGGCGACGAAGCGTTCCTGCGGGCGTCCTCGCAGGAATACAACATCGGCCCGCATTCCGAAATCACCACTTCCGATTGAGGGTATCATGCGATTAAATATTATCCATGTCTATTTCGGGTTTTTCCTGCTGATAACGATTCTCCGGGGCTTTATGAATTTCCCGATACCCGCGGGCGCGGCCTCCGGGGGCACTAATATAACGGCAAACGCCGGGGTTGCAGTACCTATACAGGTTCAGGCTTCTAATGAGGCCGCTGCGCCTGTACTGAGCGAAGCCGAAGTGCCTATACTGAACGAAAACGAAGTGCCTGTACTGAGCGAAGCCGAAGTAAATACGCTGACGGATACTGTTCAGAGTTTCAGGTATTCCCTCCCGGAATACATCGGCATTATGCTGATCGATATGGTCGCGCTGATCGGTATCTTCGGCGCGGGATTTAAGAAGGAGATATTTTTCCCCTTATTCTGGAAGGTGTTCTTATTTATATTCTGTATCGTAGAAGGTTATGTGATTTACCGCTCGTCATGGAATTCGTCGTTCTGGGTGTTCTTATGGTCGCTCGCGATGATACTGCCCGCGCCGTATGCGATATTCGGCTACGGGTTCACGTTCCGGTGGGCGGAGTATGAAAAACGGAGGAAAGATAATGACTCAGATTGAGGCGGCTAAGAAAGGGACCATCACCCCCGAAATCAAATCGGTCGCCGAAAAAGAAGGAATAGACGTTAACGGTCTCTTGGAAAGTGTGGCTAACGGCGAAGCTGTCATATTAAAGAATAATATTCACGATGTCGCCCCGGTCGGTGTGGGGAAAGACCTGCTGACCAAGGTGAATGCCAATATCGGCACGTCCCCCGACAGGATGGATATCGAACTCGAGCTCGCGAAGCTCGCGATATCCGAGAAGTACGGCGCGGACACGGTGATGGATCTGAGTCTCGGCGCTATCCTGAACAAGGTGCGCACCCGTATCCTCGAGACGGCGAAAATCCCGCTCGGTACGGTTCCTATCTATCAGGTGGGATTCGAGATATCCAAGAAAAAGAAGAAAATCGCGGAAATGACGATAGACGAATACCTCGCGGTGATCGAGACCCAGGCAAAAGAAGGCGTGGACTTTATGACCGTGCACGCGGGCCTCACGCGGAAGGCGTGGGAGTATGTGCAGACCGGCGGACGTATCCTCGATGTGGTCAGCCGCGGCGGGTCGATGCTCTGCGTGTGGATGGAAGTCAACCATGCCGAAAACCCCCTCTATACCTATTACGACCGAATCCTCGAAATAGCCTATAAGTACGATGTGACTCTGTCGCTCGGGGACGGGATGCGCCCGGGGGCTACCGCGGACGCGAGCGACCGCGCGCAGATCGAGGAACTGATTACCCTCGGCGAACTCGGCCGGCGCGCGCGCGAAGCGAATGTCCAGGTGATGATCGAAGGGCCGGGACATGTCCCGCTCGATCAGGTCGAGACCAATATCCGTTTACAGAAAACCCTTTGCGATAACGCGCCGTTCTATATCCTCGG
>Ga0154540_1154_pt4 | contig 19380 bp, 16 predicted proteins | sample RifGroF1_FD_105683 | JGI IMG/M metagenome (GOLD analysis project Ga0154540, IMG submission 105683) | Spirochaetes bacterium GWF1_49_6 | reverse complement strand
ATCAGGTTCTTATGGTACGCCAGCGCGAATTGGGGCTCAAGGGAATAGGTGTAAGAATCGAGGATGAGGCTGATACTGCCCGTAGGCGCGAGGGTCGTCCAGTTACTATTACGGATACCGTTCTGCCGGATGAGCTGCTCGATATTGTTTTTATCCTCGTCATCGTCGAAATACTCCTTGGCAACCCGTATCAGAGCTTCCTTGTTCGGCTCGAATACATCGAATGAACCCTTCTCGCGTGCAAGCTCTATAGAAGCCCTGATCGCGGTTTGCGTCAGTACCCGCGCCGCGTTGGCCGCGAATTCGCACCCCTCCTCGGAATTATAAGGAATGCCCAGCTTATAGAGCGCCTCGCCTAATCCGGTGTATCCTAATCCGAGCGGGCGTATCATTCGGGTGTTCCGCGTAAACTCGTCGGTCGGGAAGGCCGCGCAGTCGATGACGTTATCGAGCGCGCGAACCGCGATGGAGATGGTTTCCTCATACGCGGTATAATCGAAGGCTTTATTTTTAATAAATGCAATTAAATTGATGGAGCCGAGGTTGCAGCTCGTGTAATGATGGAGGCTTTGTTCGCCGCAGGGGTTGGTGGAATCGATACGCCCGAATCCCGGCACGGTGTCGTACTGATTGGCGCGGTCGATAAACCATACCCCAGGGTCGGCGGTACGCCACGCGGAGACGGCGATTTTATGGAACAACTCGCGCGCGATAATTTTACGGTAGATACCCTTATCTTTGTGGCGGTCAAGCTCAAATTCGGCGTCGTCGTCGACGGCCTTCATGAAGCTGTCGGTGACTGCGACGCTGATATTCATATTGGATAACGGCTCAAAGAGAGTCTTACGGATATTCCCGACCATCTGGTTGAGATAATCCGTATTGGAGATATACGAAGCGAGCGATGCGGCGATTTCGTTAATGGTGAAGTCGATGAAATGATCGGGGATATCCACGCCGGGGTTATCCTGCCGGAGGAGCGCGATAAAGTCCTTCGAGGTGATGAAGGCTTCGATATCGGGATGATGGATATCCATCATCGCCATAAACGCCGCGCGCCGGACTCCCCCGCTTTTAACCGTCTCGCCGACCTCGTTGAAAAGATGCATGAAGCTGACCGGGCCGCTCGATGTGCCGCCGCGTCCGACTGGCGCTCCCTTAGGACGAAGGTTGCCGAAGTTCAGCCCCATACCCGCGCCGGCCTTAAACGTGATAGCGGTATCGGTCGCGGCTTTCATAATCGCGAGCATATCGTCGTCGAGTTTTCCGACGAAGCAGCTCGACGCGAGCGGGAAATCGCTCCCGGCGTTGAACAGGGTGGGCGAGGAAAACATGAATTTCTGGTCGAGCATGAGTTTATAGATGGTGTTTCGGAAGGTTTTTTTCTGTGCGGCGTCGGATTCCGCCCCGGAAACAAAATCGGCGACCCGTGAGAATAATTCCTCCGGGGTTTTTTCTATCAAATTACCGTTTTTATCTTTCCTGAAATAGAGTTTCTGCAGAATAAAAAGCGCATTATCCGAAAAAGGCATGATCCCCTCCTGAAAACTTTGAAGCAGGATTATTTTAACGAAATTCACACAGAAAAACAAGAAATTCCTGAAACTCTATTATCTTTCAGGATATAAAAATAAACTGTGCATAATATAAATAGTATAATTATAGGAATATAAATTTGGAATTCGGAAGAATGCCGGCCTTTATATAAGCAAACAAAGATAAGAAACCATCGTATTGGATACGCTGTTCCTTATCTTTGCCCGGAATAGAATTGAAAGGTTATTTCTTTCCGATCGCCTGGCCCTTATGAAGGTTGACGATGCTGAGTATCTTTACGCCGCCGTTAGTGTCTTTCAGATACGCCTCATTCAAGTAAGACGCATTACGGCTGCCTTCCATAACGGTGATGCTGTATAAGATTTTCTTAGCGGCGATTACGTTCGTGCTGCTAAAATCGGTGTTCTCATACGGGAACAATTCGAACGTTCCCGATACTACCCCGTTAATCTCACCGGTTATCTTGATCACACCATCTGCCCAGAACATCTTCGCGTTGGTATAGTCCGACGCGATAGTCGAATAGTATTCACGCAGGCAGACAATATACGGATTGGCGACATCGAGCGAACTCAACGTACAGGTACGCCAAACACCCAAGCCGATTAAAATGACCAGAACCAGCGCGCCAAGCAAAATCTTGAGGGCGTTACTTTTTTTCGGCTGAACCGAGCCGATGTCTCCAACTTCATTTTCTCCCATGAAATCCTCCTGTATCTATATAAGATATAAAATTATCGATTAAACACCTTACGGTATGCCGCTAAAATCGGGTTCCATACCACCGATGTCGAAGGCGAATATGCGTAGTCCACCTTAAATAACTGTTCGATGGTCAAACCATAGGTAATCGCGATCGCAAACTGGTCGATGAACTGCGCGGCCGCGCTCTGCGCCACTATCGACGCGCCTAATACTCTATAGGTAGCCCGTTCGTACACCACATTGACTAACCCGGGTATCGTACCTTCAAACCCGATGATACGGTGCAGCGATTTGATATTCGTCTCATCCGCGTCGAACCCGTTATCACGAGCCTGCCGGAGGGTCAACCCTGTGACCGCAATCTGCCAGTCGAATACCGCCGTCGCGGCCGAACCGATCACCCCTGGGAACTCAAGGGAATCCCCGGCAATAATCCCGCCGAGTATCAATCCCTGTTTATCCGCGACATCCCCGAACGGAGCATAGAAGGGCTTGCCGGTCAGCAGGTGTTTGGTCCATACCATATCGCCTAAGGCGTAAACATCCGGTATGCCGGTTTCCATCCGTTCGTTGATAATCAGCATACCATCGGGCGGAGTATATCCCGAGCGTTCGAGCAGACTCAGATCGGGGCGAACCCCGATGCTGATCAGCAGGAAATCCGTATGGAGGAGAGTCCCATCGGATAGTACCGCTTCGGTGACCGTCCCATTCGTCGAAATTATTTCGGTGATCGTCGTGCTTAAATGCAATCCTACATCGTGCTTTTTTAATGTATCGATAATTCGTTTACGTTGTTCGCCGGTGCCGAGCATCGGGAGGATCGAATCCGCCATCTCCACAATATCTATTTTCATCCCGAGATGATTCAGCGATTCGGCCATTTCCAGACCGATGAATCCCGCTCCGATAATCACGCCGTTTTTACAGCCGCAAGTATCGATATATTTTTTTATCGTGAACGCGTCTTCTACATGGCGAAGTACAAAAATGCCCTGATGAAACGAACCGTCCGTCGCGCGGAGACCTTTAATCTCCGGGACGACCGCCTTAGCGCCCGTACTGAGAATCAGGGTATCGTAACTGTAATCGCCGTCAACAGTATCGCCGTGAACAATGAGCTTCTTATTATCGAAATCGATGCGTTCGACGGCATGGTCGATTAGTACATCGATATCGCGTTCCTTCTTAAAGTATGCCGGATCGTTGTGAACAACCGACGCCTCGTCGATTTTTCCGGCGATATAGTAGGGAGTAGGGCAGCCCGCCCACGAGACGTAAGACCCTTTATCGATCACGGTAACCTGTATCTCGGGGTCCTGACGCTTAATCTGAGTGGCGGCGGTCATTCCGCCTGCGCCTCCTCCGATAATAACCACCCGTTTATTCATTCTTTTCCTACATATATAAAATAATTACTATTATTTTACACCTAAATCATAAAAAAATAAAATAAAAGGGAGAAGAAAAATTCGGAAGTAAAAGAATGTTTAATATGCGTATTTTTTACGGTACATAAACTTGTCGTAATCGCCGATGATGATGATCCCGCGCTTATAAAGGATAACATTAGCGTAGGAATGCTGGATGGGAAGTTTGGCTTTGTCCATATAGACATAGACGCCTGTAAAGAGCGTACGTTTAACAATCACCGTCCGTTCGAGCTCGTCCTCTTTTTTCTGTTCGACGACGAGTTTACTTTTTTCCGCGTTGAATTTATCGAGCTGGAGCTTTAGTTCGTTATACTTTTTCACCTTCAGCGCGAGGTCCTGCTTCTTTTCCATCGGGAGGGTAATCACTTTATTCCCGAGCAGACGGATAACCTCGATAAATTTCTCAAGATGGTTCATCTGCTCGGTAATTTCCTTAACCTGTATATCGATACGCGAAAGAAACGCGTAAAGCTCGCGCAGTTTAAAGTCGGAGATTCGCACGACAGTCGCGAGAGCGGAATTGTTCCCGATAAAGTTCGCGACTATATCGATTCCGGCCTCGGCTTCGCCGCCCTCGATCTTGCCTTCCCCGTCGAATACGAATAGGGAGTGTTTGGTGATAATATGCGCTTCGATAGCCATATCCTTGATGACCACATCCCCCTCTGCCTTAATCGTCGCGTTATAGACAAACCGAGCCTTCACATCGCCGCCATTGGCGTAAATAATGGAATTTACACCGCGGACGCCTCCGTCGATAACGACATGCCCTTTGATGGATTTGATTTTCGAGCTTTCGACATCCCCGTGAATCAGGATATCCCCTGTAGCGACAATAAAACTACCGCTCTCGACATTTCCATTGACAACGAGCGGCCCATCGTGTTCAATATTTTTCATTTCAGGGGTTACACTTCCTGCGATTTCTCTCAGGTTCTCGATCATAAACGCCCCTTATTCAATTCTGGAAAGAATAGCGTATTTATCTTCGGTATCGTCGGGATATTTGACGGAGAGGAAATCGATGCCGATGTCAACTTCCTGATCGTCTTTAAAAAAGGACTTGGATGTAACGAGGATATTATCTCGTACATCATCGAAATCCGTCTGCGCTAACGCGGGCATGATAAACAGGATTCTATTCGAACCGTAACGGACGGGTTTTACCTCGGGGGGCAGGTCTTTCTTGATTTTACCGGCGAGAGCGTCAAATTTCTGGAACGCTTTCCCGCCGCCGTAGAATTCGATGTACTTGTTGAAGTTTGTCAGTTTGAGCATTCCGAAGGTGATATCCATCCCGAAGTTCTCGACCTTTTCGATTTCTTTATTGATCAGGTCGAGCAGGGGAGTGAACGGGTCCTGAATTTTCTCCTTCTCAAGCTTCATCAGTTTAGTCATAAAGACCGGCGGCGCTATCTGAGATGCGATGATCGAGAAGAGATTGATTAAGTCGGTGTTTTCAGGATGGATGGAATAATGCTCGAATTCGAAGATGAGTATCGCCCCGACTTTCGCGGCGACGCTTTTTAACGGGATAAACAGGCATCGCAGAAAATCCGCGGCATGTTGGGAAAGGTCGGGATTGATATCGAGAATACCCGTAACATTATCGTCCATCATCTTATTTTCGGTGTTGGTAAAATTGATCTCCGTACCCTTGAGCGATGAATCCATTCCGACGGTTTCGACAATCCGGTAAATATCGTCGTCATGGGAAATCACCAGCGCCTTCTTCACTCCGAACCCGGTGGTAATCGTCTCAAGTATTAGGGCGAGCACGAGATCGTAATCGTCCGATGAGTTGATGACATTGCTGACTTTATACAGGGTGGATAGTTCCTGGTAACGCTTGTCGAGCTCGCTGTAAAGACGCGCGTTATCGATAGCGATACCCGCGAGAGAGGCGAGGGTATAGGTGAAACTCTTTTCCTCGCCGGTAAATTTTTCGGTATTCATCTTTGCGCCGAGGAAAATCATCCCCATCAGGCGGTTTTTTCCTTTGACGGGGATAACCAGCGTCGCGCCGGCATTAAAGAGATGCGTGTATTCGTCGGGGTAATCGAGAAGTTCGTCCACCGCGAGCGCGATATCGTTCGACCCGACATACTCGATAAACTTCGAGGAGAATTCGAAACCCGGGAGTTCGGTAAAACCCTTCTGTGCGTGGAGTTCGGCGCGGGAATCGTGTATGAAAAAGATCGCCACGTCGAACACCTGAAATTGCCCCATTAAGGTGAATATGACTATTTGCAGAAGGTCGTCCACAAGGAGGGTGGAATTGAGTTCCTTACCGATCTCGAACAGTGTGTTCATATCTATCAGTTTACGGTCGAGAATTGAGGTGATTTCCGAGATTCGGCTCTTTATCTCGATTTTTATCTCTAGCAGTTCGGACTGGGTTAATGTTTTACCCGCGAATAGGATGTCAAAGTTTTCGATGATGTCTTCATTTTTTCCGATACGGTATCTGGACGCTTTTTCTCTAAGCCCCATATTTACACACCCAGTTTATCAAGAATTTTTACATACAGGTCATAGTATTCGGACTGGGAGAATCTCCTGATTTTATCCTCGGGCAAGTCCTCGAGCAGGGTATCGAGATATTTCAGAATCTTCTTGACTTCGGTCTTGGTATCGTCGCTCAGGCTGACTACCTTCTCGTCGATAATCTGCGCCTTCCGTTCATGCGAAAGGTGTATCCCGGGCTCATCATGCGGCGACACGACTGTTTCCTGCGCGGAATCCATTTCGTAGGGTATCTCCGATAGAATAGCTTCGCCCTGTATCCCGGACTGAATTTCGTTCAGTTCGTCCACCGCGATCTCGACATGCTCGTCCGACTCGAGTACAAGTTCCGGCTCGGGCTCGGCGGAAAAATCAGGTTCAGGCTCAGGTATTTCCATCGACCCGGTCTCGAACTGCATTTCCTCGGGAACTTCAGGCTCGCTGATATTGACGGAATCGAACTCGTTTTCTTGTATTCCTTCGAATTCTTCAGCTTCTTCTATTTTAGCGATTTCCTCGAAATCATTCTGAGACATTTCTATTTCTTCCTCGAGCGGGACCATTTCCACTGACGGGGACGCTTTTTCCTGCTCGTCCGTGGATACGAGGGTACGCTGAGGTGTTTTTTCCAGCTCATGCAAGTGAGCGGAAGGGGCGGCGGCAGGAGGAGCGGTATCCTCGACCTCGGAAATAGACCCGAACGGTTCCGGCTCGGCGGCCATCTCAAATTCCGCCGGGATCTCCAACGGCTCTTCTATCGCGACAGGAGTTTCTTCTATGATAGGCTGTTCCGAGAGATCGTAGGTTGAGGGCATGACAGCGCTGATTTCCGAACTATCGAAGATAATTTCCTCTGTAGGGGTTTCCAACGGTTCGAACAGAGGCTCTTCCAATGAAAGATCCGGTTCCGCGGACGATGGCGCGGCGGATAGCGGCATCTCTTCGGGTTCGACGATATCGATGACATCGTGCATTTCCTGTACTTCCTGAACACCCGGCTCTACGGGTGATTCGGATGCCGACGGGGGCAGTTCTTCAGGAACAGTGATGTCGGTATCGGGGGCGAACACAGGCTCGTCGGGAAGGATAGGGGTCTCCATCATCTCGAATTCAGGTTCCTCGTGCATCATAGGAGCGTCAGAAATCTCGAAAGTCAGCGGCTCGGAAGTCTCTTCCTGTATCGACGGGGCTGCGGCTTCATCAATCTCCACAGGAGTCTCGAATTCGTCGCCCATCACAGGAGATTCAGCCTCTTCAAAGACGAACGGCTCCTCGGCTTCCGCGGGAATAGGAGCAAGTTCTATATCTTCAGAGACGAGAACGATAGGCTCGTTCGCTGTCTCTTCTATCATCACGGGAGTTTCGAATTCGTCGCCCATCGCGGGAGATTCAGCTTCAGCAGGCGAAGGGGTAAGCCCTGTTTCAACGGAAACTTCTTCCAGCTCGGGTTCGGAACCGGCATCGAGCGCGATAGCGTCGAATTTTTCCGGCGCTTCGAGCCCTAATTCTTCTTCCGAAGCGGGCTGGGTAGGGAGTTCGTTTACCGTCAGTTCCTGCGGCTCTTCGATCATCATTTCGAGTTCCATTTCGCCCTCATCAAGACTGGACACCGGCGATATATCAGAAACCGGCATTTCTTCCTCAAAGGATGGGATATCCGAAAGCCCCTCGACAGGGACTTCGCTGTCATTTATATCCGATTCGAACTCGCGGCTCATGTCCAACATCGGAGTCTCCTCCGCATACGAATCGCCCACGCTAACCTCGACAAGTTCTTCATCGACAATAGCGACCGGTTCGGAGGCGGGGAAATCCCCTGCGGGAGCGATATTCATCTCCACGGGCTCCTCGGTCACTTCAATATTGTTCAATTCATCCATTGAAAGCGCGATAGGGGCGTCATCATCATCATCGTCTATCGATGTAACCGCCGACAGGTCGAGATCGAGCTCGGGAATTTCATCCGGCAGAGTTTCACGTATTTCCTCGGTGGGTTCGCTTGTGAAAACTACTTCCTCGTCGGGCTGCCCGGATTCTTCTATATTCAGTTCGAAGTTATCATCGTTTATATCGTTCAGGTCAATCCCCTGTGCCGGGGTGACTTCTGAAACGGGAATGGTCTCGACAGGGGGTTCGTCCGGCTCGAAATCCGGGGTATCCAAAACGAGGGGTTCGTCAATCATGCGGATTTCATCCTCTGAGGATGAACCCTTTAATTGGCTTTCCGCATCGTTAATCATTCGGTCGAGATCGCTTCCGTTGATTGAAATGATTTCGGTGCTTGCCTCTATGACATACGCGTCTTTTAACGCCCTGGACTGGTTGAATAAACGGTTGTCTTCGGAAGGTATAGGGAGCGCCTCTTCCTGGGGGATTTCAGGTTCCGGGGTAACCTGTAAGATATTCAATGTTTCATTCGCGCCCAAATTAGCGGAAGGAGCGGGCTCGTCAATTTCAACAGGGGTCTCTTCTAAAACAATCTGGGGAGTTTCTTCCATCGGCGCCGGAGCGGCGGCGGGAGCTCGTAATTCGACGGGAGCGGGCGCGTCGAATCCGAAATCGCCGTCTTCTACAGGAGAATTAAGGTCGCCTGCGTTGAATTCGGTAACCTTTACCTCGTTCAGTTCTTCATTAGTGAAATCGGTCGAATTATCGAGATTCTCATCCTCGATTTCCGACAATTCGATATCATCGAGGGTAATAGTTTCGATATTCAGATCGATTTCAAGATCATCAAAAATTTCGTTTTTCTCCAAAGACATCTTTTTTCCCCAAAAAGAATATTTAGAATCAGCCCGAGATATTTAAGCGGGAAGATACCGCGGTTTTTACCACTTCGGGCTTCTGGTTTTTCAGCAGTATATCCCAAGCGTCTTTCAGTGTCGTGATTAGGTTGGCCGCTTCTAGAAGAATTTCACTGTTTTTTTGCAGATTGGCTTCCAATAGCCTGCGGTTAATATACACATACAGACTATAAAGATTATGGGCTATTTCACCGGCCTCAAAATTCAATGAGGTGATAAGTTCCGAGATAATATCCTGAACCTTAATAATATTGTTATTAGCGATATCGAGCTTCCTTTCATTGATACCGTCAATTGCGAGATTGAGGAATTTTATCGCCCCGGAATAGAGCATTACTACCAGCTTCAATCCGCTAGCAGTCTCAATTTCAATTTCCCTGTAATTCTTATACCCTTCCATGGCAAGACCCTCGCTTGAAAAAACATTACTATTATAAAATCGGCATAAATGGGTGTATCCTTAACAGGACAATCTTATTGATTTGAATATATTTTTATTACCATAAGTTTTTAAATAAAGGCAGGGCATAGCCCTGCCTTCGAATGAGTTTTATTTCTGGAATATCTTGAACATATCAATAGGTATCGGGAAAACGATCGTTGTAGCGTTTTCCGCCGAGATTTCGTTGAGTGTCTGGAGGTAACGCAGTTGAATAGTGACAGGTTCCTGAGCCATTTTTTGTGCGGCTTCGAGCAGTTTCTGGGACGCTTCCAATTCACCGCTTGCGGCGATGATTTTCGCGCGTCTCTCTCTCTCGGCCTCAGCCTGACGGGCCATCGCGCGCTTCATCTCTTCGGGCAGGTCGACATGCTTGATTTCCACCGCGGAAACCTTGATACCCCACGGGTCGGTCGCACGGTCGAGAAGCACCTCGAGCTTTTCATTGATCGATTCGCGCTGGGAGAGTAGTCCGTCCAGATCGAATTCGCCCACTACGCTGCGCAGAATAGTCTGCGCCATCTGGGATGTTGCATATTGGAAATCCTGTACCTCAATGATAGCTTTTTCAGGAAAGATAACACGAAAATAAACAACCGCATTAACGGATACCGAGACATTATCACGGGTGATAACATCCTGCGGCGGTACATCCATGGTTACCGTACGGGTGGCGATCTTGGTAACCTGATCGACCCCGGGTATAATCACTACAAAGCCCGGCCCTTTTACCTTAAAAAAGCGTCCGAAACGAAATACGACAAGACGTTCGTATTCCCTAATGATTTTAAGACTGGACAGTAAAATAATCAGTAAAATCGCTCCGATAGTAATCCCTAACCATTCCATTTTTTCCTCCTGAGCTTGCCTTTTAAATATATTATAACCTAAATGTTTTATTAGTCAACTTTGAATCGAAATGTTTTTATTCGGTTACCGCAGGACGGGAATCCCTGTCCAGCAGCTTAAATATATCCTCATGGAAATGCTTTCCAATAATTTGATTGAGGTCGTTCAATACATGCCGGTACTCGGGGATGCCGGTCATCTCTGAAACAGGGATTTCCCGTATCCCGAGGATAGTGCCGATGATCGCCCCGAGGTTCTGTTTGACCGGTTCGGAATAGGGGATATACCCGCGTTCGTCCGTTAACAGGATCAGTGAACGTTCGGATAGGGTTTCCACTGCCCGCCTGATCATTTCAGGATCGAAGCCGGAAAGCTTCATGCTGAGGTTTTCTTTTTCCAGCTTTATCCCGTCCTCCAGATAGTTTCGCACAATATAAAAGAAAACAGAAAGTTCCACGATGAAGATATTCGAATCGGAAAAATATTTTTTATTCAGCGAAGGCGGATACTGAATAAAGTAGGCGATCTCCGCCCCGATAAGAATGGTGATCCAGATCAGGTAGATCCAGAAGAGGAAAATCGGGAGAATAGCGACCGCCCCGTAGATTTTATCATAGTTCAGCTTCGCGGGAATTTCACCGAAGTAGGTGCGGAGAATTTCATAACAGAAGCCCGAGAATAACGCTCCCCCCAGCGCTGCGCGGATTTTGACTTTATGGAACGGCATGACGAAGTACATCAGGAACATCAGCGCCGTATTCAGCGAGTACGATGTGATGAACGCGATAGACCCGGACAGGAGCGGGTTGGTTACAGCATTCTGTTTCATCAGTTCCGTGATATAGAACGATCCGCCGAGGAAAATCGGCCCGAGCGTGAGCACCGTCCAGTAGTTGATGATCGAACGGATAAATCCTCTCCGCGCTTTGACCTTCCATATTTTATTCAGGAAGTTTTCCAGCGATACCAGCAGAAATACCCCTGCCAGGAGGACGCCGATGATACTGATAATATTCATCGCCTGCAGGTTCCTCGAAAACTCCTCGATATAATTTTCGATCACCTGCGCCTGATCGGGGATAAACCGGTCGAAGATGAATTGCTTGATGTTCTTCTCCACTCCCTGAAACGCTTCCATCGATGTGATGATCGCGAGGACGAGGGTGAAAAGGGGTACTAACGATAGAACCGTATTAAACGATAGCGCGGACGCACCCTGAAAACAAAGGTCGTCGTTAAATTTCTTGTAGATAATTTCGATATACTGCCATAGTCTCTGGAAGAACCTGCCTATCGCCGAAAAAAATCTCCCTATCGGAGGCCGTGTTTTTTCCATGATTCGTCCGCCTTAAAAATAAAATCTATCGCTTTATCCATACTTGATTCATCGGCGATATTTTGCCCCGCTATATCGAACGCCGTGCCGTGATCCGGCGATGTCCGCAGGAACGGGAGTCCCAGCGTAATATTAACCCCGTCGATAAAGTGCAGCATCTTGAACGGCGCGAGTCCCTGGTCATGGTACATCGCGATCACCATATCGTACTTCCCGCGGTAAGCGTGGAAGAATACCGTGTCGGCGGGAAGCGGCCCGTCGATAGAGTATCCCAGCGCGCGGTAACTTTCGACTACGGGTGCGATAATTTCTGAGTCCTCGCCGCCCAGCAGCCCCGATTCGCCGGCATGGGGGTTCAGCCCGCACACCGCGATACGGAAATCCGTCTCCCTCATCATGTAATAGTAGAGCAGGGCGTTTTTCAACGCGTTATCTATCTTATCGGCGGATAATTCCGCGGGCACATTTTTTAACGGGGTATGGATAGTCGCGAGGATAACCTTCAGGTCGGGGGAGTGGAACATCATGCTGTAGGAGGTTATCCCGAACGATTCGGCGAGGTAATCGGTATGCCCCCGGAAATTTTCAGTGCCGGGAAGGCCCGAACGTACGATCAGCGACTTGGATACGGGGGCGGTCACAAGATACGATGCGCTCCCTGATTTGAGGAGCTCCACAGCCCGCCGCAGGAAGAGGAACGACATTGCTCCCGCCGCCGGGTCGGGTGTGCCGGGCGATAGATGGAAACCGATGCCGGATGCGGACGGGTCAATTGTTTCGAAATTTACCGATCCGCGCAGGGCAGGGGGAAAATAAAGTTCTATCGAGCTTGATTCGCCAATTACGGTGAAACGATTGAGTTGTTCGGGTGTGAGTTTGGCTAGAGACTTTACGCAGACTTCAGGGGAAATACTATTCGGGTCGCCGAGTGTCAGTAGTACCTTAGTCTTCACTATTGTAAAGTTTGAGAATAGTATCGTGCGCGGGCTGGGTCATATCCGTACTGATATGGCATTTCCCTTCGAGGATAACCCCGTTGTGGATAATCAGTTCGGGTGTATGAATATCGCCGAGCATACGTGCGGTAGGAAGCAGCATGACGCGGGTATGCGCCTTGATATTCCCGACTACCACGCCTTCGACCACGATGGACGAGGCGACTATATCTGTCTTTACTTTTCCGGTACGACCGACCTGAATCGTGTCTACTTTAAGGATTTGTCCCTCGAATTTTCCGTTGATCTGAATAGTCCCGTTTACAAGGAAACGGCCTTCGAAAAACGATTTTTCGCCGATCAGGTTGACTGTTCGCGCTGGGGTATTAGGTGTTGCCATTATTCGTCCTCTATTTTTTTAATCTCGGGTATCTTGAGAAAATCGATAAACTCCTTCACAAAACGGTTTAAATCCAACAGCGCATCCTTCGAGGTCAATCCCTCGATACTGGCCTGATTTCCGCTGATAGACACCGTTTTCTCGGGATCTAATAACACCCTTTCCCCATTACTCTCGGCTTCGAATATACTTTCTATAAAACCGTCCAGACTATGCAGAAATTTCCCTGAACGAAGAATAACGTCTCGGTACTGTTTTCCCTGTATGGATACCAGCCGTTCGCGATAGTCCTTATTACCGCGTATGGAAGCGTCTTCGATCTGCTCGAGAAGCTCGCCGTACCTCTGAATGAAACGGTTGGTTTCATTAAAGGAGGTGTAAAACTTATCGCGCTGGTACGCGTGACCATAGTCCAAACGAAGGTTCTGTTCGCTGAGGAGCCCAAGGTATTCTTTCTCAAAAAATTGCATGTAGCTCCAAAGCGCGTTTATTTCCTGATTGAAAGAATGCTGATTCAGGCTGACTATGGGGATATTACGGAGAATTTTATATTCGCCGATACCCTTTTCACCCGATACACCGGAAAGATTGTTCTTCAGGTCGTTCTTTTCCAGCTTATACTTCTTCAGGTCGTTCTCGTTAAACAAACTGGCGTGGAGTTTTTTAATATCGCGTTCGACTTCCCTGATGCTTTCGAGCAGTTCGCTTTTCTTTTTTGTATCCGATAAGGACGCTACTACTAATTCGAACTTTTTACGTGTTTGAAGCAGTTTATCTTCGATGTAGGGCTTAGCAGATTCAATAAGTTCTTTGATATCCGGTTCCATTCTTAGAGCACCCTCTTATCATTAAACATATTATATTTTAGCTTAAATATAAAAAAAAGGGAAATATATTATATCTTTCTTTTGGACATAGCTAAAAGCTTCTCGTCAATCTCTTTCGGTTTTTCATAAGGCACATAACGAATATCGGCGCCTTCTTTGTAGAAGGTGACGAATTTAAACTCCGTCTTAATCGGCAGAGTAAGATTCTTGATTTTTATCTTAACGCCGGGGTAAGTGGTTTTCGATGCGCTGATTTTCGCGTCCTTACCCAGCGATTCCAGATACTTCTGTAATTCCTCGGCCTGCTCGGAAAGAGCGTTTAACTCCTCCTTAAATTCGATATTCTTGACGGAAAGCATCTGATAGGTCTCTTCCTTACCCGGAGGAAGCGGACCCGACGCCATCATCATGGAGAGATTGTTCAACTGTTTCCCGATCTCGGAAAGTTCTTTCGACAGTTCGTCGCGCCGTCTGATAACTTCTATCAGCTTGTCTTCCGCGTCCGGGTCGATACCCGCCTCGAGAAGAGTTTCGGTATAGGCTTCCGCACCGAGGAACTTCGCGTTGATTTCCTTGAGCGCGCGCACATGCCCGCCCGCTATCTGCGAACGCTTACCGCCGGATACGTAGATATTACTTTTACAGTCCACATGACAGTGGAGGATTACCTCGGTGACAAATATATCGCCCTCGGTCTTGATATTGCATCGTTCGATAAAACGGGCGTATAGTTCGCCTCCGCAGGTGATCTTGGCTTCGTCCTTACCCTGGATACCCTGCCGGACGATGATATCCCCTTCGGCGACTACCTCCGCTTTACCGACGTTTCCCTTTATCTCTATATTCCCGCCGGAATATACTTTAAACGTATCGTTGACGTTACCGTAGATAATTACCGTGCCCGGGTAATTGATATCGCCTGTCGTCATATCCACATCCCCGGTGACCTCCCACACCTCTTCTACATTGACGCGTCCGTTTTTAAAATTGACGTGCCCGTTGATGGTGGAAACAATCTGCATATTGTCCTGCGAGGGCTGGGTATTCGTGCCGGGTATCAGTTTGACGTCGCGTCCGTCGCGGGCGGGAATAATTCTCCCGGTTATCGTGCGGCCGGCCTTTCCTTTTTCGCCAGGCACCTTTGTCGCGAGAACCTGACCTACCACGACGCTCTGGATAATGTCCAGCTTATGGAAGTCGACGCTTCCGTCGTCCGCGACTGCGAATTTCACCTCGTCGGTGGCGGTCTTGAAGTGATACCGTATCTCGGCGTCCTTCCCTTCTATCGGCATATCGCCCTCGGCGACCAGTATCGGCATATTGAATAATTCGTTATCGATCGAATCCTTGATGACGTTTTCCTTGAACCCGTAATGAACATTCTTCCCTTTCAATAATGAGATTATTTCTTCGGATTCGGGAACACGACCGAATTTTTCGGGTTTAGTGATAGTGACGAACGCTTTCATTTCGTCGGGAGCGATCTGCATTTGGATGATACTGTCGTTCGGCGAGGGGATATAGTCCCCGATGCGCACCCAATCCCCGGAAGCCCGGGCGAGCGCTTTTTTAACCGCGTTCTGATCGGCGTTGTTAATTTCTCTACGCTGGAGATTCCCGATGATCGCGGCAATATCGACCGGCTTTCCCTCGCCCTTGGGCGCGGTAACCTTCAGCATGACACCCACCTTACGTACCTGCACCTTGAACATGCCGTCCTGATTCTGGAGAACCACATTATGCGCATCGAAATCGGTCTGCAGGCCGCCCATAATCTGCGAGGTATCCATTGATGAAGTCTTGCGAACCAGTATCCGGTAGGGTTTTTTATAGAAACCGAAGATACCGTTCGTACCTTTTTCCATTATTTCGTATTCCAGATTGACGATGCTGGTACCGAGCGCCTCGGAGGCGTTCTGTAGTGCCTGCTCGACAGAGAACGCGAACACCTCGACTTCATTATCATAGTCGCCATCTATGGAATTTCCCGCGTTTCGCTCCAGTTCGTTTGCCTGGTCGTTTTCTAATATCTCTCTCAACCGGTCCATTGTTTTCCCCCTTATAACGGGTTACGCCGCAAAAAAGCGGCAGGGATGTTTAATTCCGAACGATACTTAGCTACTGTCCTGCGCGAAAGGTTCATCCCGCGGTTTTTCAGCAGTCTGACTATTTTATCATCGCTGAGGGGTGAATCCTTATCCTCGGCTTCCACGATCTTTTTCAATATCTCCTTGATGCTCTTGGACGAAACATCATCGTTACCGACCTGTGTCGAGAAAAACTGCTTCAGGCAGATGATTCCCCGGTCGGTCTGGATATACTTCTCCTTGATCGCGCGGCTTACCGTCGATTCGTGGATATTTAATTCATCGGCAATATCTTTCAATTTTAAAGGAACTTGATACTGTACGCCCTTGAGGAAGAAATCGCGCTGTTTTTCCACAATCTTCAGGATGACCTTAAAGATAATTTCCTTACGCGACTTCAGGTTCTCGATCAGTATTTTAGCGCGGTCGATATTTTCTTTCAGAAACCCCTTGGTCGTTCGATCCTTCGCGCTGGTGTAGATATCGAGGTAATACTTATTGAGCTTGATATTCGGGATATATTCGTCGTTGAGGACGACCTGAATCTTGTTCTCCTTGACCTCGACCCGCGCGTCGGGGACTACGTAACGCACGGTATCTCGTGAAAATTCCAGCGCCGGGGAAACATTGAGCTTTTTTATGCTCTCCACCGCCGCAACCACATCGTCGAACTTGATATTCATCTTTTTTGCGATCTTGCTGTACATCTTCTTTTCCAGCAAGTCGACATAGCGCAGCATAATCCGGTATTCGAGGCTGCGTTTCCCGTAACGCTCCTCGATCTGGATGAGGAGGTACTCGTAGAGGTCTTTCGCGGCGATACCCAACGGATCGAGACGGAGGATTCGCTGACGGACGCTCTCGAACTCCTCGACAGTGAATTTATCGGGTATCGTGAGAGTTTCCGGGGGGATGGATAAAAATCCGCGGTCGTCGAGACTAGTGATTATGATGCCCGCGATCTCGATCTCAAGCGGGGTAAAGATCAGGAACTGGATTTGCTCCATCAGGTGATCGTAGATATTGACCGTTTCGACGGACATGTTTTCTATATAGGACTTATTATTATAGTCGCGGAAATCGTTTTTCTTGGGGGACGGCGCGTCATAGCCGTTATCGCTGGAATCCTGAAAAGTATTCTCGACTTCCTCGTCGACCCCGGCGGATTCTTCGCCTTTGCCCGCGGGATATTCCAGTTCAAGGATGGGATTCGCCTCAGCCTCTTCTTCCAGTTTCTCGGTCAGCTCTATCGCGGGAATCTGGAGAAGTTCGAGAGTCTGCATAATCACGGGAGAAATAATCTGTTTCTGGGTTTGTGTAATCTCCAAACGCATTCTATACCTCGGTACGCTTTTAGCAAAAATCTTTCCAAGTACAGGTAAATGATAATGTAAAATTGAAAAAAGTCAACCCGCGAAAAGGTTAACCGTTACAGGTTAACCTTTACAGGGGTAATGTTCCCGGGAATAAAAAAAAGCTGTCCGGGATGGGTTTGTTGACAAACAAGGAAATTCAATTATTCCCTGTCACTGCTAGCCCCGCGCCGCAATATATTTTCGATACGCGGGGTGAAGCAGTCTGTTATCTTCCTTTATCTGGTATTAAAATAGATTGCTTCGGCTTAGGCCTCGCGATGACAAAAAAAGGCTGTCCGGGATGGACAGCCTTTATCTAAGAAAGGAGAATCTACTTTTTATTGATCTTCGCGATAAACCCGTTCAGGGCGTCGACCAGTTCTTTCAATTCGTCGCCTTTTCTCAGGCGGAAATGAATCTTGGTGACATCGACATTCCCGTCGACCGCTTCCTGCAAGGTCTTTTTGATACGGTATACGGGACCGGCCATCTTATGCGAGATAAACAACCCGAAGAAGACAATCAGAGCCAGATAGAGTACGCTGACTCCCACAATCGGGAAGAGATAAAGGTCGAAAAGGTTATAGGAAGTACGGAGGTTGATGGAGAGGATGATCGCTCCGACAGGGTCGTTCTTGACAACCTGTACGTAGTTGAACGCCTCGGAGTAAACTCCCTGTGCCATCATGGCGTCCAGAGATTTCTTAATCTCGGTCATCGCGTTAGCATCCGAATGGTTGGCTTCCAGTACGGCGATGCTTTTATTAATAATACTTATTTCATTACCGCTGATACCCGCGAGAGAAGTAGAGGACAAACCCGCCACCGCTTCCTTCATCTTGTCGGTAATCTTGATTTCATTGGTCTTAGGGCCGTCGTTCATCGGCACAATGACCATCTCGGATATATCTCCCGCTTGAAGTTTCGCGAGAAGCGAATTCAGGGAGTCGACGGAAGCTACAATTTTTTCCATATTTTCCGTATTCTTAGCCTGGAAGAAAATAGGACTTGTATACTTATTCAGATTGGTGATTAAAATCATAGCGAGGGATAAAATCATACCCAATAAGATAAGTATTGCGAACCTCGCGATGAACCTGAGTTGGAAGGGCTTATCGATAAAATATCTCCATCTGAAACTTTTTTTACCCGCGGCCATAGATCTCCTCCTGTAATATGCTATTTGGTTTTATCGGCAGTACTGTCCTCAATACTGTAATAATACTTTACGAATAAAATGATTTTTTGTCAATAGAAATAAGTATTTCCCCCGATTTTTCAATTTTTTAACTGACGAACCGATATTAATATAGGGCTTTTCTAAAAAATCGCCGTATCCCGGCGTAAAGCAGAGCTTATAGGGCGAATTTAGTCGTTTCACTCCCGGTTTGTTAACATAGAGAAACTGCTGCGGGAGTTTTCGGAAACGCCCTAAGAAATATTTTTTCAGGAGAAAACTATGCGTAAGATTTTCTTAATCCTGCTGCCCGCCGTACTGCTGGCCTCATGCGGCCAGAGCGGGGCTTCCGTGATAAAAAGCGGGTGGGTAATCAACGATATATCCGGGTCGGGGGCTGTCCAGATGGACGACGGGAAGATCGCCCCTGAGTACGATACTCCCTCCCCGGATCAATCCAAACTCCCCGTCGAGTACGGCCCGTTCTTTCTCCCGATCGGAAGCGATATGCAGTCGGTCACCCTCAATTATTTTACGTCGATTCCTAAAAAAACGGTCGTCTTTTTCAGTATGGTCGGGGATATCGACTGGGTGCGGAAGGATAACAACCTAAGCGCGTTCCACCAGATGGCGTTCCAGCAGCTCGAGGAAAGCGCGGTCTACCGTTTCGAACTTCAGACGGAATCCCAGACCCTCCAGAAAATCTCGTCGATCAAGACCGTGCCTTACGGTAACGTGTTCCAGTTTACGTTCGGGATAACCAAAATAACCGACCAGAAAATTGAAGCCCAGAGCATGCCGAACTTTATGATACTGATGTCCGATAAGGACAGCATGAGTGCGGGGGAATTCGAACAGTTCTACCGGAATAATTCCACGCTTCTCTCATCGACTATTATCATCCCGGCGTTCGCCCTCCATTACGACGGGAAGAATATCTCGCCCGGCAAGGATGGTTACTACTATATAGA
>Ga0154540_1123_pt3 | contig 26086 bp, 39 predicted proteins | sample RifGroF1_FD_105683 | JGI IMG/M metagenome (GOLD analysis project Ga0154540, IMG submission 105683) | Spirochaetes bacterium GWF1_49_6 | reverse complement strand
AATTCCTCCTGAACGAGATACAGGGAGTGTACCGTCTACAGGGTGTGGATATCAACGAGAAGCACATCAGTATAATTGTCCGGCAGATGTTGAAGAAAGTGGAAATAGTGGACGCCGGAGATACGGAATTCATTATCGGGCAGAATGTAGATAAAATAGTTTTTAATAGGGAAAATGAAAGCGTAATCAGCCAAGGAGGGCAGCCTGCCAAGGCCCGGCCTATCCTCATGGGTTTGACGAAAGCGTCGCTCTTTACGGAGAGTTTCTTCTCCGCCGCGTCGTTCCAGGAAACACCCCGAGTGCTTTCCACCGCCGCATTAAGAGGCGCAATCGACAAACTTCAGGGACTGAAGGAAAATCTCGTTATCGGACAGCTGATTCCCGCGGGAACGGGCATCAAGTATTACCAGGGAATTAAGCTCCGTACGAACGAGTAAGCCTGATTTTTCCGCATTTGAAGATTGGCGCAAAACTAATATGTCTAAAAATTGACAAACGTAAAACGGCTCGCTATAATATACGTCACCGTTTACGCTTTAATATTGAGAAGAGGTAAAAAGTATGCCGACGATTAACCAGTTGGTTCGTTTCGGAAGAGAATTAGTCAAGAAGAAAACAAAATCTCCGGCTCTGAGGGGCAACCCGCAGAAGCGCGGTGTGTGTGTTAAAGTGACTACTATGACTCCTAAAAAACCGAACTCGGCGCTGCGTAAGATCGCCCGTGTCAGGTTGAGCCATGGTATCGAAGTAACCGCTTATATTCCTGGTATCGGCCACAACCTTCAGGAACACTCGGTTGTGCTTATCCGCGGAGGCCGTGTAAAAGACCTTCCCGGTGTCCGTTACCATATTATCCGCGGTACCCTCGACGCGATGGGTGTGGAGAAGCGTATGACCAGCCGCTCCAAGTATGGAGCCAAGAAGCCCAAGTCATAAGGAGTGAAGGACTATGCCTAGGAAAAAGAATAAAGTCCATCGGCAACCGATACAGCCGGACTATAAATATGGGAGCCTGTTGGTAACGAAAATCGTGAACCAGATTATGTGGGCCGGTAAGAAATCTACCGCGACCGAAATAGTCTACGGCGCGATGGATTTTCTTGCTCAGAAAACCGGCGAGCCCGCGTTACAGGCGCTCGAGAAGGCGATGGAGAATATCAAACCGCCTATCGAAGTCCGTTCACGCCGCGTCGGCGGCGCTACCTATCAGGTACCTGTCGAAGTCAGGCCTACGAGACAGAATTCACTTTCCATTCGCTGGCTGGTAAATACCTCCCGCACGAGAAAGGAACATTCTATGGCTGAGAAACTCGGGAAGGAATTAATCGACGCGTTTAACAATACGGGTACGGTTATTAAAAAGAAAGTTGATACTATTAAAATGGCCGAAGCTAACAAAGCCTTCGCTCATTATCGTTGGTAAGGGGTTTTTTGCATGGCTGCTGAAAAGAAATACGCAATTGATAAAATAAGAAATATCGGGATCGCCGCGCATATCGATGCGGGTAAAACGACGGTGTCCGAACGTATATTATATTATACCGGTAAAACACATAAGATTGGTGAAGTGCATGAAGGCGCGGCTGAAATGGACTGGATGATCCAGGAAAAAGAACGCGGTATCACTATTACCAGCGCCGCTACTACATGTTTCTGGAAAGAGCATAAGATCAATATTATCGACACTCCCGGGCATGTGGACTTTACCGCCGAAGTAGAGCGTTCGTTACGCGTACTTGATGGAGCGGTTGCGGTTTTTGACGGGGGCGAAGGTGTCGAGCCTCAGTCCGAAACGGTATGGCGTCAGGCTGATAAGTATAATGTTCCGCGTATAGCATTTGTGAATAAAATGGATAAAATTGGCGCCGACTTCTATATGTGCGTCACTTCGATGGAAAAGAAACTCGGTGTTACTGCTATACCGCTTCAGTTGCCCATAGGCGCTGAAAACGATTTTGTAGGTATGATCGATCTGATTACCCGGAAGGCTTATGTCTGGGTCGGTAAGGATAAAGACGAGCAGTACGAAGAAACCGACTGCCCGGCCGATATGAAGGAAAAAGTCGAGAAATACCGTCTGAAATTAGTGGAAGCTATTTGCGACGGGAACGACGATTTAATGGAAAAGTATCTCGAAGGCGAAGAATTGAGTATAGAGGAAATGCTGCGCGGAATTCGTCATTCCACGATTACCAGTAAAATGTATCCTATGCTCTGCGGTTCCGCCCTGAAGAATAAAGGCGTACAGTTGTTGTTGGATGCGGTGGTGAATTTTCTGCCGTCTCCGGGAGATGTTCCCCCGATTAAGGGTATCAATCCGAACAACGGGAAGGAAGAGATTCGCAAGCCGTTGGATAGCGAACCGTTAACCGCGCTGGCGTTTAAGGTGATGGTCGATACGCATGTTGGAAAGCTCGTTTTCGCCCGGATATATTCCGGTACCCTCGAAAAGGGCAGTTATATTTATAATGTCGCTAAACAGAGAAAGGAACGCGTAGCTCGTTTATTACGCATGCACGCGAATAAGAGGGAAGAAGTAGATGTCGTGTACGCTGGAGACATTGTCGCGGTAGTCGGGTTTAAGGACACTACCACCGGCGATAGTGTGGTGGATGAAAATCATCCTATTATTCTTGAGGCGATCGACTTCCCGGATCCGGTTATCTCGGTAGCGATCGAACCTAGGACGAAAGACGATATTAATAAACTGAGCGAAGTGCTCGGCAAGCTTCAGGAAGAAGACCCGACGTTCAAGGTGAAAACCGACGACGAGACCGGGCAGACATTGATCTACGGGATGGGCGAACTTCATCTGGAAATTCTCGTCGACCGTATGATCCGCGAGTTCAATGTTCAGGCGAATGTCGGTAAGCCGCAGGTCGCCTACCGCGAAACGATCAAGCGTCACGCTAAAGCGGAGAGCAAGTATATCCGCCAGTCCGGCGGACGCGGTCAGTACGGACACGTACTGATGGAAGTCGAACCGTTGGAAACCGGAAAGGGCTTCGAGTTCGAGGATCGCGTAGTCGGCGGTAGAATACCGAAGGAATACATCCCCGCCATCAAGAAAGGTGTCGAGGAAGCGATCGAGAGCGGTGTTATCGGCGGGTTCCAAGTTGTAGATATTAAGGTAATATTAATAGACGGTTCGTATCACGAAGTTGACTCATCGGAAATCGCGTTTAAAATCGCGGCGTCGAAGGGCTTCAAGGACGCGATGCAGCAGGCAGACCCTGTCATCCTCGAACCGGTTATGAAGGCAGACGTTACGGTACCGGAAGATTATCTCGGTGATGTTATCGGGGATTTGAGTTCCCGCCGCGCGAAGATAATCGGAATGGACCCCAAGGGCAGCGCTCGTATGATTAGCGGGCATGTGCCGATGGCTGAAATGTTCGGTTATACGACTACCCTGCGTTCATTGACACAGGGACGCGCTACCCATGTGATGACTTTCGATCACTACGCGGAACTGCCTAAAAGTTTATGGGATAATGTATTAAAAGCTGAATAGAAGAAAACCAGCAGGAGGAATAATACAATGGCTGAAGGTAAATTCGTACGTAAAAAAACGCACCTGAACGTTGGTACTATAGGTCACGTGGATCACGGTAAGACCACCTTGACCGCGACTATTACTATGTATCTCGCAAGTAAGGGCGGCGGTAAGGTCAAGAAGTATGATGAAATCGATAATGCGCCGGAAGAGAAGGCAAGAGGTATAACGATCAATACCGCGCACGTCGAATATGAAACCGATAAGCGCCATTATGCGCATATCGACTGTCCCGGACACGCCGACTATATCAAGAACATGATTACCGGCGCTGCCCAGATGGACGGTGCGGTTCTCGTAGTCGCGGCGACCGACGGTGTTATGCCCCAGACCCGCGAGCACGTGTTGCTTGCCCGTCAGGTTAACGTGCCGAATATTATCGTATTTTTAAATAAATGCGACCAGATATCCAAGGAAGACGCTGAGTTGATCGACCTGGTGGAAATGGATATACGCGAACTTTTGACCCAGTATAAGTTCCCCGGCGACGATACCCCGATCATCCGCGGTTCCGCCCTCAAGGCGTACGAAGCTCCTAACACGAGCGATCCCGCTTATGATTGTATCAAGGAACTTTGCGATGCTATGGACTCGTATTTCCCGGATCCCTTACGTGAAACCGATAAGCCCTTCCTGATGTCGATAGAAGATATCTTCTCGATCACAGGCCGCGGTACGGTTGCTACCGGCGGTATCGAGCGCGGTATTATTCATGTAAACGATCCTGTTGAAATCATAGGTTACAAGGATACCACTACTTCCGTCGTAACCGGTGTGGAAATGTTCCGCAAACTTCTCGACGAAGGTATGGCGGGCGATAACGTAGGTTTACTCCTGCGCGGTGTCGATAAGGACGCTATTCGCCGCGGTATGATCGTAGCGAAGCCGAAGTCCATCACTCCGCACACGAAGTTCGACGCTGAAGTGCTCGTGCTGAAGCCCGAAGAAGGCGGTCGTAAGACCCCGTTCCATGTCGGGTACCGTCCGCAGTTCTTTATCCGCACTGCCGATGTTACCGGTAATATTGCGGGGATCAAGGGCGCTGATATGGTGATGCCCGGAGATAACGTCAACATGACTATCGAATTGATAGTGCCTGTTGCTATCGAAAAGGGTATGCGCTTCGCTATCCGCGAGGGCGGCCGTACGGTTGGCGCTGGTGTCGTTACCGATATAATAGCATAATAAGAGGCGTCTGTGAGCAGAATAAGAGTTCGTTTGAAATCTTTCGACGCCCGCCTGATCGATAAATCCGCGAAGGCGATTGTTGAATCTGTAAAAAGTAAAGGGGGTAGGGTCTCCGGCCCTATCCCGTTGCCTACCATGACGAAGAAGTTTACGGTGCTCCGTTCTCCTCATGTCAACGCGAATTCGCGCGAACAGTTCGAGCAGAGAACACATAAGCGCCTGATCGATATCTACGAGCCTACTAACGACCTGATCAACGCACTCATGGAGTTGCAGTTACCGGCCGGCGTGGATGTTGAAATTAAGCAATAATAGGGAACAGGTGGCTAAAAATGAAGGCTAATAAAGTCGGCATAATCGGGAAGAAACTCGGTATGACCCAAGTGTATGATAACGGTGCGATAGCCGGTGTTACGGTGATCGATTTTTCCGATATGGAAATAATCGGGAAGCGTACTACTGAAAAAGACGGTTACAACGCCGTGATACTGGGTTACGATTTTAAAACCGTGCGCCGGAAAGAGAAAGAGTTCAAGAAACCGAGATATTGCCGCGAAATCAGGATCGAGGACAGCGGAGTCTATGATGACGACGCGAAATTGTCCGAGGCCGTGAGTTCGATTAAAAAGGTAGATATTGCGGGTATCATGAAGGGACGCGGTTTTGCCGGCGCCATCAAACGTTGGCACTTCAACGGTGGTCCCGCCACTCACGGCGCGAAGATGCATCGCCGGACCGGTTCTATCGGTATGCATACCTTCCCCGCTCACGTTTTCAAGGGCAAGCATATGCCCGGACATATGGGAAACACCCGTGTGACTGTATTAGGACAGAAGCTGGTGAAGTTCGACGCTGAAAAACGTCTGCTCTTTATCCGCGGTAATGTACCCGGTGCGAACAACGGCTATGTCATGGTTCGCGACGCCATCAAAGCATAAGTAAGGAACGGTATATGAAGATAGAAGTATACGAAGGGAAAACCAAGACGAACGACATGAAACTGTCGAAAGTGTGGGACGATGTCACCGATAAGGTGCTGCATCAGGTAGTAGTCGCGCGTTTGGCGAACGACCGTCAGGGTAACGCCAGTACGAAGACCAAATCTGAAGTACGCGGCGGCGGGCGCAAACCGTTTAAACAGAAGGGTTTGGGGCGCGCGCGTGCCGGTAGTACCCGTTCACCTCTATGGAGAGGAGGCGGTGTTATATTCGGGCCGAAACCCCGCGATTTTTCGCAGTCTGTCAACAAGAAGCAGAAAGCCAAGGCTTACCTGTATGTCTTCAGTAAAATGAATGAGATCGGCCGGCTTTCCGTTATCGGTTCGTTCAAGGTCGAAAGCCACAAGACGAAAGATTTCCTGAAGGCGTTATCCGGGATTACGGAGAATGTCAACGAGAGAGTAGTAGTCGTGGTTCCCGATTATGATAAAAATATGGTGCTTGGCGCGCAGAACCTTACCAACGTGACCTGTCTGTCGGTGGATAATCTCGACATACTCCCGTTGGTTTACGCGGCGAGAATCTTCGTGGTGGAAGCCGCTATGAAGAAGCTGGATGAGAAGTTTTCGAATATATTAAACGTGGAGAAATAAAATGTCGTTGGCGAGTGAAATCCTGATCAGACCGGTCATCACCGAAAAAGTGAGCGATATGAACGCCGATGAGAAGAAATCCGGTAAGGGAAAAGGCAAAAAAGACGTACATAAAAAGTACGCGTTCGAAGTCAGTAAGGATGCGAATAAAATTGAGATCACCCGGGCGGTCGAGCAGTTATTCAAGGTCGAAGTCGACAAAGTGAATACCATACTTGTCAAGCCCAAGCGTAAACGGCTTCGCAACCAGAAAGTGCCGGGATACACTAATACCTGGAAGAAAGCGATTGTCACCCTGAAGAAGGGCGAGATCGATGTCTTCAAGGCATAGGAGAGGTTAATATGGGAATCAAACGTTTTAAGCCTATAAATCCCGGTCTCCGGCATAAGGTTAGCTTCGATTTCGTTGAAATCACGGCGACCGAACCGGAAAAGACCCTGATCGAGGGGATGAAGCGCGGACGCGGCGACGGCAGAAACAGCCAGGGCCGTATCACCGCGAGGCACCGCGGCGGAGGAAACAAGCGTTACTACCGTGTCATCGACTTCAAACGCGATAAACGCGATGTCGAGGCAAAGGTTATGACGATTGAGTACGATCCTAACCGCAGCGCTAGAATAGCTCTCCTGCACTATGTTGACGGAGAAAAGCGGTATATCCTCGCCCCCAAGGGTATGGAGGTCGGCCAACGTATAATCGCGGGCGACGGTTCCGATATCCTTCCCGGGAACGCACTGCCGTTAAAGGCGATACCTGTGGGTACAATCGTACATAATATAGAGCTCAAACCCGGAAAGGGCGGCCAGATGGCCCGTTCCGCAGGCTCGTTTGCCAAGCTCGAAGGTAAAGAAGGCAAGTATGCAATCCTGAGAATGCCGTCCGGTGAAATCCGTATGGTGCTCAGCGAATGCTACGCCACTGTCGGGGAAGTGGGTAACGCGGACAATTCGAACATTGTGTTCGGTAAAGCCGGAAAGAGCCGGCATCTCGGCATCCGTCCTACCGTACGCGGCGTCGCGATGAATACGCATGACCATCCGCATGGCGGCGGACGCGGTAAGCAGAAGGGTTATAAGACTCCTGTCAGCCGCACGGGCGTACCCGCGAAGGGCTACAAGACCCGTGATAAAAAGAAGACAACGAGTAAGTATATTCTTTCCAGACGTAAGAAATAAACGCGGGAGAACATGAATGTCACGTTCAGTTAAGAAAGGTCCCTATGTGGACGCGAAATTATATAAGAAAGCGGTAGTTGCTCAGGAAGCGACCAGCGGCGATAAAAAGACGCTGAAGACGTGGTCGAGACGTTCGACAATAATTCCTGAGATGATTGGCTTGACAATTCAGGTATATAATGGTAAAATATTCATCCCTGTTTTTGTCAATGAGAACATGGTTGGACATAAACTTGGGGAATTTTCGCCGACCCGCGTATTTCGCGGACATTCCGGCGCAAAGAAAGCGGCCCCCGCTAAATAACAGCATAGGATTGAAATATGGAAGCGAAAGCATTCGGGAGATATCTCCGCATTTCCGTACTGAAGCTTAGAAAGATTATCAATATCGTGCGCGGTAAAAGTGTTAAAGACGCGCTCGCATTATTGCGGGTATTGCCGAATAAGGGCGCGAAAATGGCATACAAGGTGATTCATTCGGCGCAGGCGAACTTTAAGAATGTGAACCCCGAAGAGACCGCCGATAATCTCGTAATCACGAAAATTTGCGCGGATCAGGCGCCTTATCTGAAAAGATGGCTTCCCCGTGCGAGAGGCCGGGCGGATATGCTGATGAAAGGCAATTCGCATCTTGTAGTAACAGTTGCGCTCCCCGCGCCTGAAGAGAAGAAGTAAGGAGAATTTCCGATGGGACAGAAAGTTAATCCCCAGAGCATTCGCATAGGTATTATTCGCACATGGGACTCTATGTGGTATAGCGAAAAGGAATTTGTAAATTATCTGAAAGAAGATTTTACAATCCGCAAGTTCTTAAAGAAAGAATACGCTCGGGCATTTATTGCACGTATCGAGATTGCCCGTTTCCCCCAGCTCGTGAATGTCACGGTCAGCTGCGCGAAGCCGGGTATCCTGATCGGGCGCAAGGGCGCTGAAATCGAAGAGCTCAACAAAAAGCTCGAGAAGCTGGTTCCCAATAAGAAGATCAATCTTTCCGTCAAGGAGATAAAGGTTCCCGAACTCGACGCATCGGTTGCGGGACAGGATATAGCCCGTCAGATCGAACGCCGTATCTCGTATAAGCGCGCGATACGCCAGTCCATCAGGAACTCGATCAAAGCCGGAGCAAAGGGTATCAAGATACGTATTTCCGGCCGTCTCAACGGCGCTGAAATCGCCCGTACGGAAGAATTTAAAGAAGGCAGAATCCCGTTGAGCACTCTCAGCGCGGACATCGATTACTGCATGTCCCAGTCCTATACGGAAATGGGCGTGATCGGTATCAAAGTGTGGATTTGCCGGTAACAATAGAAAAAGGAGACTGCAATGCTTTTCCCGAATAAGTCAAAATACCGCAAACAGCAGCGCGGCGGAACAATAAAGGGCAATGCAAACAAAGGCGACAAGGTTAATTTCGGGGATTTCGGGATTATAGCTCTCGAACCGAAGTGGATTACCGAGCGCCAGATAGAAGCCGCCCGTGTAGCCGCGAACCGTAAGCTCACCAAGGGCGCGAAGATGTGGATACGCGTATTTCCCGATAAGCCGTATACGGCGAAAGGGGAAGGCGTTCGTATGGGAAAAGGTAAAGGCCAGCCTGAGGGTTGGGTCGCTGTGGTTAAACCCGGACGCGTCATGTTCGAGGTAGGCGGCGTCGATGAAGCGACCGCAAAAGAAGCGTTCAGACTCGCCAGTCACAAACTCCCGATACTCGTGAAGTTTGTCTCGCGTGTAGGAATATAAGGGGTACCGATATGTCGAAGAAAATGAAAGAACTTTTGGATTTAAACTCGGACGAGCTCAAGAAGATGCGCGGCGACCTGCAGAGCAGGATTATGATGTTTCGCTTCAAATCGAAAATAGAGCCGCCGAAGAATTTTATGGAAAAAAGGGAAATGAAGAAGCAGGTTTCCCGTATCAATACTCTTTTAACGCACTATGAGAAGACCGGCGAAGCCCCTGTAGCCGCGAAGATTACTAAAAAGAAATAGGCCGAGGGAAATATGGAAACGAAAAGAAAACAAATGACATGTCTTGTGGTCAGCGATAAGATGGAAAAGTCCAGAGTTGTCGCGCACGACCGCAAAAAACCGCATCCCTTGTACGGGAAGTATGTGAAAATCAGAAAGAAATATATGATTCACGATGAGAATAACGAGAGCCGCAAAGGCGATACTGTACTGATCGAGGAGTCCCGCCCGTTGAGCAAGAACAAGCGGTGGACACTCGTGAAAGTTGTGACCAAAGCGGAGTAGGAGGCGTCTATGATTATGCTCGGAACTCGCATGGATGTCGCTGATAACAGCGGTGCGAAAGAAATAGTTTGTATACATGTAGAAGGCAGCTCGAAAAGACGCTACGCCCATGTCGGCGACACTGTTGTGGCGTCCGTACAGACCGCTATTCCCAATTCACCTATCAAGAAAGGGGAAGTCGTCCGCGCAGTTGTGGTACGCACTAAGAAGGAACTAAATCGCCGGGACGGTTCGTCGATACGATTCGACAGAAATTCCGCGGTTATTATAAACAAGCAGGGCGATCCTACAGGAACCCGTATATTCGGCCCTGTAGCCCGCGAACTTCGTGAAAAGAACTTCATGAAGATCGTCTCGTTAGCCCCTGAAGTGTTTTAGGAGAACCCGATGGCAAAATTGAAAGTCAGAAAAGGCGATACGGTAATCGTAATAGCCGGAAGCGAAAAAGGTAAAAAGGGCGAAATTGTCCGCGCTATGCCGACACAGAACAAAGTGGTCGTCAAGGGCGTTAACTATGTAAAAAAGACGATCAAGAAATCGAAGGAAAACCCTAACGGCGGATTCCTCGAGATCGAAGCGCCCCTCCATGTTTCCAACGTCATGCTGTTCTGCCCTAAGAACGGGAAAGGCGTGCGAGTGGGATTTACGACTGATAAGAACGGTAATAAGAAACGCAAGGCCAGAGCAAAAGGCGTTGATTATATATTCGAATAAGCAGAGAGGTTAATAAGCGATGGCTGACAAGATAGAGAAACCGGCAACGGAAAAAGCATCCGAGCCAAAGACTGAGAAGAAAACCGCGCCTAAGGCCGAAAAAGTTACCGAGCCGAAAGCTGAAAAGGCTGCACAGCCTAAAGCTGAGAAAGCCGCTGAACCTAAAGCTGAGAAAAAGCCTTCCGGGCCTAAGGAAAAGTACGTACCGAGACTCAGAACAAAGTACGATACGATAGTAAAAAAAGCCCTGATGGAAGAATTTAAATATGCATCGCCTATGGCTTTGCCTAAAGTGGAAAGAATTTCGATCAATATGGGTGTTGGCGAGGCGATTAACGATAAGAATATACTGGACTCCGCCGCCGACGAGCTTTCGCTGATTGCCGGCCAGCATGCGGTAAAAACGTTAGCAAAAAAGTCTATATCGAACTTCAAACTCCGCCAGGGTATGCCTATCGGCGCGAGAGTCACTCTTCGCGGCGACCGGATGTACGATTTTCTCGATAAGCTGATCGCGGTAGCTCTTCCCCGTGTACGCGACTTTAACGGGCTCAAGATGTCCAGTTTCGACGGCCGCGGAAACTACAGTATGGGCTTGAAGGAACAGATCGTCTTTCCCGAAATAGATTACGATAAGATCAATAAAGTTCGCGGAATGGATGTTACGATTGTGACCACGGCGAAGACGGACGAAGAGGCTTATAAGCTGCTGTCGTTTCTCGGCATGCCGTTTAAAGAAAAGTAAGCGGAGGATTTGATGGCCAAGACATCGATTATCGAAAAGTGGAAAAGAACGCCTAAATTCAAGGTAAGAAAATATAACCGATGCAATATCTGCGGGAGACCCCGCGGTTATATGCGTGATTTCGGGATATGCCGAATTTGCTTCAGAAACTTCGCGAGCGAAGGGCTGATCCCCGGTGTGACCAAGTCCAGTTGGTAAAATGACAGACGGAGCGGAAAATGGATAAGATCGCAGATACCCTAACGAAAATCAGAAATGCCGGGTCGAGAAAAATCGCCACGGTTGATGTTGCAAAGAATAACCTGATTGAGGATATATTAAAAATATTGAAAAAAGAAGGTTATATTCTTGACTATTCGCAGAGTAAGGACTCCCCTTACGCGTTTACCGTGATATTGAAATATATGTCGAACGGTAAATCCGTAATAGCGGGTCTGAGACGGGTCAGTCACCTGAGCCGCCGCATATATGTGTCGAAGGATAAAATCCCCAGCGTGTACAACAACATGGGTGTGGCGATACTGACCACCTCGAGAGGCGTGCTGACCAATAAGGAAGCCCGCGCTATCGGTATAGGCGGCGAAGTTATCTGCTCGGTCTGGTAGGAGAGGAAAATATGTCAAGATTAGCGAAAAAGCCTGTACATATTCCCCAGGGTGTGAACATCCGTATTGACGGTAACGTTATCGTGGTGGAAGGTCCGCTCGGAAAATTAGAGGAGAAGTTTCTTCCTAATTTTATCAGCATTAAGATAGAAGACAGTAAGGTAATGGTCGAGCGGAAAAGCGACGCAGGGAATGCCCGCGCGTTACAGGGGCTGTACTGGTCTCTCATCCGTAACTCGGTTACCGGTGTTACCACCGGATTTACCAAAACGATGGAAATAAAGGGTATCGGTTATAAATGGGAAATGTCGGGAAATGCCCTGATGATTACAGCGGGCTTTTCTCATCCGATGAAATTCCCCGTACCGGCCGGCGTAAAGATCGCTACCGACGGTATTGCGATCCTGAATATTACCGGTATCAATAAGCAGATAGTCGGACAGGTCGCTGCGAACCTTCGCTTCATCCGCCCTCCCGAACCTTACAAAGGCAAGGGTATTCGTTATAAAGACGAAGTGGTACGGCTGAAAGAAGGGAAAGCAGGCGCTAAAAAATAGACAGTAAGGAGAATTGAAAGATGATAGATGTTATTTCACATAAGAACAAACAATATACCAAGCGCCGTCTTCGCAGTAAGAAGCACCTGAAATCTTCGGCGGAACGTCCGAGACTGATTGTCACCAAGACGAATAAGTATATCTATGCGCAGGTAATAGATGATAGTAATCATACCGTGATTTGCAGTATTTCGTCCGTATCGAAAGAGATGGCCGATAAGAAGTTGGGTAAGGATATTGAATCCGCTAAGGTATTGGGAACCGCGATTGCGAAAAAGCTGAAAAGCAAGAAGATCGATAAAGTCGTATTCGACAGAAACGGTTACCAGTATCATGGGAAAATCAAAGCGCTCGCGGATAGCTGCCGCGAGGGTGGAATACAGTTCTAAAAAAAGAATTTGAGGTGAAAAATGGCGGAAAATAAAGGCAACCGAGACAGAGACAGATTCAAGGACCGGAAGAAAGAGAAAGTCGAGAGCGAGTGGGAAGAGAGAGTAGTTAAACTTCGCCGTGTTGCGAAGGTCACTCGCGGAGGCAAACGTTTCCGGTTCAACGCGATAATCGTAGTCGGCAACACCAAAGGAATGGTCGGCGTCGGGTACGGTAAGGCGAATGAATTGATGGACGCTATCCGCAAAGCTAAAGATAAAGCGATCAGAGAAGCCAAACCCGTCCTGAGCAAAGGCTCCACTATCCCTCACGAGGTAGTCGGGCGCTTTAAAAGCGGCGAGGTCTGGATGAGTCCGGCATCTCCCGGTACCGGTGTTATCGCCGGCGGCGCGGTCAGACCGGTTCTCGAAATGGTCGGCCTGAAGGATGTATTGACCAAGTCCCTGCGTTCTACCAACGCGTTCAACTTGGTGAAGGCGACGCTTCAGGGATTGCATAGTCTGATGGACGTGAAGAAAATAGCCGAAAAGCGCGGAAAGACGGTACAGGAAGTTTTCGGAATGCCGTCTAAATCCGAATAAGCCGAGGAGAAAAAAATGAACTTTATAGAAATTAAGCCCGTTCCGGGTTCCAAGAAGAGTCCCATTCGCCGAGGCAGAGGTTCCGGTAACGGTAAGGGTGTACGCTGCGGTCGCGGTAACAAGGGGCAGAAGGCTCGCTCCGGCGGAGGAGTACGACCCGGGTTCGAAGGCGGGCAGATGCCGTTATACCGCCGTATGCCGAAGCGCGGTTTCAAGAATATTAATAAAATATACTTCAATATAATCAATCTTCGCGACCTTGTTTCCTTTAAGGAAGGTTCGGAAGTAACGGTTGAAGCGATCAGAAAGTCTGGATTGATAAAGTCCAATAAGTCGCCGGTCAAACTTCTAGCCAACGGCGAACTGACGATAAAGGGTTTAAAGATTAAGGTGAATGCTTGTTCTGCAACCGCTAAGTTGAAAGTCGAACAGGCGGGCGGTTCCGTAGAACTTATCGAATCCCAGCAGTAGGAGAACTCATGCTGAAGACACTCGTCGATATACTCAAGGTTCCGGATATAAGAAAGAAGATCCTTTTTACTTTAGGTCTGCTTATTATCTATCGTATTGGGATTTATATTCCCGTTCCGGGAATCAGTCTTTCTATCCTGCAGGAGTTCCGCGCGGGTGCGGCAAGTAATCCGTGGACTGATTTTATCAGCTTGTTCACAGGCGGCGGTCTGAAGAACCTCTCCCTGTTCTCGCTCGGTATCATGCCTTACATCACTATGATGATCATCATGCAGTTGTTGACTGCGGTTGTTCCCCAGCTTGACGCGATGATGAAGGAAGGACCCGAGGGCAGAAAGAAGTTCCAGCAGTATGGCCGTTACGGCACCGTCTTAGTGACGATTGTTCAGGGTATCATCTACGGGAATAATATAATCGCCGACAACGCTGGTTCGGCGCAAAAGTTTATATTGATAGATAACACTACATTTCTTATACTGTTTATCATCTCCGTAACAGCGGGTACGTTAATACTGATGTGGATGGGCGAACAGATTACGGAACGGGGTATCGGTAACGGTATATCGCTTATCATTATGTGCGGTATTATCGCGAGACTCCCCGCAGCGTTATATCACCTCGCGACCACATCGCCGGATACGATAAACGTCCTGATAGTCGTCGCGTTATTCGCGATAGTGATAGGAGTGGTCGTATTCGAGGAATCGGGCTTACGAAGGATTCCCGTGCAGTATGCGAAGCGAATGGTGGGTTCCGGCGGCGCCGGCGGGCAGGTCTCATTTCTGCCGTTCAAGGTCAACCCCACGGGTGTTATCCCGATCATCTTCGCCTCAGCCATATTGATGGTGCCGGCGCAGATATACCAGTTTATCGGGCAGGGTAATTACGAAGATACGAAACAGATCAGTATAGCATCACCCGGATTCGGCGATACCGCCGGATACCCGATGAACCTGAATGTTACGAACGTGATTAAAGAAGACGGCGCGAGGATGATTATCCTGCACTTCCCGTACTTCCGCTCCGAGAAAGGGAAAGATATCCTGTACGTATATGATAAGACGATGAAATCCCCTCAGCAACTGACGGGTAGTTTCGACGATAAAAGCGTCAGTGTAGCGGGCGATACCGCGTACCTGATCTTTAAGACTGACGGGCAGGGGTCGGAAGCCGGATGGCAGATCGACTCGATGCAGGTACATGGGGTAAGCAGTGTCGCGAGATTTTTCAGCGATATTACCAATGCCATGCTGCCGGGCAAGCTCTGGTACTCGATAGTTTACTTTATGATGATTATATTCTTCGCGTACTTCTATACTGAAATAGAACTGAACCCCCACGATATCGCGGAGAACCTGAGAAAGCAGGGCGGGTTTATTCCCGGGATACGTCCCGGACAGAAGACGCAGGAGTATATCGGATTTGTATTAAGCCGTATCACGCTCCCCGGCGCGCTGTTCCTCGGTACGATCGCGCTGATGCCGTCGTTTGTTATCAACCGTCTCGAGATACCCCAGGATATGGGTTACCTGATGGGCGGTACATCGTTACTGATTATGGTGGGTGTGGCTCTCGACAGCTTGAAGCAGTTGGAGTCGCATATGATGATGCATCATTTGGACGGGTTCCTGCATCACAAGAAAGCCCAGAAAAACAGATAAACGGAAGTGAAAATGTATAATATTGTATTCATAGGGCCTCCCGGAGGCGGAAAAGGTACACAGGCCGACATGGTCTGCAAATTTCTCAACATCCCCCATATATCGACCGGAGACATATTCCGCGCGATGATCAAGGAAGGGAAATCGGAACTCGCCGATATGATTCGCGGTTATATGAGCCGCGGCGAACTGGTTCCCGATGAGGCTGTTGTCGACGTACTCTTCGACCGTATCAGCAAGGACGACTGCCAGAACGGATACCTGCTTGACGGGTTTCCGCGCAGTCTGAACCAGGCGAAGGTGCTTGACGCGAAACTCGCCAGCGCTCCGTTGACGCATGTGATACTGATCGATGTGGACGAGAACCAGCTGATCAAGCGTCTGACCGGCCGCCGTACCGCGGTCAATAGCGGAAAGATATACAATATCCACTTCAATCCCCCGAAGGTTGAGGGAAAGTGCGATGTATCAGGCGAAGACTTGATTATCCGTGACGACGACAAGATCGAAACAGTTACGAACCGGTTGAAGGTCTATAAGGATCAGACAGTCGCGGCGGTAAACTATTATAAAGAAAAAGGCGTCCTAACTGTAATAAAAGGCGAAAAGAACATTGATGAAGTATTTGCCGACATAAAGGAGGTTTTAAAGTCTTGATGGACAAAGAAGATGTCATCCGTCTTGACGGAACGGTCATCGAACAGCTACCCAACGCGATGTTCAGGGTAGAACTCGAGGGGAAACGCCAGATTCTGGCACATATCTCGGGAAAAATGAGGATGAATTACATCAAGATAACCCCCGGAGATAAGGTAAATATCGAACTCTCTCCCTATGATTTGACCAAAGGGAGAATTGTGTATCGTTATAAGTGATGGACAAAGAATGAGAGGAAAAATATGAAAGTTCGTGCGTCAGTAAAACCGATTTGCGAGAAATGCCGTGTTATCAGGCGTTATGGCGTTGTGCGTATTATTTGTGAGAACCCCAAGCACAAGCAGCGCCAGCGCGGTTCGAAACGGGTTTAACGGAGGAGGAAGAATATGGCACGTATAGCAGGTCGGGAAGTACCCAATCATAAAACGACTATTATCGGGTTGACCTATATTTTCGGGGTCGGTAGTACCACCGCGAAAAAGATTGTCGAACTCGCAAAAGTAGAGCCGGATAAAAAAGTATCGAGCTTGTCGGAAGACGAGTTGGCTCGTATCAGGGAAGTCATCGAGAAGAACTTTAAAGTCGAGGGCGACCTGAGAACGGAAGTCGCGATGAATATAAAGCGCTTGATCGATATCGCGTGTTACCGCGGGCATCGGCATAAAATAGGTCTCCCCGTACGCGGACAGCGCACGAAGACCAATGCGAGAACCTGGAAAGGGCCTCGCCAGAACGCCATCGGCGCGAAAAAGAAATAACGGAGGATTAGTTAATGGCAACTAAGAAAGCCGCAGTTACGAGAAAAAAGAAAGAAAAGAAGAACGTACTGGAAGGGATTGTCAATATCCAGGCATCGTTTAACAATACACTGATTACGGTAACCGATATGAACGGGAACGCGTTGAGCTGGTCCAGCGCGGGCGTTGCCGGTTTCAAAGGCACCAAAAAGGGTACTCCCTACGCCTCGCAGCTTGCTTGTGAAAAAGCGCTTGACGCGGCGAAGTACCATGGCCTCGAGTCCGTACATGTACGTGTAAAAGGCCCCGGCCCCGGCCGTGAGTCCGCTATACGTGCGATAGACGGGGCGGGTATCAAGGTCAAAAGCATCCGTGATATCACACCGATACCGCACAATGGATGCCGTCCCAGAAAAAAGAGAAGAGTATAGTGAGGTAATAGATGGGTAGATATACTGATGCTTCCTGCCGGCAATGCCGCCGCGAGGGAGTTAGATTATTCCTGAAAGGCGACCGTTGTTATACAGCGAAATGCGCTGTTACTAAAAGAAAGACGCCTCCCGGCATGATTCCGAAGTTCCGTAAAAAACCGACCGAGTACGCGGTTCAGCTTCGCGAGAAGCAGAAAGTGAAACGCTACTACGGGCTTTTGGAACGCCAGTTCCGGAAGTATTTTGAAACCGCGAGCCAATTAAAAGGTATTACAGGTATCTTGCTTTTGCAGATACTCGAACGCCGTTTAGATAACGTGGTTTACCGCGTAGGATTCGCCGCATCGAGAAAGGCCGCCCGTCAGTTTGTCGGGCACGGGCATATTCAGATCAACGGTAAGAAGGTGGACATACCTTCCTATCTGCTCAAAATCGGCGATGTGATTACATTAGCTGATAAAGGCGCAAAGATGACTATTGTGGATGAAGCGCTCTCCAAGGTAGAAAATCGTGTCGTGCCGGTATGGCTCGAAGCGGATTATAAGAAAAAGTCGGTAAAGGTTCTGCATATTCCTGAAAAAGCGGAAATGGCGCTTGAAGTCGAGATTAACGAGCCTTTAATCGTCGAATTGTATTCGAAGTAATGCGGATTTCCTTTTTTAGGGAGGTTTAATAAATGGCACATAAAGGACTACTAAAAGATTTAATATTGCCACATGAGATGAAATATGAAAAGAGTTCCTATTCTAATAATTATGGGAAATTCAGTATCTATCCGTTCGATAAAGGGGTAGGTATTACTATCGCGAATTCTCTGCGCAGAATACTCCTGAGCGCCATTCCCGGATACGCGATTACTTCTGTTAAGATAGAAGGGATCAGTCACGAGTTCGAGCCGGTTAAAGGGGTCAAAGAAGACCTGACGGATATCATTCTCGCGATCAAGAAGATTCGCATGACACTTTTGGATAATTCCGATAAGAAGATTATTCATATCAATAAAAAGGGTCCCGGCGAATTTACCGCGAAAGATTTCGCGGTAGATGTCACTGTCGAAGTGGTCAACCCCGAATTGAAAATCGCGACGTTGAACGATGAAGCGGATCTCTCGCTCGATATACAAATCGAGTTCGGGCGCGGTTATCGTTCGTCGGAAGACGCGATGGACTCCAATTCGGTAATCGCCGTTATCCCCGTGGACGCGATTTTCTCGCCTATACAGAAAGTGAATTTTATAGTAGAAGATTTCCGTGTCGGCGAAAAGACCGACTGTGAAAAGATCGTGATGGAAGTATGGTCTGACGGCACGATTTCGCCTGTAGACGCGATGAGCGATGCGGCGTCGATCCTGAAGAAATATTTCTCGCTGTTCGTCGAGTTCGAAGAGGAAGAGGAAAGTATTTCCTCCGCGTCGATCTCCGAAAGCGGGCCCGGCGACGATGTTCTCCTGAAGCCTATCGAGGAACTCGACCTGTCGGTGCGTTCATATAACTGCCTCAAGAGCGCGGAAATCGACACGATCGGCGATCTAATCACTTACGATAAAGATTCGCTGATGAAGATCAAAAACTTCGGAAAGAAGTCCCTGACGGAGATTTCCGAGAAGATAAAAATGTATAATCTCACGCTCGATACCGGGAAATCCGAAGACGGACTTTCCGATATAGACGATGAGGATTTCGATGATACAGATGAAGGAGATGAGGAATGAGACACGGAAAGAAAGTAAGAAAACTCAGCCGAACCAGTTCGCATAGAAAAGCGCTGATGCAGAATCTCGCGTCCGCGTTATTCAATTATGAAAGCATCAAGACGACCATACAGAAAGCGAAAGCTCTCCGCCCGTATGCCGAGAAGTTAATCACGAAGGCTCGCACGGATACTGTCGCGATGCGCCGTCTGCTCGCGCGTACGATCAAGGACGACGAGCTTCTCAGGAAGCTGTTCGGCGATATCGCGTTGCGCTATAAGGAACGCCCCGGCGGATATACACGCATCTTCCGTCTCGGTTTCCGTTCCAACGACGGTACCGAAATGGCGATGATCGAACTTGTGCCTGAGATGCTGAAGAAGGCGGAAGACCGCAAGCCCAAAGCGGCCGCCGCGGAGAAAGCTCCCGCGAAGCCGAAAGCGAAAGAAGTGAAAGTCAAAGAAGCGAAAGCTAAAAAATAATGGCAATCCTGATATTAACATCCCTATCGTTACTTGCGGTAGGGATTTTTTTTATCCCGGAAATCGTGCTGGCGGGAATGTGCGCCCTGCTCATCCTCATGTCCACGATTATCGCGCCGAAAAAAATCCCCGCGCTTTTGAAGCAGTTATTATTCCTGCTTGTCTTCCTGATACCTCTTTTTATCATCAAGTCGCTGGTCTATTCCGACGGGCAGGTTATCCCGCTCGGGTTTATCAATATCTACTATGAGGGGATGATGAACGGCGCGAGGTCGTCCCTCCGGGTGTTCACCCTATTCTGCGCGGTATTCTTTACCCTCAAGGCGCTATTCCCGTTGGAGAAGTATAAAGACGAGTATTCTAAGATACGCGCGCTGGCAATCGTATTCTGGGCGTTGGAAATGTTCCCGGAGATGACGGGGGCTGTCGGGCAGGTAATTAAGGAAAGACGCGCGAATCATGCGAAAGGTATCGCCTCGTTATTGGACGGACTCTATCGTAAGGGGCTGGAAGCGCCGAAAAAGGACGATCCTAAACCTGAATAAAAACAATCCTGCATTCGAGCGGCGGGAGTTCGTTAACCAGCAGATGCGACATCATCCGTTTCTGCCCGGTATAGGGATTGATCATCGAAGCGCACTTGAATACCTTGATCTCTTTTATCAGTATCGACGGGATAGACGCATGCTCGGTCAGGTTCACGATAAACACCATTTTCCCCTGATCGTCCTCGAATATCCAGTAAGCCGCCTTCCGCTGGATGGGAATAAAGTCCACGAAATTGGCTTTTTTCAGGCGGGGAAGTAAAAAGTCGTAGGTATTCTCGATATTATGATAGATATCGTTCATGTCCTTTTCACTTTTCCACTCGACCGAAACAACCTTATTATTCGCGAGATATAGCCCGGTAGTGCCGTCCTGATTCCCGATCAGTTCGTATTTCGAACGGATGGCGTTGCCCCACCCGGAGAACCTCGCGATAAACATCCGCATACCGACACCCTTCGCTCCGTAGATCAGCATAGGAGTGACATTGAACAGGGGATGAGACGAATCGTGGGTATCGACCGCGAACTGGATGTTGACCTTCTTTCCCGGCTTGGAGTTGAGCTTCTCTATCTTTTTATTCAGCTTGAACGTATCTTTCAGGAGCGGCAGTCCGATAGGTTTGAGAATATCGTCGCCGAGAAGGAGATCGAATCCCGCCTTTTTATAGACCTGTATATCGGTGCCCATTCGTTCGGCCATAGCCCCGATAAACTTACGCCCGCCGGAACGCGCCTTCGCGATGGTTTTTTTCAGCACGTATGGGGTAATTCTGTCGGAGATGGGGATTTTACCGGCCTTATCGAGCACCGAGTCCCACACATGATCGACATAATCGAAACGCAGGTAATCGAAGCGGAATTTTTTATAGAGCGCGGGAAAGATATTAGTGAAATATTTAATAGTCTCCTCGTTGGGGACAGGCGGGTTGTTGGGCTTGGGGATACGGTTCAGCGGGATATTGTCATAGAAACGGAACGGGGTGAGCGTCCCGAACGCGTGCTCCCGGTGGTCTTCCCCGTCGGTGGAAAGGTACTTGAATTCCGGGAATTCCTGTTCATCCACGTAATGCGAGAATTCCGGCAAGCCCGCGCCCTTCCATGTATGGGACGGGACAGTCCAAAACCCCGCCGCGATGAGTTCGTCGATCAGTTCGTAATGCGCCTTCTTGGATACGGCGTCCTTTCCGGATTGCTCGAGCGACTTCAGGCCGTATTTGGCAAGCACTTTTTCACGAAGCGGTTTTATCGCCGCATGGATTTCCTTTTGCGCGGCGTCGGTCAGCATATCCAGCTGTTTTTTCTTACCGGCGATTTCTTCACGCGACGCGGAAAGCCGGATCCATCGAAAGTACTCCGGGTGTTCCAACGCGATACGCGAGAATTGCGAGGTATGCGGTTCGATATCGAACCCGACGGTCATCCCGAGAAGATGCGCGAGGTCGGTAAAGAAGCGCACCTGCTCGTCGGACTTCATCCCCGCCTTCAGGAACTCCGCGTTGACCGTGTTCTCGTCTATGATAGTCAATGTGTCGATTCCGTAGATAATTTCCAGCGCGCATTCGAAAAACGGCGCGAGGTGGATGGAGTTTACCCGGAGGACGGGCAAAAGTTTCGCGGCGTTGATAAAGTCGCCGTGCGTGCCGGAAGCGGCTCCCGTACCGCGTACATTGATGAAGCAGAACGATGCATCCGCCATCCAGCTCGAATCGGGCATCTTTTCCACCGGCGACTGCACTATATCGGGATTCCCGTGCTTCTCAAGGAGATGTTTAATTAACGGGATCAGGCTATAGTACTCCATCTTGAGGCTATCGTGAGGCATCAGCGTCATATGACCCTTCGCGGTATACTCGCCGAGTATCGTTTCCCCGATCTCGCGGAGCTCGTTCAGGTCTTTCTTTTTCTTGAGCGCGAGCTTTTCCGCAATCGCGAAGAATTTTTCAAAGTGCCGGATTGCCATCGTAATCTCCCTTATTTAGTCCAATATCCGTATCATGATGCCTCTGCCGTTGGAATACTCCAATTTCTCTATTCTTTCCAGCGCGCTTAAAATATTGCTTTCTTTCGCGCGGTGAGTGGTCAGGATTAACGGGACATGATCGCCGGTCTTGGTCTCGTGCTGAACAACCGAGGAAATACTGATACTGTATTCGGAGAATATTCCCGATATGCCGGATAGGACTCCCACCTGATCGCGGACGTTAAACCGCAGATAGTAGCGCGATTCGACATCGCCCATCGGCTTGACCGGGTAATTGTTAAAATTCTGGTACTTGGAGGAACGTTCGGGATTATCGAGCGAACGTCCGATGGAAATAATATCCGCCATCACAGCGGTCGCGGTGGGACGCGATCCCGCTCCGCGCCCATAGTACAGGGACGTACCGAGGTACTTGCTTTCTATCATTATGGCGTTATACTCGTTTCTGATCGCGGCGAGCTGGTGCTTTTCTGGCAGGAGCGTCGGATGTACCCGGAACTCGACCCGTTCATCCGCGTCGATACGCGCGATACCGATCAGCTTGAGGACGTACCCCATCTGCGCGGCGTAGTTGATGTCGATCAGATCGACCGAGTCGATACCCTCGACATATACCTGCTGGTACGGGACGGGGCAGTTGAACGCGAGCGCGCCGAGAATCGCGATCTTATGCGCCGCGTCGAACCCGCCTATATCCAGCGTGGGGTCGGCCTCGGCGAATCCGAGTTCCTGCGCCTGACCCAGCGCGGTCTTGAAATCCATCTTCTCTTCGGACATCTTCGTCAGTATATAATTTGTCGTCCCGTTGACAATCCCGTATAATGCGGTGATATTGTCCGCGGCGAGCGCGTTAGTGACCGTGCGGATAATCGGGATACCCCCCGCGACACTCCCCTCGAAACCGATGACCTTACCGACCTCGTTACGGAGCCCGAATACGACATCGGCTTTTTCAGCGAGAAGGGCTTTATTCGCGGTCACGACATTCTTACCCGCGCGTAACGTCTCCTCCACCAGTTGCAGGGCGAATCCGGTACCGCCGACCAGTTCGATAATAATCTCCACATCGGGGTCTTTCAACGCCACTTTATAATCCGTGGTCATCTTGACCGAAGAGTCGGGCATGACACGGCGGGGCGTTTTTATATCGATATCGACAATATATTTCAGCTGAATATCCACTCCGGTACGGTTTTGAATCAGTTCCCGGTTGCTTTGTAATATTTCCAGAACACCGGTTCCGATAGTCCCGAAACCGACGAGCGCAACACCGACCTTTGTCATTTGAAAGCCTCCTTGGCGTCACCATCGACTAAGAAAATAGATTATAATTGAAAAAATAGGTTTTAGCAATTTCGGACGGCGTAATTTAAGAAGAAAGAGTTTGACAGAAGGGAGAGCGAACGATATAATACTCTTCTGAACTAACAAGAAACGAGGGGTTTATGTTTTTCAGTATTATCAAACGAACCTTTTGGAGCTGGTGGGATAATCTGTCCTACGCCGTTTTTACATCCCTGCTCGGAGCGGCGAACCCGTTCTATCTGGTGATTATCGCGGGATTCCGCTGGCTTTTCGCCGAGGATATGGGATTTATCCTTCAATATAAGGACGCGTTCTTTCTCGTGCTGATGGGGTCTATCCTCAATATGCAGACGTTCCCGACTACACTCGCCGCGTACTCGATGCAGGCGAAGCTGATCGACGGCGAAACCAAGTCCTATTTCCGGGAGTACTGGGGAGAATTACGCAAGGTATTCGGTAAGGGAATGATATTTACGCTGATTAACACCACGGCGGGACTCCTGCTGGGTTATTCGATACTGTATTTCCGTGATAAGCTGGTCAATCTCTACCCGTGGAATTATATCCTGATCGGATTATCGGGGTGGTTTATATTCAGCTTCCTCCTGTCGCAGTTTATTATGGCGCCCCTTGTGATATCCGACCTCGCGGAAAAGAAGGAAGACCGTCTGAAAATCGGGTCGTATTATATGATCTCCCTGTACTGGATGGTGAAAAAGGGGCTGGTGATGCTCGGCCTCGCTATCATCAATCTGTTAATTTTCTTTATTTTTACTATCCCGGCGGTCTCGCCGTTCCTGACGGTTATCCCTATCTTCGCATATATGGGATTTGTCACCACGATGCATACATGGACATACCGTTATGTATTCGACGATTTCCCCCAGGGGAAGGATTTTCCAAAGAGATCGGTACGCGACTTATTTAGCCCGTTCTCGGGAAAGCTGAGGAAGCAGGAAGCGGAGGATGCCGAGAAAGAAGTTGCAAAGGAAAAAGATAAATAGGAATTGTCTTGATTTTCAACTAAGTTTGAATTAAACTATAGCAGAAGAAGTAGCAGGCTAAGACGTTACAGGGGGCTATGTGACTGAGGAAGAGTATCGGCAAGATATTGAGCGTTTAACAAAAGAACTCAAGTCCAAGGATGAAGACATCAAGTATATGCAGATGGTCTTACGGGCATACGGGAATGTTGAGAAAATGACGACGCAGGAATTGATTGAGAAGGAAGAAACAATCAAGACCCAGTCGAAACTCAGCGATTTTTCCGAACGTGAACTCCGTCTCCGTGATGAAGTTCTGCGGACAATGCTGGAGATCAATAAAAATATCAGTTCCATCCTTGACGAACAGAAACTTCTGGAAAAAGTCCTCGAAGGACTCATCACATCATTAAAAGCCCAACGCGGCGTCATGTTTTTTTATAGCAAAGGAAAGACCGAACCTGTTATATTCAGCAACTTCAATGCCGATGAAGTGAATCAACCCTATTTTCAATTTTGTCTGCTTTATATAGACGAGGTAGCGCGTTATAGGAAGCCGGTATTCCGTCTTTTCGAGGATCTCGAAATCAGCGGTAAAATGAGGTCGCTATCTTTCGTGTGTCTGCCGCTCCTCTATGAAGAACACCTCATGGGCATCGTTTACGTAGATATTATCTCCGAGGACAAAACGTTCAGGATACAGGATCAGGATATCGCGGATTTATTCTGTTCGCAGGCGGCGATTTCGATGAATAACGCCTCGCTGTACCAGAAGATTAAGGAACAGAACCTTGAATTGATGAAGTTAGTCAATCTGAAGGATCAGTTGATGAACGAAGTATCCAAGAAATTAAAAAAACCGCTGGAAGAAGTAGCGAAGCTGCTGACGAAAACCTCCCAATCCGATTTGTGCGAGAATGCATCCGTTAAATCCGATCTGGAACGGATGACATACCTGATTCAGCAGTCGGAAAAAACGGTCGTCCGCGTGCTGACCATCCAGGAGCTCGAAAAAGAAGTCGAAGACCTTTATTGCGACGAGGTCGATTTTACCGCCTTGTTCGATTTCATCCTCGACTTCTACAAGGAAGAGATAAAAAAGCGGAATATCACCGTATCGGTGGATATGTCCGAGCACTTCAAGGCTTATCACGGCAACCGTCAGATTATGCGTACCATATTCGAGGAATTGATTTCCAACGCTATTTTCTATAACCGGGTGGACGGGAAAATCGAGATACGCGGGTATAAGCAGGGCGATTACCTGATGGTCGATATTATCGATTCCGGGCACGGAATAAAAAAGAGCGATATCCATAGCGTTTTCGAGCAGTTCTACCGTACCGAGACCTCTCCCACCCTGAACGAGAAGGGCGCTGGGCTGGGATTGTTTCTTGTCCGAAAGTTCCTCCGCTATTATAACGGCGACGTTTCGGTAGACAGCACCTACGGCGTCGGCAGTAAATTTTCCGCGCGCCTCCTGCTGAATTAAGTCCCGGAACCCGCCGTGATACGCAAATTCTCCCTAGAAACCATCACCCCCCCGTTAGAGAACGTCCTCACCCGCATGGGGTACAATAAAAAGAAATCCGAACTTTCCCCCGACCTTGAGAAAATGATTATCCGCGAGATACATGACGCGCGCCCGCTCGTCAAACCGTCGGGACATACCCTCGATAAGGGGATTGTGTCGATAAACAGCGGGGAAATCGCGCTGGACGGCGGGATCGTATTCCAATCGGTAAAACTCGCGGCGATACTCGCGGGGTGCGGGAAAGTTACGCT